>Ga0209347_1004337_pt1 | contig 14915 bp, 15 predicted proteins | sample AutmiccommuBRH23_FD_187382 | JGI IMG/M metagenome (GOLD analysis project Ga0209347, IMG submission 187382) | Deep subsurface microbial communities from Mt. Terri, Switzerland - Autotrophic microbial communities BRH/23 (SPAdes) (version 2) | ecosystem: Environmental > Aquatic > Deep subsurface >... | reverse complement strand
ATATAAATAAAAGAGGTGATAAATGTAATGTTAAGTAATGATAGGGTAAGAAGAGATCTGATTAACTATTTAAGGGAATTTGGAGTCAAAAATAAGTTTATTGCCAAAAAAGTTGATTTATCCGATGTCACTATTTCTTTGTTTTTGAGTAGTCAAAGGGATATAGCCCAAGATAAGTTGGAAAAGATCGATAGGCTAATCAATGGTAATCATATTTTTTTAAGTAAAAATTAAATAGTTAGATACAATTACAATAACATAAAGCAAGTATTACGTCAATAAGGAGTTTGGTCGATACGTCTAATTACAAATAAAATAATAATAAAAGGGGTTATCAATAAATTTGGAGCGTATTACTAAGTCTGAAATGGAATGGTTATTAGCAAATAACTACTTAACAATAAAACAGGGAAGAATTGAGTACCTAATAGTTACCAGTCGAACACGTGGAAAAGCACATAAAGATAGATATATCGCAGACCATATTTACCGCCATCTTTCAAAGATGAAGCTACAAAATAAATAATAAGGAGAGAGTTCATAATGCAAATGCAACAAGATTCTGAAGAAGAAATGTTTCTTTTAGATCTAGATAAAAACTACCAATGTTTTACATTTACAAATCAGGATGGAAATACCATCTACCTCTATGATCGAATACGTGACGATAATTAATCCGGTTATTAGCCAGTCCAGCAACCTGGCTTTTAATAATGATAATTTTTCATTATTTAAGGCAGCAGTTACGTCCTTCTTGGGATCATGCACCCACTTCCTCCAAAACAAAAGGAAAAGGACTATCCACGTTGAGAATAACATGGGAAGGCACACCGACCAGCGTTAGTCAAAGTGCCGGATTCTTTTTAAATAACCATCCATCTTTAGCCAGTGGATGTTTATATTAACCATTATTTATTTAATCCTTTTTTGAAGAGTGCTTGAGAAATCGGGCACTTTTCTCTATCCTTACTAATTATTTGGCTTATGCCAATGGATATTTTCATTTATTGTTTTTCTTTTATTCACTATTTCTCACTAATTGAGGTCAGCGAGTCAATGCAAGGCTTGCTGATCCACTCTTTTTTAGTGAAGTAAGTGACATCCCATTTAAGGAGGTGAGTATATGGCATAAAAAGAAGCCAAAACAGGACTAAAAATAAATAGAAAAGTTGGCATTGTGACCAACTAAGAGTGTGAGACAAGGCGAAGAAATGAAACGCTATAACGGAAAACAGTAAAAATAAACCGAAGTGAAAGGAATTGCAAACCCTCCTCCGGCAGAAGGAAGAAGATGAGAATTTTGTGAAAGTCGAGAATAGTATTGATAATAATTTGCTTCAAGATATACAAATAGATTTTCAGTGCTTCAATGTCCTAGTTGAAGATATAAATAATAAACCACCGCCAGATCCAGTAATTCCCGAATGGGTAAAACCACGTATTAGTCATTTAGTAACAAATGAAAATATTGAGAGTTGGGAAGACGGAGATAATATCCTATTTGATGCCCAAACGGATTCGGGAAAAACATGGTTTATTATTAATCCTCTTTACTATCATTGCAAAAAGAGAAAATTGAGTATTTTGTTTCTAACAAATAGGGATTTATTAAAAAGTCAATTTGTGGTAGCTGTCGAAGAAAATAAAAGACAAGATATAATAACCATAAAGAATTATCAATATTTGGAAACTTTATTGTCATATGGCAAAGAACCAAAAGACCACTATGACATAATCGTTGCAGATGAAATTCATTATGTTTTCGGAGATGTTTATGTTAATGAAAATACGGATTTAAGTATTAATTGGCTAATTAATGCCACTGATTCGATAAAGATTATGCTTTCAGCCACTAGCAAACATATTAGAGAATACCTTGAAGTTAATAGAAAACAAGAATTGATTGTTTATTCCATGAAGAGAACTAATGAATACATCGAAAATGTTTGCTTTTATGAAGATGATAAAGCACTCATGAAAATGCTATTGGAGTTACCACCAGATGAAAAAGTAATGTATTTCTGTGGCGCGGAGAAGGCATATCAAGCAAGTAATGACCTTTTTGACAAGGCAGAATTTATTTGTAGCAAACACAATAGAACATATAAAAAGTATTCAAACGAAATTATTCAAGAGCAGATAATTACAGAAAAGAAATTTGATTGCCAAGTATTATGTACCACTTCAGTTTTAGATTGCGGAGTATCAATTGAAGATGTTTCTCTCAAACATATGATTGTCGATTATTTCGATTTGGACACTTTGATCCAATGCCTAGGAAGAAAGAGAGTTATGCATCAAAATGATAAAATAACAGTCTACATAAAAAATAGGGGTAAGCAAAGTTTGAAATTAACGTTAAATAAGTTTAATGGTAAATTAAATAAGGCAAACTATTTGGTTGAATATGGTGGATTAGAATATGTTAAAAAATATGGGCGCAAGGAAAAGAATACTGCTGTTTATTACAGATCATCCGATAAGGAAATTGAAGCATGTTTGAATGATGTTGTTTACTTCAAATTGAATAAGGATGTTGAAGCAGCCGAAAATATGAAAGAAAGTGGTTTTGATTTTAAAGTGTGCCAAGAATTAGAAATTGATTATTCAACCACAAGTAAGCTAGAGGATACCTATGATGCAATAACCCTTAGAGACATAGTAGAAAATTTAAGGGATAAAAAATTATTTGTAGAAGTTGAAGAAGAGAATGGGTATGGAAAAGATGATTTCATACAGCTATTATTAGGTCAATTATTTAGTCCTCCTAAAGAAGATCATGGAAGCTGTGGAATGAAAACCATCAATTCTTTGTTTGAGGATAATAATTTAGATTTCGAAATAAAATCTCGAAGAGAAAGATCCAAAAAATCAATTAATTTCAATAAAACATATTGGATAATAACTGACAAAAAAATAAATAGATAATAATTGAAGAAAAATGTACAGATTTTCCCTTCTATCTATATATAGATACGAAGGAAAAAGTGTACATTTTTTACTAATTAATTCAAAAGAAACAAAAAAGAGATTCAAAAAATATATGCTATTTCGGCACGGTGCCGAAATGCAAGGAATCAATTTTGATATTTGCTTGGTTTGGCGACCCGAGAGGGGAGTCCAAACTTAGCAAATTCAAATTGTTCCCGTTCTCCTTTGACTAATGTTTATTGTGAAATATCTTTTTAATGGATAGGAATACAGGGCGCTACCCGCGAGGTCAAGCAGGATGAGTATCTTGCTATCGCTGCGATACCCACCTACTTGAATATTATCAATTAAATAAAAATGTTTTGGGGTTTTATTTTTTGGAGGGCTTGCCCCGAACAAAAAACTAAAAACAAAACTTTTTATCTTAGGTCTCTTCGGGATCAATATGGATTAAATCAGGAGTACAAAATTTGTGCTTCTTTTTTGATTCTCAATTTAAGGAGAATAATACTAATTGGATCTGAACGTATACCCGATGTACAGAATTGCTCGCCTCGTTTTCCTTTGTTTATGGGTAAGGGACATATTGCCAAATGAGGATGAGGGTACTGTGCATTGAATATGCGTTCAATCCAACAAACAATGAAAGAGGTATAAATATGAGCGTTGAAGATAGATCAGTTACTATGAAGGCAAAATTCAGAGTTTATGAAGAGGATGGAGTTTTACGCCTTTTGAACCTTGCTAATGGAGAAGCAGAAGCTCTTGATTTGAATGAAGTTTACCTGGAGTTCGAGAGCAATTATCGTATTGGCGCACAGATCATTGCATGGGATGGAGATTCATGCAGGGAACAATTTAATTAATAATAAGAGGAGTTAAAATAGATGTTTGAACTTAGAGATTATCAGCGTGAAGCTGTAGAAATAATTGAGTCAATGGAAGAAGGAGAAAATAGATTAATTTGTTTGCCTTGTGGAACTGGTAAGACCTGTATTTTTGCAACTGTCGCAAATAATTCAGATTCTAAAGTCCTAATACTGGTTCCGAGTACAGAGCTTCGAAAACAAGCAATAGAAAAATTACTTAAATTAGATCCAAATTGTGATGTTGGTTCAGTCCAAGCAGGATTAAATGAGTTCGATCATAGAATTTTGGTGAGCACGAGACAAAGCTTAAGTCATAAGAAGTCCACTAGATTAGAAAAGATGCTAGCTGATTCAGAATTTGAATATATTTTCATAGATGAAGCGCACCAAGCAGTCGATCAAATCAAATTGATTCTCAGTAAGTTGAATAGTAATGTGAAGATAGCGGCGTTTACCGCAACTCCATACAGTAAAAAATTAGAAGATATCTTTGATAAAGTGCATTTTAGTCGAAGTATCCTAGAGATGATTGAATTGGATTATTTGTGTCCTCCAAAGGCATTTCAAATTAAAACAGGAGTCAATATCAGCGGAGTAAAAAGTGTAGCAGGGGAGTTCAATCAAAAGGATCTTGAGGATACCATCGACACTCCAGAAAGAAATCTGCAAATAGTGGATGCCTGGAGGAAGTATGCCTCAGATAGAAAACATACAGTTATTTTTACGGCAGGAATTGAACATAGCAACAATATTATGGATGAGTTTATTGCTCAGGGAATTGATTGCCGGACAATAAATTCAAAGACAGATAAGGATGATAGGGTTCAAATGCTGGAGGATTTCGCTAACGGTTTATTTCCTATTTTAACAAACTGTAATATTTTGACAACTGGTTTTGACTTTCCTGCATTATCATGTATTTTGTTGGCCTCACCTACAAAGAGCAAGATCAAGTATATTCAAATGATTGGGAGACCAATGAGGACACATCCAGGAAAGGAAGATTGTTTAATATTAGATATGAAGGATTCCATTCTAAAACATGATATTTTAGATTTGAGTGATGTTTTTGGCGTGGATATTCAGAATGGAGAAACTCTGAAGGAAGCGCAAGAAAGAGCAGAAGAAGAGATTGCAATTAAGCTTGCTGAACAAGAGGCCAAGGAACTAGCATACCTTCAAAAACAAGAATTAATTGCACAAGAGATAGAATTATTCAATGCTTCGATAGGAAATGCAATAGAGGCCACTGGCTACTATGATTGGTGGTCAATCAATAAGAATCTATGGGCATTAAGCACTTCAAGCGATTACCATTATGTAATTGCAAGAGTTGCCAACATGTTCAAAGTCATGGAGATTAACACCACAAAGGATAACAATTCTATTGAGTTGGTTAATTCAAGTTTCAGTGTTCTTGATATGATCGCTTATGTCGAATCAGATGTTCGAAAGATTACTTCCTTTATGAGGAAGGATGGGGAGTGGAAACAAGATCCTGCATCTCCGGCACAAATACGAGCAGTTAAATATGGAACAGTGGAAAATAAATGGGATGTTCATAGGTATTTCAGTCAATGGAAAATTAAGGTTATCTTGAAGCAATATAAGAATGCAGCATAGAAGGGTATTAATGTGTCTGGATAGGTTGTATCAGCTTATGGAAGGTATTCCAGCAGTTTTCTATCAAAGCAGGATAATCTTTCCTTTTGCCGAAGTTATTGGTGAAAGGGGGGATGTTTGTCATGGAAGAAATACTAACAAATCATAAACAATATAAGGATCAGATACTAAATGCACTTTATTATAGTAGAGCAGATGGAAATGGTTCTATTAATGCTTCCGATATTCGGCGCATTGCTGGCTTTGACTTGAACCATAGGGAACTTAAGGTATATATCACTGAGCTTATCGTAGAAAAAATGGTCAAAGGGAAGAATTTATACTATATAACTGAAAAGGGTATTGAGTATGTAGAAAATGGATTTATTAAAGTAAACACCCAATCAGATTTATCTAAGTTAGTCGAGGTCAATGAAAGGCAAAGAGAATTATTGGAATCGCTTCTACAAATTGCGAATTTGTCTCTCGTAGAGCAGCAAAAAGAAACTGAACTTATGACGCAATTGACTGATGCTTTAAATAGTAAAAATGATAATAAAGCTAGGGATATTCTTATTAAGGGTCTAGGCATAAGCAAAGAGGTTGGAATACCTTTAATGGTCGAATATTTTAAGTCTATAATAGGTCTTTAGTTTATTCGAGTTGTTGATAAATGGAAAGGATGATATTGTGTTAGAATCAGATAAATTATTACCTACTCAAAAGAAAGTATTAGTAGTATTAGGAAAGCACGAAGATGAATATTTGACTACTGAGCAAATATCAAAAGAAAGTGGAGTAAATACTAATCATGTTAAACAAGCCATATATAAGTTTATGGACAGTGATTGGGTATTTATTGATTCTACTGGATATAAAGAGAAGGTAACATTATCTCCGGATGGTAGAAGTGCTTATTGGGATATTAGATAAAAATTACAGTGATCCTTCGGGACTCATTTCCATTTTAGCCCATATTTAATTTATCGTTTAATATAGTTTAAATTATATTCCAATATGTCTGAAGCACTCTTTAATTATAATAAGGGTGCTTTTTGTATTATAGAGCGGAAAAATAATAATAAGTTTGAGAAGGAGAAGAATCTAATCTATGAGTTTATATATATTTAATTTTACTGAAGATTACGCTATAGCAGGGGCAGATAGCCGGGTGTGCGTTAGCGTTGACAATGGTAAAACACATTATAGGTGGCATGACAATATTCAGAAAATCCATGTTGTTGATAATAAAATAATTACTGTTGGTGGTGTAGAATGGGCTGGATCTTTAGCGTTAAAAAAATTCAAAGAATATCCAAATAGATCAATTGAGCGATTGAGAGACATCGCAAAGTACATAACCCAAAATGCTGAGCAAATTGCAAGGTCAATGGGGATTAAATTTGTGAGCAAAGGAGACGACCAATATTTCCTTGAATTATGTGTTATGACCTATGAGGACGGTAAGAATGTTGCATATCATATTGCAAATTATAAGGATTTTGAAATTGTAAGGGTAGAATCTCAAAAAGGAATCTTAATGAATTTTTTTGGAGGAATCCATATTGATGAGGCTAAACTTGTTTATAGACAATTTGTAAGGAATATGGATTTAGTTAATGTCTATAAGCACATGTATGAAGCTGTTGCTGATGAAAAATGTGGTGGTACACTCACGCTATATGAGATGAAACACGGAGAAATAGTCAAAAGACACAATTACCCTATTAGAGATTCAAGAATAATAAATAATATTCCTGATAATATTAAGGCACAATATGGAATTAATATCATAGCCCAACAAGGCGAGTTTGATGGAATAAAGGTATACGATAGTGAATTATCAAAAGATGTAATAGCAAGAGATCCGAGCCTATATAGCGATTTAATAATTGCTGAAATTGGAAGATACAGAAATGATAATGGTCAAGATACAAGAGGTATAAAATTAAATAATAGCTGCTTTGAAATAACATCTAGAAATGTTCCAGGGATAGTAAATAACGGTATTATAATGAATCCTACAGAGGGTTTGATAGTCACCAAAAGTGATAATAAGATTAGGTCTAAATTTAATGCTACTGAGGGCATTTCTATTGAATCATCAACAAATGGAACTGATTGGATCAAAAAGTTTTTTGTAGATACAAGCGGTAAATTAAACTTGGTCGATATAAAAGCCAGTGGAGAAATTGTCGCCAATAGTTTAGCTGCGACCACAAAAATAACCGTGGGGAACATTAATCTATTGGATTTGGTGAATAACGGAATTAACACTTTAACAGGGGTAATTAATGGATCAACAATTCAAACAAATACAATATCCGCAAGTCACATCAAAACTGATGAATTAATTGTTGGAACTAATGTAGCAATGGGTTCTGGTGCAGTTATAACATGGGATAATTTGGATGCCATATCAAAAGCTAATCTTGTTGGCCCAGCAGGTTCTCCAGGAAGTAACGGTGTAGACGCAAACTTATTACCTTGGGTATCTTCTTGGAATTCTCAACAAACTCTTGTTGGTGGGGAATATATTGTAACTCCCAAGATTTTTTCAGGAACATCGTCAGGTGGAGTTCCTACTGGTGTAGCAATGGGAAATATTAATGGATTTAATGGTATTGCAGGTTACAATGCAGGAACAAGAACATTTTCTGTTGATGCTACAACTGGTAATGTTGATATTACTGGAAGTTTTAAAACATTAGGCCCAAACAATCATACGGTATTAGATGATGGGTATATGGCATTGTATGGTACAGTAAACTCACAAGATTTTAATTTTACTGCATTTACTAGTGGATATTATAGCTCTAGCCATCAAGTAGGCAGAATTATATGTAATTCTTGTAACGGAGGATATATGCGAGGATTACAGATTAATGAAGAAATGATAGAAATGTCACAAGGTACACCGCTTTTAATACGCCCCAATTGTTTTTCTACTTCTGGAGGAATATTACCAACCCCTGCATATGATTTATCAAAAGCATACGTAGGGGTTGAGGGTGGATTAAGTATAGGAAGTAATTATTATTATAATTATTCTCCTTTAGCTAATGGAGCAATTATCGAAGGAACCGTTGGTATCGGCACATCTAGTCCATTATCCACAGCAAAACTTGATGTTTATGGGAATGCCCGAATAGATAATGCTAATCATACAGCAGCGTTGGGAATAAACGGTGTTCCAGGGTCTAGTGGGTATGCTTTAAATGTTGCTGGGTATACATGGTCAAGTTGGTTTGTAACTTATAATGTAAAAATATGGAGTGATAATGGGAGTTATTATAGAATGTTAAAAGTTGATGATTCAACTGGCAGATTAAAACAAAGTTCAAACGGAACGACTTGGACAGACATATTATAGGAGGTAATTATGGCTTTACAAAAAGAAATCACATTAGATATAGGATTGGAAACCACTGCTTATTTTAAGATAGATGCAATAAATTTAGATTATAAAAATAAGCAATTTACAATTTCTCTTAATACTTATCTTAACAAAAAAGCTAGGGATGACAATAAACAGGCATTGACTACTAAACATTACGATGCTCACTCAGATAAAGAATTAGTTCCTCCTAATCATCCAAGCACTAACTTTGATGATTATTTTTCATGTTCGATTATGGACAAAGAAGGTAATGTAATTAGTCAGGCGTATAAGTTTTTAAAGAAGTTAAATGAATTTGAAGGTTGTGAAGATGTTTAAATATTATTTTATAATTGTGAATTCTAAAGTTTGGTTTGGATAGGTTGGAGCATAGATGGAATGTAAACATGGCTGGATAGGTGTCTCAGCTTGCGGACAATAGTCTGTAAGCTGATAGCATTAGGGGTACTTCGGCATTGAGGTATCCTTTTGCTGTCACTGAGGATACGAATACAATCTTTATAGTATATTTTTTACAAATTACTAATTACGACAAATTAATGTCTGTTGTAGGTGATATAGTAATAGTTGGTTAAAAGTAGAATTGGAGGAAACATTTATGGGGAAAATATTAACCACAATCACGTTATCCCTAGCCCTAATATGCCTATCAATTGTTCCAACATTTGCTTCAGAACAACAACCAACTCTAGCGGCTGTTAATACAACAGTCTTCGCCGATCAGACTTATACAGAATGGGATAGTAAAAAAGATGTTCCAGAAAGCAAGGTCTGGTCAATTGTATTTAATTCACCTATTTCAGCATCCACAATCACATATCAAAATATCTATGTTGTCGATAGTAATGGTCAGAAGCAAGATGTAACTGTGAGACTAGCAGCAGATTCTAAAACAATCCAGGTTACTCCCTCGAAAAATTACAAATCTGGAGAGACTTATATACTTTATATTCTAAAGGATGTTGCGTCAGCATCTTCCCAGACTGCTCTGAAAAGTAATATTAGGATGAATTTTATAGTTGGAACGGCTGTAACTGTGAAGAGTATAAATGCCAGTAATGTGACTACTATAGCAGGAAAAACTCCAGTTTTACCTTCAACAGTTACAGTAACCATGAGTGATGGAACAACAAAAACAGTCAATGTGACTTGGGTTACTCCAACAGCCAGTAAATATGCTAGTGCAGGAACATTTACAGTAAGTGGAACAATTGCTGAGTCAACTACGATTAAAGCCATGGCTACAGTTACGGTGACTGCACCTATAACTCCAGTCTCTGTCTCTAATATTAATAAAACCATTAATCAAGGTGATTCATATTCGCTACCATCAACTGTTGAAGCCACAATGAGTGATAATAGCAAGAAACAAGTACCAGTAACCTGGAACCCTTCAACTGTAGATACAAGTAAAGCAGGAACATATACTTTTTCAGGGAGTGTAGATGGGTATAGTGGAAAAGTTGTGTTGACACTTACGATAGTTGCGGTTACGGTTTCGCCAAGTTATCTTGAACTAAATAGAGACTATAAAGCGCATGATGGATTAACAATAACTATTAAAGAAATTGTTAAGACTGAATTAGTAAGTTCTACAAAAACCACAATTTCTTACTCTTTAAAAAATGAAACTATTGATCAGAAAATAAACGAAGGTTGTTTTGTTGTACATTTTTCTGACGGTTCGTCTACAAATCAAGGTGGTTTTTTTGGTTCATTATTCCCCTCTGAATCAATTAATCGAACATATACTTTTCAAGAATTAAACACCAAAACAGCAACTTATATTGAATACGTAGGCGATTATTGGAGTTATCTTTTTGGCCCCAAACCTGAAAATGGTACGTTAAAGTGGCAAGTAATTTAAGATCAACCGATCAATGGACTAATATTGCATCAGAATAAGACCTCTCATTTTAATTATGAGGGGTCTTTAATATATCCTGCTACTCCTTTACACTAAACAATCTAACTGCTTGGAGGAGTATCCTAGGGCTTGTCCTAAGAATAACTTATCATCAGTTAATTGTCTGTAAATAAACGCCTATATTTTCAATGGATTCGATTAACATAAAACATTAAAGGGGATTAGATAATTGCTAATAGATAAAGAGAAAATAAATTTAGATGAAGTAATGGTAGAAGTCAAACTACTATTAAAGGGTGTCAATAAGAAGGAAGTAGTCATAAACTGTTTAGCGTTAGATGCTATTGAATTTGTTGATTTACTTAATAATAATAGATTTGTTGTTCAGAATGCAGTCGAGAGAAAGAAGTTTGAGAATGCATTTTATTTCTTTGATGATTATAAACGAAAAGAGACGGTATGCGTGGACTTAAGGGAAGTTAAACTGTTTACAATTCCTTTCTTTATGGATATGGGCAAGGAGTATGATTTGAAGATAATGATGATGAAATAGAAGTATGAGCATGGGTTTGGATTAATGGATAATAAATGTAAATAAATAGGAATTCCAAAGAAAGGAAGTTGATGAAATGAAGAAGAAAATGACTGAAGAAATGATAGAAGAGTTCTTGGTGCAATATATCGAAGGCGAACGTATTGTGGATATCGCAACGAGTTTAAAAATTGGGAAGAGTACATTGTATGAGATGTTGAAAGATCCTGATATTGTAAAGAGACTGGAAAAGGACAGATGTTATGTCCAGAACCAGACGAGGGCTATGTTAATGCGTGATGCGTCTAAATATGTTAAGGCTATTCAATCGATTGCTGATAGCTCTACAGACGTTCGAAGTAAACTTAGGGCCAATGAACTTTTGTTGAGCCACATCATAGGGCTTCCTCAAGCTAGAATTGAGGCAACGATTACTGATGGTTCTAATGTTGATAGCAATGTATTGGCACATCTATTTGCTGATGATGCTAATGCAAATGAAGAGCAATAGCATAGTACAGAAATGTGAGTGTAACACAATAGTATTCTGATACACTCACTCAACCCCTACAACCCGCCTATAGGTTGATTCCTTCACATATCTCTCATTGCATCTTATTAAGTGTAACATAATGAGTTGACTTATCACTCTGAGTGTACTATAATGAGAGTAAGCAATAATAAGCAATAAGGATATGAAGGGGCGAGATATATGGAATTAGTAATGCCAATCAAAGATAAGAGCAAGATAGAAGCGATGAAACAAGAGCTACTTAAACAGAGTTATAGGGATTATATGATCTTTGTATTCGGGTGCAATTGTGGCCTTAGAATCAGTGATATCATTGACTTGAAGGTATCGGATGTAAAGAATAGAAGGTACATAGAGTTAAGAGAACAGAAGACTAATAAGAATAAGATGTTCCCTATATCTGGTCAGTTTAAGGTAGAGATAGATAAATATATCCAAGGTATGAATGATAGTGATTACTTGTTTACATCACGTCAGACGTGCAAGGATGGCACTAAGAAGAACATAACAAGAGTTCAGGCATATAGATCCTTGAAGCAGATAGCAGATAGGCTTAAAATAGAGCATTTTGGACTACATTCCATGCGAAAATCGTTCGGATTCTTCTACTATGAAGCCACTGGTGACTTAGTAAAACTAATGGATATGTTCAATCATTCATCGTTAGCAATCACTAAGCGTTACATCGGCATCACTCAAGATGAATTGGATGAGAGTTTAGAAGGATTCTTCATTTAATTGAACTTTACGCACGAAAAAAGATGAGACATGCAAGCAATTGTGTGTCTTTTGTTTTGTCTTGTCTACCCCTCATTTCCTTTTAGAACTTGACAAACAAGCCCCAACAGTAAGCTCCACAAAATTTTCCCCAATTTTAAAAGTCAAAGGAAGTGATATTATTGCAACTTTAAACGATGAACAATCTGCACAACTTTACAATCTCCAGATTTTGAAAGAGTATTTGGAGAAAGATTTGATTGCTCATAACTATACTCCCATCAGAGCAGAAGAAACCGTTAAAAATTTGCTCCAATCCACAGAAAACCTTTTTGGATATCATGGCCTTGCCTGGGAGCTAGGAAAAAGCACTAATGGCCTTGAATTCTTTTTCAAATATTTTCTCCAAGATGTTTTTACACCAAAACCTAATAATACTGCCAGAAATTTAGCACCACTACATTTTGAAATCATAGCTGAATTAAAAAAAATGATAATTGAAGATAAATATGACCTAGAAGAATTTATTTTGCCAAGGGGTTCAGCCAAAAGCACAGTAATAACGAAAGCACTCACAACTTTTGTCCATTGCTATCGAATTTCACGCTATTCCCTGATAATTGGTAAAACAAAACAAGATGCTTCAGATTTCATTGACGATATCAAAAAATTCATGGGATTGGAGCCAATTAAATTAGCATTTGGCAACCTAATAAATAAGAGAAATAGAACAATAAATTCCCAAGAATTGGAATTAGACAATGATAGCATGATTCGTGCTTACGGGTGGGAAACCTCAGTCAGAGGCACTTCCTATTCTGCTCCAGATGGAATTTTTCGCCCTCAATTATGTGTCCTGGACGATATTTTGAATGAAGGGGATATCAAGACAGATAATGCAAAAGAAAATGCTATCAACAAATTCTACAAGGAGATTCTTGAAGTTGGTGATGAGGCAGTAATACGCAAAAACAAGAAGATCAAAATGGCCTCGAAGTTCATTATTTGTGGTACTCCCTTGGCTGCTGACTGTTTCATTAATACCATTCGTAAAGATCCACAATTCAAGGTATTTAGGCGAGCGGTAGTAGATTTTAATATTGATGAGTATTTTGAGGAAAATGACCATTGGCAACAATTCAAAAAAATATTATTCAATACTAAAATTGAAGCAGAAGAAAGGGATAAGATCCTTAAAGAATATTATTACGACAATATTGACCAAATGAGATTCAAAACTATTTGGGAGAAATATGATTGCTACAAACTTGCTATAAAATACTTCACTAAAAGAAATGCCTTCCTTCAGGAGCTTTTATGCGATTGTGAAAACGTAGGAACTAAATGGTTTACTTCCATGAAAAAGTTACCTATTAAGGAGATTTTGCAAAATAAATTCATAAAAAATATTTTGTGCTGTGATCCCGCTTCAACAGTTACAAAACGTAGTGACTATACTGCTCTATGCGTTGGTTCATTGGCTGAAAATGGCTTTAAATATGTTAAAAAAGGAATTATTGAGAAACTTACATTCAAAGAATACTGTGACAAAGTTGTGAGTCTCTTTAAGGAATGGCCCGAAATAACCCATTGCAGTATCGAGTACAACACGTTCAAAGGTTCTGACGTTATCAAAATTAAGGAGTTAATGGACAACGACAAAGAATTTAACAATAGAACAATAGAATTTATAAACAAATCAAATACAAAAGCAAAAGATGATCGTATCTCAACCATTATTGATGATCTAAATTCAGGAGCCATAATCTTTAATATTGAAGATGAAGAATTTAATCAAATGATTCTTGACTTTACTGGACAAATGACAAGTTTGCACGACGACGCACCAGATGTTGTTTCTGATTTCTTTTCCAAAATATCAGAGATAGAAATTCATAAGCCAGGAACAATTCATTGCATCGACAAAAGCGCAATTGGATGGAATTATTAGGGAGGAATAAAATGGAACTAAACATAAATTTGCTAAATCAATATTACATGGATTTTCAGAGCAAAAGATATGAATACATTGAAATGGGAAACTATTATTATGGTCAACAGGCTATAATAACGGATTATGTAAAAATCAATGAACGAGCTAACACAAAATCATGTCGTAACTATATCGCCAAATTCGTAGATAATGAAACTTCATTCATTTGCGGAATACCATTAAATTACATATCAAAGACAATGGATATTGATTCGATAAGCGATATAGAGTACAACCTTAGTCAATGGAGCAAGAAACACGATATAGATTTGGTGCAAGCATTGGGAATATACCGCGAAAGTGTGGAGTTATATTACATCGACTATAAAAATGACTTCCAGAGCATAATCTTAAACCCTAGCAATTCTTATGTTGTTAAAGATGCTTATGGAAATATTGAACTGCTAATGTATTCATTCAAAAAGGATTTTGATTTTACAAATTACATAGATATTTATACAAAGGACACAAT
>Ga0209347_1004334_pt1 | contig 14929 bp, 8 predicted proteins | sample AutmiccommuBRH23_FD_187382 | JGI IMG/M metagenome (GOLD analysis project Ga0209347, IMG submission 187382) | Deep subsurface microbial communities from Mt. Terri, Switzerland - Autotrophic microbial communities BRH/23 (SPAdes) (version 2) | ecosystem: Environmental > Aquatic > Deep subsurface >... | reverse complement strand
GACGTACGAGCCGTTGGTGTCATCTCCGTAACCGTCGATCCAGGCCTGGTAGATGGTCTCCTCGGCGTCGATGTCGTCGGTGTAGGCTTCGAAGTCCTCCACGGCCACGAAGCTGCCGGTGGAGAAACTCCAGACGTCGCTGTCCCAGGTGCTGATCGCCTCGGCGTCGTTGACCTCCGCGACCTTCCAGTAGTAGGTGCTGTCGAGCATCAGCGCGGTCTCGTACTCGGGAGCCGAGACCGTGGCGACCGGCGCGGTTCCGTCGAGGACGGCCTGCTGATCGGTGCCGACGTAGATCTTGTGGGAAGCGGCCTCGCGGCCGGCCCGCCAGGAGAACTGGACCTGCGGATTGAGGTCCACGGCATTCGGTTCCGGCTCGGGCTCTCGGGCCACGACCGGGACCGAGTAGAAGCGGACCTCGCTCAGGCCGCTCAGGGGCAGCATGCCGTAGAAGTTGCTGGAGATCGTCAGCTTGACGAACTTGACGGCCACGCCGGCGAAATCCACCGGGTCGCCGGCGGCACAGGGACTGTCGCCCGGGGCCTGGGCAAACTCGACATCGCCCAAGGCGGTCCAGTTCTCGCCGTCGGTGGAGTATTCGACCGTCACGTCCTTGGCGCCGAGCCCGAGGCCTGCCTCCATGGCCTGGTTGGAGTTCCACACGAGCATCTTGTCGAGCTTGTAGACCCTGTCGAATTCGTACTGAATCCAGGCGGGCAGGGTGGTTTTCTGGGCAGTCACCCACATGTCGGTGGAGACGTTGGAGTGCAGATCGCCGTCAAGGATGCCGGAGCCATCGATAGTCTTTTCCGGTCCCATGTTCTTGCCGGCGCTGGAGGCGGTGGCAAGAATGTCCGTGATCGGAATCGAGTAGGGCTCGGTAGTAAAGGACCAGACGAGGCCTTGGTTGACGGTGGCGTCAGCCGCCACCTCGTCGATCCTCCAGTAAGAGGTCTGCCCGAACGGCAGGCGGCCCGGATCGAAGCTGTTGGCGTCCTGGCCTGGGCCGACGAGGACCCCGAGGGGGACACTGCTGGTGGCCGCGCTGACATCGGCGAGGGACGTACCCAGGTAAACATCATGTGTCTTGGCGATCTCGGCGGGCTTCCAACTCAGGAGCGTATCCCGTGACACATCGGTGGCGCCGTTGGCCGGGAAGGGAGTCGAGGCGATGTTCGGGTTGATCGTGTCGGGACCCTGATCGTGCAGCTTCTCCATTTCCTCGGGCGTCATGGCGCCTTTCCACAGGCGGACCTCATTGAAGCTGGCATTGGCGGTGTTGTCGCCCCACTGGGACCGCCCCAGCCAGCAGTTGGTGTCGTCCAGGGCCGACAGCACGTTGGTGGTCTGAAGCGTGCCGCGGACGGCACCGAGATCCGCCGCGTCCGTTGGCGCCACGTACCAGGTCACCGAGCCCGGCTGGAATACGCAGACGATATGGTATTCCGTGCCCAGCGTGTACGGGGCGACCGAGTTGTTCACGGTTACGGTTCCGTTGGGGCCGACCCACTCGACCCGATCCTGGGTGAGAGTGGTGGCGGTGGTCCAGGCCATGAAGACGTTGTGCGTCGTGCTGCTGCCGAAGTCCCAGATACGCGACCAGTTCTGAATGGAGATCTGTGTGGCCCAGACTTCGATCGTGGCCGAGTTGCCGAGGCTGCTGAGGATCCGATCGGGCAGGTCGACGTAGTCCGAGGCATCCTTGCCGCCGCCGGCGAGGACGATCTGCGTATCGGTCCAGGTGGCGTTGTTTGCCCCGGCGTCCACGATCGTGGCGTCTTGTCCTCCCACGGAATCCGTGGGATTGCCGTTGAAGCTCCAACGATGGGCCAGCTCCGCCTGTCCAAACGCGACCGGGCTGAGCACCGCGAGAGCCAGAGTCAGGAATACCAACTTCTTACCCATAGCACTTCTCCTTCAGTCAAACCAGTACATTGTCTATTGTCCCACCAACACGTCTAAGCGTCCTGTCCGGCGCAATCTCGGCACCGGGGATCGGCAGTGCGATTTCGTCACGGGCTATCCAACTTTGCCATATTCGCCATATTCACGCAGGATACCACACAATTGCCTCCGGGGCCAGTTCGTTGGACCGGCTTTCAAGATTCCAGGGTCGCAGGCGGAATCGCCGGAGGTCCTTCTTGGGCCCCTGGGGGACGCCAGAGGCGCCCTGAGGCCACGATTCTTATCATCGGCTTAAACGGCGATACGCCATGACCGGCGCGCTCAAAATTGCGCGATCTGGCGGATTCAGGTCTGATGTGTGAATGGCGGCACGTGAGGGGCACGCGGGCATGGGCAGGAGAGATCGAAGGGACCGGCTTTGTGTCGGTGGGGCGAACAAGAGGATAGACCGACTTTCCGTCCTCGTAGCGATTGCAGGCTGAGGGCTGTCCCGGGGGCACCGGGTGCGGTGCTCCGCTGCCTTGCAGGCTCAAACCCATTCTACCCTGTCCTCCTATCCGTTACCCGGCATGCCTCTCTCGCTTCCTGTCGAGCAGAGGCATGCTCTCGTCCGATAAGGGCCTATCCTCCTATCCTGAGCGGGACGAGGTTGCTCGTATAGCGATCACCACCAATGAACGGGGTTGCCGCTGCGGCGAACGATCATTTCGCTGAAGGGCCGCCTTTCGAGGTGGCCGTCGATGAACATGATATTGGCGCCGTCCGGTTTGCTTCCGTTGGTGACGTGATTGGTGCGATCGAACAGTTGGTGCCGCGACCACAGACCGCCAGCCGTCACTTCAACGAAGGAGGCCGTTTCGGGGTTGGTCGTCGTGCTCAGCGTGGCGTCGAGAATGATCTCGGTGCCCGACGGGTTCTTGACCAGGAGCGATTTGGGCCATTTCCAACCGTCGGGCATGCCGTCCGGGGGGGCCCCTCTGCCGGCCTGGGTGTCCATGAGCCAGAAGTAACTGGTGACGCGATAGGATTGGCTTCGGTTGGTGGAGCGTTCGGCAACCTGGTCAGGCCTGGCTCCGAAGGGGGGATCGTCGGTGTACTGCCACACGATGGCCATGTCCCCATTCTTGGTGGTATCACAGGGACAGTAGAACGTGGCGCGCTCGGCACCGGCCTTGAGCATGAAGTCGGTCGTGCTGTAGGCGACGTCCCACAACCAATAGCCGGCGTGGTTCAGAGGCAGCTTGCCGTCGAAGTCATTGGCATAGATGTGCAGACACGTGCCGAGTTGCTTGACGTTGTTGCCGCAGGTGACTCGTCTGGCCTGGTTTCTGGCCCGGTTCAGAGCCGGCATGAGAATCGCCATGAGAACCGCGATGACGGCGATCACCACAAGCAATTCGATGAGTGTGAAACCGCGTGCCTTTTTCGCCTTCATGTTCATCACTCCAAAACCTTCCTCGTCAATGACATGCTGTGTTTCTATTCTGACTGCGGACTGCGGGAGTCCGGGTGTTGCCGTGACGGCGGCACTTCGAGCCTGCTCCTGTTGTGTGGGCCCACAGAAGCCCACCTGCACCAGTCTGCATTATCGGCGCAAGGGAATGATTAAACAATACATAGTTGCGTTTTTCTTTAACCACTTTGCGAACGTTCGGGACGGCGGGGGGGAGGTTCCTGGGGAGAGCCGAGGGAGGCCTTGCGACGGGAGTCAGGCACTTGCGCCACGCAACGAACGCACGGCGATCCATCTTGAATGTGCAACGGGGAACAGCGGCCGGCGTTGTCCAAGTTCCGTGCGGGCGCGCCCTGTCCATGAGGTCCATGAGATCAATGAGGTCAATCAGGTCAGTCTCCCCAATCTCCGTGCGGGCGCCACCAGTCCGTTGAGCCCGTACAGTGGATTCGCCTGCCGCTTGTGTCATCGGGCGCGGGACCGTTTGCCGGCCGAAGCCAAGGGCGTCCAGGGGTGCGATAGGGGCGGTCTTCGCATTTTGGTTAAAGGAAAACGCAAAATGATCTTTGATTTCACTTTGAAGGCGAGTAATTAGTGGTTTGTTCGGATTTTGGCGGATGCTGTTGCGTCTGCGGATTAGGCCCGTGGAGTGGATGTCCCGCCTGCATGTGCGATGGTTGAGTCCGGCTTCGGCCATGAGGGCGCCCAAGTCGGTGTTGTCATGGGAGCTTTGGGATGTGATGCGATCGCGATTTGTCACATTTCGGTCTGAACAACGGGTGAAAACGGGGAAGTAATTCTTTACAGGGGTTGGCTATGGATGTGACGCAAATGGTGTTGGGGCAGGTGTTGGGCGGGGCCGACTGGGTGGCGATCGCCGCGTATTTCGGGATCCTGCTGGGCCTGGCCTGGTGGGTGATCCTCAAGAGCAAAAACACCGCCGACGACTACTTCCTCGCCGGCCGAAACTTAGGCTGGTTCATCGTCGGTGCGAGCGTTTTTGCCAGCAACATCGGCAGTGAACACCTGGTTGGCTTGGCGGGGTCGGGGTGCACTGACGGCGTGGCGATGGCGCACTATGAGCTGCACGCCTGGTGTCTGCTGGTGCTGGCCTGGGTGTTCGTACCGTTCTACATGCGGTCGCGCGTCTTCACGATGCCCGAATTCCTCGAACGCCGCTTCAGCGAATCCAGCCGCTGGGTGCTCTCTTTGATCTCGCTGGTGGCCTACATCCTGACCAAAATCGCAGTCGGCATCTTCGCCGGCGGCATCGTCTTCGGCGCCCTCTTGCCCGAGCTGCACCTGGACCTGGGCCCCCTGCACCTCGACAGCTTCTGGGTCGGCTCGATCCTCGTGATCGTCTTCACCGGCCTGTACACCGTCCTGGGCGGCCTCCGCGCCGTCGCCTACACCGAGGCCCTCCAGACGGTCATCCTGATCCTCGGCTCGATCCTGGTGACGGTCTTCGGCCTGCGCGCCCTCGGCGGCTGGTCCGAGCTTCGCACCATCGTCGGCTCCGAGATGTTCAACCTCTGGAAGCCCCTGGTCCCCGCGGGCATCGAGAGCACCTGGGCCCCGGTCCGGGAGACCGGCCGCATGGCCTGGTACTTCAACAACAACTACCCCTGGCTGGGCATGCTCTTCGCCGCCCCGATCGTGGGCCTGTGGTACTGGTGTACCGACCAGTACATCGTCCAGCGAGTCCTGGGCGCCCCCAACGAGACCCAGGCCCGCCGCGGCTCGATCTGCGCCGCCTTCTTCAAGCTCCTGCCGGTCTTCATCTTCATCATCCCGGGCATGATCGCCTTCGCCCTGGCCAAGAGCGGCCAAGACCAGGCCATGCAGCAGGCGCTCTTTGCCGCCGACGGCAGCCTCGCCCGCGACCGCTGCCAGGAGGCCTTCCCCTTGCTGGTCGCCACGGTCCTGCCGGTGGGCATCCGGGGCATCGTGGTGGCAGGTCTTCTCGCGGCTCTGATGAGCTCGCTGGCGGGCGTCTTCAACGCCTCGGCGACCCTTTTCACGATGGACTTCTACGACAAGCTCCGCCCGGGCGCCAGCCAAGCCCGCCTGGTCTGGATCGGCCGGATCGCCACCACGGTCATGGTCGTCATCGGCCTCTTATGGATCCCGGTAATCCGAGGCGGCCGAGGCCTCTACGACTACCTCCAAGGCGTCCAGGCCTACCTGGCACCGCCGATTTTCGTAGTCTTCTTCCTCGGCGTATTCTTGAAGCGGATGAACAGCAAAGGCTGCCTGGCGGCCCTGATCGTGGGCTTTGCGATGGGCCTGTTCCGCCTGGCGGTCGATACGCCGGTGAAGCTCACGAGCGTCTTTCCGGACTTCGCGTACACGGAAGGCTCGTTCCTGTGGATCGTGAACAACATCTACTTCCAGTACTACGGCCTGTTGATCTTCCTGATCTGCATCGGGGTGATGATCGTCGTCAGTTACCTCAGTGCGGCCCCCAATTACGAGAAGATCAAGGGCCTGACGTACGCGACCCTGACGGCCGAGGACCGTCGCCAGTCGCGGGCAAGCTGGTCGGCGGTGGACGCCATCTGGTCCGGCGTAGTCCTGGCCCTGATCCTGGCGGCCTACCTCTACTTCAGCGGCTGATCGACGCGTGACAGAGCACGGACGAACACGGACCGGCACGGACAGACACGGACGATAACGCACATAGTGGACAAAGGGTTGTGACATGAAATATGCGATTGGCTTGGATTACGGCACCAACAGCGTGCGATGCGTGATTGTCGATACGGCCGACGGACGGGAGCTGGGCACGTGCGTCTACGAGTATGAGACGGGCGAAGCGGGCATCCTTCTCGATCCGGCCGACCATAACGTGGCCCGCCAGAATCCGGCGGACTACCTCAAAGGCGTGGAAGTGACCGTCGCCGGAGCGATTGCGCAGGCGAAGCAGGCCGAGCCCGCCTTCGATCCGAGGGACATTATCGGCATCGGAGTCGATACCACCGGCTCGACGCCTCTGCCCGTGGATCGAGACGGCACACCCCTGGCGATGCTCGATGCTTTCAAAGCCAATGCCAATGCCCATGCGTGGCTCTGGAAGGACCACACGGGCTACGCCGAGGCCGCCGAGATTACGGAACTGGCCAAGAGAGATCGGCCTCAGTACCTGGCCAAGTGCGGCGGGACCTATTCCTCGGAATGGTTCTTCAGCAAGATTCTCCACTGCCTGCGGGCGGACCCGGCGGTCTTCGACGCTGCCTACACGTGGGTCGAGCACGCCGACTGGCTGCCCGCGGTCCTGACGGGGACGGACCATCCAGACAAGCTGCGGCGCTGCCGCTGTGCGGCCGGACACAAGGCCATGTTCAGCGACTCCTGGGGCGGGTATCCCGATGCGGAGTTCCTCGCGGACCTCGATCCCAAGCTCGAGGAACTTCGACAGAGCCTGGGCGACCGGACCTATGCGGTGGATCAGCCTGCGGGCAGACTCACGGACGCCTGGGCAGGCAAGCTCGGCCTGCCGGTGGGGATTCCCGTGGCGATGGGCGCCTTCGACGCGCACTTGGGCGCGGTGGGCTCGGGGATCAAGGGCGGCGTTCTGGTCAAGATCATCGGCACGAGCACGTGCGACATGGTGGTGGCGTCGAGCAAGACGAGCCTGCCGGACATCCCGGGCATTTGCGGGATCGTGGACGGCTCGATCCTGCCCGGCTTCTACGGCCTGGAGGCGGGCCAGTCGGCGGTGGGGGACATCTTCAACTGGTTCGTGAACTACCTCCAGCCGGGCGGCAAAGAGAACGGCTCCCACACGGCCCTCACGGAGAAGGCGGCGAAATTGAGACCCGGTCAATCCGGATTGCTCGCCCTGGACTGGAACAACGGCAATCGCACGGTCCTCGTGGATCAAAGGCTCACGGGTCTGCTCGTGGGCCAGACGCTTCACACTCGGCCCGAGGAGATCTACCGCGCGTTGATCGAGGCGACGGCGTTCGGGGCGCTGACGATCATCAATCGGTTCGAGGAGTTCGGCGTGAAGATCTCCGAGGTCGTCAACTGCGGCGGCATCGCGGAGAAGAACGCCATGCTCATGCAGATCTACGCGGACGTGACGGGCCGGGAGATGAAGATCAGCCGGTCGGCCCAGACCTGTGCGCTCGGCTCGGCGGTCGCGGCGGCGGTTGTCGGCGGGGCGTACCCGTCGTTCGAGAAGGCGCAGGCCGGTATGTGCGGGATCAAGACGCAGACCTTCAAGCCGATCGCGGCCAATCACAAGGTCTACCAGAAGCTGTACAAGCTCTACAAAAGACTGCACGACGGCTTCGGGCTCAAGGGCAAGACGCTGGCCATGGGCGACGTGATGAAGGACCTGCTGGCGATCAAAGAAAAGGCGAACGCTTGAGCGGGCGCTTCGGCGCGCGACCGGAACTTTTTGCACGGACGGACACGGACCGGCACGGACACACACGGACAGACACGTCCGTGGAGGTCCGTGAGAGTCTGTGTGAGTCCGTGTCGCAGGGCAAGAACCATGTACGAGAAGCTCAAACAACGCGTGTACGAGACGAACATGGACCTGCAGCGGCAGGGCATGGTCGTATTGACCTGGGGCAACGTCAGCGCGATCGATCGTGAGAAGGGGATCATCGCGATCAAGCCCAGCGGCGTGCAATACAGCGAACTCAGTCCGGAGGCCGTCGTGATCGTGGACCTGGACGGCAAGGTCGTGGAAGGGCTCCTGAAGCCTTCCTCCGATACCGCCACGCACCTGGAATTGTACAGGAGCTTTGCCCAAGTCGGCGGGGTGTGCCACACGCACTCGATGTACGCGACGATGTGGTCGCAGGCCCGGCGGGACATCCCGTGCTTCGGCACGACGCACGCGGACAACTTCTACGGCCCGATTCCTGTGACGGACTCGATGACCGACGAGGAGATCGGCGGCCCGTATGAAGAGAACACGGGCAAGGTGATCGTCCGGCGGTTCGCGGGGACCGACCCGATGCAGATTCCGGCGGTTCTGGTCGCCAATCACGGCCCGTTCACCTGGGGCCCGAGCCCCGAGAAGGCCGTGGAGAACGCGGTGGTCCTGGAGCAGGTGGCGAAGATGGCGTTCGGCACGATCGGGGTGAACCCGCAGCAGCAGGGGATCAGCCAGGCCCTGCTGGACCGGCACTACCTCCGCAAGCACGGCACGGGCGCCTACTATGGGCAAGGGTGATGACGATTGGGGTCAACTCTTGACACTTGACAGTCCGGCCATTTGTCAAGTGCCAAGAGTTGACCCCGTAGACCGCAAATCGAAACGTGGATTCGACGGGGCGTGAGCACGTCACGCCGTCGGAGTCCCGGATCAGTAGAGGAGTTGGCATGGGTGGTATGACATTCGGCGTGATCGTGGGCAATCGAGGGTTCTTTCCGGACATCCTCGCGAAAGAGGGTCGGCAGGACATCCTCAACGTACTCAAGAAGAAAGGCTACGGGGCCGTGGCGCTGTCGCTGGAGGACACGCACTACGGGGCGGTCGAGACCCTGGCCGAGGCCCGCAAGTGCGCCGAGCTGTTCGCCTCCCGCGGCAGGGAGATCGACGGCATCATCGTGACGCTGCCGAACTTCGGGGACGAGCGCGGGATCGCCGAGACGATCAAACGCAGCGGACTGAGCGTCCCGATCCTGATCCAGGCCGAGGAGGACGTCGCGGGCAAGATGAAGATCGACCGGCGGCGCGACTCCTTCTGCGGCAAGATCAGCGCCTGCAACAACCTGCGCCAGGCGGGGATTCCGTTTACGCTGACGGCTTCGCACACCGTGCCGGTCAAGTCGGCCGAATTCGCGAAGGATCTCGACGATTTCGCGGCGGTCTGCCGGATCGTGCGGGGCCTCAAGAGCGTGCGCTTCGGGGCCATCGGGGCCCGGCCGGCGGCGTTCAACACCGTGCGATACAGCGAGAAGATCCTGGAATTCGCAGGGATTGCGATCGAGCCGATCGACCTCTATGAGGTCCTGGGCAAGGTGGGCCGGCTCGGCGACGACGACGCCGACGTGGCGGCCAAGCTCGATAAGATCAAAGGCTACACGCAGACCAAGGGCATCCCGGCCGAGGGGCTTCTCAAGATGGCCAAGTTCGGCACGGTCGTGGACGGCTGGATGAAGGACAATCAGCTCGTCGGCACGGCGGTTCAGTGCTGGACGGCGCTGGAGGAATTCTTCGGCATCGTGCCCTGCACGGTGATGAGCATGATGAGCGAGTCGCTGCTGCCCAGCGCCTGCGAGGTGGACATCACGGGCCTTCTGGCGATGTACATCCTGCAGTTGGCGAGCGAAGGGCCCAGCGCCCTGCTGGACTGGAACAACAACTTCTCGGGCGATCCGGACAAGTGCGTGCTGTTCCATTGCTCGAACCTGCCCAAGTCGTTCTTCAAGAGCCAGAAGATGGATTTCCAGGAGATCATCGCGGGCTCGGTGGGCAAGGCCAACACGTACGGCACGATCGTCGGGCGGATCAAGGCCAGTCCCGCGACGTTCTGCCGGACGATGACGGACGACGTGGACGGCGTGTTGCGGGTGTACGTGGGCGAGGGCAAGTTCACCAACGACAAGCTCCAGACCTTCGGCGGTTACGGCGTGATGCGGATCGAGAACCTGCAGACGCTGCTGAGCTACATCTGCCAGATGGGCTTCGAGCATCACGTGGCGGTGAATCTCTCGCAGACGGCGGGCCCGATTGCCGAGGCGTTGACGAAGTATCTGGGCTGGGACGTGTACAGGCACTGCTGAGTCTTCGGTCGAATCGGATGGAAAGAAACGGTGGGTATGGGTCCACCCTGTCACGGTGTCCAGTTGAGTCGGGGATTCGGCGTACGTTGGGTACGGCCGTTTGGAGTTCCGCCTTCAGGCGGGTCTGAGAGTCTTGCGGCGCAGCCGGCTCCTCTCTCAGACTCAGAACGTCAAGGGCCGGCCGGACTGTTTTGACCCGCGTAAACGCGGAACTCCAAACAGGTCAGCCGATCACCCGGTTGGCGTGGAATATGTGCTGCCGCTACCGCCCGTGCGCAGCGGAGGTCGTATCACGGGATAACGGTTATCGTCTGGTTGCTTGAAGAGGTTCGGGAATGAGGCGTACAGGTATGGTCGACGAAATTGTGGCCAGGATGTCGGAATCGTCCCATGGGGTGGAGGCGCCCTCCGTGCTGGTGTTCGTAGAAACCTCGCGTGAGTTCGGGCGGGGGCTGCTGCACGGGATCGCCAAGTACTCGAGACTGCACGGGCCCTGGCGGGTGTACCGATGGCCCGGGGCACTGGATTCGTCGCTGCCGGAGTGGAAACATTTGAAGATCGACGGCGCGATCGTGCGGGACGTGGGCGTGGTGGAGGGCCTGGCCCATTCGGGGATCCCGGTGATTTTCGCACAGCACAACCGGGAGAGCTATCAGCCGTTCCCGGCGATCATCACGGAGAGCCAGGCGATCGGGTGCATGGCCGCCGAGCACTTCCTGGACCGGGGGTTCCAGCACTTCGCGTACTGCGGGCTCGACGAGTTCCCCTGGTCGCGGGGGCGAGGGCAGCATTTCGCGCAGCGGCTGGCCCAGGCCGGCTTCGAGGTGAACCTGTACCGCCAGCCGGCGTCGACGGGTCATCGAGCGGTCCGCAACGACCGGAACGATCAGAACGTGATCGCCGAGTGGCTGCGGACGCTGCCCAAGCCGGTGGCGGTGATGTGCTGCAACGACGATCGGGCCTTGCAGGTGATCGAGGCGTGCAAGCAGGTGGACTACGAGGTGCCCAACCGCGTGGCGGTCCTGGGCGTGGACAACGACGTTCTGGTCTGCGACCTGGCGGACCCGCCGATATCGAGCATCGCGTTGAATACGGAAGGGGCGGGGTACGAGGCGGCCAGGCTGCTCGAGCGTCTGATGAAGGGCGAGCCGATGGCGGGCCAGGCGATCGGGGTGAGCCCGACGCACATCGTGACGCGGATGTCGACGGACGTGCTGGCGGTGAGCGATCCGGATGTCTCGGCGGCGCTGCAGTTCATCCGTCGCAATCCGAACCGGCTGATCCAGGTCAATGACGTGGTGGAGGCCACGAACGTGTCCCGCCGGGTATTGGAGAAGCGGTTCAAGGCGATTCTGCGGCGGTCGGTGCATCAGGAGATCCGGCGGGTTCGCGTGGGCCACATCGTGCAGCTCCTGATCGGGACGGACATGAGCATCACGGAGATCGCGACGCACGGGGGCTTCGACGGCGTCGAGCACATCGCGAGGTACTTCCGGAAAGAGACAGGGATGAGCCTGCGGGATTACCGCAAGCGGCATGCACCAAGATAATTTGCGAATTACCATTTACGATTTACTATTTCCCGTGGCCGCGGGGGTTGGTCCAGTCACGGCGTCAGCCACATAGCAGATAGTAGACAGCAGATCTCTGGAGGTTGTTACATGAGAAGTACGTTGAGCGTTGTCACTGCAATCCTGGCGTTATCGAGCGTTGCCTGGGCCCAGCAGACAGTGAAGCTGTCGGTCGATCCCGGGACCGTGGTCAATCGGGTGGATGAGAAGGTGTACGGGCATTTCCTCGAACACATCTACCATTCGTGCAACGGCGGGCTGTGGGGCGATTTGGTGTGGAACCGCAGCTTCGAGCAGAATCAGTTCGGGCAGTGGGCGGTCCAGGACGACAGAATCGTGCAGGAGGGGATGGGCACGAACGTGCGGCTGACGTTTGGCGAGGTGGACTGGAAGGACTACGAGTACACGCTGGAGGCGAAGAAGACCGCGGGGCAGGAGGGCTTTCTGATCCTGTTCCGGATGAAGAACGACCGGGACTTCTACTGGTGCAACCTGGGCGGGTGGAACAACGAGCGGCACGGGATCGAGCGGGGTCTGGTGGATGGGAATCGCTGGGGTGCTGTCGGGCCGCAACCGCGCGGGCGGATCGAGACGGACAAGTGGTACGCCATCAAGATCCGCTGCGAGGGGCCTCGGTTCCAGGTGTGGCTGGGCGAGGAGCGCGTGATCGATTACACGGACGATGCGCGGGCGCACCTGTCGGGCAAGGTGGGCGTCGGCACGTGGGGGACGCAGGCGGCGTTCCGGAATCTGAAGGTGACGGCGCTCGATGGGACGGTCCTGTACGAGGGGCTGCCCAAGAGCGTGACGTCGGAGAACGCCGCGAGTTTCTGGCAGGTCTACGGCGGGGCGAAGGCGTACGTGGACCGCAAGGACCCTCTGAACAGCGATACCTGTCAGAGAATCGTTGCGGATTCTGCGGGAGCCGGGTTACGACAGACGGGGTTGTGTGTCCGGGCCGGCGAAGTGTATGAGGGCTCGGTCTGGGTCCGCGGCGAAGCGTCCCAGGGGTTGGTGGTGGAGCTTGTGAATGATGCGGGACAGGGCGCAGCGCAGGCCATCAAGGCCCCGTCCTCGCAGTGGCGCGAGTATAAGTTTGCGCTGAAGCCTCAATGGTCCGACAGTGATGCGGAACTGCGCATCGGCTTCAAAGGCAAAGGCGAGGTCTGGATCGACCAGGTGAGTGTAATGCCGAAGAGCTGGGCCCAGAAGGGCGGGTTTCGGCCGGACCTGTTGCAAGCCGTGGCGGAGCTGCGGCCGCCGATCATTCGCTGGCCGGGCGGGTGCTTCGCGTCGTCGTACCAGTGGAAGCAGGGGATCGGGCCGCAGCATAAGAGATTGCCGCACCCGCGGGAGATCTGGGACGATCTGGACGTGTACAACTATGGCACGGATGAGTTCATCGAGACGTGCCGGCGCGTGGGGGCCGAGCCGTTGATCGTGGTGAACGTGGGCTTCGCGGCCTGGAACAACGACTCCGAGACGCACGACTACACGCAGGATGTGCTCGACTGGATCGAGTACTGCAATGGGCCGGCGGATTCGAAGTGGGGCAAGGTGCGGGCGGCCAACGGGCACCGCGAGCCTTACAACGTGAAGTACTGGGAGATCGACAACGAGACGTGGCACACGCCGGCGGATCAATACGCCGAGCGCGTGCTCAAGATCGCGCCGCTGATGAGGAAGGCGGATCCCTCGATCAAGCTGGCGGCCTGCGGCAGCGGCGGGCTGGGCCGTGACGGCAATGGCATGGCGTACAACCGGACGGTGATCGAGAAGGCCGCCGCGGCGATCGACTACATCAGCATCCACCACTACGAGGAGCCGGAGCGGTTTGCCCGCGGGCCGCAGAACTACGAGCGGTTCTTCCGGGATCTGGGCGAGGTGATCGCGGCGTCGAGCAATCCGAAGCTGAAGATCTACGTCTCGGAGTGGAACGCCCAGAGCACCGACTGGCGGACGGGCCTGTACTGCGGCGGACTGCTCAATGCGTTCGAGCGGTGCGGCGATATCCTGGAGATCGGCGGGCCGGCCCTGTTCCTGCGGCACGTCAGTGCCACAGCCTGGGACAACGCCTTCATCAACTTCGATCAGTCCTCCTGGTTCCCGGCCCCGAACTACGTGGTCATGAAGCTTTGGCGCGACCATTACGCCCCCGAGCGAGTCGCGGTCTCCGGCGAGGCCGGACCGCTGAACGTCTCGGCGACCCGCCGGCCCGCGGACGGCGCCGTGATCGTCAAGGTGGTCAACCCGGGCCGCGAGCAGATTGCGCTGGAGCTTTCCCTGCCGGCGAATGTGTCCAAGGCGGCGGCGCAGGTCGTCGCCCCCGGCAGTACCGACGCGAGGAACACGCTCGCCGAGCCGAGTCGGGTGAAGGCGCAGGACCTCGCGGTGAAGACCGACGGCGGCAAGGCTTCGGTTGAGTTGCCGGGCCTGTCGGCCGCGGTGGTGACGCTCACGGCGAGCAAGTAGGAATGGAATCGGTGTGCGGAGCACACCCTACCGCTGTCGCCCGACATGCGGTCCTGTTGCAGGTGGGAGGTTGGCTATGAGATCGAAGTGCGTTGTGCTCGGATGTCTCGTTATTGCGATGAGTGTTTCGGTGGGCGCCGGTGATTCGGCGGCCGGGCGGATCAATGCCCGGGCGTTTGCGTTGCAGGATGTGCGGCTGCTCGACGGGCCGTTCGCGCAGGCCATGGAGCGGGACCGGCAGTATCTGATGTCGCTGGAGCCGGACCGGCTGCTGCACATGTTCCGCGTCACCGCGGGGCTGCCCGCGCCGGCGCGGGCCTACGCCGGCTGGGAAGGCTCGGAACTCCGCGGCCACACGATGGGCCACTACCTCTCCGCTTGCGCCCTGATGCACGCGAGCACGGGCGACGAGCAATTCAAGGCCCGCGTGGATTCGCTCGTCGCCGAGCTTGCCAAGTGCCAAAAGGCCCTCGGCGAGAGCGGCTACCTGAGCGCCTATCCCGAGTCGTTCATCGACCGCGTCGAGGCCCGCCGGCAGGTGTGGGCGCCGTACTATACCCTGCACAAGATCTTGGCCGGGCTGCTCGATTCCTATACCCACTGCGGCAACCGCCAGGCCCTGGAGGTGCTCGAAGGCATGGCCCGCTGGTGCAAGGGCCGCTGCGACAAGCTCTCCGACGAGCAGATGCAGCAGATGCTCGACGCCACCGAACAGGGCGGCATGAACGACGTGCTCGCGAGTCTCTACGCCGTCTCCGGCAATCCGGACCACCTGGCC
>Ga0209347_1004333_pt1 | contig 14930 bp, 10 predicted proteins | sample AutmiccommuBRH23_FD_187382 | JGI IMG/M metagenome (GOLD analysis project Ga0209347, IMG submission 187382) | Deep subsurface microbial communities from Mt. Terri, Switzerland - Autotrophic microbial communities BRH/23 (SPAdes) (version 2) | ecosystem: Environmental > Aquatic > Deep subsurface >... | reverse complement strand
CTCGTAGGCGCGGTTTCCATACCGCGAAAGAAGCGTAATCCAGCGCAGAACGCGGCATGGAAACCGCGCCTACGATAAGCGCACAGCAATTGTCTGCAATCAACCACTTACCCATGTCTGTGTAACATCCGCTTGACCAATACAGAAGGACACGAAACCCGTAGCCGCGCCTTGCAGGCGCGCTAACCTGGCGCGGCACGATGCCGCGGCTACAGGCTTCTTTCGCGGCTCTGTCCTTGCTTCCGCTTTTTGTGTGTATTCTATGGTTAACTCTTCATTCCGCGTTATGCCCAGCCTGCCAGCTTCGCCAGGTTGGCGCCTTGGACGCGGGCGCGCTCCTCCGGCGTCCAGTGGTCGAGGAGCAGGTCCACGATGTCCGGCGAGCCATCGCTCCAGGCCAGCCGGCCAGGGCCAAAGGCGGCAGCCACCTGCCGCACCAGCGCTTTCGTGTCCAGGTAGGGCGCAGGCTCCTTGGAAAAGTGCGCCAGCCCCGACATTTTCATCGTCACATTGGGATAGCGCCCCAGGGCCAGCACGTCCTGGTACTCCTCCGGCGTGCCGCACTGCGGCTCCGCCATGTGGTCGATCAACACCGGGAAATCGGGATAATCGCGCACGACGTCGGCTATCTGGCGAGCATAGTTGGGGCCAATGTGCAGTTCGATGGCCAGCCCCAGCTCCCCGGCGGTCTGCCACAGGGCGCGTACGTTAGCATCGGAGAAGCTGTCCAGATATTCCTCCTTGCCACGGTGCGCGTGAAAACGCATCGCCACGAGGCGCGGATGGGCAGCCACCAAATCAACCAGCTTGGATTTGGCAGCGGGATCCTTGGGATAGAACAGGCAGGTGGCTTTCAGCCGCTCCGGTTCGCGGGCCAGGCAGTCCAGCACCAGACGATGATCGTCGCCATAAGGCTCCGGCTGCACGATGACGGCCCGGTCAATGCCCACCGTCTCCATCCGCTGCACATAGACGGCCAGGGGGTCGGCCTTCAGGTGGTCAGCGTTCGGGACGTAGGAAGCCTGCGGGTGAAAGGGATAGGTGGTTACATCGCTGGAAAAGATGTGGGTGTTCCACTCGACGATCATGGATAATCTCCTTTCAGCGTCCTTCGGCGTATTGCGCTACATACTCCTGGTCGGCCCCTTGAGCACGCATGAAAGCGGCCAGGTCGGCGCGCAGGCTGGCAACCACTTCGGGGTATGCTCCGGCCAGGTTCTCCAACTGCTCAGGGTCGCGCTGCCGCTCGTACAGTTCCGGCTGATGGGGCGCTGGCCCGAAAACGGCGGTATAGCGCGGGGTGGTGACGGTAATCAAGGAGGGCAGGTAGGCGATGCGCCCCGGCCCCGATCCGCTATGACAACTGGTGTAAATGGCCGGATGGCAGGCGTCCGCCTCACCCCGCAGCAACGGCACCCAGGACTTGCCCACAGTAGCTGGCGCAGGCACGCCGCACAGGTCGAGCACGGTGGGCAGGATGTCCGCCGGTTGGCAGAGCGCCGAGACCTGGCGGGGCGCGTGCGAGAAGGGGGTCCAGACCAACAGGGGCAGGCGAGCCACGGTGTCATAGAGCGGCCAGGGGTCGTTGGGGTCCACGGTGTGCTTGCCCGCCCGGCTGTGCTCGCCCAGGTACATGCCGTGGTCAGACAGCAAAATCACCGTGGTGTTCTGGAACAGGCCCATGACCTCGATCTGCCGCAGCAGATGCCCCACCCAGCGATCCGTGAGAGTGACCTCCCCGGCATAGCGGGCGCGCATGCGCTCCAACTGCTCCGGCGTGTAAATGTCCGTATAGCCATAATTGGGATAGGCATAGTCCACCCCCTGATAGTTGGGGCTATACAGGTCCACATAGTGGGCGGGCGGGTTCCACAGCTCGTGAATCTCGAACGTGTCCACCCACAGGAAAAAGGGGCGATTGGCGTATTCTTCCAGCCAATCGCAGGCGGTCTGCATGGTGCGGGCCACGTACCAGTCGCGCTCGCGGCGAAAATGCGACATCCGGGCCACATCTTGGGCGTAGCCAGTCCCATTCTGGCGCAGGTGCGCGCGGGGCACGGGAAAATCGACCTTGTCCGGCGTCATGCCATCGGCCACGTTCTTTTTGATCCAGCGATAGTCGTCATACTCCACGTGCAGGCGGGCGCCGATATTGTTCCCGGTATCCAGCACCAGGCCGGTGTGATAGCCCGCCTCGCGCAACAGGGCGGGGAGTTGAGGCTGGTGGGGGTCAACGCCCTTCCAGCCGTAGCGGGGCCAGTTCACATCGCCGGTATAGGCGTCCACGCGCATGGGAACGGTGGGGAAGGAGGCGCAGTAGGCGGCATCAAATCGAGTAGCCCGTTGGGCGTACTGATCGATGTGCGGCGTGCGCACCCAGGCCGGGTTATACACGCCCAGGGCATCCCAACGGAGAGTATCCAGGCAGACGACGATGACGTTCATCGGACGCTCCTTTTGTGTGTGGCGGACCCTGCTCCCATTATGCGAGGTTGCGGGGGGCTGTCAATAGCAGGTGCAGCTTGAACGCGCGGGACGACAAGCATCGCTCCCTGCCGCTAGCTTCCGTGTTTTCTGCGTATTCCGTGGTTCATCCTTCCCCCACTCTTTGACAGCCCCCGCCCGCAATCCTACAATAGCCCCAACGTTGCAGGGAACGCCATCAAAGGGAGGGTCAGGACCATGCGTCGTCGAGTTTCCCCGTTCCTGCTGCTCTGCGTGATGGGTGGGCTGGCTATCCTCAGTTCCACGATGGCCAAGAACCCCGCGCTGCCGCTGTTCATCCGCAGCCTGGGCGTGGCCGAGGGGACGGTGGGGTTTATCGCCGCCGCCTCGACGGTGGTGGGCATTGTGGTCAGTATCCCGGCGGGCATCCTGTCGGACCTGATCGGGCGGCGCAAGGTGCTGCTATTGAGCATGGTGGTGTTTGCCACCGCCCCCTTCCTATACCTGCTGGTACAAGCCCCCTGGCACCTGGTGTTGGTGCGCATCTACCACGGCCTGGCGACAGCCATCCTGGGGCCGGTGGCGATGGCTACCGTGGCCGATTTGTACGATGCCGGGCGCGGGGAAAAGATGGCCTGGTATTCCTCGGCCACGATGGTAGGACGCTTTATCGCGCCCACGGTGGGCGGGCTGCTCATTTTCGGCGATAACTTTCGCTGGGTCTATCTGGCCGACGGCGTGGCGGGCGTGCTGGCACTGCTGGCCGCATTGCAACTCCCGCGCATCGGCAACCAGCATGTAGAATCGGCACAGAAACCGCAGACTGGCCTGCGGGCAAGCTGGGGGACCGTGCGCCGGGACCTGGGCGCGCTCTTGCGCAACGCGGGCCTGCTTTCCACCAGCCTGATCGAGGCGGCCCAGTACTTTGCCTTTGGCTTTGTGGAGGTTTACCTCCCCATCTATCTGAAGGAAAACCTGGGGCTGGAAACGTGGCAAATTGGCACGCTGTTCACCGCCCAAATCGTGATGGCAGCGGTGAGCAAGCCGCTCAGTGGGCGGCTCTCCGACCGGTTCGGACGCGTGCGGATGATCGCCGCCGGGTTGATCCTGTGCGCGCTGACCATGATCCTCATGCCGGTGGTGCGCCTGTACGGGCTGCTGATGGTGCTGCTGGCGGGCTTTGGGCTGGGGCTGGCGACGGTCACGGCCTCTACCTCCGCCTTTGTGGCGGACCTGTCGCGGGCCTCGACGCACGGCGCGGCGCTGGGCACGCTCTCCAGCATCATGGATGCGGGCCACTCCACCGGGCCAATGGTGGGCGGGCTGCTGGTGGCGAGCCTCGGCTATACCCCGGCCTTTGGACTGGTGGCCGGGCTGCTGATTGCCATCGCGCTGCTCTACGGCTGGCGCGTGGCCGACGTGCGCCGTCCGGCAGCGTCCACGCGCGTCGGGGCCTGAGCTTGTGCGATAGCCCCACTTATTCGACAATACCCAATCTAACTTTCATTGAAGGAGTATGTCATGTCTGTCAATCCCGTGATTCCAGATTTTCCTAACACTTCGTTCACGGCGGTCTATTTGTTGATAGTCGTCGCTGTAGGGCTGGTATCGACGATCGTCAGCCTCGTGATCTGGTGGAAGATTTTCGCCAAGGCCGGTTACAGCGGGGCCTTGAGCCTCTTGATGCTGATCCCGCTCGTCAACCTGATTGTGATGCTGTATCTGGCCTTTAGCACGTGGCCGGTGGAGGAAGAATTGCGGCGGCTGCGGGACCACGTACGGGAAACCCTGTAACGGTTTCGCGGCAGCCAGGGTATTCGCAGGGTGTCTCGGTGATGGCCGGGGCACCCTTTTTAGATCGCCCCACCTTTGTGCCTCATTTCACAAAGTGATTTGACAAAGCCTGGGTTTGGTGCTATAACTTTGTGCGAAAAGGCACGATGATTATTGGCTAACCTTCTCCGAGAATGAGGCATCCTATGACAGACTGGGTCATCAGCACCAACGTAGCGCGTTGTCGTGATTGTTATCGCTGCATTCGCACCTGCCCTGTCAAAGCTGTGCGCTTTCACGATGGACAGGCCCAGGTAGTCCCCGAACTGTGCATTGCCTGCGGCAATTGCGTGCGTGTCTGCCCACAGAACGCCAAAGTAGTCCGCGACGATCGGCCCGCCGTGCGGGAGGCGATCCTCGCCGGGCGAACGGTGGTAGCCAGCGTGGCCCCTTCCGCCCCCGCCTTTTTCGAGTTGAGCGTTTTCGAGCAGATGCAGGCTGCCCTGCAATCGCTCGGCTTTGCCGGGGCAGGCGAAACGGCCTATGGCGCGGAGATGATCGGCCTGGCCCACCAGGAGTTGGTGGAGCGGGAGCCTCAGCGCTGGCCGGTCATTAGCTCCTCGTGCCCCGTGGTAGTCAACCTGATCGAGCAATACTACCCTGATTTGATCCCTCATCTGGCCCCGTTGGTGTCGCCGATGATCGCGCACGGGCGCTGGCTCCGGCAGAAGTATGGGCAGGACGCCTACGTGGTGTTCATCGGCCCCTGCATCGCCAAAAAGGCCGAGATTCTGGACGAGCATGTCGCCCAGGTCGTGGATGCGGCGCTCAGCTTTACCGAACTGCGGGAATGGATGGAGGAAGAGGACGTCGAGTTACCCGCCTGCGAGCAGCCTGAAGAGCGCGCGCCACGGTCCAATGCGCGACTATTCCCGGTAGAGGGCGGTCTGGTGGGCACCGCCAATATGGATACGGACATCCTGGCCAGCCATATCGTTACCACCTCCGGCCTGGAAGCCTGCGAGGATGTGTTGCGGGGCATTCGCCTGGGACAACTGGGGGCCTGCATGGTCGAGTTGATGGCCTGCGAGGGAGGCTGCATCAACGGTCCGGCGATGGAAGGACAGGTGAGCACCTATTTGGCGCGTCAGCGCGTCCTCCAGTATGCCTCCCGCCGCCAGCCAACCCCGCTTCCCACTCGCGAGGAGTGGCCTGCGCTGGACCGCGCGTATGCCGACAGAAGCCAGCCCGTCCCCGCGTTTACCGAGGAGCAAATCCGTGAAGTGCTGCACCGGGTAGACAAGCACACTCCCGAAGACGAGCTGAACTGTGGGGCTTGCGGCTATCCCACCTGTCGAGAGAAGGCCATTGCCACCCTGCGCGGCATGGCCGAGGCGACCATGTGCATCCCCTACATGCGGCGGCGGGCCGAGTCGCTGCGGCAGGTCGTGATGGATGTGACTCCCAACGCCGTGATCATCGTGGACAGTCGCCTCTATATCCAGGATATGTCTCCCTCTGCGGAGGCCATGTTCAAAACCCGGCTGTCCGCCGTAGCGGGGATGCCACTGCAAACAGTGTGCCCTGTGATCGACAGCTTCTCGCGGGTGCGCAACACTCGCCAGCCAGTGATCAACGAGCGAGTGCGGTTGCGAGACGACCTGACCGCAGAACAGACCATCGTGCCGGTAAACGGGGAGCACCTGCTGGTGGGGATTTTGCGCGATGTCACCGAGCAGGAGCAGCAGCGCAACGAGCTGGACCGCCTGCGTACCGAGACGTTGAGCCATACCCAGGAGGTGGTCAAGAACCAGATGCGCGTGGCCCACGAGATCGCCCAATTGCTGGGCGAATCCACCGCCGAAACCAAGATGATGCTCTCGCGCCTGGCCAAGCTGATCGAGGAAGGGCACGAACGATGAGACAGGTCGTCGAGTTTGCCTGCGAGCCGCTCGCCAAGCATGGGGAGGAACTGTGCGGCGACACCGTGCAGGTCACCAGCACGCCGGACTCGTTTCTGGTCGTCCTTTCCGACGGATTGGGCAGCGGGGTCAAGGCGAATATCCTCTCTACGCTGACCGCGCAAATTGCCGCTTCCATGTTTGAGGAGGGGGCCACCGTCGAAGAGGTGATGGCTACTCTGACAGAGACGTTACCCGAATGCCAGGTGCGTCGGCTGGCCTATGCCACGTTTGCCATGCTGCGGGTCTATCGAGGGCATAGGGCCTATCTGGTCGAATATGACAGCCCCCCTTTGATTCTGATTCGCGATGGACAGATCATGCAGTTGCCCGTGGAAGAGCGCACCGTGAACGGGCGCAAGGTCCGGGAGGCACATTTCGCCTTGCACAATGGCGACTATATGGTGTTGGTCAGCGATGGCTACGAACACGCCGGGGTGGGCGGCCTGTATCGCCTGGGTTGGGGCTGGGACAACATCGCCGTGTCGGTGAAACGGTGGACGAGCACGGGGTGTGATGCCTGCGAACTGACCCGCACGCTCGCCAAGACCTGCCTCAAGCTGTATAACAACAAGCCCGGCGACGACGCTACCGCCGTAGGGATGCGCGTGCGCGAGGCTGTGGTGGCCACCATCCTCACCGGCCCCCCGGCAGACAAGGCCCAGGACGAGGCCGCGGTGCATAGGCTGATGGCGGCAGAGGGCACCAAGATCATCTGCGGGGGCACCACAGCGCAAATTGCGGCGCGCGTGTTGGGCAAGGAACTCAAGGTGCAATGGATCCCGCCCAGCAAACGCAATCGGGAGCCTGCCCGCAAAAAGGGGACACCGCCCCTGGCCAAGCTGGAAGGCGTCGATCTGGTCACTGAGGGCATCCTGACCCTCAGCCAGGCGATAGAACTGCTGGAAGCCTCCCCAACGGTGCATGATCTGCCCCACGGTCAGGATGCGGCCATTCAGTTGGCCCGCATCCTGCTCTCGGCAGACGAAATCCACCTGATCGTGGGCACGGCCATCAACCCGAACCAGGTGGCTGATTTGATCCGCGGGGAGCCTATGCGCCACGTCTATATCCGCGAATTGGTGCGCGAGATCGAGCGCCGCCAAAAAGAGATTACCGTCGAGTACATCTAAAGGGAGGCCCGATGAGCATTCGAGAAACGGTTTGGGAACGCAAAACCTTTTGGAGCAGCAGCGCGCGTTTTGCACTGCTGGTTACCCTGGCTGTGCTGATTACCGGGCTGGGCCAGTCTCAATGGATCACGGGACCGCTGGTCAACGCCCTGTTGCTGCTGACTGTCGGCTGGGCGGGGTTGAGCCAGGCCATCCTGGTGGGCATGCTCACGCCGCTGGGCGCAGCCGTGCGCGGTGTGCTGCCTCTGCCCATGCTGGTGATGATTCCCTTTATCGCCCTGGGGAATGCCGCATTGGTCAGCGTCTATGCGGGTTTGCGGCACAAGCACAAGGCCCTGGCATTGGTCGCCGCAGCAATATGCAAATTCGCCTTGCTGTACCTGTCGGTGACCTTGCTGTCGGTGCGGCCCCTGCACCTGCTGATCGGCGGGAACGCCCAGGCGCTGGCCCTGCCGGAGACGCTGGTGCAGATGATGAGCTGGCCGCAATTGGGCACCGCCCTGGCGGGCGGCCTGCTGGCCCTGGGGGTCGAGGGGGCGCGGGAATACCTGCGCGCACGTAGGGAAAAATAACTACCGAATACACTGAAAACACAGAAGGGTGACTCCTTCCCCTTCTTCTGCCTCCCTCTCCAAAACTGGAGAGGGGGCGGCACCGTAAGGCCGTGGGGTGAGGTTTTTCGTGTATTTCTGTATTGGTCAAGCGGATGTTACACAGGCATGGGTAAGCGGTTGATTGAGGGCAATCGCTGTTGTGCTTATCGTAGGCGCGATTTCCTCGGAACCGTGGTTCCGCCATCGCGTTCTGCGCAAGACTAGGTTTTTTTTCGCGGTATGGAAACCGCGCCTACGATTACCCAACGTCGCGGCTTTGGCGCAAGTGTGTAACTTGACCAAGACATTTTTCGTGTATTCCGTGGTTGCAATTCCCCGCCTCCTACAAAGCATTGGGCGGCAAGACGCTGTCGCCCAGGGCCTGCGCGGTGCGCTGGCGAGCAATAGACTCTTGAATTTCCGGGGCGCAGACCACACGGTTGCGCCCCGTTTGCTTGGCCTGATACAGTGCCAGATCAGCCTCGTGCAGCAGGCTCACCGGTTCAGTGGTATAGCAGGCGGAGCAGCTTACCCCAAAACTCATCGTGACCTGGACCAATTGATCGCACATAGGCAAGTGAAACCGGGCGCTCTCGACCGTCTTGCGGAGGTGCTCGGCGATCAGCCGCGCCTGTCGCAGCCCCATTTCGGGCAACGCGATGACAAACTCCTCTCCGCCAAACCGGGCGGCCAGATCGCATTCGCGCAGGTGCGTTTGGATGATCTGCCCCACCCCGGCTAACACAGCGTCCCCCGCCAGATGACCGTAGGTGTTGTTTATCCGCCGCAGCCAATCCAGATCGGCCATAATCACCCCGACGGGCCGCCTGGAGCGTTCCGCCTGGCGCATTGTGACGGCAAATGCGCGTCCAAAATAGCCCGCATTCCACAGCCCGGTTTTGACGTCGATATAGGCTGCTTGCTGCAACTCGGTCAGGCGCGACGAGCGATAGATCAACACCATCGGCAGCAGCGCCACCAACACCATCCAGCGGTCTATTTGCCAAAAGAGCGCCAGCAGATAACCCAGGCAGGTCAGGGCGTAGCCGCTTAACCACCCCTTCGCCCACGGCCCCAGCTTTTGCCGGGGAGTCTGCTCTGTGAGCAAGAGAACGGATGCCTCAAGGCCGAGGTCAAGGGAAGCGTACACGGCAGCCGCCAGCAACACCGCGGGTTCGGCTAATACGACGATATCTGCGCTTATCCCGGCGCCCCAGCCGCCCAGCATGGCCCGCGCCGCCGCGCCCGCGATGATCTGGGTGGCTGCCCGGAAGGCATACAGGATCCCATCAGACGCACGCGGCTCTTGCTGGCGGCGTGCTGCCACCCGGCCACAGACCTGCGAAACCAGGACGAGTAGCACGAACAGAAAAGGGGGCAGGAATAAGAGACCGGCGAAAAAGCAGGTCTGGCTGATTCTTGGAGCCAGGGGCTCATGCGGGGGATATCGGAGTTCGGCGAACGTTGCCAGGCTGGCGAGCAGGAGCAGCGTCACCCATTTGTCCAGCCCCACTCCTGCCACGCTCACCACCCGGCGGCCCAGGATCGTCCCTAGCAGGATCACGGCCGCCACCAATCCTTGGGCCACAGGGGATGTGCCGATTCTATCTTGCATGCGAGAAGTTGTATGGGCGCGATTCCGGTGATACCGGTCTGCTGTCGTTTCCAGGCCCGTAGCTACCGTTCTATCTGCCATTACGTCTCCCATCCTTTTGCTCCTGCCATCTTGACTCGTGACCAAGCCTTACCCATATGTGCTGTCCGGCAGCGTTACCTACAATTGAAACGAATGAAACTTACAAAAGTAACAAGATAGGGCACATTTGGGGACAATTCAGTACCGGGCGTGAGGATGGGTGTCCGATAGACTACGAGGGAAAGAAAACGGCCCGGCGTCAGGAGGGAGACGCCAGGCCGAGAGGAATGGTCGATTAAGCGCAACCGCAGGAGCGAGCGCAGGTCAAGGCACGCGGGCGTAATCCGCGTTGGCATAATGAGAGCCGGGAATCTGGCCGACGATATCCCAGGTCGAACTGGCAAACAGATCGGCTCCCTCGCGTTCCGCGACATGCAAAAAAGCCTCCACGACCTGCGGGTCGAATTGGGTGCCAGAGCAGCGTTTGACTTCGGAGATGATCTCGGCGAAAGGCTTGGCGCGGCGATAGGGGCGGTCGGAAGCCATCGCGTCGATGGCATCGCACACAGCAAGGATGCGCGCCTCCAGTGGGGCCTGTTCTCCCCGCAGCCCGTCGTACCCCTGGCCGTTCCACCACTCGTGATGATAGCGCACGAACGGGACCAACGGACGCAGAGACTGGCAGGTCTCTAAAAAGTCAGCGCCCACGCTGGCGTGCTTTTTCACCAGGGCATACTCTTCGGGAGACAATCGGGCCGGTTTTTGCAGCACCTTCTCCGAGATACCCATCTTGCCGATATCGTGGAGAAAGGCCGCCTGACGCACCAGGGCCACCCGGTCAGCGGGCAGGCGCAGCTCCATCGCCAGTGTGGTGGCATATTCTCCCACCTTGGCGGCGTGCCCGGCGATATAAGGGTCGCGCGCGTCGATGATCTTGGCAAGGGTCAGGAATAGCTCGTCGTTGAGCTGGCGAATGGCCCGGCTGGCGACATCTATCTCGTGATTGGCAAAGACCAGTTCGTGGTTCATCCGCTTGAGCTCGCGCACGCTACTCTCCGTGCGTTCGACGTACTGCTTTTGCACATAGCGCATCATGAACACCGGCACAGAAAAGACCAGCGCGCCCAGGGTGCCCATCGCCATATGGGCAATCGCCAGAAACAGGCCCATCACACACAACACAATGTAATGGCTCGCCAGCCACCGGAACTGCTCTCCCCAGGTGTGCAGCACATCGCTCCCCTCAGACAGGCTGATGGCGATAGCGATCAGGCCGGTCTCGAGGAGATAGTAGGCCGCTGCCGCGAGGGATACGGGGATCAGCAACACCGGTATCTGGGCCGCCGTCAGGGGGATATCTAGCAACGACATGACGATGACCGGCGCAGACCCGGCCATGATATGGACCGCCCAGTTAAAAGCCGTCTTGTACAGGTGGGGCCGAAAGCGCAGCCGGTGCACCAGTGCAATGGCCGCGCTGACAAAGACGATGCCGGGTATCCCCGCAATCAGCCCCGCTGAAAAGTTCACGGCCACCGACACGGACACCGACGTGTCCCCGGACACGTTCTCCAATTGGAGCAACTCGGCCACAATAGCCAGGATCACCAACAGGCCGATGGTGTCCAGATTGGGCAGCGGCCCATGAAAGGCCCCGATGGTGGTCACCGCGCAGGCCGCCAGGATCACCCCGGCTATCAGCATGACCATCCACGTTTTGGGGTACTGCCTGAAAATGGGCAACGTCTCTGGCCCCATCCTGCGCTGGCGGCTTTCGGCCACCGGGCGGCTCGGCGCCTGCTTCTGGTCCACGGACTCGCCGAACACCTCGGTGTACTTGTTCTGGCCGTATCCCTCCAGCGCCGCGCGATCCAGCTTGGCAAAATGTGGCACGTCCTTCGCGCACATGATGCCGTTGCGTCCCTTGAGCTTGACCTGATACATGGCTAGATCAGCCTCGTGCATCAGTTCCTTGGCTGTTTCGGCATCTTCGGGGAAGCACGCGATCCCCAGGCTGATGGTAACATGGATGCGCTCCGAACTGGTGGGGATGGCAAAGCTGGCGGACTCGACGGCGCGCCGGATGCGTTCGGCCACCGCGCGGGCGCCAACCATGCTCGCCTCCGGCAAGACAATGGCAAACTCCTCCCCCCCGAAACGTCCGGCGATGTCATATTCGCGGATGGACTCGCGGATGATCCGCCCTACCCCGCCCAACACCGCGTCCCCGGCCAGGTGGCCGTGGGTGTTGTTGATAGTGCGCAGGAGATCCATGTCGGCCATGATAAAGGCCAGGGGCCGCCCGAAACGCTTGGCTCGTTCCATCTCTGCCGTGAACGATTTGGCAAAGTAGCGGGCGTTCCACAAGCCGGTTTTCTCGTCTGTCTGGGCTTCTTGCCTCAAGCGCGGGATCATCAGCGCCCGATACATGAGAATCAGCGGGGAAAAGGCCGGGATGCTCAGCCAGGGGTTGATATTCCAGAGCACCGACACGATATACCCCAGGCATAGCAGGGCCAGATCGCTGACCAGGTTCTCCGGGTCCAGGATGCCTGATTCCCGCCAGGACACGCCGCGCGCCAGTCGCAACGCCTGCCCGATCAGCAGGTGGTTGATGACCACATAGACGATAGCGGCAGCCGCCGCCGCCAGCACAGGGGAAACCCGAATCAGCCCGTCAGCATTCACGTTGAGGGCGGCATAGGCCAGGCGCGCGCCCGCTCCTGCCAGGATATGGGTAATCACGTTGAACGGCTGGATGTACCAGGCACGCAGTCGGGAGCTGCGGGTGATACGGGCCTTGGCCCATTCTACCAGATGGGGGATGCCGACCAGCAGCACAAAAAAGCCGGGCGGCAACAGGAATACCCCGGCAAAGAAAAAGACCACGGTGGCATAGTAGGACTGGCGGTTAGGCGCTATGACCTCAAAGAGCTGCGAGAGGGTCGCCAGAACCGTCAGGCTGATAAAGGTGGGCCAGCAGGAAGCCAGGATGTCCAGGCCAGCCAGCGTCACCACGCTCAGGATCAGACCCAAGAACAATACACCGGTGATGTACAACCATGCTAAACGTGACATGCACTTGTCTCCAGAGATCGCAATAGCTCCTGTGGGTGCGAACACGTAGGGGCTGGGGGCAGATAGCCTCTGCGCTCAGGTGAGCGCCCGCCAGGGGGCGCCCATCTGAGCGAGAGCGGTCCAACAGCAATGACCCGTCTCAACATCAGGGGGATACAATTTGGCCGGTGCGCAGAAGTCAGAGATTCACCGGGATTCCACCGCTCCGCGTTCTCGGTGGAATCCCGATGAATCCTGTTAATCATCCCAGATGACACTGTTCCAATTCACCGAGTTCCAATTGACGCTGTTCCAATTCACGGAATTCCAGTTGACGCTATTCCAGTTGACCGAATTCCAGTTCACACTGCCCCAGGCAACCGGATCATCCCCCGACCAGAGCAGTCGGCTGGCCTCCAGGCCCGTGTTGGCGCTCTCCTTGGTCTGGTTTTCGACGGCAGCGCGGATATCCAGGCAGCCTGCCCCGACCCCTTCGGGGTCGCCTTCCAGCGGGCGGGCAGTCGCCATCAGGCGGTACTTGACCTGATCGGGCGTCAGTTCCGGCTCTTGTTGCAGCAGCAGCGCCACGGCCCCGGTGGTCACCGCAGAGGCCATCGACGTGCCCGACATACGAAAGTACCGATTTGCCCCATTAAAGCCCGCCACCCGATGCGTGGGATGCAATCGTGAGACGGTGCAGAAGCGATTCGCCAATAAGCTGACGACGTTCGTGCCCGGCGCGATCAGGTCTGGCTTGGCGTGGCCGTCCAGGGTAACGCCATAGGCCGAGAAGTGCGCCAGCATATCATCGGCGGGGTCGATCGTCCCCATGTCATCGGTAGCGCCGACGGTGATTACAAAGGGATCGTTGGCCGGGGGAAAGAGGATGCCGTTCTCCTGGCCGCTGCCGTTGTTTCCGGCGGACACCACCACCACGACTCCATTGAACCAGAGCACTTCCAGCGCGGCATCCAGCGGGCTGGTGTGGTAGGATTCGGGCACGCTGCTATTGAGCGACAGGTTTACCACGCGGATGTTGTAGCGGTCCCGATTTTCATAGACCCATTGCAGGCCCGCGACCACGTCCGAGGTCATGCCCTTGCCACTGTTATCGCACACCCGCACATTGACCAAATCGACGCGGGGAGCCACACCCATGTGCGCGCCCCGCGAGAACAGCCCATTCCCACCCACGATCCCGGCTACGTGGGTGCCGTGGCCGTAGCCATCCAGCCCAAAACCTCGCCGCTCCGAGCTAAAATCGGCGGTAGCCAGCACGCGCAGGGAGCGCGACCAGGGGAGGTCGCTCAGATCAGGGTGCATGGATATGCCGCTATCCACAATAGCCACTGTCACGCCCTGGCCTTGCAGGGCATTGGCATCGTTCCACAGGCTATCCGCCCCGATAGCCGAGATGTAGCTATCCAGCAGGTTGGCCGTGGAGATGGTGGTATCAGACTGGGCCACCGCCGCGTCCGGCGATACCCATTTGACACCGGGTGCCTGGGCCAACTGGGGGATGGCCTTTGCCGGAAGGTCCGCCGCAAAAGCGCGAATGATGCTCAGGTCCCTGGTGATCGCTCCCCCCTGCCGGAGCACCAGCGCCTCGACGCTGGCGTCGCTGGCGGATTTCTGCACGATGACGCGGACCGTCTCGGTAGGGCGCTCGGCCGCCATCTGCAATAGCAGCGGATGGGCCTTGAGGGTGGACCGCAGCGGCACAAAAGCCAACAAAGATAGGACCAGGGCGATAACCAGCAACACGATGAGAGGCTCTCGCCAGTTAATAGATTGGTGGAAGCGACCCGTAACCATACCTCTCCTTATTTGCTCGCGATGCGCATGACAGCTAATGTGGCATGACGATAGGGGTTCATAAGCGCTACGTAAATAAGATACGTTAGTTTGGCCTCATGTGCTGTAAAGTTTGCGTTAAATAACCGGGCAGAATCGCCCGTTATGGCCCAGAATGCATAGGAAAATACCAAATCGAGGCAAGACGAGGGGTTTCACTCGTAGGCGCGCCAAGATGAAGAAGGAGCGGGGGCAAACCCGCCCGCCTTCAAGACCGCGCTGGACGGTAGCCGCGCCTTCCAATCGCGCGGCACGATGCCGCGGCTACACACCCGCCCAGTGCGGCAGGGGTGACAACTCTATAAAGGAGATGGAAAACCCGGCCGCCCCTCAGGGGCAGCCGGGCGCGGTGCAGGGCAATCGCATTTACTGGTTGAGCAGCGAGAGCAGGTATTGCGAATCCCATCCTGCTCGCAGGCGTTTGGCCTTGATGCCTCCCTTGGCGCAGGTGTCTTGCTTGAGCAGGTTGAGGGCCAGC
>Ga0209347_1004332_pt1 | contig 14931 bp, 19 predicted proteins | sample AutmiccommuBRH23_FD_187382 | JGI IMG/M metagenome (GOLD analysis project Ga0209347, IMG submission 187382) | Deep subsurface microbial communities from Mt. Terri, Switzerland - Autotrophic microbial communities BRH/23 (SPAdes) (version 2) | ecosystem: Environmental > Aquatic > Deep subsurface >... | reverse complement strand
CCGACCTGGATAACGGTGCCCACGTCGGCCATTTCTATTTGCGCTTTATATTTATCTATCTGCTGCCTGATGATGGAGCTGATTTCTTCAGGACGCAAATTCATGCTACTGGTTCACCCCTATCCGTTAACTTATTTGCCTGAGGTGCTCTCTCATGGTAGCCAGGCGGGTACGGATGCTGCCGTCAATAACCCGGTCCCCGATACGCACCACTACCCCGCCGATTAGAGACGGGTCTACATTATAGCTGGTCTGGACCTTTTTGCCCGTAACCTTGTTCAGTACTTCGGCCATTGTTTCCATCTCATCCGGGGTAAGTTCCACCGCTGAGGACACCTTGGCTTCAGTAATGTTGCGGGCCTTATTAGCCAGATTGACATAATTACTAACTATATCAGAAAGAAACTGTTCACGCTGCCTGTCAACCAGGAGTTTTAAAAATTCCATGGTGACCTCGGAAACCTTGCCCGAAAAAAGCTCAGAGATTAAAGACTTCTTATCTTCGGGAGTGATCCGCGGGTGGTACAGCATTTTCTGCAGATCACGGTTTTCCCGGATAACGGTGTCAACTGCCAGGAGCTCCTGCTCAATGGCTTCGACAGCCTTTTCCCGTCCAGCTATCTCGTATAAGGCTTCAGCGTAACGCCCGCCTACGGCTCCTCTTAGCATGGCAGATCCCCTGCCTCTTTAATAAATTCTTTCACCAGCCCATGCTGGAGATCCTGTGTGATTTGCTTGCCGATAATTCTATCCGCCACCAGTATGGAAAGTGAAACCACCTGGTCGCGTAATTCTGCAACCGCTTTCTCCTTCTCCCGCTCGATTTCTTGCAGGGCGGAATCCTTTATCCGGTTTGCCTCATTCCTGGCAGCCTCTATGATCTGCTGGGCCTGGGCTTCTCCGGCCTTGGTGGCCTGTTGAATAATAGCCTGGGCTTCCTCCTTGGCCTTCTGCATGTCAGCCAGATAGCTCTGACGCAGTGCCTCGGCCTGCTTTCTTTCTTCCTCGGCAGCCTTCACATTGCCTGCGATGGCCTCTTGCCGCTGTTCCAGAACTCTTACGATATGCGGATAAACAACAACGCGAAGAAAGATTAAAAGAATAATAAAGTTAAAAATCTGTGCCACCAAGGTTGCGTTAAGGCCTAAGGCCTTGATTATCTGTTCCATAAAGACTACTAACCCTCCTTCCACTTGCCCTTGCCTGTGGAAAAAAGTTGCGATAGCGGGCTGGCCAAAAAGACAATAAGCATGGTCTGTCCCGCTATAGCATACTTTTTACCAATTTGATGAGTGCGGATTTCTTACGCTTTTCCCATCAGGATGAATGCTATAACGATGGCAATAATGGGCAGAGCCTCAATGATACCTACCGAAATGAACATGGTAGTCATTAAGGTTCCTCTTAGTTCTGGCTGACGGGCAATACCTTCAACGGTCCTTCCCATAACCAGACCGTCACCGATACCGGCACCGATGGAGGCCAGACCTGCAGCTAAAGCCATTCCAATCATCGCAGCACCATGATTATCCATACATATTCCCCTCCCTTCCCAAATTCTAAAATTTTTGTTGGCGGCACACTTTCTTACCAAGGAACTATCAAAAAGGCATTATGAAATTAGATACAAAAAAGCAATCAGTGATGGTCGGCTGTAGCCGCGCTAATATAGGCTATTGTCAGCATGGTAAATATAAACGCCTGAACAAAACCCACAAAAATACTGAAGGCCAGCCAGACAACCGACGCAATGAAGCCGCCCAGCAGGGTCACCACCAGGCCGAACAAGGCCAAAAGCACAGCTATAAGAACCTCGCCTGCGTATATGTTTCCGTAAAGCCGGAGGGCCAGTGTAATGGGCTTTGACAGCTCCTCAATAATTACTATCGGCAGGAAAAAAATGTAGGGCTGCACAAAGTGCCTGAGGAAACCTACTCCCTTGTACCTGAAGCCAAGTACCTGCACCAGCAGAAAGACCGTCAGGGACATGCCTAAAGTGGTGTTGACGTTTGCGGTGGGTGACATCATGGTGGGTATCAAACCCCAAAGGTTGCAGAACAGAAGGAAAATAAAAAGCGTGAATATAAGACACATTAAACCTGCGCCTTTTTTGTAATCCATGTTTTCATAAACCAGCCCGCGCAGGAATTGAAACATCTCCTCCACCATCAACTGCAGCTTACCCGGTCTGTCCACCCGTGCGTTCCTGATTGCAGACACAGTAAACAACACGATGATCCCTATAACTATCCAGGTCATAACCAGGGTTTTGAGGTCCACTTCCCCTATAGGGGTATGTACAACCCCATGGTGCCCATAATTTAGAAATCCCCAAAAGTCTAACTCCTTATGGACTTCTTCTAAACTTTTCATATCTCTTTTCTCACCCCTTTCCCAATTAAGCTTTTTGTTTTTATCTATCTATATAAAACACTTTATTTACCGTAGTACTTTTTCATAAATACCTCGGACTCCCGATAAAGCCTGCTGGTTTCAATAGCCGAAACAATTGTTGATATACAGGCAGGGATCAAAAGCCCGGCCCCAACCCCCGGAAGGCTGATGAATGAGAGCCGCTGACTCACCAGGAACAGCAACGCCATAATCATCACCAGACGGAGTGTAAGTCCCTGCTTCATGTGCTTTCTGGCAGAATCAGGACTGAGATCAGGAAGTTTCTTGATTCTTTTAGCCAGCACCACCGAGTTGTATATACCTGCTCCTATACCTACCACCAAACCCCACAGCATACTGTCCCGGGGATAAAAAAACAGGGCAAGGCAAATTCCCACCAGCAGGTACCCGGAATACTTCAAGACACTTCTTAATTGCTTATCCAGTTCAGGTACAGGCTGTCCGAACATTTTCTCACCCCACTAAGGCTTTAAGCTATAAGCTGTAAGCTATTGGTTATTAGTTATTGGTAATAGGTTATAGGTATTGATTGCAATCAGGTTTCTAAAAATCGCTTAACAATTATGATAATACCCCACACGCCGGCGGCCACACCTAGCAGTATACCTGTAATCATAAGCCACGGGCTGGTATTGAACTGTCCGTCCAGCAGCCTGCCCCCAAAAAAACCCAGGGTTACGGTAATTGCCATCTCGGCCCCGATGGCCGTGGTAACTGCCATTGCCTGCAAGGCTCCCGAGTACTTGGATTTTTGATCGCCCATAAACGGTGACCTTATCCCCTTATTTATCAAGTGCTGTAACAACCTGCCAACTTTGTGTCGCCCCGGTGACAAGTTGCCCATTTTATCTGTTCTACAAAAAGAATGTTATTCCTCCACCCCACCAGAACTTTTTTCTCGGGGATGATATTTTTTCGTTCTCAAGAGTCAGTATTTACACCTCAATGGCGATTATCTGGCACGCTTTTTGCCGTAACCCATTGAAGAACCGTTCAGGGCTTACCCCACAAATTCCTCCGGGGGGGTGCTTTCCATACCATGATGGTACAGAAGCGCCCTGGCAATTCTTCCGGAAGCCTTCCCGTCCCCATATGGATTGACCGCCTCGGACATTCTCCGGTAGTGATCCGGATTGGCCAGAAGCTTCTCTGTTTCATACAAAACGGCCTCTTTTTCGGTGCCCACCAGAACCACGGTGCCGGCGTCCACGGCCTCGGGTCGCTCGGTGGTGTTGCGCAAAACCAGTACCGGCTTACCCAGGGAGGGCGCTTCCTCCTGCATCCCGCCCGAATCGGTTAGGACCATATAACACTTTTGCATCAGGTTGACGAAAGGATCATAGTCCATGGGCTCGATCAGGTGAACCCGGTCCAGCCCCCCCATTACCTCGGACACCACCGACCGGACTGCCGGATTCTTGTGTACCGGAAAGATTATCCCCACGTCCGGGTAACGTTCCAATACCTCCCTGAGGGCCTGGTAAATTCCTCTCATGGGATCACCAAGATTTTCACGGCGGTGGGTTGTAAGCAGTAGCATTCTTTGTTTTTGAAAGTCAAGGAAGTTTAGTACAGGGTCATTAAATCGATAGTCTTTTTTAACGGTGGCTAACAGAGAGTCTATGACAGTGTTACCTGTAACATATATATTTTCTTCATTAACACCCTCGGCCAAAAGATTTCTCCTTGACTTTTCCGTGGGGGCAAAGTGAATATCAGCCAGAACACCGGTCAGGTGTCTGTTCATTTCCTCCGGAAAGGGTGATAACTTGTTTCCTGTCCTCAGGCCGGCTTCAACGTGGCCCACCGGTATCTGCAGATAATATGAGGCCAAAGCGGCCGCAAAGGTGGTGGTGGTATCCCCGTGAACCAGGGTGATGTCCGGTTTGTCCTGAATTAAAACCTCTTTCAGTCCGGTCAGCGCCCTGGAGGTTATATCAAACAGAGATTGACCGGGCTGCATTATATCAAGATCATATTGGGGGGTTATATCAAAGAGGTTCAGCACCTGATCGAGCATTTCGCGGTGCTGGGCCGTTACCGCCACCCGGCACCGTATTCTTTCCCCGTACCTATCCAGTTCCTTAACCAGAGGCGCCATTTTAATTGCCTCCGGACGGGTCCCAAAGACAGCCAAAACCTTTAACATATTGCTTCTCCTATTGGTCGGGACAGTACTGCTAACATTAAAGCTATCCAGCCTGACCATTAATTATTCACTAAAAGCTATAAGCTGTAAGCTGTAAGCTATAAGCTTTTCAATACTCTCTATTTTTAAACCGAACTTATTTACGTACAGGCAAATATTTTTTTGAGCCTATAGCTTACAGCTTACAGCTATTTCACAAACCTTCCCCTGGGCCCTCCCACATTGGTAAAGGCAGAGTTGAAATTCCTGTAAAGTGTCTTATACTCCTTTATGCGGTGCCATTTCTTGATAAAACCCTCGGGCAGATCTTCCCTGGTAACCACCTGACTCCACCCGCCAGGTACGGGATAAGCATAATAGGGCTTGTCCCGGGGTATTCCCCGTATGAAAACGACCTGGGGAATTAGCCATTCCATCCTGGCCAGGGATACCCTGTGCATCCCGTCACAGATAATATTATGCACCGACCCATCCTGTTCCACCGATTCCTCCACCACCGGGGGCAGCACATCCACGGGTTCCTCGTAGCCCTCCAGGTAAACACTGACATATCCGTCCAGACAGAAAAGCTCCACCTCGAACTCCTTTAGCTGCCAGCGAAGGTTGCGGACCTTCTGCAGTTCGGCAGTCAGTATATATGACTGGGGAGGGGAAAGGAACTCGGTACGGATTTTTTCCAGAGAAACCAGAGACTTACTGTAGATAAAAATTTCAGGATTGGTAAGCATGCTCACCTTTCGCAGCCTCTCCATCAGCTCCCCGGAACCGTGTTTCTCAACCCGTAGTATTTTCATAAGCATTCCCCTTCGTTGTTATAGCTGTAAGCTGTAAGCTATAAGCTTTAAGCTACTGGCAATTGGTTTTATGTTTTAGGTTCTACGTACTAGGTACTAGGTTTTAGCGGTGGTCCATTTCTAACTATCTATGACCGATACCTATTAACAATCACCCATAGCTTACCGCTTACAGCTTAATGCTTACCGCTTTATCTCAAATCTATGCCGCATAAATCGGCAATGGTGTCGATAATAATATCCGGTCTTGGCAGGCGCCCTTTAAGCACCCCATCCATGGCAGGATACTCCTTCTCGGGCCGACTGAGTACCCAGACAGTGCGTATACCCATTTTCATGGCCGGCGCCAAGTCATTTTGGTATGTGTCACCTACCATCCAGGTACTTTCGGGGGTAACCCCCAAAGTTTTAACTGCTTTTTCAAAAAGGGAGGCGGATGGCTTCCGGCACCCCTCCCGGAAGCTGAGCCCGGCAAAATCTACCAGGGAAGACAATTGGGGGCAGGCAGAAAGAAACCCTTTGTAGTAAGGCGCCCATATATCAGACACCAGTCCCACCTTGAAACCGGCGCTTTTAATCCGACTGACGGCCTTGGTGGCCCCCGGAATCTCTTCCGGAGCGATTTCCTGGTCAAACCATATTTTTTTAACCTTTTCTTCGGGAAAGTCACACATTGGAAATGCTTTTTTCAAGATACCGCACATATGGAGGGGGTCTTCAAAAACACTGCACATTATGATATCGGCCACCTGGCCCTTTCGGGAATCGTCCATGCCCAACACTCTTGCAATCATCTTGGACGGGGAGATTTCCGGCCCCTGTACCAGGGTGGACCCTATGTCAAATAAAACGGCGCTCAATGTCTAATAGCCCTCCCGCTCAATGATCCGGCTGCCAGAAAATTACCTCCACACCATGCCGGATTAAAAAATCCACCCCTTCGGAAGATCCCCTGAAATCCCTGCGTACCACCACACTGGACATTTCACAGGATATTATCAGCTTGGCACAGGTCATACATATATCGGCGTTTACATACAGGGTTGCCCCTTTTACAGCCAGCCCCCTTTTGGCGCACAGGCAGATGGCGTTCTGTTCGGCGTGCACACAGGGTTTATAATCCTCACGCCCCGCCTCGTCCTTAAGACACTGTCCGGTATCACAGCAGTGTTCCTCGCTGCTTACAACACCATTATAGCCATGGGACAGAATTCTCCTGTCCACCACCACCACAGCCCCCACCTTTTTCCTCAGGCAGGTTGACCTGCGGGCTATTATATCCACCACAGCCATATAAGTCTCATCAAATGAGGGGCGAATAGCGCTCATGGGTAAAGCTCCTTTGTCAGTTAAGCAGTTGGTTATAAGTTGTGGGTTATAGGTTATAGGTTGTAGGTTGTAGGTTGTGGGTAGAAATATTGGTCAGCTACAAGCAAAATATCATTACCCGGCACTACCAATAACTTACTACCAATTACTTACTACCAATTACTTTCCGCTTACATCTAATATACCGGATATTTTTCACATAACTCCCTTGTCATGGACCGGGCCCTGTCAAGATGGGTCTGGTCGCCGCCAAAACTGAGGGCGTAGTGAATTATTTCGGCCACCGTTTTCACGTCATCCTCGTTCAGCCCCCGGGTGGTCACCGCCGGAGTGCCGACCCGAATGCCGCTGGATACCGCAGGCGGCTGAGGGTCATAGGGTATGGCGTTTTTATTTACGGTAACCCCAGCGTTATCCAGTATTTTTTCAGCTTCTTTTCCGGTAATATTCTTGTTTCTCAGGTCAACCAGCATCATGTGGTTGTCGGTGCCGCCGGTAACCAGGTTAAAGCCGTAACCGGTCAGTGCCTCTGCAAGGGCCCTGGCATTGCCCACAATTTTTTTCTGATACTCTTTAAACTCCGGTTCAAGGGCCTCACCAAAGGCAACCGCCTTGGCTGCTATTACATGCATCAGGGGACCTCCCTGAATCCCGGGAAAAACCGCCTTGTCCAAGACCTGACTGTATTCTCCCCGGCTCAGTATCATCCCGCCCCGGGGACCCCGCAGGGTCTTATGGGTGGTGGTGGTAACAATGTCAGCATAGGGAATTGGGCTGATATGCAGGTCTGCTGCCACCAGGCCTGCGATATGGGCCATATCAACCATAAGATATGCCCCCACCTCATCGGCAATCTCCCTTAGCTTTTTAAAATCTATAACCCTTGGATAGGCGCTGGCCCCTCCAACTATTACCCTGGGCTTGCTTTGATAAGCTACCTCAAAAACCTTCTCGTAATCAATGAGGCCTGTTTCCTGCTCAACACCATAAAACGCTATATTAAAATATTTTCCTGATATGTTCAGGGGGCTTCCATGGGTCAGGTGCCCACCGTGAGCCAGGTTCATACCCAAAATTGTTTCACCGGGCTTTAGCAGGGCAAAGTAGGCAGATAAATTGGCCTGTGCCCCGGAGTGGGGCTGGACGTTGGCGTATTCGGCCCCGAACAAACTCCTGGCCCGGCTAATAGCAATTTCCTCTGCAATATCCACAAACTGACAGCCGCCATAGTATCTGCGCCCGGGATAGCCCTCAGCGTATTTGTTTGTGAGTACCGATCCCTGGGCCTCCATCACAGCGGCGCTGACTGTGTTTTCCGAGGCAATCAGCTCCAGAGTATGGCGCTGGCGGTCCAACTCCAGGTTAATGGCACTGAATATTTCGGGGTCTGTTTGGGACAGGGTGTTTTTTAAATTCATCAGTTCTCCTCCCCAGTGTTTCTATCTTTATATTGTCAGCTTTCTTTGCCGGTGCATTATTTGCCGCAGTACTTTTCTTCTATTCCGGACATTTTTGTCACCCTGCGGGAGTGCCTTCCCCCGTCGTCAAATCCAGTCTCCAGAAAGTTTTTGACTATATCCAGCGCCAGCCCTACCCCAACCACCCTCTGGCCCAGCGTCAGAACATTTGCATTGTTATGCTCTCTTGCCATTCTTGCGGAAAAGGTATCATGGCACAGAGCCGCCCTGACCCCGGGAACCTTGTTGGCCGATATGGAAACACCTATGCCGGTTCCACAGCAAACTATCCCCAACTCAAACTGTCCTGCCGCCACTGCCTCGGCAACCGCCAAAGCATAATCCGGATAATCCACGGAATCTTCCGAATCAGTTCCGAAATCCTTGCATGAAATGTCTACTGCCTGCAAAAAGCTTATAATCTCGGCCTTTAGCCTAAATCCGCCATGATCGCTTGCCACAGCCACCCGCAAAATATGATCTTCCCTTCATCGTTTTTTATGTACAGCAATTTATATATTGGTTGATTCTACAATATACACCATTATCCCTCCAAAAAATATAAAGTTGAATTCAGAAGTAAGTCACTTTTACCACAAAAGTGGCGCCATAATGAATTAAGCTTTTGAATATAGGTTTCTAACTCGAAACTCGCCTGCATTCATTTGCCAGCCTGTCCACTGCTAACCGAATCATACCCTCCAACTGATCGGCCACCCGCCTGTAAACCTCCAAATCACCCCCGTAAGGATCCTGAACATCCCCACCCATTCGGCTATATTCGGCCAGGGTAAGTATCTTTGGACCGGCTTCGGGGCAGAGCGCGTAAACCACCCGCCGGTGCCCGGCTGTCATGGTAAGAATAAGGTCGCTCTCCTCAACCACTTTTTTGTCAAGAATCGTTGAGCGGTGGCCTTTCAGATCTATACCAATTTCCAGCATAGCTTCCACTGCATTGTGGGATGCCGGAAGGCCGGAAATGGTGTTTGTGCCGGCAGACAATAATTCCACCCCTTTGATGCTTACCCTTTCCAGTTCCCTGGCGGCCATAGCCCGGGCCATACTGCTGCGACAAGTGTTCCCGGTACAGACAAATAAAACCTTCATATACTAAGGCCCCCCTTCACGCCTAACTCTATAAAACAAGCAGTTTAATACCGATTCCCAAAAGAATTACACCTCCCAGAAGCTGGGCCCTTTCTCCTGCCAGTCTCCCCAGTATACGACCCAGCACAAGCCCGGCGAAGGTCATCAGCCCGGCCACCACACCAAAGGTAAGGACCACCAGTAACAGGTTGACCTTATGGGTTCCCAGGGTAAAGCCCACGCTGAGCGCATCCAGGCTGACACTGGCCGAAAGCATCAGTAGTCCCCAGGTATTGACAATAGCCAACCGGGTATCTTCCGGGTCACGCCTGTAAACATCCCACAACATCCTGGCCCCAAGGTAGATAAGCACCAGCGCTCCGGCCAGGGCCGCGGCATTGCCAACCAGGCTTCCGGCCCTGTTCCCGATATACCACCCTGCCAGCGGCATCATAATGTGAAACAAAAGCACGGTTACGCTTATTAATATTATCTGAAAACGCCTTACCCCGGACATACCCACCCCCAGGCACATGGAAAAAGCATCTGCGCCAAGGGCTGCAGCCAGTAGAATTATAGTTGGAAAAGACATATTTCCCCCGCTATGTAGTATTAGTTTGCTAAACTAAATTCTGCACTCTAATAATATTTCCTCCGGCCGCTTTTCTTAACCGATTGGACACAGCCATGCCCAGACCCCGGTCTTCCACTCCCTCGGCCAGTATTACCTCAACCCCGGTATTATCAAAGCGGCGCAACGCGTCAAAAAGTTGGGCTGCCACCGAAAACTGATCAAAAACAGTTCCGGCGGTAATGGCAAGCACTCCGGAATATTCATTTTGATTGCCCTCGCGACATAAAACCCCCACTATTTTCCCCTGCTGTATATACTCCCGGGAAAGTCTTTTTATTTCCCGAACCACATCAGGGGCGTCACCCTCCACCAAAACCATGGGGGCAGAGGGGGCGTAGTGCCTGTATTTCATTCCTGGAGACCGGGGTTTGCCGCAGACAAGCCCGTTTTTACCCAGTGAACGGTCCATTTCCACCAGTCCCGTCACGGCACTTATATCGTCCGGAGTAATACCTCCCGGGCGTAGAATCACTGGAATTTCCCCGGTGACATCCAAAACCGTGGATTCAACCCCCCATCCCGAGGGTCCGCCATCCAAAATAGCGTTTATCCGTCCCTGTAAATCCATTTGCACATGATCTGCCGTGGTGGGGCTTGGTCTTCCGGAAATGTTTGCGCTGGGCGCCGCCACCGGGACTCCGGCCTCTTTTATAAGTTCCAGGGCCACCCGGTGGTCGGGCATACGAAAAGCCAGACTGGGAAGTCCGGCCGAAACCAGTTCCGAAATGTATCGGCCACCAGAAAGTATCAGTGTCAGCGGACCTGGCCAAAATTGTTCCATTAACCGCCTGGCCTTTAGCGGCACCGATTTGGCGTAGTTGTATACCGTTTCTATATCTGCCACATGCACTATCAAAGGATTGTCCTGGGGCCTTCCCTTAGCGGTAAATATGCTCTTCACCGCCCGATCATCCAGGGCGTTGGCGCCCAGGCCATAAACCGTTTCCGTTGGAAAGGCCACCAGACCCCCCTGGCGTAAAATAAGCCCGGCCTGCCGGACTATTTCCGGGTCCGGGCAGCTTTTATCCACCTGCCAGAAAAATGTTTTTTTAACGCCTGGAGCCATTGTGTTCCTCCTAATAATGGTAAAGGTAGTATATCATAAAAATATTTTCTCAGCCACTACCAGCCTCTCCCTGCCGGCCAGATCCCTCAGTATATCCACCCTCCACCCGTCAACCAATATCCCGCTTAAAACAGCCCCCTGCCCCGGACCTATTTCCATAAGCAGGTGGCCCCCCACACGGAGCATGTCGAATGCTGCCGGGACCAGGCGGCGGTATAGGTCCAGCCCATCACCCCCGCCGTCCAGGGCCAATTGAGGCTCGTGTTCCCGAACATCGGCCATTAATAAAGGCATTTCCGTAGATGCAACATAGGGGAGGTTGGCCGTCAGCAGATCAGCCCTGAAATCAGGTATACCGGCCAGAGGGGCAAGCAGATCTCCCTGCCTGAAATCAATTCTTTGGGCCACTCTGTTACGGGCGGCATTCCTTCGGGCCACATTTATTGCCTCTGGAGATATGTCTGTGGCGTAAACAAGGGGGAGATCCAGCAAGACTGCCAGGGCAATTGCTATGGCCCCTGATCCGGTGCCAATGTCAGCCACCACCGGCGGGTAGGCGGGGGATGTGAAAGCATTCTTCAGTATGACCACGGCCTTTTCCACCAAAAGCTCGGTCTCCGGTCTGGGAATGAGCACAGCCCGGCTGACATAAAAATCCAGCCCCATAAATTCCTTGTTCCCTGTTATGTAAGCCAGGGGCTCGCCCCCAGCCCTTCTTTCAACAAGCTCCCGGGCCAGTTTTTCCACTTCCGGGGATAAATCATCCCCACTGTCACGGTACAGGGATGTGCGATCCTTTCTTATTATATGGCCTAATATGACCTCAGCATCGGTCCGTCCTGCCCCCGGACGCGTTTCTTCCAGAAATTTGCCCGTCTCTATGAGCCAGCGGCTAATGTTCAATGTTGAAAGCCCCCCATGACGGAAATGGTTATAAGTTATAGGTTGTAGGTTATAGGGTTGCAATCTGTAAGCCAGACCAACTGCTAATTACCTATTACCTATTACCTATTACCTATTACCTATTACCTATTACCTATTACCTATTACCTATTACCTATAACCTATAACCTATAACCTATAACCTATAACCTAAACACAGGAGCCGGAATAGAGATACAACTCCTATTCTGACTCCTGTATTCTGAATTATTAATCAACCTGCCTGAGCTTTTCCGCCTGATCGGTGGTTACCAGTGCCTCTATTATTTCATCCAGGTCCCCCAGCAATATTTCTTGCAGGCGGTGGCTGGTCAGCCCTATACGGTGATCCGTAACCCTGTTCTGGGGGAAATTGTAAGTCCTGATCCTTTCACTCCGGTCACCGCTGCCCACCTGGGACTTCCGGCTGCTGGCTATTTTATCCCTCTGCTCCTGCTGGGCACGGTCCAAAATTCTGGCCCGAAGCACCCTCATTGCCCTGTCCTTGTTTTTGTGCTGGCTTTTTTCATCCTGGCAGGAAACAACTATTCCAGTGGGAATGTGGGTAACCCGAACAGCAGACTGGGTTGTGTTCACCGACTGCCCTCCGGGGCCGGTGGAGCAAAACAGGTCAATTCTGATGTCGTTGGCGTTTATATCCACCTCAACCTCCTCGGCCTCGGGAAGAACGGCCACTGTAGACGCCGAGGTATGAATACGGCCTCCTGATTCAGTACTGGGAACTCTTTGGACCCGGTGCACTCCGCTTTCAAATTTTAACCTGCTGAATGCCCCTTTTCCCTCTATCATGAAAACAACTTCCTTTAGCCCTCCCAGGTCAGTAAAGTTGCTGTTCATTATCTCGGTCTTCCATCCCTGGCGCTCGGCAAAGCGGGTGTACATTTTAAAAAGGTCTGCCGCAAAAAGTGCCGCCTCCCCTCCACCGGTACCAGCCCTTATCTCCACCAGAACGTTCTTGTCATCGTTGGGATCCTTTGGAAGAAGCAAAACCTTAAGTCTCTTTTCTAAAGCACCCCTGACTTGCTCCAGTTCCTCCAGTTCGACCTCTACCATTTGGCGGAAGTCTGACTCAATTTTCTCTGCCAGCATCTCCCGGGCCTCACTTATTCCGCCAAGAGCCTTCTTGTAGTCCCGATATACACTCACCACCTCGCCAAGTTCCGAGTGAGCCTTTACCATCTGCTGCCAGCGGCTGTTATTGGCTATTATCTCCGGGTCGCTGATCTGTTTTTCCAGTTCGTCGTACTTATTCTCGAGACTCGCCAATCTATCCAACATTTGTCTGGGTTTCACTCTCCTTCAAGACAGCGTCGAAGGCCGAAATGGCCACCTCTACCTGGCTGTCGTCAGGTTCACCGGTGGTTAGCCCCTGCAGCCACCTGCCGGGGGTGATCAGCAGCCGACATAAAAAATTCTCAGCGTATTTGGCCGACAGTTTAAGGACTTCGTAGGAAATGCCGGCCAATACCGGGAGAAGCAGCACCCGGGAAGTTATCCGCCACCACAGTACCTGATGCCCCAGGGAAGCGAAAAGAAATATACTCAAAACCAGTACTATCAGTAAAAAGCTGGTGCCGCACCTGGGGTGAAAGGTGCTGAAGCGCTGAACTTTCTCCACCGTAAGGTCCTGCCCTGCCTCATAGGCGTTTATCACCTTGTGCTCGGCCCCGTGATACTGGAAAACTCTTTTTATATCCTCCAGCCGGCCGATAAGTATTACATAGAGCAAAAAAACAACCAGCCTCAGCATTCCCTCCACCAAATTCTGTGCCAGGCTGCCCTGAAACAGATTCTTTAAAAGGTGTGCCGCCCCGGTGGGCACGATGACAAAAAGAACCACGGCCAGGGCCAATGCGAAGCCAATTGTAAGTATTATCTCGGTTTTACTAAGCTCCTCTTCCTCGCCCAGGGCCTTGCTGGCTGAATAATTCAGCGCCTCTATACCAATTAACAGCGATTCCACCAGCGCCACCACACCCCTCAGCAAGGGCCACTTTAGAAAAGGATACCTTTTGGTGATGGAACCAACCTGCTTTTCATCTACCGCTATGCCCCCCTCGGGCAGCCGTACGGCCACAGCCCTGCTATTAGGCCCCCTCATCATGACGCCCTCTATAACGGCCTGGCCTCCGTACTGAAAGTTAGAAGCCATTAAAAAAACACCCCCACGGGAAAGGTGCCAGCATAAGGTCTGATGGGAGTTTTTTTTGAAATCTGCATTTAACAAATTTCTGATTTACCCCTTCTCACCTCTCACTTCTCACCTCTCAATTAAATGGCAGAGCCCGGGGCTCTGCCAGCTTTACTATTTCAGGCCGTATTTTTTTCGGAATTTATCGGCCCGTCCGCCCACTTCCACCTGCCGCTGAGATCCGGTATAAAATGGGTGACAGTTGGAGCAAATCTCAACTTTTAGTTCCTTGCGGGTTGATCCTGTTTCAAAGGATGCTCCACATACACAGGTTACCTTTGATGGCTGATATTTAGGATGGATTCCTTCTTTCAATGGGTTCACCTCTTCCCCTTTTACAGTAAAATTATAAAACCCGACATAACGTCGCAGTTATCATAGTGTACACACCATAGTATTATACCACACCGTTTTTTTCCTTGCAAGAAATTCGCATAAAAGAGTTCTTCTGAAAATAGCTGTAAGCTGTAAGCTATAAGCTCGGGTCTTTGACACTTGCGCCTATATAGAAATCTCGGGTCTTTGACACTTGCGCCTATATAGAAATCTCTACAAGCCTTGAAAACAGGGCTTTTTTTATTGAAAAAATGTCAAATTTCCCCCAATCCCTAGTGCGTAAATTTGCGTAATGTGTTATAATGTAAGGGATTGGAGGGGATTGTTGCTATGCGGCTTAGTATATCCAAGTCTAAAAATGCTACTTCGCTTTATGCCATACAATCTGTTTACGAGAACGGTAATCGTTCCACAAAAGTTGTTGAAAAGTTAGGTACGCTTGCCGAATTACAGCAAAAACTAAATGGGCGGGACCCTATTGAATGGGCTAAATCTTACATAGAAGACCTTAACAAAAAAGAGAAAGAGCAAT
>Ga0209347_1004331_pt1 | contig 14934 bp, 17 predicted proteins | sample AutmiccommuBRH23_FD_187382 | JGI IMG/M metagenome (GOLD analysis project Ga0209347, IMG submission 187382) | Deep subsurface microbial communities from Mt. Terri, Switzerland - Autotrophic microbial communities BRH/23 (SPAdes) (version 2) | ecosystem: Environmental > Aquatic > Deep subsurface >... | reverse complement strand
CGGCACCGCGCCGATCAACTGGATCGTCGTCTGGTCGATCACAGCGAGCTGGATACTCTCCCCCCTGATCGGCGGCGTGATCGCGGCGGCATTCCTAGCCTTCATCAAGGTCAACGTGATCTACCAGGAGGACAAGATCGCCGCCGCCCGACGCTGGGTCCCGTTGCTGATCGCGTTCATGGCCGCAGCGTTCTCCGCCTACCTCGTGATCAAAGGCCTAAGCCACGTCTGGCACCCCACGGCCGGCACCGTCGCGGCATTCGCGGTCGCGGTCTTTCTCGGCGTGTTTCTCTTTGTGAGGCCGTGGGTCTATTCCCAATCGGAGGGCATGGAGAACCGCAACCAGTCGCTGCGCCGGCTGTTCCATTTCCCGCTCATCTGCTCGGCAGCGCTTCTGTCGTTCGCCCATGGCGCCAACGACGTCGCCAACGCGGTCGGCCCGCTTGCTGCGATCCTGCACAGCGCCGAGGGCGCACCGATCGCCAACGCCGTCAATCTACCGTTCTGGGTCATGCTGATCGGCGCGGCGGGCATTAGCCTCGGCCTGTTCCTGTTCGGGCCGCGCATCGTGCGCAGAGTCGGTGAGCAGATCACGCGCATGAACCCGATGCGCGCCTTCTGTGTGGCGCTTTCCGCGGCCTTCACCGTCATCGTCGCGTCCTGGCTGGGGCTTCCTGTCAGCTCGACACATGTCGCCGTCGGTGCCGTCTTCGGCGTGGGCTTCTTCCGCGAGTACTACACCAAGCACAGCCGCCGCCGTCGCCGCTTCGTCAAGAAGCATCGCCTCCGGCATATCCGTCGCAAGCTGTCCGGCCTCGATCAGGAGGAGCAGCGCCGGCGCAAACTGGTGCGGCGTTCGCATTTCATGGGCATCGTCGCGGCCTGGGTGATCACGGTGCCGGCTGCCGCGGTCCTGTCGGCGGCCATGTTCTACACCGTCACATTCTTCCTTTGAGCCGACGTCCTTCGATCTGACGCCACAACGGCAACACACGCCCGACATTGTCCACAGGTTGAGGCTCGCGCGCTTTCGGCATGAGGCCGGCAACGGTAGATTGCGGCAAACGGAAAGCTTCAAGGGGGAGCCCTCCGCATGACCGATCAGAACGAACGCAAGGACGAGGACGAGCGCAAGGCGCCGCTGCTCTGGCGCGCCTACAAGCTCTACGACAAGGGCGCGAGCTGGTATGACCGCATCGGCTGGTTCTTGGGGCTGTTCAAGACCAACGCCGGCATGACGGTCGCCGTTGCCGCCGTGGGTGCGGCCGGAACCACCGGCGCCGTTCTCATCAAGGAGAAGGTCATCGATCCGCACCGCGCGCAGATCGAGACTGCGGCACTTCCCGATCCGGCCCCGCCGCCGCAGACCGTGCGCCAGAACAAGAACTCGGTCGTCTTCGCCATCGAAGGCAAGGACAAGGCCGGCCGCCACGGCACCTTTGACGTGGTCGTACTCAACAAGAGCTTCCTGTGGGTGCGTGGTAGCTCCGACGAGCTGGAGAAGGACGGCCAGACGATCGCGTCCGATGCGCTCGCTGCCGCCGTGCTCGACGACGAGGTGCGCGCAGCGCTTGCCGACGCGATCGAGGTGATCGCCGTCGGCACTGCATCGCAGGAAGGCAATCCCACCGAGGAGGTGGCCCGCGCCGAGCGCCGCGCACGCCGCGCGGCCGAAATCGTCAGCCAGGGCGTCACCGGCAACGTTCCGGTATGGACCTTGAACCTCGGGCAATACCGCGAGCCGTGCGACGGCTGCGAGACCGGCGGCACGAGCTGGCAGCGCCCGTTCATCGTCATTGCGGTGAAGTCGCTGGAGGAAGGCGCGAACGTCGGCGAGGCGCTGGCCGATGCCATGACCGGCCAGGACAAGCTGCCGACGCCGGCGAGCTATTCGGCCTTCACGCTGATGCGCTTCCAGTAGCGCACGAGGCAATGTGTATGCCTGCGCCGTCACGGCGCGGGCATGTTTTGTCTTGGCTTGGCTCTAGTTCAGCGGGCGGGCGAGAATCAGGTCGCGGCTAGACGACCTGATTGTCGTAGACGCCCGAAGCGAGTGTCTCGCGCACGATGTCGAGCGCGCGTGAGAGATTAGCGCGATTGCTCGCTGCCCCCAATGCGATGCGCACGCCGGGGGAAGCCCGCCCGACCGCGAAGGCATCGCTCGTCACCACGCCGATGCCGCGGTTCTGGAGTTGCGCCGCAAAGCGTGCATCCGACCATGTCGCCGGCAACGGCAGCCAAACATGATGGCCGTGCGGGTCGGCTGCCAAGGCGTGTCCCGCCAGAGCCGCGTGCGCAAGCTTCTGGCGCACTGATGCTTCGGTGCACACGGCCTTGATGATCGCATCCGCCGTGCCGTCGCGCAGCCAATGCACCGCAATCGCCGTCGCAAACGGCGCCGGCATCTGCAGCGTCGCGCGCAAGGCATTGACGAGGTGGAGGCTCGCATCTTTCCCGGGCGTGACGACGAGGGAGGCACGCAAGCCGGGCGTCACACACTTCGACAGGCTGGCCGTAAGGTAGGTGCGTTCTGGAACAAGCGTCGCCAGCGGGGCGATGCCGGAGGTCAGGAAGGCATACGGATCATCCTCGATCAGAGTAAGCTTGTGGCGGCGTATGATCTGCGCGATGCGCGCGCGTCGCTCCGGCGGCAGCGTCGCCGTCGTCGGGTTGTGCATCGTCGGCATCAGGTAGAGGAGCTTCACGTCGGGATGCGCGCTGCACGCGTCCTGCAGCGCCTTGGGAAGGATACCGTCCGTGTCCATCTCGATGCCGACGAGACGGATACCGAGTGCGCTCGTGGCAGCCTTGAGCCCGGGATACGTCAGCGCCTCGGTGAAGACGGTGGCGCCGGGCGCCAGCAGCATAAGCAGGCCAAACAGCGCCGACTGCGTGCCAGGTGCAATCACCAGGCGCTCGACGCCGACATCGGGCACCAGAAACTGCAGCCACTCTGCCGCGATCGCGCGCTCGGTGCGCGTGCCCCCCGGATGCTGATAGTTGAGGTAAGGCTCGACGCCGGCATCTGCGCGCAAATCGCCGAACGCCTTGGCAAGACGCGCGCTCAGATCGGCGGCTGCCGGTTGCGGCGGGATGTTCATCGACAGGTCGATCGCCGGCGAGGCGGATGCATGCCGCTGTCCGACATGGCCCACCTTCACGAAGGTGCCGCGCCCGACCTGCGCATGGGTCAGCCCGAGGCGTCGCGCCTCGCGATAGGCGCGCGTCACCGTGGTGAGATCCACGCCGAGCTTTGCCGCCAGCGTCCGATGCGTCGGCAGCGCTTGGCCGTCGTGCAGACGGCCGGCTGCGATGTCGTCCGACAAGGCATTGACGATACGCAGGTAGAGCGGACCGCTGCGGCCGTCGATTGTAGGCGTCCAATCCATACAACTGGGTCAGATTGCGCGTTATGAATCCATACAATAGCGCCTATGTTTTCTTCATCCGCAACACAAAAAAAAATGGTGACGAGGATGGACGCGCCAGAACCGACCATGGCCAAGGCTCTTCAGCGCGGCTCGCTGGGCCGCTGTCCGAATTGCGGTGACGGCAAGCTGTTCCGCAAGTTCCTGAAGGTCTCCGACACCTGCCCGCACTGCGGCGAGGCCTATCATCACCACCGCGCCGACGACCTTCCGGCCTACATCGTCATGTCGATCGTCGGCCACGTGGTCGTGAGCTGCCTGATGATCGCCGAGGCGATGTTCGCCCCCGCCTTCTGGATCCACGCGGCCATGTGGTTTCCGCTCACCGTGGGCATGAGCCTCGGCCTCTTGCAGCCGGTCAAAGGCTTCGTCGTCGCGTTGCAGTGGAAGCTCGGCATGCACGGCTTCGGCCTGCGCAAGGGGCTCACGCAGAAGGTCTCATTGCCTCCCGTCAGCGCCTAGTCCAGTCAAGCGATCATGATTGCTCCCACCGGGCCCGTTCCACTGCGCCATGTCCTGCTCGCCGCCGCGATCATGGCCGTATGGGGAACGAACTTCGTCGTCATCCATGTCGGCCTGCAAGAGCTGCCGCCGCTGCTGTTTGCAGCGCTGAGGTTTGCGGGTGCGCTTTTTCCCGCGGTTCTCTTCGTCAAGCGCCCCGACGTGCCGTGGCGCAATCTTGCCGCCTATGGCCTGTGCATCGGCGTCGCGCAGTTCGGCATCATGTTCATCGCCATGAACGGGCAGATCACGCCGGCGCTCGCCTCGCTCGTGGTCCAGACGCAAGTGTTCTTCACCGTGGCGCTGGCGGCCTGGCAGACGGGCGAGCGCCCGCGCCACTTTCAATACGCGGCGTTGGCGATCACCGTGGTCGGCCTGGGGCTGATCGTGGCGCACACCGACGCGAGCACCACGCCGCTGGGTCTGATCCTGGTGCTGGTCGCCGCGCTCGGCTGGTCCGGCGGCAACATCGTCATTCGCGCGACGCCCGGCGTCGACATGCTCGGCTACGTCGTATGGGCGAGCCTGTTCTCGGTGCCGCCGCTACTTGCCATGTCGTTCGTGTTCGACGGCTGGCCCGCCATCCGCGACGGCCTCGCCAACGCCGATGCTGCCGCCTGGGGCGCGGTCGCCTACCAGGCCTTCGCCAACACGCTATTCGGCTACGCGCTGTGGGGATGGCTGCTGTCGCGCTACCCCGTGGCCTCGATCGCGCCGATGTCACTCTTGGTGCCGGTGTTCGGCCTCGCCGCCTCGGCCTTCTGGCTGGGCGAGCCGCTCCAGCCTTGGAAGCTGGAGGCCACAGCGCTGATCCTCGCCGGGTTGCTCATAAATCTGACCTGGCCGAAAATCGAAGCGCGCCTGCGAACGCGCCCGGCGCCCTGCACCTGCGGTCAATAGTCGGGCTTGAGGCCGCCCCCGATCCCCTGCTGCGGCAAACGCCGGGCTTCACATTCGGCCCCTAACCGCCTAGGCATCTGCCACGCCTAGGGGCGCGGCCGGCCCGCGCCCACCAATCCAACACTTTTCGGAACAGAACGAGCATGGGTTTCAAATGCGGCATCGTCGGCCTGCCTAACGTCGGCAAGTCCACGCTTTTCAATGCCCTGACGCAGACGGCGGCGGCAGAAGCCGCCAACTATCCATTCTGCACGATCGAGCCCAACGTGGGCGAGGTCGGCGTGCCCGACCCGCGCCTCGACAAGCTCGCAGCGGTTGCCAAGTCGGGGCAGATCATCCCGACGCGGCTGACGTTCGTCGACATCGCCGGCCTGGTCAAAGGCGCCTCCAAGGGCGAAGGGCTGGGCAATCAATTTCTCGGCCACATCCGCGAGGTCGATGCCATCGCCTACGTCTTGCGCTGCTTCGAGGATGGCGACGTCACCCATGTCGAAGGCCGTGTCGATCCGACGGCGGACGCGGAGACGGTCGAGACCGAGCTGATGCTCGCCGACATGGAGAGCCTGGAGAAGCGGCGCAACAACACCGAGAAGAAAGCCAAGACCGGCGACAAGGAAGCCAAGGCGCAGCTCGCTTTGATCGACAAGGCTCTGGAGCTTCTGCGCGAAGGCAAGCCCGCGCGCCTCGTCGAGCTTGCCCCCGAGGAGGCCCCTGCGTTCGAGGCGCTGCAGCTTTTGACGTCGAAACCGATCCTCTACGTCTGCAACGTCGACGAGGCTTCCGCCGCAACGGGCAACGCGCACTCCAAGATGGTGGAGGAAAAGGCCAAGGCGGAAGGCGCCGGCTGCGTCATCATCTCGGCCAAGATCGAATCCGAGTTTGCCGGCCTGCCCGATGAGGATCGCGCCGAGTTCCTGAAGGATCTCGGCCTCGATGAGCCCGGCCTCAACAAGCTCATCCGTGAAGGCTACACGCTGCTCGACCTCGTCACCTACTTCACGGTGGGCCCGAAGGAAGCGCGCGCCTGGACCATCCACCGCGGCACCAAGGCTCCGCAGGCGGCCGGCGTCATCCATACCGACTTCGAGAAGGGCTTCATCCGCGCCGAGACCATCGCGTACGACGACTACGTCAGCCTGGGCGGGGAAACGGGCGCCAAGGACGCCGGAAAGATGCGGCTCGAGGGCAAGGAGTACGTCGTCAAGGACGGCGACGTCATGCACTTCCGCTTCGCCAATTGAGGCGGTGCGAAGGTAGGGCTTGATCCCTTCCCCGGGGTTCCCATCTGCACGGTGTTGCAGACACACGGGAGGATCGAAATGCTCGCGATCAAGATCCAAGAGCACGCCCGCAAGCTGCGTGAGGTCCGCGGAGACGGAGCCCAGGCAGAAGCTGCCCAAAAAGCTCAAGTCTATGAAAAACAGGGCAATATCGAGAAAGCCGAGACCTGGCGGCGGATCGCGGCAGCCCTGCGCCAGATGCAGGGCCCGCACGTCAGCTGATCAATCGGCTAACCAAGACGGCAGCGAGGGTTGGAAAGTCGGAGTTGGGTTCTTATTTCGGACGAGATCGCAACTTAGTTCAAATCCGATGCATAAGAACGCTCGCTTGCCCTCCGCGCTGCTCTGCGCAGCTTTCATCGCCGTCCTGACGGCAGGCACCGCAGTGGCCTGCCGCGTCGAGGCGCGTCCGGTCATCAAGTATCAGAGCTACCCGCGCGCCATTTTCCGGTCCAACCACACGCGCCAGGCCGACCGGATCACCACGGGCAGCATCGAGAAGAAAGCGACGACCGAGGACGAGAAGAAGCGGGTCGAGGATTGCATGGCGATCTGGGACGCCGGCACGCACATGACCAAGACGCAGTGGCAGCGCACCTGCAACAGCCTGCTCGGCGAATACTGAGCGCTTCGTTCGCGACGGCCCATTCTCAAGACAATTCGCGTTGGCGCGTGCAGATCACTTCTGCGCGTTTTGACCGTATGACTTGAAGCGCTTTAGAACGCGCTCCATCTCCTCGTCCGCGAGAAGATGCGGTTTCCCCAGCGTGAGCACCCGGTAGTACTGCTCCGCCAGGGTCTCGACCTCGTGTGCAAGCTCGAGCGCCTTCTCCAGCGTTTTCCCCATCGCGATCTGGCCGTGGTTCGCCATCAGGCAGGCGTCGCGCTGGAACAATCCCTTCGCCACCTGGCGCGCAAGCTCCTGGGTGCCGAAGGTGTCATATGGCACCACGGGGATGTCTTTGCCGCCGGCAATCGCCACCATGTAGTGAAAGGCGGGGATCTCCTTGTGCGCGCAGGCCAGCACGGTCGCGTGCATCGAATGCGTGTGCACGACGGCGCCCATCTCGGGGCGCGCATGGTAGGCGGCCAGATGAAACCGCCATTCGCTCGACGGCTTGCGCGACTTCTTCGCCGGCACCTCGCCCCGGTCGTTGACGAAGACGATGTCGCGCGGGCGCAGCTCCTCGTACGCCATGCCCGTCGGCGTGATCAGCATGCCTTTGTCGAAGCGCACCGAGACGTTGCCGGAGCGCCCGGGCGATAGCCCCGACCGGCTCATGGCAAGCGCCGTGGCGATGACCGCGCGGCGCGCCTTGTCCTCGGCGGCCTTGCCCTTCGCGGGCTTCACCTTGGCGGCCTGGCCTTTCGCGCTCTTGTCCTTCGCGCCCACGGCGACTGCTACTCCACTCGATACGGATTGCCGGCCTTGGCAGGCAGCGGCCAGGCCCGATGGGGCCCGCATTCAGGCTAGGTCTGCCACACTTTCTTTTGCGGATCATGAATGGGCAAGGCAATGACCGTGGGGCAGAAACTCAACGCCGCTCCGGATAAAGCGACAGCAATCCTTCACGTGTTGCAGGGCACACGCCCCGCTCGGTGATGAAGCCGGTAACGAGCCGGGCGGGCGTCACGTCGAAAGCGGGGTTGCCCGCCGGCGAGCCCGGCGCTGCGATCTCGACGGTGACGACGGTGCCGTCCGGCAGACGTCCCGGCATCTTCAGGACCTCGTCGCCCGAGCGCTCCTCGATCGGAATCTTGAAACCTTCATCCAGCATCCAGTCGATCGTGGAATGCGGCAACGCGACGTAGAACGGGATGTCGTTATCCTTCGCCGCCAGCGCCTTCAGGTAGGTGCCGATCTTGTTGGCGACGTCGCCGTTGGAGGCGACGCGGTCCGTTCCCACGATCACCATGTCGACCTTGCCGTGCTGCATCAGGTGGCCGCCGGCGTTGTCAACGACGATGGTGTGCGGTACGCCATGCCGTCCCAGCTCGAATGCCGTTAGCGAGGCGCCCTGATTGCGCGGCCGCGTCTCGTCGACCCACACGTGCACAGGGATTCCCTTATCGTGCGCCTGGTAGATGGGCGACGTCGCGGTTCCCCAATCGACGCACGCGAGCCAGCCGGCATTGCAATGGGTCAGCACCTCGACCCGCTCACCCGGCGCTTTCTTCGCCGCGATCTCCTCGATGATCTTCAAGCCGTAGACGCCGATCATGCGGCAGGTCTCGACGTCCTCGTCGCAGATCTCCGCGGCGCGCTTGTAAGCGGCTGCCGCGCGCTCCTCGCGGGGCAGGTTCTGCACGGCGCGGCGCATCTCTTCGAGCGCCCAGCGCAGGTTGATCGCCGTCGGGCGCTGCTTGGCGAGAAACTCGATTTGCTTGTCGACCGCCTCGTCGGAGGCATCCTCGCGGATCGCCATCGCAAGTCCGTACGCCGCCGCCGCACCGATGAGCGGCGCACCGCGCACCTGCATGGTCAGGATCGCGCGCGCGGCATCCTCGGCCGATTTGAGCGGCACGATCACGAGCTCGTGCGGCAGCCGCGTCTGGTCGATGATCTCCACCGACCAGTTATCGGGTGCGAGCCAAATGGTGCGATACGCCTTGCCGTCGATCTTCATGCGCTGTCACTGCCTGGAATTGGAGGGCCCAACGGAACGTTGATGGTCGCGTTAAGGCCGCAAGCCGGACAGGTCAAGGCGTACCACTCCGCATAGGGCCGCGCCGACTGGTCGACGATCTCAAGCCCCTCGGCTTCACAAACCGGACATGAAACCGGCTGCGAGGGCTGCGCCCGCCAGGCTCTGATCCTGGCGAGCGCAATGCTCAGCTTTTCAGCGGGAAGCGGCTTGTCGGCCACGCGTGCCTCAATGTCCCTCGAAGACCATCAGCGCGTGCGTGCGGATGCCATGCCGGCGCAGAATGTCGAGCCCGCCCAGGTCCGGCAGATCGACAAGGAAAGCCGCGCCCGCCACCAGACCGCCCGAACGGCTGATCAGCTTGGCAGCCGCCTCCGCCGTGCCGCCGGTGGCGATCAGGTCGTCGACGATCAAGATGCGCTCGCCCGGCTTGATGGCGTCTTCGTGAATCTCGATGATGTCGACGCCGTATTCCAGCGAGTACTGCTGGCCGATGGTCTTCCAGGGCAGCTTGCCCTTCTTGCGTATCGGCACGAAGCCGCAGCCCAGACGGTCGGCAACCGCGCCACCCAGAATGAAGCCGCGTGCCTCGATGCCGGCCACCGCGTCAACGCCGCCGCCCTTGTAGGGCTCCGCCAGTCCTTCAATTGCAGCCTTGAAGCCCTGGGCATCGCCCATGAGCGTGGTCACGTCCCGGAACAGGATTCCAGGCTTGGGATAGTCGGGTATCGTGCGCACCAAGCGCCGCAAATCATTCAAGATGGCCTCCACGTCAAATTCGCGGCGCAAAATAGCAGTAGTGAGGTTTGCACGGTAGGAAGTTTCGCCGCGCCTGCGCGATTTGCGCGCGCGCGTTTTGCCGTGTTCCGGGGATTTGCGGCGCTAGCGCGTTGGAGGAGGTAACACGCGTGACAGACACTGATTTTGCGCTGGCAGACGGCGGCCCCGATGATCTGCCGCGCACGCTTCGGCGTGAGCGCGAGGCGCGTGAGCGCGCCAAGCGTGAGGAAGAAGAGCGCAAGCTCAAGGGCACCCGGACGCACGACTTCGAGCCGGCAGTCGTCGCACCATCCAGCTACACGCCCCGACCGGCAGGCTTCGATGCGACGCCGGCGGTGGTAAAACGGTTTGAAGTTCCGTTCCTTCACCTGATGGCTTTCTTCATCAAGGCGGTCGTGGCGGCGATCCCAGCAATCGTCCTGCTCGGCGTGCTGTTGTGGTTTGCCGGAGCGGCGATCAAAAGCGCTTATCCACAGCTTATCCACACCGAGGTCGTGATCCGCGTTCCGCGCTGAGGCCAACTCCGCCTTCGCGCGGGCGGTCTCGCACTTGTCCAGAGCGTTGCATCTGCCAGTCAAAATTCGGCAGGCGAATGTGCCCAAAGCCCTCTAAAATGGGGATTGAGGGCATTTTCGCGCCCGCGCGGTCTATCGCCAGGATCCCGCATGTGGTTGAAAAATGAAGGTTTGTCGTGGTAACTGGGTAACAAAACAAGCCCCAACGGCGTGATGTGAGAGCGATGGCCCGTCCCTGGAGTCTCCAGAAAGAACTGTGCGGCTTGGCCAAGACGCGAACCGTTGATGAAGCATTGAAGCGCCTGGGGCTCATGGAAGCTCCCTGTTCCAAAGCAACACTCGAGGAAGTGCACGGCTGGACCCGCAGCGGTTCGGAGACATTCACCTACGCGTTTCGCCTCGTCCTGCCCGACGGAGCCCACGAGCTGCTGCTCAAGGCCATCGTCGCCTTTTCGCTGACGCGTTCCCTCGGCGAGCTCAATAACGAGTGGCTGCAGCGCCGCCAATTGCTGGCAAGCGAGGGCATCAAGACGCCGACCCTGCACTACGCGGGCAAGGCGCTGCTCGTCGAGCAGTTCATACCCAAGAAACTCTCCAACCATCTGCGGCGGCAGAAAGCCGGAACGACACGGTTGGTCGATCAGGTTCTCCAGATTGCCGCGGTCTTGGAAAGGCATGAGTTCTGCCCCATATCGCCGTTCAACGGACTACGGACCGACGGGGCTGATGTGTTTGTCGTAAACTTCGGCCAAGACCTTGGGCCGCCCGCCTGTGCCAAGCGACACGACGGCCGTTTGCTCAAGGAAGCCATCCAATGGCTCGAGGATAAGAGCGGCCGGTCCGTCGACAGACGCCGCGCGAAAGCGGTCTACGCGTTTCACGCCGAGCCGCACAATCACGCGCGCACTGAGGGGACCACATGGTCTTAGCGAATAAAGTACTCGAGGCGCTTCCTAGCGTTGCCGACTCCAAGACAGCATCAGAGGAATGGGTCCGCCCGCTGGGCGAGGCCAAGCTTTCCGGCCGCAATCACTGCGTGCTCTTCGTCAAGCCGGAGTGCTTGGCGATCGGTGAGGGCGTCGACGTCAAAGCGATCTTGAAGCTCGTGCTGTCGTCGCTGAAGCAGCACGATGTGAAGACCGGCGCGGTGCGCATCATGAACGGGCCTTATCTCGGCCGCTACCGGATCATGGAGCAGCACTACGGTGTCATCAATCGCGCCTCCTGTCTGGGAGAGGAGGCGCTGTCGGCGCCGACACGCGAGAAGCTGGAACAAGATTGCCCGGACTTCGACCGCATCCTCGGCGCTCATCAGCTCATCGAGCAATTCCCCGAGATCACGCCGTTCGCGCTCAACGTCATGACCGACACGATGGGCACCAAAAAGCTCGCGGGCGGCAAGTACTATTTCGTGCTCAAGATCGCGGGTCAGCGCACCGTTGTGCTGAACCCCTTCCATCCCCAGCAGATCGCCCACTACACCCAGGCCGGCAAGTCGATCGTCATTTTCGAATGCCAGACCGACACCGACTGGGAGGTGCTCCGCCGCGACATGACGGGCGCGACCGATCCCACGCGCGCTGTCGAAGGCTCGATCCGCCGCACGCTGCTTGAAAACAAAGACAAGCTCGGACTGCATGACGTGAGCACGGCCAGCAACGGCGTGCATTTCTCCGCGGGTCCGCTGGAAGGCATGGTCGAGTTCTGCCGCTTCTTTTCCGAGCACGCTAAGAAGCAGCACATCAGCCCAATCGAAACTCCGTTCGGCCACATGCTCGCCGAACACGGGGTGAGCGAGAAGGACATCGTCGCGCTTGCCGACAATCCCATCCTGGGCGACGGCGGCGACGGGACTTATGCATTCAACCTCACCGAGGAGAAGAATGCCGAGGCCGCGGCCGAGCTGCTCGCCAAGCTGGTGAAGAAGAAAGCGGCCTGAGCGTCACGGCGCGGGGACGACTTGCTGCGGTGCCATGTGCGCCAGATAGGCGATGACGGCATCGAGATCGTCGTCCGACAGCGTTTTCTCGTCAAAGCCCTGCATCCGTCGCTCCGGCCACGTGCGCACCGAGGCCGGATCACGAATGAGACGGCGCAATCCTTCCATCGTCGTGTACTGGGTCGGGCCCATGGGCTGGCCGAGGTCGGGGCCGACGTCTGCCGCGCCACCGCCTTTCATCTTGTGACACGGCATGCACTGCACCGTGAACACGACCTCGCCGCGTCGCGCCGGCGCATCCGCGGGCAGGCTCGCATCGACCGCGATCTGCGGCCAGCGATGAGCCGGGGATTCCACGCCCGTCAGCGAGGCGAGCTGATACGGCCACTGCTCGCTGCCGACGTTCGAGCGCACCGGGTTCTGCCAGACGAGATAGAAGGGCCCGGCGCTGACGTCCTTGCCGGCCAGCGGCGGCCACAGCGCTTTGGGATCCTCAACCGCCACCCAGGCGACGGCGCCACCATCAGCGCCCTTGCGCACCAGCGCCATCGGGATCTGCGAGACGAAGCCGTCGCTCGCAGCGGCCTCGATTGTGTCGACGTTTCGATCGACGTCGCCCAGCAAGGCCAGCAGCGGCACGGCCCGATACGTCATCGCTCGCTTGTAGGTGACGTCGCTCGGGATCTCGATCGTCGCGGCATCGGGACGGGCGAGAAGATCGGCGGCCGTGTAGGCCTGCGTCTTGTCACCGAAAGAAAGGCTCAGCTCCGGGGGCTCGGCCCAGACAGCGCGCGGCAGCCCCAGGCCAAAAGCGAGTAGCACGACGGCAAACAACGCGCGCATGCGACGACCTCCGTCTCTCTGCGGCCTCTTGAGCTGCGATCTTTGGGCCCGCGGTCTTAAGGCCGGCTTGTCGCCCAAGGCGCCGCTGATATGCTTGTCGCCAACGCGCGCTCGAGTCCAGCTCGAGACGCGAAGCCGCCATTCCTCAAGGGACGACAACCGACATGAGCGACCGAAACGAGGCGCAAGGCGATCTCGCCGAGATCAGAGGCGCGCTGGATGTGCTCTTCACCCTGCGCGAGGAGTTTGCCCAGTGGCTCGAGGAAGCCCAGAGCGAGGAGCGCAAGGAGGAGCTGGAGAACGTATTCCGCCACGTCTCAGCGATGGAATCGGAATACCAACGCCGGCGCGAGGAAGCGGAAAAGAAGCTGAAGGCCTAGCCACTCTCTACGCACGCTCGCCCAACTCGCTGACGGCCTTGGTGACCGCATCGGCGACGCCCAGCTCGGAAATACAGTGGCCTGCGCTTTCCATGATCTGCAGCCGGCAATCGGGCCAGACCTGCGCGACCGCGTAGGCGTTCTTGGGCGGGCACAACAGATCATAGCGCCCTTGCACGATGACGCCGGGAATGCCCGTCAGGCGTCCGGCATTGGCTAGCAGTTGGCCCGGCTCGAGAAAGAAATCGTTGCGAATGTAGTGGGCCTCCATGAACGCCGTCGGGGGCAGACGCCCTTCTGCCGACGGCGTGGCAAGGCGCGTCTCCGACGGCGTCAGCTTGGACAGTGCGCGCTCATAGGCCGCCCACATGCGCGCGGCCGGCCCGGCAACGCTCGCATCCGGGTTGGCCAAGCGATCGAGATAGGCCTGCAGCGGATCGGCGCGCTCGGCCTCGGGCAGAAAGTTCACGAAGTCGGCGTAAAGGTCAGGGCGAAACAGCTTCGGCCCCTCGACGAACGCCCACCGGGCCTCCTCGCGCGTGCCCAGGAACACCGCGCGCATCACGATGCCGCTCACGCGCTCGGGATGCGCCTCAGCGTACGCCAGTGCCAGCGTCGAGCCCCACGAGCCGCCGACGACGAGCCAGCGCGCGATACCGAAGTGCTCGCGGATGCGCTCGATGTCGGCAACGAGATGCGCCGTCGTATTGGCTTCGAGAGACAGGTAGGGATGGCTGCGCCCCGCGCCGCGCTGGTCGAACAGAAACGCATGGAAGCGATTGGGATCGAAGAGCTGTCTATGAGCGTGCTGCGAGCCGCTGCCGGGGCCGCCGTGCAGGAACACTGCGGGCACGCCGCCTTTACCGCCCACCTCCTCCACGTAGATCCAGTGGCCGTCGCCAACATTGAGCATGCGTGCATCGAACGGACGCAACGGCGCGCCGGACCCTTGGTCCGTCTGACTGTGCGCAGCGTTCTTCGGTCCGGTCTCCATCCTTGTCCTTCTCATACTTCACTTCGGAAGCCTACAGCAGCGGCACCAGATACGTTATGACGCTGCGCCATTGCGGATGATCGACGTCCGATGCCCGCGCTCCGGGCATCCTCACACCCGAATAGAAGAGCAAAAACTGGAAATTCTCCAAAGGCCCGGCAGATGGCTGGTATTCCAGCTCGAAATTGAACTCGTTCTGGCGCGGCAGCCCCGCTCCGGTCATCGGATGGGGACAGCGGCACCTCTTGATCGAGCACTCGGGGCGAGGACCGCCGGGCAGCGGCGGCAGGTGCTTGAAGGTCTTCTCGATCGGGCTGTAGCGACCGCCGGCGTCGGAGGGAATGCGCTCGGAGGCTTCGTCCTGACCCGCGTGCGCGACCGGGCACGCCGTCTCCGCTACAGCGGCGACGAGCAGTGCCGCCCCGACCCGCAAGCGTCGCCGTGAAATGGCGTACATGGCTCGCCGAGCGTAGAATCAGGCTGACGCGAACGCTCCCCCGGCGCCAGCAAAGCCCCGGCGGACCCGCAAGGTCGGGCGGCGCGCTGGACGCGCTCAAACCTTGGCTTTGGCCTTGGTGCGGCTGCGGTTTCGCCCTAGCGATTTCGCCTTGGCATCGGCCTGGCGCGCCGCCCAATCGGCGCAGCGTTCGGCGATGCGTTCCCAACCGGGTTCGATGAGCAGCATGTGCCCGTGGCCAGCAGCCTCGTGGATCGTCGCCCGCTCGCCGT
>Ga0209347_1004330_pt1 | contig 14934 bp, 16 predicted proteins | sample AutmiccommuBRH23_FD_187382 | JGI IMG/M metagenome (GOLD analysis project Ga0209347, IMG submission 187382) | Deep subsurface microbial communities from Mt. Terri, Switzerland - Autotrophic microbial communities BRH/23 (SPAdes) (version 2) | ecosystem: Environmental > Aquatic > Deep subsurface >... | reverse complement strand
CTTGGAAGGATCGACCGGGAGGAGCCGCGAAGGGGAGGGGCCGCGCGGCTTCCGGATGAGGGATTGGGCGGCTTCGGTCGCGCGGCGCGGTGGCAGAGCCGGAGCCGCGTGCAGTGGTCGCGCGCCGGGGCCGGGGCGGTGGGACGCTCGATGCGGACGCGCTTCGCGGCCTTGGCGCGTGGAAGCCAGCCGGCGGTTGTAAAGCTCGCCTCCTATGGTGGCGGCGCCCGCGCGGCCGCAATGATAAACTATGCATCGCGCGGAGGGGAACTTGGCGTTGAGAACGAGCGTGGCGAACGCGTGCTGGGCAAGGACGCGCTCGTGGGGCAGCGGGCGGAGTGGGAGCATCTCTTCGACAATCGCGCTGCGAGTCGCGATTTCGGCGTCTTCCATGTCACGATAGAGTCAGCTTCGCTACACAGTGTCGTCGACCAGGATGACCAGCTTCGTCAGATCCTGCGGTCGGGGTTTGGCGATCGTCGGTTCGTCTATTCCGCACGGGAGCGATCCTCGGGTGAGCTCGATGTCAGCGGTGTTGTCGTTCTGCGCGATGGGACGGGCGAGCGGCTGACCGGCGACCGGAAAGCCGCAGAGATCGTTCAGCGACGCTATGACGACACCGATGCCGGCCGGGATGTCGAGGCGCGGTTCCGGTTCCACGGTTACGGCAATGGTGTGGAATGGGGCACCGCGCGTGTCAGGGAGCTTGTCACGGCCACAGACGGGGAGGTCCGCGATGACACCGGCCGGCTGATTGGCGATGCGACGCAAGCCGGCGACCTGATCCAAAAGAAATGGCGCAAGGAGTTACACAGCCGCAAGGGCAGGGACGTCATGCACCTGATCGTCTCGGCGCGGGCCGGCACCAATTCATCCGCTTTCGAAGGAGCCGTGCGTGAATTCCTGGGCCAGCAATTCCAAGGGCATCGCTATGTGTTTGCCGTTCACGATCCGGCGCTCGATCCGAAGGAAATGGCGGAGGGCGGCAAGCGGCCGCACATCCATGCTCATGCCATCATCACCATGCGCTCGGAGACGGGTGAGCGGATCGAGACGAGTCCGCAAATGTTTCGCGAGTGGCGTTCGTTGATGGCCGAGAAGGCGCGCGAGCAAGGCATCGACATGGAACTCACCGATCGCCGCGAGCTGGCCAGTTCACCAGCATACACACGCAACCAGGTTCGACCCGTCAACTATCGCGGCCGAACCGAGCACGAAGGAACGAGCGATGCCGCCCGCGCGAGGTATCAGGCCAAGCGCTCGAACGACCTCGGGTTCGCCAGAACGGATCATAGCAGGCGATACGCGGTGGCGGCGGCCGAGCTCTGGAATGACCTCGCGAACGACCAGACAGACAGCCTCTCGAGTACGTTCGCTGCATTGCAGAAGGACAGGCTCGAAGCGGCTATCGGGATCAGCCAAACTGATCGTGTTATCGCAGGTGATGAAACTGAGGCTTCAAAAAACAATGTCAATATGGCATTGTTGTCTCAGCTGATTGAAGGCAAGGAGGACCAGATGCGAGAGATGACGCGTCCGGAGTTCGAGGCGTATGAGAAGCGCGTGGAGGGGGTGCTTGCCTCTGTCGAGCAGACGCTCGATGCAACCGATCGGCCCGACTTTGACGAGGTCGCTGCCGCGGCGCGCGAAGTGGTCGATATCCGTCGCGAATACCTTGAGTTCACTCATCGGCAGGCCGATCTCGAAGCGGAACCTGTGCCCCGTGAAAACGTCGGTGATCGCCGAGACGACGCCAATGCGCGGTGGGATGCAGCAGTCAGGCGGTTCGGCGCTCAGGCGGTAGAGTCTGCAAACAAGGTCCTCATTGAGGTCGAACACTATCGTGAGGCACTCGACCGGATCGACGCAGGAGAATTGCCACAAAACGACACCGCGAGCTACCAGGTCGGTATTTCGCGGGAAATTCATCGGGCTGCGGAAATCGCCGTCAACGACGACAATCAGTACATGCGGGAGGTGGCAAGATCGGACCAGGACCTGCAGCGTGCGATCGAGTTGATCGAGGTAACCCATGAGGCGGCGCGTAGCATCGCACAAAGGGAACAGCGCGACCAGTTCGGCTCCGACCGAGAGGTTTCGGGCGGTCGCCACAAAGACGAGGGCGGTGGGTCGCCCGATCTCCCCGATGCCGAGCAGAACCGTGAGGTGGCTCGTGACGACCATGATGATGCTGAGCATCGTGATCCCGTCGACGAGCGACAAACTTCACAGCCTGAAGAACAGCGGCCGCGGCGCGCCGATGATCGAATGGTAGAATGGCGCCCGGTGACTGAGGCCGAGATTGCTCGGTCCGATCCGCCGCAACAGCATGTGCCGCGCCTGCGGCAGATCGAACAGGATATCGAGGAACGTCACGAGCGCGATCGCGACGATCGCGAGCGGTAGGAGCCGATCATGAGGGATCAATGGCGTCACGATCAGCTTCCTCCGCCGGATGGCTCGGAGGATCGGCCCGATGGTTTCATATCGCTTGCCATTCTGGCATTCGTTATCGTTGCCCCGCTTATCTACTTTGGTCCGCAGCTTGGCGCGGTCGAAAGCTGGTTCGTCGACATCTATCGCTCAATCGATGGCTGGGCGGCGCCGATCAGGGAGTTTATCTTCGGATAGGGAAGTCATCCTTGAGCTAAGTGTTGGGGACGATTGTGTCCGGATCATTTATTGGAGCGGCAGGAGAGAACGCAATGAGGCTAAGCCGTGCACAGCTCCATGAACTGGTTTGGTCCAAACCTATGACGGAGATTGCCCGTCAGTTCGGTGTTCGCGATCAACACATTGCCAGGGCATGTGATGACGCCGATATCTCCCGTCCCCCTGCAGGATATTGGCAGAAGATTGGACACGGGAAAGTGGTGCCGCGAGGGACACTCAGCAATGATCGCTTCGCTGTCGGCGATATGATCGTCATCGAAGTTCAAGCTGGTCGATCGCTAAGCCGGCACTCGAGGTCGCCCCAGGAGGAGGACTCCCTTCATCTCACGTTTAAGTAGTTGGTATTCGCGACATCTGCTCTGGTGGTCTGGTTACCCTTGACGATGCAGGTGCATTGAGTGCGGCCCGCGCCGATCCCGTCGGGTTCATCAGAGGCATCGAGCGGGCCGTAATCGACGAAGTCCAGCGTGCGCCGGAACTGATGCTAGCGATCAAGGAAAGCGTCGATCGCGACGACACTCCGGGTCGGTTTCTTCTGACCGGCTCCGCAAATCTCGCTACGGTGCCAGCGATCGCCGATTCTCTTGCCGGCAGGATGGCGACGATTTCGTTACTGCCGTTCGCCCAATCGGAAATCCACTCTACACCAGGGCACCTTCTGGACCGTCTGTTCGCTGGTGAGGAACCTGCGGTCGATGGGGATGCGGTATTCGGCGACGACCTAATCGAACTCATCTTGCAAGGCGGCTATCCGGAAGCTCTGCGCAGAACGAGCCCTGCGCGACGTACCGCATGGCTAGAAGACTATGTGTCCCTGATCCTCGATCGGGATGTTCGCGACATCGCCAACATCGACCAGCTCAATCGATTGCCCAGACTGCTGGAGGTGCTCGCCGAACATGCTGGACAACTGGTCAACCATTCCAGTTTCGGCGCGGCTCTCAGCCTGTCGAGTGTGACGGCGCAAAAATACGTCGCAATCCTGGAGCGGCTCTTTCTAATCAGGACTTTGAAACCATGGTCCAGCAATCGGTTGAGCCGTCTCGTCAAGACTCCGAAGCTGCATTTTCTCGACAGCGGGCTCCTTGCAACACTGCGCGAGGACGAGGCGGTGCCGCTACAGGAAGATAGGACGCGGTTCGGCGCGTTACTTAAGAGCTTCGTGGTCTCGGAACTGCTGAAGTTGGCGTCATGGTCAGAACGCCGGGTCTCCTTCTCGCACTATCGAACCAAGGATCAGGACGAAGTCGACGTCGTGATTGAGGATCGACGTGGCAGGATCGTCGGGATTGAAGTGAAGGCATCAGCGACGGTGAGACCTCATGATTTTCGCGGCTTGCGCCAATTGCAGGAAGCAGTCGGTGATCGATTCGTGCGCGGCCTCGTGCTGCACGATCACGACCGTGTGACGCCGTTCGGCGAGAAATTGCAGGCAGCGCCCCTGTCGATTCTGTGGTCGATGTAAGTCGCATAACTTAGTTTATGGAACTAAGCTATTGATTCTAAATACTAATCAGAATTTGCTGTTGGTGAATAGCGGAGATCGGCACGCCGAATGAGTTCGTGGCAATCCGCAACACTAAACTCCAATGAGTTCCCCAGTTTGATGGACACAATCCGAACAGTGAGTGGAGAGTGTGCCGAGAACGAGGAACCCTTAGGGCCGAATGTCGCCGACCGGATCGACGACGGCGGCCGATGCCTTGCCTCCGCAACCGAAGAGGTACGAGGCGGCGACGGGATCGGAATGCAGGAACTGGCGCAGGATCATCGAAGTACTCCCGTTCTGGAGAGGCAATCAGCGTGACGGGCTGGCGGAGTTGGCGACGGCCGACTGTCTTCGGCTTGCCCCCAACCACAGGAGTGCTCCGGCTGCGAGCGCGAGCCAAGGAAGCAGCAGGACGTTGAGAAGCTGCCAGCCGAACGCCTGGAGCAACGCCGCGGCGCCGAACGAGCAGGCGAGGCCGACGGCGAAGATGGTCATGTCGTTGGTCGCCTGGGCGCGGCCCCGCTCGGCGGGCGCGTAGGTGGTGGTCAGCAGCGTCGTGCCGCCGATGTAAAGGAAGTTCCAGCCGACCCCGAGCAGTATGAGCGCGCCCGCGAACGAGCCGAAGCCGGTCCCCGTCAGTATCGTGACGACATGGCCCATGAGGATAAGCACGCCGGACAGCATGATCCGCAGTACACCGAACCGCGCGATCAGCGATCCCGTGAAGAAGGACGGCAGGAACATGCCTAGTACGTGCAACTGGATCACCGTCGCCGCCGACGACAGGTCGTGATGATGGTGGACCATGGCGAGCGGGGTCGCGGTCATCGCGAGGATCATAACCCCGTAGCCTGTGGCCGCCCCGAACAGCGCGACGAGGTAGGCGGGCTGGGACACGATCCGCAAGAGCGGGCGGGCGGCTGCCGTGTCCTCGGTCAGCGCTGTGGCCGGCTGGATACGAAGCGCGAGAAGGATTCCCGCAGCGGCGACTGAAACGAGCGCGAGAAGGACGAAGGATCCCGCGTATGCCGGACCGACAAAGTCGGCGCCGAGGCGACCGACCATCGGCCCTGCGAAGGCCGCAACGATACCGCCCGCGAGCACGAGGGAAATGGCGCGGGGGCGGAACGTATCGTCGGCGACCTCTCCGGCGGCAAAGCGGTAGAACTGCGCGAACGCCTGGTAGGCGCCCACAAGGAAGGTGCCGAGCGATAGCAGAAGGAGCGACCCCGCCCATATTCCCGCAGCTGCCGCCAGTCCGCCGCAAGCACCGAGCAACGCTCCTCCGACAAACCCCGCGCGTCGGCCGACCCGCGTCATCCATATCGAAGCGGGAAACGTTGCCATGGCCGTGCCGAGGAACATGGCAGCGATGGGCATGGTCGCCAGTTCGGGCCGCGAGGCGATCGCCCCTCCGGCGAGCCCGCCGACCGTCATGACCATGACCGATGCCGTCTGGAACAGCGCCTGGGCGCTCGCCAGCACCAGCACCTGAGCGTGCATCCGCGACGCCATCAGAACACCAGCACCTTATCGGCGGCGAGCGTCGCGGCGGCGAGCTCGTCCATCGTGCTACGGCGGGCACCCTCGACAAGCTCCTGCTCCGTCATCCCTCGCGAATCCATGCAAGTCCCGCACAGCAGCACCTCGCCCTTGGCGGCCAACAACCGCTTCAGCATCCGTTCAAGATTGTAGTAGCCGTCGGGCGTCTTCTGCCCGGCCTTTGCCGCGAGGACAGCGTCGGCCATCAGGAAGACGCTCAGTCCGGCATCGGGATCGGCCTTCGCGAGAGCGTTCGCGAGACGGAGCCCGTTGTAGCAGCGCTCGGTGCCGTATGGCGGGTCGTTGAGGATCAGCAGCGTCCTGGCTGGCATGGCCTTGCTCCTTCGACGGGCAGCGTGGTAGTCTACATTCAATAATTATGTGGAATGACGTATCGAGGCATTCCGGCTATGTCAATCTCGAATCCGAAGCAGGCGCTCTACGAGCAGTTCGCGCAGGTGGCGAAGGCGTTCGGCAACCCGCAACGGCTGGAACTGGTGGAGCATCTGGCCCAGGGACCGCGCAGCGTGGAGGCTCTTGCGGCGAAGCTTTCGCTTCCGGTGGCCAACGTCTCGCAGCACCTGCAGGCGATGCGTCGCGCCGGCTTGGTCACGTCAGAGCGGGACGGCAAGTTCGTGAACTACCGTCTGGCCGACGACGGCGTGCTCGATGCCTTCGCCGCCATCCGGTCCGTGGCCGAAAAGCATTCGGCAGAGGTGGAGCGGGTCGTGCGCGGGTGGTTCGACCGCCGGGACGACATGGAGCCTATGTCGCGCGAGGAACTGGCGGCCCGCATCAGCGATGGCGCGGTCACCGTCATCGACGTCCGGCCGCCGGACGAATACGCGCTCGGACATCTGCCCGGCGCAATCAACGTCCCGCTTTCGCAGCTTGAGGCCAGTGCGGAAGGATTCGACCCAGGGCGGGAAGTGGTGGCCTATTGCCGGGGCCCGTGGTGCGTAATGTCCTTTGAGGCCGTCGCCGAACTTCGGCAAAAGGGCCTGCGCGCCCGACGCCTACAGGACGGACTGCCGGAATGGAAGGCATCGGGCCGTATTGTCGACGTGGAAGGATAATGTGGGTTGACGCACTTAAGGCGGTACGACAGCCAGTGCCATAATCGTCTTGTTCGGCGCTCCTGGTGCCTATGCAGCTTCCCGGACATGAACCTCGACATGCAGGCCGACCGCGACCAGCATATTGACGAGGGTGTCGAGGGCGAACAGGTTGATCTTGCCGCGCAGAAGATCGGACACGCGCGGCTGCGTCACGCCGAGTTGGCGCGCGGTTTCGGCCTGGGTCCAGCCCTTTACCCGGATGTGCTGCTCCAGCGCCATCATCAGCGTGGAGCGGAGCTTCATGTTCTCCGCTTCGGCCGGCGTGTCTTCGATCGCGTCCCAAACGCTTGCAAAAGTTTCGTCGCTCATTGGCCTAGTTCCTTCACCAAATCGCTGTACCGCTTCGCGGCAAGGTCCAAGTCCGATCTGCTGGTCTTCTGCGACTTCTTCTGGAAGCAGTGTAGCACGAAGACAGCCTCGGCGAATTTGGCGATGTAGATGATCCGGAATGCACCGGCTTCGTCCCGAATCCTGATTTCCTGGACGCCCTTTCCGACAGTGCCCATTGGCTTCCAGTCGGCTGGGGCCTGCTCGTTCTGCACCTTGTCGAGTTGATAGCCCGCTTCACGCCGCGCCGGCTCGGGGAAGGCGCGCAAATCATTGAGGGCGCTGCCCCGAAACCTGAGCACTTTCATCGGCGGAGTATACAAACTTTTGTATGATTGGCAAGGGTCGCGTTACGCGCTCGCTCGTGCTCCTCAAGAACGGCCTATTCGCGCTCTCAAAATGGAGGCGATGAACCGGAGAGAGTCAACTCGCCTCGGCTTCGGCGATCTCCAGTTCGTCTGGAACAGTCTCATCGAACACTCGAGCCCAACTGTGTTGCTTTCCACGCTGGTTTCCGGATCTGGCCGGAGTCTTGGCAAGAGCCTTCAGTTGTCGGGCTGCTTTGGCGAAACGCGCATCGAGTGGACCGGGCGTTGCTCTCGTTGAGGTCCCCGCTCGCAACTGTGCCTTGGCCGGCGCAACCGCCCTTGTTTGGCCCCTCTCGCCGACAGCATCGAGTTTGGCCGAAGCGGAAAGTTCTCGACCGGCCCGCTTTGTCTTGTCCTGCGCCTGGGCACCCTGAATGTCAGCATTCAAGATATTCGCGTCCTCGCCGGCATAGGCAGGCGTTGTCGCCGGAACTGGCCGGGGCGGCAGGAACTCGGTTGTTGGCACTTCCGGCAAATGGGCTTGCGAAAACCTCTCCATCTCGCGGAACGGTGCCGTCCGGAAAAACCGTAGCTTGTCGGCGAAGATCGGCCCCTGTCCTTCGGCCAGGATGACCATCTTGTCTCCCGGCATCTGCCGCACCTCCTGCGGCATCATGAGGTCGCGCTCCCTTAACTGCTCGACCTTGGTACGGCGATGCAAGCCCATCAATTCTATCGTGCGGGATTCGGTCTTGTATCGGACGGTGCGCTTGCCCAGGCCCTTTGACACGGCCTCCGCCGTTACCTGGTCGTTGGCGCCGAAGACGAGCTGGTAGCCGCAGTTGCCCATCAGCGAATGGCGGGACGTCTCGCCGTAGATCTCGTCCAGGTTCTTCAGGTCCTGGATCACGAAGGCCATCTTGACGTTGTAGCCGGCCACATAGGGCAGCTTGGTCGTGATCTCGCTCATTTTCTTCAATTGACGGAACTCGTCGAGAAGGAAGTAGACCGGCACCGAACGCTCCGCTTGCTCGAGCATCAACGTGTCGAGAGACTGCTGCACGAACAGTGCGAGCAACGGTCGTAGCAGCGTGATGTCGGTGACGTTGGGAGCGAGATAGATCGAGATCGGCCGACGCTTCAATGCACGCAGGTCCATGTCGGTCACCGCTGTCGCTGCCACGACGCGCTCGTTGCGGAACGGCCGCAGCGCCTTTTGGATGTCGAGCAGCGCCGATGCCGCCGCGCGCTCGGACAGGGCGATGTAGGCGTTGAAGCTCTCCATCGTGAAGCGAGACAGGTAGGGTTCGCGTTCCTTGATGACGCTCATCTGTGCCTGAAGGTTTGCGCCGCTGTTGAAGAAGGACGTGACCTCGCCGAGCGTCCGGTGACCCTTGTAGTAGATGCTTTCGTTGATGTAGCTGATAGCGCCCGCGATGACCTGCTGGGCTGTGGCCTGCCAGATCGAATTCTCGGATTCGGTGATTTCCGGGACGAGGATCGCGGCCATGTTTTGGATATCAGTAGTGCGGTCGCCGCGATCCGGCCGTATGAAGTCGAGCGGGTTGTAACGGTGCGTCCTTTCCGAGCCTGGTGCGAACAGGAAAACCTGATCGCCCTTCGATTTGCGATAACCGGCCGTCGAACGAAAAATCTCACCTTTGAGGTCGGTAACGATCATCGAACCTTCATGCGAGAGCGCATTAGGAACAACATAGCAAGCTCCCTTCCCCGAGCGTGTCGGCCCGATTATCAGGTGGTGCCGATCGTCGTCGACACGAAGGAGCTGGCGACCGAAACGGCCTAGGATTTTGCCCTTCTTCCTGAACCAACCGGCTTGTCGGAGTGTCGTTGCCGTCTGGAAACGGGCGTCGCCGAGGGGGCTCGAATTCGGTCGAAGGCCGACATAGGCGACGATCGCTGCGACAACAGCCGCAGGGATCAGCGATCCAAGCGCCACAACGCGGAGGACGCCGCTATCACCATAGGTGAGAAGCTGCTGGAATGGTGCAAACGGATTCGTCGTGATCGTCGACTGCAGGATCCGACCATCGCCATACAGCAACTGCAAACCCAGACCATAGGCCAACAGCCAGACGGCAAAGGCGACGGTCAGGCAAAAGCCGAGATAGAAGGCGCGCAGCGACCCGGTCATGGCGCATCCGTGCTGCCGCGCGCGAAGAAGATTTCGGAGACGCCGCGTCGCCCCCCTTCCCTGCGCAGCTGGATCACGATCGGGATGACGCTCTGGATGTAGGAGATCAGATCAGCCTTTGGGTAGGCGGCCGACAGACCCGACTGCATGACCATCATGGCAAGCTGCTCATAGGCGCCCAGCGGCGTGTCGGCGTGAACAGTCGACATCGAGCCTGGGTGGCCGGTATTGATGGCGCGCAGGAATGCAAATGCCTCCGATCCCCTGACCTCCCCGACAAAGAGCCGGTCTGGTCGCATGCGTAGCGATGCCTCGAGCAGGGACTGGATCGTTACGCTGGCCGTTCCCTGGTCGCCGCGGGACGCGAGCAGATGCACCGCGTTGTCCTGCGGCGGGAAGAGCTCTCGCGTATCCTCCAACGTGATGATCCGCTCATGCGGATCGACTGATTTGAGACAGGCATTGAGGAACGTCGTTTTGCCGCTCGACGTGCCGCCGCTGATCAGGATGGACACGCGATTGACGATGGCGGTTCGAAGAAAACCGTAGATGTCCCTGGCCGAGAGCTGTTCAATCAAGGCTTCATCGGTCTCGCTGAGTCCGCCGACGGCCACTGTCACATGGTCGAGGGAACCCCGGTCGCGATAATTCTCAAGCGTGAAGTCGCTGATGACCTGTTTGCGGATCGATAGCGTGCCGCCATCGGGTGCCGCGGGTGGCAAGACGACCTGAATGCGCTCGCCGGTGGGCAGTGCGGCACTGAGGATAGGATTTGCCGGGCTGACGAACTGGTTTGTACTCGCCGCGACGCGTTCGCCGATATTGATGATCTCGGCCGTCGTGAGAACCGGGATCTCATGAAGCTCCATATGGGCGGCGCCGAGACGCTCGACATAGACCTGACCCGGTCGGTTGACCGAGATTTCGACGACGTCGCGATCGTTGAGGAACGTTTTCAACGGAGCGAGCGCCCGATAGAGAAAATAGTGCCGATTGTCGGAGGCAAGCTCAGTTGAGACCGCGTTCACGACGGATCTCCTTTAGCGCCTCGGTGACGGGATCCTCGTACATGGCGGAAAAATCGAGGTCCTGACGAACAAAGACGAAGATGCGCTCGCCCTGGCTGACGCTGATCGTCGGTGGAATTCGCAAGGAATCTCCCAATGCCTGGTTGGCCATGTCGGAGAAGGTCTTCGCGAGGGTCTCGCGGGCTAGTTCCTCGGCGTTCCGCGCATCGTCGCTGTCACCTGCCGCGGCCTCGCTCCCATAACCGGTCAGGTAGCTCGCGCCGGCGCCGACGATCGATAGAAGAATGGCCGCCCCAAATCGCTCCCGGAACTTCTTGTCGACGCGGCCGGTCAGACCGGCACGGCCCAGACTGTCGGCGCCGATCGAGTTCAACCGGACCGACACGCCGTCATCGCGCAGCATACGGGTCCAGACCACGAAAATTCTCGTCTGCCCGCGCGTGATCTCGGACTGGTACTCGCCGATGAGCCGCGTGCCTGTTGGGATCAGAATGCGCCGGCCGTCGAAGGAGTAGACGTCCTGCGAAACGATCGCCCTCACCTGGCCCGGCAGATCGCTGACGATGGCCGTTTCCAAAATTCCAGGAATCAACGTTCCTTCGGGAACCAGTGCATCGATACGCTCGATCTTTCTCGCCTTGGCGCTTCGGTCCCCAATGCTGGCTGCCGCGGCAAGGAACTTGCTGCTACGATCCTCGCCGGCGACGGTAAGCCCCTCCCCTTCGTTTCCGGTCAAGCTGCCTTGCTCGCCGGCTGCCGCATTGTCGACCACGACCAGTTTCGAGCGAAATCGCTCGGGAAACTCTTCGGCTGGCGCTTGGACGGCTTCCGGTGGCGGGGGTGCGCCGGGAACAGGCGGTGGTGGAACGTCGAACTCGGTCGTATCAGGTTCTTCGGCCGGAGGGGGAGGCGGCGGCGGCGGAATCTGGACAACCTCCGGTTCCGGCGGTTCCGGCTCCGGCTCGCCCTCGCGTACATAGGACGGCGGACGAAACGTGGTGGTGGTGAACTCCTCGTCCCCGTCGAGCATGTCGCGGACGGGTGGCTGCCTTCCCGCGAGAACCATATAGCCGGCGACAAGGCCCAATAGGACAAGAACAGCGCCACCGACGAGTTGCTTGCGGCGAACGGTATTGTCGGCGACGACGGGTTCGTCATTGTCGGCAAGCGCGTCGAGTTCGGGAGAGCGCTTCATCGGTTTCCGCTCCGACGCCGGCGTTTTGCCTTGTCATCTTCGACTGGCCCGAGGATTGCCGGATCGGGCGCCGCGAAATCCGGCTTCCTGAGATTGAAGATGCAGATCCACTGGTCGCCGTCACGCAATGTGAACTGGGTCGCCGTCCCATCGACGACGATGTACTCCCCTTCCCTGCGGAAGTTTCGAAGCGTTTCGGAGAAATCCGAGTTGACCGCGAAGATCGCGGGTACGCGTCGGTCGAATTTGAAGAAGGTCTTGTTGCCGTCATCGAACACCATGAGCGGCTTCAGCCGGGCATCACCCGAGAACGAATAGTCGATGTTGACGTTGGCCTTGTCGATGCCGGAGATGTTTGGCCAGGCAGCTCGTTGTTCAGCCTCCTGCCGCAAGGCGGCGTTGAGGTTTTTCTCCGGATAGTGGAATCGGATTCCAAAAACCTTGCGGCCGGCCTCAGGCGCGAAATCGTGCAGCTCTAGGTAGTAGATACGCTTGGTCGTCACGACATTCATGTTCGTCACAACGTCCTTGGCGATCGGCTTGACGAAGAGGATGTTGCCCTTATCGGCCGGGACGACCTGCCAGCTTTCCGTGTCTCCGAGGGAGATCGTTTCGAACTTCTCGTCCTCGTCGAAGATGATCATCGTCGAGATGCCGTAGGTCGCGAAAACCTGAACGACGTTGTTTTCCTGATAGGTGACGCTGGTCACCCGGGCATCGAGAGAACCGCCCTTCGGGGTCTGCGCGGCAAGAGCCGGCCAGAGGGAGCCGTACAGCATAAGCGCAGTTGTCCAAGAGCGGCCTCTCATCGCGCGTCTCCGGGCGTGACCGTTTCCTGGTCCCGGCGGTAGGAATAGACCTGGAAACCGAGAGGGTTCTCGAAGCGCCATTCGTTGCGGGTCGGCGTGTCGGTGTAGCGGAAGCGCACGACGGAGATCCAATGACGGACGATCGCTTCCGCGTCGCTTCGTTCGTTGGTGGAGAACCTGACGATCGCCGTGCTGGCGTTCGGGAACGTCACGGACTTGATCTCGACGAGGACCCGCTTCAGACGCCCATAGACCTTTGTGGGGTTCTGCGCGTTGGCCGCGCTGTAGAGGGTCTGCAGTTCGCGCGCCGCCTCGTCCGCAGACAGGAGCGCCGCGATGCCAAAATTCTCGGTAATGGCGTAGGGATCGTAGCCTTCGCGGGCACGGATGTAGCGAACGACATTGGCTTGTGTGATCGCCTGCTGCTCGGTGAGATTTGCCGGCCGGGTCAGGCCGGATTTGACCTCGATGTAGCCCGTGGTCTGGTCTACCGTGACGACGTAGGGCTCGAAGCTCTTCAGGGGCAGCATCAACACCACGGAGAGCAGGCTGAGCAGAGCTAACCCGGCAAAGACGATCGAGAAGAACCAGGCGACGCGCGCCGAGCGCTTCGCCCGCTTGATGATCTCCTGTTCCCAGATATCGCCTTGCTGGAAATAGGACCGCAGCGCGGATTCGGACTTGTCTGCCATCCCTGCCCTGTTCCTGTCGTTCGGGGCCCAACATCAACCTTGCGTCACGGCTGCCGCGGCGTTCCATTTGACGTGATCGCGCGCTGCATGGAGGCGCCGGCGCCACCCTGCCGCGGTGCGTGAAGTCGGGCCTGGACACGATGGACCGCCGCCTGCGTCGGGCGCGCGGACTGACCAATCGCTTCGCGACCGAGATAGACGCCGCGATAGGCCTGCCGGCGCGACTCGTGACCGATGGCGGTCGCAAATGCGCCAACGATGCCCTGAGCCAAAGACTGCACTTGGAAAAGCACGAACGCGCCGGCGATGCACAACATGATGAAGGCAGCGAAGTCACTGAGCTTCAGTTCGCGATTGCCGGAAATGTTGTCAATCGTAGTTAGTTCCGGTTCCATCGCCGCGATCAGGAATGCGGCAATCACGTAAACGAACAGGGGGATCATCGCATAGAGCAGCGACTGATTGAGCCAGCCGACGGCGTAGTTACGAGTCGAATCAAAGAAGAAGCACGAGATGAAAATCGGCGCTGTACCGAGGAGAACCCAGAGTATCACCTTCGCGAGAACCAGAATCCCCAGAGCGATCGCGACGAAGATGCCGGCAAACAACATGATGACGATGCCTATCAAAGCGGGCAGAACGGACAGATAGCCAGCTTGCTCCGAAAAGGCCGCGGCGGCGGTGTTGGCGGTTTTCCAGATTTGCGAAAGCCCATTCGTGGGTTCGGTAACGCCCGTGCCCGACGCCGCCAGGATGGCGCGGCCGGCCGCCTCCGGCACCGTTGTCAGCCAGTCATAGACAAGATCGTTGAAATTCGACCAGGTGCCGACCAGGATCAGAATGACGAAGACGCGGACCAGCCGGCCGATGATTTCGGCGACGGAGAGGCGTGACGTCCCGAGGAAAAGCTGCACACCGTAGAACAGGACGGCAAGGACGAAGAGCAGCCGAAGCAGCGGCTCGAGATCCTGGCTTAGCGCCTGGTAGGCGCTCTGGGAAAAGTTCTGCCCAGAAGCATCTATCCGATCCAGCAGTTCCCCAATGAAGTCGTCCACCGTCCTGCCCTATTCTACGTCGCCGGTCGCCAAGTCCTGGATCGCCGCCAGTGCCGCAGCACTGTCCGTGTTGACCGACCTCATCGGCCCGCACCCGTCCCCGGTGCTGGCATAGCTGGACAGATTGGCCGACCGTTTGCACGGCGCCGTCTTCTCGCGCGGCGTGCCGCATCCGCTGACAAGAAGGGCCAACGAGAACACCAGAGCGGTCACCATGCATCGACGGCTTCTCATTCGTACCGCAGCGCTTTTTTGGTGTTCGACATGTCGGTCAGCTTGCGCTGGTTCTCGGCGTGCAACGATTGGACGCCGGCGTTCAACACGCCGATCATCTCGTTCAATGTCAGGCCCGTCTGGACCTGAAGCTGCGTGTTCTGGTCGATCGAGCCCTTGATGTCCTCGGCCTTGCCAATGTCGCCGCCGGCGGTTTCGAGCGTGGACCGGCGCGTTTCGACCGCAGCTTGAGAACCGGTAATCAGAGCCGAGACGCCCATGACCGTCTTCATGAGCTCCTCATAGGATTTGTCGCTGGCCAGCGAGCTG
>Ga0209347_1004327_pt1 | contig 14947 bp, 18 predicted proteins | sample AutmiccommuBRH23_FD_187382 | JGI IMG/M metagenome (GOLD analysis project Ga0209347, IMG submission 187382) | Deep subsurface microbial communities from Mt. Terri, Switzerland - Autotrophic microbial communities BRH/23 (SPAdes) (version 2) | ecosystem: Environmental > Aquatic > Deep subsurface >... | reverse complement strand
CCGCGCCAAGCCCGCACCCTCCAGGTGATCCATGAAACGCGCCCCTCGCAGCCGTCAACGCCATGATTTATATGCGAAATATCACGATTACGACAGCGAAATCAGCGACTTACTTGGAGAATGTGGGGTCCATTAAAGAGAAATCTGACATCGTCCAGGGAAACAGTGTGCCCTCGATATAACCAGAGCCACGCAGGAAGAATGGTGTCGCCGACAAGTCGTAAACCAAGCTGATGCCAAGTTTGCGCTTTACGGCTTCCAAACCGGAAATCCACATACGGGCGGCCTCGTTGTTTTCCTTGGCCTCGCTCTTGTCATCCCCCTTCAGATCACCTTCGGTGTCACCCAGCGCATCATTCACCCGTTCGCGATAGCAGTGATGCGCCTCGTCATTCAGGACCACGATGTTCTTCTGGCCCATCAGGTCGCCCATGACCCGCTGGATCATCTCGCCTTCGGTCTCGAGCGTCTGCACCTTGTCACCACGCCAGCCTTCAAGAGCCTGACGGGTTCCCTTCGCGATCACCAGTTTTTCACGCAGTTTGAAGGCGTGATAGTTGGTGATGACGATCTTGGCGCTCTGGATGTCGCGCAGCATGTCGGACGGCGTTATCTCGCGGCCGCGATAGTAGCTTTCCGGATCATTTGGCAGCAGAACGCGCAAGCGGTCGCGGATGGTGATCCCAGGGGAAACAATTAGGAAGCGGCTGGAGAACATCTTGCTGTTCGGATGGCGTACAGCATTGACGGTTTGCCACGCAATCAGCATCGCCATAACAGTGGTCTTGCCCGCACCTGTCGCGAGCTTCAACGCAAGACGCAGCAATTCCGGGTTTGCCTGTTCATTGGCGCCTTTGATGTGGGCCCAGAACTTGGCGACACGCGGCCCCATCTTGGGCGCGACCTCCGTTAGCCAAATGGCGGTTTCTACGGCTTCGATTTGGCAAAAGAACGGGCGGATTCCTTCGAACTTGTGGTGCCGCCAGTGTTGCAGCAGACGTGCCGTTTCTGGCGTCACCAACCATTGATCGGGAGCTGGCAGGCTGCGCCAGGTTTCAACATGGCTCCGGATTTCGTTGATGATCGGAGTGGGGTTATATTCCTGATCTTCGGACGAAAGCTCATCATTGGCACCAAGCAGCATGGCACTTTGCTTCAGATTTTGCCGTTGCTTCTTGGTCTTTGGAACCGGTGTGATGAGATCGGAGCGTCGACGGTTTTCAAGGATACGGTTTGTGGGTTGTCCGTCCGCGTCGAGTTCCCAATGACGTCCTGGAAAAGCGTATGGCGAATTTAGGATCGGCTTTTCAAAGAACTGTTCAGACATCTGATGCACCTTTTCCAGCATGCCCTCTTACGGCGGCCTTTTGTTCATCAATCCACTGTTCAATATCATCATGCTTGAAACGCCATTGACCGCGAACCTTGAAAGCCGGAATCTGACCCTTTCGCGCCATTGTGTAGACAGTCTTTTCTGCAACCTTCAACAAAACTGCAACCTCTGGCAAAGTGAGAATAGGGTCCGTCATGGACCTGCTCCTTCTCGAAATGTTCAAAGCGAAGCTGCCAGACTTTGCCAGACTTTACTAGCGCTTGATTGTTCTGAGTTTTGTTGAGAGCCATGGCCGCAATTTTGGCATTAATTCCGTCACCTCGACCTCCCTCAGCATCCCACCCGCCACCAACCCATCCCGCACCCAATCCAGCGCCTGCCACCAATCCTCATAAACGCGCCGCGCGGACGCGATCTGTTCCGGATGCGGTCGCCAGGTCACTGGGCAGGCCAGGACCTCCACGGTGCGCCATTTGCCGCGTGATAGAACCCGTTCGGTCCCGACCACGATTGTGGTTGCGCGCTCGCCATGCTGGTTGCTCCTGGTCTCCACCGGCACGCAGCGCGGCACGACACCGGGCATCCAGTCGGGCGTCAATCCGGCGCGGGCAAGTTCGGCCACCCGGATCGCCATGCGAATGCCGCCGAGACTGTCGGGCATTCCAGCGACCGTGGCGGCTACGATCTCAGCATCCGCATGGGTGTAACTTCCCATCTTGTGCTGCCCACCATCCACCTTGCAGCCCAGCGCAGCGCGCTGGAGTAGAACGTATTCGAGACCAAAACCGAAGCCTTCCTCGGACACGTCCTTCGGCGGCGGCAGTTCCAGTTGAGCCTTTTCCACCCGAAACGCCCAATCCAGCACTGCCTGCACGCCCAGCGCGCGTTTTGTTTTTGCACCACGCGCATGTCCGATCCGTCCCAGCATGCTCATGGCTGCAATCCTTCAAGGAAATCCATCTGCGCCGGGCGGTGATCGCCCTCCGTCGGTCGCCAGATCCACGGGCCCGAGGCCGTGGGCAGCTGCGAGAGCGCGCCACGCATGTGCCGCTGCCAGCGGGTGAACTCCGTTGCCGAGCAGGCGCAGAGCGCGTGCCCGATGGGCCAGCCCATCAGCCATCCGACGAAGAGCGGGTTCAGCCTGCGCCGTGCCCGCGCTTTCAGGATCCGCTTTGATGTGGCGCGCCCATGCGAGGCAATCATTGAAGCCCAGAGCGGGCGCGAGATCGGGCCGTGCGGCGAGCACCGTCGCCCATGGGGCGTGATCGCCGGGACCGGGTGGGTGAAGCCCTGTTCGGCCCGGTAGTGCAGGATATCCATCCGGGATTTGCCATCGGCGCGGATCACACTCGCCTCGCTGCTGCCCTTCCAATTCTGCGCCGCTGGTGTAGGCCATTGCGCCGCCTGCGCCGCCTGCGCTGGCAGGGGTGGCATTCCGCCCGAGCCATAGCTGTGGCCCGGCCCACCCTTCGCGCCGTCGGTCGCTGTCGGTGTCGACCAATTCCGGATACCCAGTGCCAGCGCCTCGGCCTTGCGGGTAAAGTCGCTGTTCCCCGCCGGGTTGTAGCGCTCCGTGCCGGGATGCAGGCTCATCGGTGTGGGCCAGGATGAAGATGCGCAGCCGCTGATGCGGCGCGCCAACTTCTGCCGCCGAGAACAGACCCGCCGCAGGCGTGTAGCCCATGTCCCAAAGCACTCGGAGGACAGCTTCCAGCCCGAGGCTGACGTGACCTGCGACGTTTTCAAGGAACACCCATTCGGGGCCGCATTCACCGATGACCCGGGCGACATCGGGCCAGAGGTGGCGGGGATCGTCGGCACCGCCGCGCTTTCCGGCCGCGCTGAACGGCTGGCAGGGGTATCCGGCCAGGACGATGTCAAAGGCACCGCGAAAGGGCCTTGCATCGAAGCTTCGCAGGTCATCCCAAATTGGGGCCGGAGCGAAATATCCTGCGCGCTGGGCTGCGATGAGGACAGCCCTAGGCCAATCCTCCCACTCGACAAAGGCGCGGGTGTGATAGCCGGGTTCAGCGAGCATGAGGCCCAGATCAAGGCCTCCGCCGCCTGCGCAGAGGGACAATCCGTGCCGGGGACGTGACACCAAGCCATTCACCGGATCCCCCGCATGCGAAGGCGCTCTGGCGTGACCAGCCCGCGTGCCAGCATCAAACCGCACATGGCGGTGCTGATCATGTTCTGGGGCAGATAGGCGTCGGAGTTCACCTTGGCGGCGTAAAATGCCGCCAGTTCATCGTCGCTCGGCGCAGGGCCAATATCGCGTTTGCGCTGCCGCTTGGCTTTTGCACTGCTGGCATTGGCCGTGATCGTCTGCGCATCGCGCTGGGCGGCGCGTTCCATGAACCGATCCAGCGCCTTGGGCCCATCGGGCGGATTAGGTCGGTCGGCCCGGCTCTCGGTAGCAACCTCGATGATGCGATCTTCGGACAATCCGAGATCATCAATCCAACGCCGCACATGGGTCCGCGCTGGCCAACCCTGCCACCAGGCGGGCAGGCTGGCGTTGGCGGCAAAGCCCAGCGCCGAGAGCAGCTCAGCGAAAAACCGATCAAAATCGATTTCGCGCGCAGTCGCGCCCTCCTCCTCCTTTACTGGTTTACTTAAAGGTTCTCTTACAAGGTTAGTCTCCGGATTCCGGAGATGGCTTTGGGCAAAATCAGGAGATGGCTTTGCCGAAAATCCGGAGATGGCTCCATCACCGGATTCCGGAGTTGGGCCGGTTTCTTGTTCCTCGTTCGTTCCACAGAACCCGTCTCCGGTTTCCAGAGTTGGCTCTTGTGGAAAGCCTTTCTCAAACCCCAATATGTAGCGTGTTGCTTGCCGCTTGTGGGTGCGCGGATCATGGGCGCGAACGCGGTGGATCAGCCGCAACTCTTCCAGCTTTGCGAGGTGGGCGTTCAGCGCAGAGATCGACATCTCCGCATCCTCGGCCAGTCGCGCCTGCGTCGGAAAGCAGCCGAAGTCCGGATTGTGCCGGTCGCACAGATGCCAGAGCACGATCTTGGTGGCAGGTTTGAGGCCCCGGCGCTGGATGGCCCAATTGGTGGCGTCATGGCTCATGGCGCTGCCCTCCGGGCGGGGATCTGGACACGGCTGGTGAAGCCATGATCCGCCAATGCGGCCAGCGCATGGTCGACAGACCGCACCAGCGCCCAGCCGAAACCCTGCGCCAGCACGGTCTCCCGAAACGCATCTTGTGCCGGGCGAAGGCGCCCCTTGGCGCTTTTGACCTCCAGAAACAGCACACGGCCTTCCGAAAGCACGATCAGATCGGCAAAGCCGGGATGCACGCCCATGCCAACCAGAATGGCCTGGCGCTTGGCACCGCGGGGCCCGGCCTCGGTCACCTCGTTGGCGCAATGGTGCACAATGGCGTCGCGGGGCAGGGCGATGCGCAGGGCGGAGACAATGGCGCGCTGGGCGTCAGCTTCTGGCGTTCCCCGGCGCATCATGACGACGCCTCCGGATCCTGGTCCGAGCGATGGCGGTGGCGCAGCGGACTGCGCGCATCCAGCACCACCAGAAGCACGCGGGCGTCCTCGCGCTCTTTGACCGTTTCGCCATGGCTGGCGATCACGCTGGCTGCGAGCCGGATCAGCCCGTCCTGATGATGGGCCACATCGGCCAGAATGGCGCGGGCCTCGGCCAGACGCTCTGACGGCCAGTCATTGGGGCGGGGGGCGATCATCGGCGCGCCCTCGCACGCACGCGCTTTGTGCTTTCCTGATTTTCCAGCCAGTCCATCACCACGGCGCGGCGGTAATAGATTTTGCGCCCCGCCCGCACGCAGGCAGGTCCGATGCGTCGGTCGTCCCAGCGCCGAAGCGTGTCGACGGAAAGTCCGAGCTCGCGCGCCAGATCGAGGCGGCTGATCCACCCCGCCATCAAGGGCGCAGGAGGCGGTGCGGGCTGTCGATATGTCTGTGTCATGGGTCTTCTCCCGATTGCTGCCCGAACGGGGCATTTGCAGGTTTGAGAAGACGCAGACCGGCAAGGGCGGCGGGAAGGCACTGGCTGACACTGACTGGCACTGGCTTTTCGCCCCGGTGCCGCCCCTTGTTTTATTGGGTTTTCGCGATTTCGGCCAAAATCATGCTGCGGTACAGCGCAAGCGACACTCCGTCTTTTTGAGGTGATTGCAGGCATGGGAACTGGTGGGCCGTCCGTCACGCCCCATAAAACAAGGGATTTTGGCAACAGGAAAAGAGCGGTGGGGTGGCAGTGACCGGCAGTGGTTTTGCGCCTGCGCGTCAGTCATCGAGTCCATTGGGTTTTTCTCGCTGACGCTACAATTGCGAGGCAAGAGCGTTCGGATCGCCCGACGATCACATCCGCGCAAAACCGTTGCGCAGGCCCCATTCACACGAACACGCACCACATGCGGGCGGCATTGGGGTGCAAATCCAGTGCCATTGACTGCCGGTCAGTGCCTCCCCGCCGCGCGGCGGTTCATGATTACCTTGATAAGCCTGCCGATCTACGCGTCATGACAGGGGCTGCAAAAGGAGGGTGGTATGCCCAAGCGCATGAGATTGAACGATAAAACGGTTCGTGAACCATTGCCTGTGAAGGGGCGGGACTATCAGATTTTCGACATTGATGTGCGTGGCTTCGCCGTGTGCATCTACCGCTCGGGAAGTCGGGCGTTCACGCTCGATTACCGTTATGCTGGTCGTCAGCGCCGGATGACCATCGGGCGCTGGCCGGAATGGACCGTGACGGCCGCGAGAGATCGTGCCAGACAATTGCGCCGCGAGATTGACGAGGGCGGCGATCCGCTGGCCGGGAAGAGCGAGCTGCGCACCGCCCCGCGGGTCAGCGATATGATCGAGCGCTATACATCCGAGCATATCGTCAAGCTCGCCCCGGCGAATGCGGCAGATCAAAAAGCAATGCTGGCCAAGCTGGTGGTGCCGCTGTGGGGCAATAAGCTGGTGACCGACATCACCAAGAATGACGTGGCAAAGCTGCTGGCGAAGATCGCCGAGGGAAGAGCGCGCCCGTCAAAGGCCAAACCCAACAACCGCGCGCGCAAATTGCAGGGGCCGAAGCCCACGCCGGTGCGCGCCAACCGCGTGGGAGAGGTGTTGCGCAAGATGTTCACGCTGGCCATCGAATGGGGCTGGCGCGAGGATAATCCTGCCTCCGGGTTCCATCGCCGTATCGAGACCGAACGCGAACGGTTCCTGAGCCCGCAAGAAATCGTCCGTCTGGCAGCGACGCTCGACGGTGCTGCGGACCAGCGCGCCGCCGGGATCATCCGGCTGTGCATGTTGACCGGCGCGCGATTGGGCGAAGTGCGGCAATCGCGGTTTGAACAGTTCAATCTGGAGCTTGGTGTCTGGTCGAAACCTGCCGCCACCACAAAGCAGCGGAAAATCCACCGGGTGCCGGTTTCCAGCGATGTGGCGGCAATCGTGCGTCAGCGCCAGTTGCTGGTGCCAAGCGGGGTGCCGTGGCTGTTTCCCGGCGATGTGCCGGGCCAGCCGGTCAAGGAAATTCGCCATTTCTGGCGGCAGGTCCAGAAGATCGCGGACCTGCCCGATGTGCGTATCCATGATTTGCGCCACACGTTCGCATCGCTGTTGGTCAGCGGTGGTGCATCCTTGGAAATGATCGGCAAGCTGCTGGGTCATACGCAAATGCAGACGACCCAGCGTTATGCGCATCTGATGGACTCGCCGCTGCGGGCGGGTGTTGACGCGGTGGCGCATATCTTCCGGCCCCGCCCGACACTGGTCCACAACGCGGACAGTGATCGCAAGCAGGCCTGACCACCGCGCCGGATCAGGCGTCCTCGTCCTGCTTGAGTTCGCTCAGCATCTTCCACAGATCATCGACATGGCGGCGGATGGAACGCTCGCTTGGGATATCGTCGCCATTCGAATGTGCCACGAACCAGTCCTGAATGTCGCCGATCATTTCGGCTTTTGTGGCCGGGATGCCGCGTACATGAATGCGGATCAGGAAGGCCTTGGTCATGCCGTCCCAATCATAGGGTGAGGTTGATCCAGTCCCGCCACTGACCCGGCGCAGCAGATCATGGGTTTCTTCAAATTTCATGACCTGTTTGCTGCGCACGAACAGATCGGCGACCGACACATCGACGCCCTCGGGCGGATCGGTGACAAAAAGCCAGTCGTTGGCCTCTTCAATGCGCAGGCGACGCAGGTGGGCATTTTTGGGGCCGGTACCACAGCGCCGAAACATTGGCACGATATCCATGGTGCAAATCACGACCGTGCCTGCAACTCTTGTGGTGCCACATAAGGTGGGAGGGATCCCGGTAATGATTTCCAGGTGGCCAGTTGTCGACCAGCCTGCAACGTCGGCCAGGGAGCACCCCCAACGGGCAGCTACTTCGTGCAGGGTGTAAAATTCGCGCTGAGGGAGTTTCATCGTCTGATCATCTTTCATGGGGCCTTGAATTGGCGTTACGCAGGCGGGATAGTCCGCCGAGGGCAGTGACTGCTTGCGGGGCGGCGTCGGCACCTAAAAGTTGTCGAATCATAAATGACTCGCCCCAAAGCTGATCTTGCCCCACACTCCCCGTAAGAACCTGACGTGGAGGAAAAAAGAATCGCGATGGCCTTCGAGAAGAGCCTGGATCTGATGCGCCTGGCCGAGATGGCCGCTGCCCGCCACAAGGGCGTGTCCCTCGTTGATGTGAGCGCGGAATTTGGCGTCAATCTGCGCACGGCACAGCGCATGATCCGGGGCCTGGAGGCAGCGTTTCCGAGCATTGAGTTCTCCACCGATCAGGATCGGCGGCGCTGGTGGAAGCTGAATGACACCAGATTCCTGCGTATGCAGGGAATCCGCGACAGCGAACTTGCCGCAATCGACATGAGCATTCGCCGCGCCCAGCGCGAGGGGGCCACCAATGATGTCTCGGCATTGATCTCGCTACGGGATCGGCTTTTGGCCGCGATGCCGAGTTCGCATGCGCGCCGGGCCGAAGTGGACGCGGGCGCGATGCTCGAAGCACAGGGCTATGCCTGCCGTCCAGGCCCGCGTGTGCAGGCAGCATCCGTGACACTGGGCGCGATTGCGGTGGCGATCAAGGCGCCGTTCTCACTGAACATTGCCTATCGGGGCGCGCGGGATAATGGCACGCTCGACCGTGTGGTGGAACCCTACGGCATGCTGTTGGGGATCCGGCAATACCTGATTGCCCGCGATCTCGGTAACGGACGGGAATTCCGGCGCTTCCGGCTGGATCGCATCAGCAAAGCCAAGATCACCGGGCAGTCTTTCGCCCGCGATCCCGACTTCGATTTGGATGCCTATGCCGCCCAGTCTTTCGGCTCCTACCACTCGGAGGCGGAATACCAACCAGTCATCTGGCGCTTTGCGCCCAGCGCGGCCGCTGCGGCGCGTGAATTCGAGTTCCACCCGAACCAAGTGGTCACCGAAGAACCGGATGGTGCGCTGCGCGTTGCCTTCACCGCCAGCGGCTGGGTTGAGATGGCGTGGCATCTCTATCAGTGGGGCGATAAGGTTGAGGTGTTGGCCCCGTCTGAACTGCGTGAGATGGTGAAGGGGCATCAGCGTGGCGATGTGGGGGTGTTGCCGTGAGGGGGGCGAGGGTGACTTTTGCCCCACCAATAACCGCCATCCACGAAACGGACGTGAAGCGGTCCTAGAGAACGTGCCGCCAAGGCGAAGTGCGAGAAGTCGGCTGGTGCGGATGCATTGTAGCCCGGCCAATTCGGCAACGACGGGCATCGCTCAGTTGCTGTGGCGCCAAATATTATGACCGCTTCGACCGTTGTTTCATGTGCGTAGTTTCGATCTTGTCCCCATTTTGTATTTGGGAACCCAATGAGAGCACCGTGTCAGAAACCGAGATTGTGCCGCGGAATCCACAGATAAACGTGGCGTTCATACCAATCTTTTAGGTTTGGAGCTTGCTAGCGACTGGAACGTATGAGCAACTATGATTATAATAATGAGCATGCAAATCAGGTTTGAAGGAGGATGGCGTGAATTTTGTGAAGCCCAGCCCCCTTGGGGCAAGTAAAGCCGCCGTTTACGGCTTTGCGGAGGATGTCGCCAAGCAACTGAAATACGAGATCGGCGAGAACATGCGGGCCTTTGTGTCGCGTTTGGGGGGGCGGATCTCGTTCCACGAGGACGTTCGACCTGATGACGACTTCCCCGAGTCGATTGTTGTGCAGCCGACAGGTGAATTTCAGATATTCTTGCCGACGGTGACGACGTCTGAGCGGGACCGTTTCACTATAGCGCATGAGCTTGGCCACCTGTTTCTTCATTTTCCAAAGGTGAAGAGGGATCATCTTGGATGCCCTATGGCTGCAACGCGCAAGGTCGATCAAAACGATGCAGCTCAGAAACGCGCTGAATGGGAAGCAAACTGGTTCGCGGCGGCATTCTTGATGCCTGAGCAGACCTTCCGGCAATATCATGCTGCCCACGGCGCGGCTGGCGCCGCTGCCAAGTTCGGCGTAAGTCAAAGCGCTGCAGACGTGCGCGCGAGCACGTTGGGACTCTAAGTTTGGCGAGCTGTCCCGATTATCGAATGCGTCTGTTCATGTCGGTGGATCTCGTGGGGTCCACCGCCTTCAAGGCAAACAAAGAACACTCCGAGCCGCATAACGGCAGCCCGTCACCTGCTTGGGTCGATGAGTTTCGGACGTTTTACAAGGATTTTCCGATTGAAGTTACGAAGGCTTACGACCTCGTCGTAAGGGCTTTCGGGGATGAGCTGCTGGAGGAAGTCGGCAATCGGCCTCGCGTTTGGAAAACCATCGGGGATGAAATTATATTCTGTGGTCGGGTGCAGAGCGTTGAACATGCCGCAGCATCTGTTTCTGCCTTCCTCAAGGCGCTCGAGCACTATTCAAAGCGGCTGGAAACTGACGATAAGCCTCTTCGCTTGAAAGGTGCTGGTTGGCTGGCAGCGTTCCCAGCACCGAACATAAGCATTGCGGTAACTTCAGACCCAGTAGCTGGCCAACCCGAAGCGGTTTCGATGCCGAGTGAAAACACAGAAGAGTTTGAGAGGGCCGCAGACGATGCGCCGAGCAGGTTTGACTTCCTCGGAAAGGGGATTGATACCGGCTTTCGTATCGCTAAGAATGCCTCTGAAGATCGCTTTGTGACATCGGTTCAATTGGGTTTCGTGCTAGCGCGCGCTGCAAACAAGAAGAAGTTTCCATATTCGTTCGGTTATCATGGACGAGAATCCTTGAAAGGCGTTGCCGACGGCGCACCGTATCCCGTGGTTTCAGTCGACACTGAACGCAGTGAGATAAAGTCGAAGCTCAAGAGCCGAGAGGCTGCCTTGACTGGTGAAACTACGATTCAGCCGCACGCGTTGTGTGATTTCTTGGAGACCTTCATGACGGTGGCTAGTATTGATAAGCCGTGTCTTGGGGAAGGGCAGGCGGTTTGGGGTGCGGGTTGGCCTGAGAGCTACCATCGCTATCACACGGCATTCAACGAACAGCTTGAGATCGACGATGCAAACGTGAAGCAGGTGGCCGAGGCAAACGACCCCGATGCGCCGAACGATGACTCCCTCGATCAGTCGAAGTCGTTTTTGGATGAATTCGCACTTGTTGATGAGGATTGCAGCGACGATCCACTCAAGGCTCAAACAAGCGGATAACTTCTCAACTTTCAGCTTACTTTAAAGAGGGGGTAAGCGGAGAAAGCGATTGCCTAATGAAATAATTGATCAGCTTACATCAACGCCACATCAACCCGCGAATGCATGTTTCGCACTAAGTTTGCTGCCGAATGTCGCTGAACGTGCCCCAATGCAACCATGGAATTTGCGCAAAATCAAAGGCTTGTCGCATAAGTGATTGGAATCTATAAGTTATTGAAATTGCTACAGCTTTGGCTCATAACCTGAAGGTCGTCAGTTCAAATCTGACCCCCGCAACCAAATCTTCCAAGAAATACAGTAGCTTATCGAACAGCCCCGCCCCTCCGGCGGGGCTTTCGTTTTTGCGGTCAAGCAGTGGTCAAGATTCGGGCCGTTCTAGAGACCGGAGGTAGCCGGTCAGCAACGCTTGAAAATGAAAACCCCGCCAGAGTGGCGGGGAAGCTTCATTCGGCTGCGATGGAGGGGGTGGCGGCTTCATGGACCAGCTGCCTGATCGTCTGCCCTATGGCGCGACCGAGCAGCGGCGGAACCGCATTCCCCACCTGCACATACTGATCCGTCCGCGACCCGTGAAATTCGAACCAGTCCGGGAACGCTTGCAGCCGGGCAGCCTCGCGCACCGAGATCGCACGATCCTGCTCCGGATGGATATAAGCGCCCCAATGAACGTCACACTTCGTCAGGACAGTGCAGGACAGGCCGTCCCACGTCATGCGTCCATAGCGCTTCGTGTGATCAGAGCGCTTCGCCCGCTTCATGCCGGCGGGCAAGAGATCGAAGGGAATATCGCGCCAGCTGCCGCCGGGCGGAATATGGGCCATCCGTTCAACGTTGACCCTGCCCAGCTTGGGAGAACTGTGGTTCGTCACCTTCTTCTGTGAGCCGCGAACGAAGGCCTGGAACTCACCCCGTGCGGGCTTGGCATAAGCGATCGGGCCACGATCCTCGCCGTTCTCCAACGCAGGCAGATCCCCGATCGCATCCAGAATGGTCGTGAAGGGCTGCAGCCCCTCTCCATGGGTGGGATCAGGATGGCGGATCGGAGCACCGATCCGGTTCCCGATGAACACAACGCGACGGCGCTCTTGCGGAACACCATAGTCCTCGGCCTTGAGGACCCTCTCCTCGACATCGTAGCCCAGAGCCTTGAGCTCGGACTTGATTGCCCGGACCGCCTCCCCTCCGCCGATCGAGTAGATCCCCATGACGTTCTCCATCACGATCCACTCGGGCTGCATGCCCTCAACGATCCGCAGGTACTCGCGGAACAGGGTGGCGCGAGAGTCGTGCATGCCACGCTGGTGATTGTAGACCGAATACGCCTGACACGGCGGTCCACCGGCCAGAACGGTCAGCTGCCCCGGGCGAACGCCGGTCGCCTCGATCAACTCGTCGATAGTCACATCTTCGATGGGCTTGCCGATGAAGCGAGCGTTCGGGTGGGTTGCCTCAAAGGTTTTCCCAGCAGCCTCAAAGAGATCGACGCCAGCAAGAACCTTGAAGCCAGCCATTTCCAGCCCGGCGGAGAGACCGCCAGCGCCGCAGAAAAGGTCGATCGCTGTAAGGTTCATGGGGTCCGCCTCGGAAATGTTCTTGTTTCGTTTTTAGTCAGGCCATACCAAGAAACAATGAATCAAGCAAGCGGACGGGGCAAGATTTTTCCGCGAATCCGGGCCTCAAACTCCTCCAAAGACACAGCGTCTCCACCGGTCAATCCCTCGATGGCGCTCTCGAGGGTGGTGCCGAACTCGTCCACGATCTCCAGCCGATAGATCGCTTCCCCCGGCTCCCGGACGAAGTCCGCAAGGAACCAGACCACATCACAGTTTGACAGATGCTCCACCCGGCGCATCTCGCCCATAGACATGAAGAACGCCTTGTCGACCAGGAGGGCCATCTTTTTCCCCCAGCGGCGCAGGGTCGGCACCTTGATCTGAAGCTGGGGCATCAGCCTTTTCGGCCCGCTGCTCCGGTAGTCCGGACGACGACCCTCAACCGGCATGGCCGGCGCACCGGCGCGGTCGATGATGTCGCGGAATTCGATAGCCATCTCACGGCCCGAGAAGTAGACGGCCTGCACCTCAACCGCGCACCACTTCAGATCCCCATCTGCAAGCGTCTCCTCCGCCACAAGGATCATGTCGATTCGACCGACATCCTCGCCCGGGGCACTGTCGAGATTGCCAGTGGATTCCAGAAAGCCGACTTCACCGACCTGTGTCGGCGTAGGATCCCCGAGCAGCCGATTGCCGATATGACGGAAAGCGACATCATTCTGATGGAAGCGATACGGGCATAGGGCGCGGATCATGCCGCGTTCTCCCTCGACCGGGCGGAAGGGACCGTCATCATCGGTATAGAGCCGCAGCGAGCAGACACCGCCCGGCTTCGTGCAAGTCGGGTGGCGGGTATGGTGATGGGGCCGAGGGCGCGTTCCGCCGCCTTGCGGACCAGATCGCGGATGAAGCGCGCGCGTCAGGCGTGGGCGCGCTCAGCTACGACTTCGGCGCTCCGTACGATTTCGGCGATGTCGCATTCTCGCATAGCGACGGCGTGGTTCGCGGACGCTTCGTCGGTCGTGTCGACGACCGTGGCGCGATGCTTCGGATCACCGGCGAGACCACCTTCGAGTTCACCGACATTTTCGAGGACCCGCTCGATATCGGCATCGAGGCCGGCGGCACGCCGTATCCGATCACCGGCAACTGGACGGCGCGGTTCTCCGCCGAGGTGATGAAGGACGCCGGGCGCAGCGAGTACGGCGTGGTCGGTGGGCGGTGACATACGGGCCGCGATCTCTCACGGGCGCGCTTGCCCGATACGCGCTGCTCGGACTGACCGGGTTGATCCTTCTCTGGGCAGTGTTCGCCGGTGCGCGGTGGGCGACGAGCTTCCAGGAATCCGTGACCCTGCAGAGTGGGATGCTGTTGAGCCGAGAGTTCGACTGGAACCGCCACGGCCGCTGGGATCTGTTCGCGACGAACGGCAGGGCCCGGCTGGCGCGCGATGTGGAGTTTGTCTGCTTCAACGACCGCTACGTTTTCGTGCAGTCGTACGACCGCGGGTTCACCGGCCTCTATGACGCCGACACCGACAGCAGGGTGCCGGTGGACTACTCTGACGCGATGGACATCAGCGGCCTCGACAAGCCCGGCGGGGGCTGCAACGGATACTTTACCGGCTGGGTCGGCCCTGGCCTTCTGCTCGACGACGGGCGCCCGCCTTTCTTGCCGCCTTGCGCATGGCGAAACGTCGACAACGTGGCGTTGCGCGACCGGGCGTGGTTCGAGCGCCCCTGTGCGCCGGGCCCGTGGCCTCCGGAGCGGCAATGACCGCCGCACCAAAAGGATTTCCGTTCGTTCCCAACGGTTTGCGTCTGCTCCGTGCGACACGACGTCGACATTTGGCACCCGAAATCCTCCTAACATTCTGAAATAAAGGAGATAATTCGAATGCCGGGGTAGCCCTCATAACCTGAAGGTCGTCAGTTCAAATCTGACCCCCGTAACCAAAATACCTAACCTTTCCAAATGGCTAGAACCCGACAAAAACACTTGTGTGCGGCCCGTGCAAAAACGAGTCAACGCCAAGTCAACGTTTTGCAAGTCCCCCTGAAACGTATGCGTCCGCTGTGGCTTGCAGTTACCCACAAGTGCCAAGAGGTGATGTTGCGATGCGGGCTCCTTCGACGAGATCTGCGAGGCGGGAGAAGCCTCGCCAGATGACAGTCGTGCCCGGTGGCGGATCGGACGCGCGGTCGAGATAGCCCCCCCTCCGTGCCAATAAGCGTGAGACATTCGACCGGCTGAAGTTTACACTTGGGGGCGCAGGGGAACGAACCGATGGTCATGCCCTCACGGACACCACTTTCACCGGATGCCGGGCCCGACGCCATTTCGCCCGACGTCACACCGGCCCGCGTGGTCGCCGCACCCGCAGCCCCCACGGTCGAGCTGACG
>Ga0209347_1004326_pt1 | contig 14951 bp, 13 predicted proteins | sample AutmiccommuBRH23_FD_187382 | JGI IMG/M metagenome (GOLD analysis project Ga0209347, IMG submission 187382) | Deep subsurface microbial communities from Mt. Terri, Switzerland - Autotrophic microbial communities BRH/23 (SPAdes) (version 2) | ecosystem: Environmental > Aquatic > Deep subsurface >... | reverse complement strand
TGAAACCATAGTGGGATTTTTATTGGGAACTGTTTTGGGAACGGCTATCGCCATTGTTATTTGGTGGTCTCCCTTTTTATCCAAGGTATTAGACCCTTACCTGGTAGTGCTTAACGGCATGCCCAAAGTAGCTCTCGGTCCAACGTTCATTGTCGCATTCGGCGGTGGATACGGCGGCATCATTGCCATGGCTGTAGCCATATCAATCATTATTACAACCATTGTGGTTTACACCAGCTTTCGTGATGTAGATAGCAACCTAATTAAATTAGCTCAAACCTTTGGTGCCAATCAACGTCAGATATTTGGAAAAATCGTTCTTCCGGCTTCCTTTCCCACTATTATTTCTACTCTCAAGGTGAATGTTGGTTTGGCTTGGGTCGGTGTCATAGTCGGTGAATTCTTAGTATCCAAACAAGGTCTTGGATATCTAATCATCTACGGTTTCCAGGTGTTTAACCTAACGTTAGTTTTTGTAAGCTTATTTATCATCGCTGTCTGTGCCAGCTTAATGTATCAAGGGGTGGCGGCGTTGGAAAACAAAATACTTAAAAATAGAGAATAAGTTTCCTAAAAAAGTGATTATGAAACAGATAATGCTATTCATCAGCTTAAAATAAACAACTGGGTGCATTGCACCCAGTTGTTATATATTTACATCATTTTTAATTGCGGCCACCAACCCAAAACAGCCGCTCAGCATCATATCTCCAAAAGGAACGGCAAAGTGGTAACCCAAATTCTTGACTAAATTCCGATTGGGCCCTGTAACAACCACTGCCTGAAAGCCCCCCTCAGAGTAGTGATATGTAGAATGGATATAACATCCATGTCCTCGATCATTAAATATTTCCTGGTGTGTAAGTTCACCTAATCTTAACCGTTCAACGTAATCGGCCAATTTTTCTCTATTCATTAACCCTGTATGGTGCTCAAACAATCCAAGAACCCTATCTCCCTTAACCAGTACGCCCACCGTATGCTGATTGCCAATATTAACAACAACTAAGCCGCTTTCCCGATAAGGTATCACATATGGATCGCACAATGCTCCCCAAATAGCAGCCGACCCGGTATCCATCAAATAAGCTCCGGGGTGTACCTTCTGAACGGCCTGCATTCTAGTAAAGTAGGAAGGAATATCTTGATAGATTAAATCAGATAATAACCCACCTTGCTCAATAAATTGGGCCCAGTGTTTAATTCGAAACTCTCTATTACTGCTGTTGGGAGATTCTCCATGATCTTGTACTGCTGCAGCAACACGAGTTGGCAGGGAAACGCCGTAAAGTTCCAAGGCCCTGCTGAGTCTATCAAGATCCAAATCCGCTGTTTTTATGGGAACCGCTGCCGGCGGTGCTTCTTCTGTAATAATGACACCTAACTTCTTAACTTTTTCCAGGTTATCGTGGAAGGTTTTTGCTGCCTCAGGGGTCGCGTAGGCCTTCAATCCTTTTTCAAGATGATGGCCCAATGCCCGAGAATTGGGGCCGCCGCCCATTAACTGTCCATGGAGGAAAATATCTTTTCCCTTTTCTGTAGCCCTGTATATTTCCTCTGCAATCATGACCGTAGGCGAAGGAAGAATTAATTGAATACAGTTTTCTACCGATTTCCCCGGTTCATAAAGAAAAATATCCTGGGTTCCACCACCAATATCGATAGCCACAATCTTATTATCCAAAATCGCTCACTCCCCAAATTAGCATCAGATATAAAAACGCCCTCACACCACTGTAAGGACGCCACTTCTTATGAAGCAAATAGTTCTTTTGTTATCACTTGATTAGCCTGCTCCATAATTCCGCTAAATTTCTCCTGTGCTTCAAAAAATCTCTTAAGAGTTTCGTTGGCCATGGCTTTTTGCTGTAAAAGCTGTAGGTTTTGAGCTTCGCTATTTACAGGTTGGCCTTGGGCTTGTGCCTGCTGGATAGTTTGCTGGCTTTTTTCCAGATCTGCAACAATTTCTTGAGCTACTGGGTCTAGCTTGATGCGTGCTTCAGCGGCGGATAAGTCTTGATATTCGGTAGTTTCCTTTAGTGCTTTTGCAAATTCTTGTGCTTTTGTTTCAAAACTCATGGTCAGTCACCCCCTTTTCTTCCCTTATTTCTGGACAATGGACATGATTCCTTTATTTTTTTAAATCTACTACTAGTAGTTACCAATAAAACGTTGTTTCAATCTTATTTACTAGTTTCATCACATTTTTTTCACAATTGTTTGATAGAATAAGTAAAAAGCGAGGTGATTATTATGATGGGTGGTTATAATATGGGCTGGGGAGCAGGCTTATTAGGTATTCTTTATATGCTGCTTCCACTCTTATTACTGGGGCTGATCATTTATTGGGCCATCAGATCAGCGATACCGGCCGGTTCGGGCCCTCAACATCAAAAATCCAAGGCACCTGTGGAAATTGCCGAAGAACGTTATGCCCGGGGTGAAATTTCCGCCGAAGAACTTCAAACCATTAGAGAGAATTTAGAAAAGCGCTAAGACCGACCTCTTGGTTAGCGCTTTTCTTGTTCTTTTAGAAAATGCAAAACATCCACTGCTTTTGGCGGACAGCCTTTTATATTTCTGCTAAATCCTTTTGTGCAAGTGCCAACCCCTATTCCCTTCATTTGTTTATTTCTAAAACCCTGCCCTATATGCAATCGGTCAGATAATTTTTCAAGCTTTCCTAATTCCTTAAACCGCTGCAAGGCATGTATAACAGTTCCGTAGCAAGCGGAGCAGGCGTTTTCATCTTTCACCCATTGTCTGAGATAATCAGTCTCCTCACTGGCCAAAATCTCTTCATCAGCAGGGGCGTCTTCATTTCTATTCAACTGAATTATATCCACCCCATGCAAGTCACTACTACCAACGCCCATCCTCTCTGCCAAACCAATATATTTAATGTCCTCTGCAGCATACCCTATCAATTCGGCTGCATAAGCATCCAGCAGCACAGGGTCTTTCGCCGCCAGGACTCGATTCATCTTAACGGGGTTACCGCCGCCCTCATAAGTGAGATCCCCAATTATTCCGTCTACAATAGTCAGATCGGAACGTAATATGGTATTGAGATAGGCAATGGGATGGTGTAAACCCAACGCATGGAAATGCCGCTTTTCTTTATCGGGAATACAACCTTTAAGGTTTTTTAAAGCACAAGTTAATTTGGTTTGACAGTGGGCTTTCAACACAGGCATGTTAATCAAATAGTCAACTGCCAGTGCCTGCTCACAAACCTCAATAACAGCACCATCTATTTCAAATCTTTTTGATTTATCTTGCTTTAAATCTACCAGGGGAACATCAAACTCCTCACTGATTTCTTGATAACCACATTCTTTGAAAGCTTTCTCTGTGCTGTCTCCTACCCAAGAACTTTCTAATATGATTATGTTACTAAACCCTTTACTATTTAAGTATTTTATGACACCCCTCACTAATGCCGGAGACGTAGTCGCACCCCATTCCGCCGGCTGCGATACTACTAAATTAGGTTTTATGCCAATCAGGGGTTGGCTTTTAGCCAATGCTTTTATGTCCTTTTCCGGACAGATGCGGGCAAGTATTGTTTGCGCCATTATCTCTCCATCATCCCCGAACATCAAATATAAATTATTCAAATGGCTCACCTCAACTAACTATTCCATATCGTATTCTTTCCTGGCTATGATTTCCCAATCGGTTTCATTGATTTTCTTGACGCTTAACACCTTGTCGCCCTGTATCTCCAAACTTTTTGGCACGTTTTTTACCGCCGGAGGATAATCTACAATAATCCGCAGTATCTCCCCCAACTGCATGTCTTCCAATGCCAATTTGCTTCGCACAAAAGGCATTGGGCATTCTTCGCCCTTTAAGTTAATTTCACTATCAATCTTCACCTTTTACCCTCCAAAATATATTCAAATTTATTAAGTACTTAATTCTTTAACAATCCTACTAAATCCTGCAGTAATCATTTAATGCACCATTAACCTTAGTAGTTCCCTTTTTTCACCTAAATAAAGAAGAAACCGTCACCCCTGGGTAACGGCTTCTAGCTATACTATTGCTTAAAGTCTTCTAGTACACTACGGATGGAATCATCCAGCAGCTTTTCAACATATTGGGGATTATGAATGCCCCAACTGCGGTCATTCTTAATCAGCTTGTAATTGGTGTAGGCATTTTCCAATATGAAGTTAGGGTCATCCACAAACGGTAAAGTTCCGCCACGATGGCAAGTTGCACACTTATCGCCGGGCTTAAACTGGGGCAGTTTACCGTTATTTCTTTCGCGCAGCAATTGGCCTAACTGCTGCCATTTTTCAAATATTCTTTCTTGCAAATTATTTCTATTAAAGTCTGCCCCGTCTTCATGACATTTCTCACACGGTGCCAAATTCATCACGTCGTCCGTTTCATTGGGATTACGCATCCGATTGGGATCATCCGACCTCGGACCGAAACCTCCTAGCACACCGTTAGCCCCCGCATCCCGCATGCGCAGGGTGTGTCCCCCTACCAACCGCACGCCGTCCGCGTCAACCGCCTTATTTGTTGTATCCATATGGCAGGTTACACATCTATCCTCAGTGAAATGGGGGTTATCAAAGTCATAATTTTCCCCCGGATACTCGTAACCATTCCGGAACTCACCGGATCTGCCATTTAGAATAACATTCTGCCACTTCTCATAATGGCAGGTGTTACAAGTTTCACTGCCGGTCTCATCTCTAATGACTCTGTTACTGTCTTCCGGATGGGGATCATGACATGTGACACAAGTGATACCTGCTTCATTCTTTGCAGGAAGTTTATCCTTATCCAACGGGCTAAAGTTAACCTCATGAAAGGCTTTGCCTTGAGATGCTGCCAATTCGGTACGCTGAGCATGACCCTTGGCATAATGACAACCGGTACAATTTAACAGCAAAGCGGAATTGATTTCCTCAAAGCCGTAAGAATCCGCATCGGTATGTCTGGCCTTTTGGGACTGACCATACTGTTGGTGGCATTGACCGCATAATCCTGACCGATAGGTTACACTGATAGTAGCTACTTTTTCGTCCTTCGGGGATGAAACGTGCTTTTCCCCAGGTCCGTGACAGGATTGGCAACTAGGCGTTTCCAACCCTGACGCTTTACCATGGGCAGTCATCATAACGCCCGCCTTCTTATCCCCATGGCAGCTCTGGCAGGTACTTTCAGCAACTTCGCCATTGGCGACTACCAATATATCTAAAACACTAGGTTCACTAACCAACGCTCCTGAACTATCAGCATCACTGACCACTAAAGAAGCCTGGTAGGTCCCGGCATTTTCTGCAGTAAAATAGGGGTATTGGGCTTCAGTACCAGGACCGGCTTCAGCTTGGAGCAACTGGCTAACGTCTTCCCATTCTCCATTAGCCGGTGACCGATAGGTCAACTTCCACTGCCATTTAAACTGCCTTTGAAAATGATCATTGTTTTTACCATACTGGTTAGACTCATTGCCGCCAGGATTGTAAAGCGCCGGTGAAGGTAAGTTTTTATCAACTGCCCAACCTCTTAAATACACCCTTTCACCTGCATTCACTACCTGCAATCCACTAGAACTGCTTTTGGACACTATTTGATTTTTCTGAAGCGGTGCCGGGCCTGGCACTACAGCCGGATATGCCTCAGGTGTCACATTAACAGCTTGAATAGTTATTTCATCAGTGTTTACTTCCCCTGGGTAAAGTTCGTTCCTTAGGTGCAGACGCACAGTATAGTCCCCAGGTGCCGGAGGCGTAAAGGTAAAGATATATGGGTTGTCGCCCGGTAATGTGGATGCTTCCAATTGTAATGGGGTTTCAATATCAGCGTAGGGGTCCTCTAGCACTTTCCCGTCTTGATCGATAATTTCCCAGTGAAAGCCTTGACGGGAAACGTTGTTACTAGCCGATGTGTCAATAGCTACCGGTATGTTATATGGTACTTCTTGGTTATCACTTCTTAAAGCAATTTTAGCCTCCGGTTTACCGGTAGCCGCAGAAAATAAGAACACCTGAGCAGCATTACTGGCCCTAGTGGTAACCGGAACCTTATTGTCTTCCCTGTAAGTCTCATAGCCGTCCGCTTCGATGGTTAAGTTGTAAACTCCAACGGGAACATTTTTGAACAAAGCATAGCCTTCATCATCGGTAACAGCTGTTAGACCGCCGGGCTGCAGCGTAACTACGGCATCTGCTACACCTGTCGGGTTTAGCGGGTTATCATTCTTTGCCGGATGGACTGATATTACCAGGGATGCAGTGTTTGCAGCACTACTTGCTTCCACGGCAAAATGAACCTTTGGTAAAGTTATTTCTCCATCGTGATGTTTATAACAAGCCAAGGTATAAGTCGCTTCAAACCGTTTAGAAACCATCTTGCTGGCTTCCGCCCTGGTGGCTGTGGTGTTAGGTCTGAAGGTTCCGTCTTCAGGGTAACCATTGATTAATTTCTTTTCAACCGCTACTTTGACATAACCACGAAATTCTTCCGTAATCTTATCTTGATCAGAAAACTCTAATTCAGCATCCTTATAAATACTTGAATTCCCAGCACCTATGGCTCTAGCAAGAATTCTGGCCATTTCCACCCTCTCAATATTCTTATCCGGCTGAAAATATTGTCCGCTGTACTCCGCCGGTTTCACCCATTTCCAGGCAATAGCCTGCTGTAAGTAGCCCTGTTTAGCTACCCAATGCCCCGCCGTATCCTTGAAGGGAGTAGGCACTCCTTTAGAAAGCTGTTTAGGGTTAATACTTGTGGCCAGATCATCGGGATTGGTTAATTCCGCCTGTACCACCATCTTTACAAATTCCGCCCGGGTTATAGTGTCATTAGGTCTAAATGTATTATCGGGATAACCGGCAATAATACCGTAGTCCACTAACTGCTTAATATACTCTTTTGCCCAATGATCTTGAACATCCTTAAATGCATCACTTTCAGCAGCACCTGCAGTGTTTGTACCAAAAGTAACAAACAAGGCCAATAAAAATACTATAACGGGCAGCAATGTCTTCTGTCTCATATGTTAGACCACCTTCCTTAATATTCCTGTTCTAGTAATTCTCTGGTATTTATCATTATCCTGCTTAAATTAATATAGTGTGATAAATCTCACATTTATTCCCAATAACGATAAAAGAATTTACTAAAATAAAATGTATTTCTGCTAAATAATTGGCTCTAATAGATATTTATGCAAATTAATGGTACAATGACTCTAATTAATAACATCGAAAAGGGGTCTATTAATGAAAGAAATTGCCCTGGTCACAGACAGTACCAGCGACATCCCTGCATCAATCAGGGAGAAACTGAACGTTACCGTAATCCCTTTAAAAATTGTCTTTGAAAATAAAGTCTACTCGGACGGCATTGATTTAACTTCAGACAATTTCTACCAACTGCTGCAAGAAAGTCCCGTACTCCCTAAGTCATGTCAACCTACTCCGGAAGACTTCACAAGCGTTTACACCAAACTACTGGAACAATATAAAGAAGTCCTATCCATTCATATTTCATCCGGACTAAGCGGTACCTTAAATGCAGCTCATCTAGCTAAACAGCGATTGGAAGATAGGATACATATTGTGGATTCTAAATCCATCAGTCTCGGTATTGGGCTCCTGGTTAATGAAGCTGCCAGGCATATTAAAGAAGGCTTAAGTGCTAAAGACATTGTCAATAAACTGCAAAGGGTACGTAAAAACAGCGAAACCTTATTTACATTAAACACTTTAGAATACCTGCAAAAAGGCGGTAGAATTGGTAAAGTTTCGTCTCTTATGGGCTCTATGTTGAACATCAAACCGATTATACGGGTAAACGAAGATGGAATCTATGTTCCTTACGGCAAAGTACGCAGCCAAAATAAAGCCCTGGCCTATATCACTCAGAGTTTTCAGGAGCTAGCAAAAGGACGGAAGGCAGTAAATATGGCCGTAGCCCATGGCGCAGCCCATGAAGCCGGCTTAAAACTTAAAGAGATGCTGGAGAATACCTTTAACGTCAACGCCTCCTTTACACAAGTGGGTCCGGTCATCGGTGTTCATACGGGCCCGGGCACAATAGGTGCAGCTATCCAGTTTAAAGACGTTTAATCATTTTTTGAAAAGAAGTCTAATTGGAGCTCTGGCCACATAAAAGTATTAAGTACGCTAAATGTATAGCAAGTCTATTAAAATTAAATAAATTTCAGGGGAGCTTATAGTGATAAGCTGAGAAAGAGATGTTATATCTCTGACCCTTATAACCTGATGTGGATAATGCCAACGTAGGGAAAGCATCTTCTTAATGCAGCTTCTCTACTGAAGCTGCATTCTTTATTGCTTTTAGAAAGGGGGACCTTCAGGCACTAAACAGCCACTAAAGCTGGCTGGATAAATATATAAAAGGTAGAAGCCAGCTATCTCCTGCTTCTATCTCTGGTAATCTATATTTTTTAAAAAAGGAGCCAATGTTATGACTTATACGACTCAAATGGATGCCGCTAGAAAGGGCATCATCACCGAACAAATGGAAATTGTGGCTGAAAAGGAAAAAATGGCTGGGGACCGATTAAGGGAACTGGTAGCCCAAGGGAAAGTGGCTATTCCTGCAAATAAGAACCATGCCTCCTTAGACCCCCAAGGTGTTGGTGAAGGCTTAAGAACTAAAATTAATGTTAACTTAGGTATTTCCAAAGACTGCTGCAATATTGACGTGGAGCTTGAAAAAGTTCAAGCTGCTTTAGATATGAACGTGGAAGCCATTATGGATCTTAGCTCCTACGGTAAAACCGAAGAATTCAGACAAAGATTGGTAAATATGTCTCCTGCTATGATAGGTACTGTTCCTGTTTACGATGCCGTCGGCTTTTATGATAAGGAACTACAAGATATTACAGCAGAAGAATTTCTGCAAGTGGTGGAAAAACATGCCCAGGACGGCGTTGATTTTGCGACAATCCATGCCGGCATTAACCGAGAAACGGCAGCCGTTTTTAAGAGAAACAAGAGACTAAATCATATTGTTTCCCGTGGTGGTTCCCTTCTCTACGCTTGGATGGAACTAAATGACAAAGAAAACCCTTTCTTTGAACACTTTGATGAATTATTGGACATCTGTCAGAAATATGACTTAACATTAAGCTTAGGAGATGCTTGCAGGCCCGGAAGCATTAACGACGCTACTGATGCCAGTCAAATTAAGGAATTAATGGTCCTTGGTGAATTAACAAAGAGAGCTTGGGAGAAGAACGTTCAAATAATAATTGAAGGCCCGGGCCACATGGATCTAAAAGAAATCCAAGCCAATATGCTTATCGAAAAGAAACTCTGCCATGGTGCTCCTTTTTACGTATTGGGCCCCGTAGTTACAGACGTTGCTCCCGGTTATGACCATATTACCAGTGCTATCGGTGGTGCCATCGCCGCAAGTCATGGTGCAGATTTTCTCTGCTATGTTACTCCTGCAGAACACTTACGTCTGCCAAACATGGAGGACATGAGAGAGGGTATTGTTGCCACTAAGATTGCAGCCCATGCTGCTGATATTGCTAAGGGAATTAAAGGAGCAAAAGAGTGGGATTATGAAATGAGTAAAGCACGGCAAGAATTAAATTGGGAAAGAATGTTCGAACTAGCAATTGACCCGGAAAAGCCCCGGCGATATAGAAAAGAGTCCATGCCCGAACACGAAGACAGTTGCACCATGTGCGGCAAGATGTGTTCCATGCGCAATATGAACAAAATTATGGAAGGAAAAGACCTTAACCTATTAAGAGAAGATGACTAGTTAGCCTTTATCTAATCACCAGCCGGAATTTAATTATCCAAGATTCCTTGGTTAAAGTAGTAGCGCAAACTGTTAAGGGCGGCGTGGTTAGAGCTATTCTTAGGGAAAAAGATACAGCCCCAGGGAAACCTGGGGCCTATTATTTACAGTTTAAATTTATTTGTGAACTGGGAGAGTTCTTCTGCCAAACCTGCAAGCATTGTAACTGAATTGGCTATGTTTCCTATTAATCTATTCTGTTCGTCGCTGGAAGCGGCAACCTCTTGAGAACTACTTGCGAATTCCTCGCTGACTGCAGCCATATCCTGAACCGCCTTTTCTACTTGATGTCCATGGGAAGCCATTTCTTGAGTACTTGTAGCAACCTCTTTAATCTGCTTCATGAGACCTGTCGCCACATCCTCTATCTTTTTAAACACCTGCCCCGTATTTTCAATAACCTGGGAACCATTATCTATTTCTCCAACTGTCGTCTGCATCGTTTCATCGGCACCAGAAATACCCCGCTGCATTTCACCAACTATCTGGGTAATTTGCCTTGTTGCGCCGGCAGATTCTTCAGCTAATTTCCGCACCTCTTCCGCCACTACGGCAAAGCCTTTACCTGCTTCACCGGCCCGGGCCGCTTCAATGGCGGCATTTAGGGCCAGCAAATTGGTTTGTTCGGCGATACCGTCTATCATATCTACTATCTTACCAATCTCTGCCGATTGGTCTCCCAAATCCCTAATTACTTGGGACGCCTGACCTGCTTGGGACCTGATACTTTCCATCTGTTGGATAGACTTATTAACTGATTGAGTCCCTTGACCAACACTATCCATTACCGTATCACCAGCCCGGGACATATCCTGAGCCTTATTACTGACAAAATTTATTTGGTCCGAAAGATGGTTTATGCTATTTGCGGTTTCATTAACCTGAGAAGTTAGTTCCTCTGCCCCGGCGGCCACCTGCTGTATAGCATCGCCTACCTGCTGAGCGGTCTCTTCCATAAAATCGCCATTAGTTTTTAATTCCTGACTGGAACCGGTCACTTGCTGTGCAGCGTCGGCTGTTTGCCTAATCATAACTTTTAAATTTTCCCTCATCCTATTAAGGCCATCAACCAAGGTCCCTATTTCGTCCTTAGCTGAATAATCAATAGCCTCCACAGCCAAATTCCCATCGGCAATCTGCCCAATCTTCTCACCTAATAATCCCAACGGTTTAATAGCCCGTCGGTCCAGGACAAACCAACCACTTAGGGATAGCAAAACTACTAGCACTACACCTATAACCAATATGTTATATGGCAATGAAGCCTCGGCTTTAGCAACCTTTTCAAATGTCATGGTTACCCCATTGGACTCGTCAAAGAGAGCAGCCGTGCGTTGGCTTAACTCTTGTTCATTTACGGCTTTTCCCTGGGAAAGAGACAATAAATATCCTTTATGCTGCTCCCAAGTATCAACCAAAGCTTCAAGCTCTTTTCGCAGTTCAGCATTTTTCACCACATTTATGCCCTGCTGAGGGTCGCCGTTCAAAAAGCCATTTAAAGTGTTCTGAAACAAATTCATTGTTTTAGTTAATTCTTCCTCCGCCTGCCCAAAACCGTTCTTAAACAACAGTATTTCCTTAGCCATTTTCTGGGACAAGGCTCGCTGTCTGCCCGCGAAATTAATATAGCTGGAGTATTCTTCCTGAGTCTTTATGTAAGAAAAAACACTTGCTGCAATAATTACATTAATTAAAATTATAACCATTAATAAAGTAGTAAACCTGGCTCTAACCGTCATGTTCTTCACCCCTAGATAATTTTAGTTATTAACCCAAATCTTACTATATGCTAGAGCCAAAGGCAGTGAGCTATAATCTTTAAAAGTGTGATTTTTGTCACATATTTGTGCTTTTACCACATGTCTTGTAAAATATTCAGTATAAGCTATTATAATATCTTTGAGGAAGGATGAAATAAATGAAAACCATCGTTAGTTGGAAGGGAAACATGGCCTTTGAAGGGGAAACACCTCGCGGAAATAAGGTTTTAATGGATGCTTCTGCAAAAGCAGGCGGCGAAGACCGGGGACCTTCACCAATGGAGGCTGTATTAATGACCATCGGAGGCTGCACAGGCATAGACGTTTTAGGTATCTTAGAAAAAATGCGCCTTGATGTGACTGATCTAAAAGTAGAAATCGAAGGCGACCGAGCCGAAGACCACCCCCGGGTGTTTAATAAGCTGAACATGGTCTACAAAGTCTGGGGCAAAGACCTGCCCGAGGATAAAATAAAAAGAGCCGTTGAATTGACCCAGGAAAAATACTGCAGCGTACTGCATATGGTCAATAAAACCGCAAAAGTTACCTATACATATGAAATAAATCCTTAAAATTAGAAGACAGAAGACAGGAATATGCATTCTGTCTTCTGTCTCTTTACAGCACCCAAGCCATCAAGACACTCAACGTAATCAAGCTCAACACCGTAGTAATAAATGTTATAGACGACACCATATCCGGTTCACTGTCATATTGCAGAGCATACATGGTGGTAATGGCCGCGCTGGGCATTGCCGCTTCTATTATCATTACCTTACTGAGCAGCCCGCTTACGGGCAGCAGTGCCACAATTCCCCAAGCAATGAGGGGTGAAACCAACAAGCGCAAGATAATTGCCAATCCCGCCTTTTCCAAACTAAGTCGAGACACCTTTATTTCCGCCAACTGCAAACCCAGTACCATCATAATAGTGGGAATCGCCGCATCCCCAATCATAGTAATGGTTTTCGCCAAATTATCAGGCATTGGCAGGTGAAAAACTTGCCATATTAATCCCAGCAATGCACCATGCATAATTGGCATTTTTGCAACTGAAAGCAGCGATTCTTTTAGAGGGAATTTTCCTTTTGCAGCATAATAAATACCGATGGTGCTCATGACAATAGTGTGAAACAGCATAATGGCAATTGCATATTGAAATCCGCTTTCACCAAGAGCAAAAAGAATAACAGGAGCACCTAAATTGCCATTATTCATAAAAGCCGTAGATAAAATTAAGCCGCTGGTTTCCGATTGGCTGTAGTGTCTTACCGTAGCCACAGCTTGAACAATAAGGATAATAACACCTGTCAGCAGTACACTGTAAATAATAATATTTAGATAAGTACTATCAAGCTTTGCTCTGTAAAACGTGTCAAAAATCAAGGCCGGGGTCATTATGTAAAGAGCCGCCGTAGAAACAGACTTCACATCAAGTTTTAATATTCGCTGCGCGCCATAGCCCGCTAAAAAGACCAAAAATACCGGTAATATAACCTGAAAAAATAAATCTAACATCTTCGCTCTCCTAAGTCATCATTTATATGTGCTGAATAACTCATTCAAGAACAAAGTTTCAAATTCCTCTAAAAAACAATGATAACACAAAATCTCACTAGTCTTGCGCAAAATATCAAAGGAATAAGTCAAGCTTTCGCTCGGCCCAAGCCAAGTTTTCTTAAAGGTTGTCTTCGAAAAATGTCACAACTTTATCCATATACTCTTGGGGCGCTGTCTCATAAGACTTGACATGATCCGCACCAGGGACTACCCAAAGGCTATCCTTCGCTAGGCCGGCCGTTTCTACCAACAGCTTACTGTTTTCAATGGGTATTTTACTATCCGCCTCACCATGGATAAAGAGCATTTCCGCTTGAACATCTTTTATTACCCCAACAGGGCTGGCTTCAGCCGGATTAAGACCTAAAACAGGCGGCAGTAACATTAATATTGACTTGTTAAACGGAAACCTAGGTAAGCCAGACCATACCGCCAAATTATCATCCAGGTACTGAGTCAAATCCGCAAAAGGGCTGTCCAATACTACGGCATTAACTTCAGGCGCTTCAACTGCTGCCAATACCGTGGTGCTGGCTCCCATTGAATAACCGATAATGCCTATCTGACCTGTGTCCCCTCTCAGTTTAATATAATCTATTGCTCCCAGTAGATCATACTTCTCAAACTGCCCCACAGACGTCACATCGCCGCCGGATTCACCACAGTTTCGAAAATCAAACATCAGTACATTAAAACCAGTTTCCACCAAACCCTTGGCCACTTCTACCCCCGGCACATCCGTCTGCAGGCGGTTCCCCTTATAGCCATGGGCCATAACAATAGTCCTGTCGGACCCCTCAGACGGCAAAAACCATCCTTTTAACTCAATATCCCCTTCCCTGCTTCTAAAGGAAACATCTTCAATCTCCAGCCCCTGGGCCATAGCAGGCATAGTAATAACCTCTCGCTCCGGATGAGTCAGGGACCAGCCAACGTAGATGGAAATGCCGGAAACACCTACTGTAGCCAATAGTACTAAGCTCAATAGTAAAATAATTAACCGTTTTTTTATGTTTCTGTTCATAATGATCCTCCAACATACAATTTCTGTATATTAGTTATTCGCTTTCTATAGTTTATTTCCTCTGGATTAATAAAAAATTAAAAACGGGTAGCTAAAATCAATCTACACTTTTACCAAGGCTAGTAATATATATATTGCCACTTGTTTTATCTAACAAAAAAGTTCCTTGATTTGAATTAACCGGAACATATTCTGTTAATGCTGACATATCAATTTCATAATATGTAGCATTATCTATCGGACTTATTTCTTTTAAATTTGTAGTGTAAATGGTTTTCGGCAAGTGACTTTGGTTAAGAGAATTATCATAATCAACTGGCCAATCACCTTGTTCTAGATAATATCCATAAATAGCACTCTCAACCAATTTCGCATCATATGCTAACATTGTCCATTCTGCCCGATGCTTATAATCCACAAACCCAGGCAAGACCATACTGGCAGCCACAGCTATAATTACAGCAGATACCAACAGCTCCAGCAGAATTAGTGAACTTTTGCCATGCGCTGATGCTACCATGTTACGCACCTTCTCTTTGGTTACTTGCTTACGATAAAGACCTAGCTTCCCCCTAATTACATCCGATTAGTGCACAAGCCATTCTTGCCCAAAATGATGAAGCAAGGGAGTAGTCCCCTTGCTTCAGACTTGTCAAGTTTTGTCGGGTCAAGTAGGCGGAACCTCACAGTTCCAACCCCTTACAGAACCGTGCATGCGCTATTTACGCACACGGCTCTTCACTTCACCATTTACATCAAATAGCTTTTCCCGGTGCCTAAATCAAATATGT
>Ga0209347_1004323_pt1 | contig 14969 bp, 21 predicted proteins | sample AutmiccommuBRH23_FD_187382 | JGI IMG/M metagenome (GOLD analysis project Ga0209347, IMG submission 187382) | Deep subsurface microbial communities from Mt. Terri, Switzerland - Autotrophic microbial communities BRH/23 (SPAdes) (version 2) | ecosystem: Environmental > Aquatic > Deep subsurface >... | reverse complement strand
TAATAAGAAGCAAATATTTAAGATTTTGGGGCCCAACTTATCATCTGGATGAGATATACCTCGAATATCAATTCAAGCCTGGTGTTAGCATAAAAATAACATTAGAATCAAATAAAAAGTATATTACACCTTCATTTAGTCCGGATTTTAAACGTGAATTTGAGAACATAGTAAACATAGCTAAGCAATTTTCTGAAAAGCGTAAAGTAGGTACTGCTTTTTTACCTATAAGCGAATTACTTGAAGTGGAATTTGAAAAACGTTCTATTTTTAATACAATCAGATCGTTAGCTAATAGTTTGTTCGAAGAAAATAAAGATCTTATATTTATACCTGCTGGTAGAAGTATACTGGCAACACTATCAGAACAACTTCAAACAATTAATCCAGATAAAATAGATTATTTAATGATGGCTTTTTTAGAAAGAATAAATCATAGCAAATCAATATTCAATAAAAGTCTTTCTGAACTTTTAATGGACAAGAAAAAGCTTACACAAGATGTTATAGATTTTGAAAAAGTAAAGCTTGCAGAGAATTTAGTAAAAGCGATCTTAAAAGGTAATTACATTAGCGATGCAGATGGTGAAAAGATTTATTTCAGCAATAATAAATATGTTAAGCTCTCATATTCTTCATCTGGGCAGCAGGAAGTTATTTGGATATTGCATTTGATTTTCTTGTTGATTCTGGACAATAAAGAGATTTTTGCTGTAATTGAAGAACCTGAGGCCCATTTGTTCCCGGAAGCTCAAAAACAGTTAATTGACTTGATTTTTTTAATGGGAAATATAAATGGTAATCAAATTGTTATTACTACTCATAGTCCATATATTCTATCATCGTTTAATAACTTACTTTATGCAAATAAAATTGCACAAATGAAACCCGATGATGTTTCGAAAATAGTAAGGAAAGAATTTCACGTTGCAGCTGATAAAGTAGGGGCTTATTACGTTAACAAAGGTATGCTGGAAAATTTAGTTGACGATGAGTTAGGGCTGTTAATGACTGAGAGAATTGATTCAGTATCTAAGGAAATTAATGAAGAATATTATCAGTTGTATAATTTGGAGGATTAATGAAGAATTTATTAGAGAATAAAAGATGTGTTAATGGGGATGGAGAAAAATAGTAGTAGTTCAAGAACACAAGCGAAAATATGTAGGAAGTAATCAACAAGGTAAATTAATACATATCTGCATTGTGGATAATTGTCTAATAACTTCTGGATGTAGGTGTGATTTTCTTTTGGTAAATTCAGAAGAAAAAAGGGCTTATTTTATAGAACTTAAGGGAAGGGATCTAGTACACGCAATAGAACAAATAGATGCTACTATTAACCAATATTTGATGGATTTAAATGGGTTTAGTATTAATGCTCGGGTAGTACTCACTAAGGTAAATACTACTGATATTTTGAGTACACAATTTATCAAATTGGAAAGGAGACTTAAAAAACTTAATGGCAGTTTTTTAAAAAGCGTTAATCATTTAGAAGAACAATTATAGTTGAATTTAATACTACTGAAATTATTGTTTTGGTCTTCAGCCAACAACCTAATTAATGGAGCTTTATGAATGTTATGACAATTGCACCGGCATTCTTATTGATAGGAATTATGGTGCTATTATTATAATTATAACATTTAGAGGTTTGTGGAGTGAGTAGATAGAGAATTTTCGACTGTTAAATCAATAGCATAGAAGAAGGTAATAATTCTGTGCAGAATACCACGATTTTGAATCTTGCTTCTACTGAATACAGTAAAACTGTTGAGAAATACCTGACAGCCGACATTAATTACATTACCTGCAGATTCAGTGAACTGATCGGCAGTATAGTTATAGAAAAAGGAGTTTATGTTAAAATGGCTCGCGGTGAAATGGTGCGTTTCATGGCTGAAAACGCGGTTGAAAATTTGGATGAAATCAAAAAGTTTAATAGACTTAATTTTGTTTATATGAATGAGCTATCGGATAACAAAACCTTTGTTTTTTGAAGACCAGAAAGTAAAACCATATATAAAAACAACATTGAGTGAGATGGATTGGAACTAGCTGCTGCTGATCAAAGTTTCCTTGGGCGTTTCTCTTAAGGAAGATCTTTTAAAAACAATCCAAAGATTCCCTGCTCTCGGTTCAAACCGGCATGTGGGAGATTCCTTTGTTTAAAGTAAATTTTGCATCATCATGTTGCGATCGGTTACAAGAAGACGATAGTGGCGAATAAAGTAAGAAATTAACTCTAACCTTACAAATTTTAGGTATCAACGACATCGATGTCAGATAGGGATTATTGAACCGATATACATTATGTTAAAATGGGGCTAATATCAGGAGGAGATATAGTATTAAACCTCTGGCGATAAATAAACAACGTTTATATTATCTCATAAATCCTTAGTAAAGGGTGAAGAGTTTTGAGCGGAATTAAATTTCTTTTTATTAGCGGAGAAGGCGAGGTGTACCCAGTCCCGGTTTTAAAGAAGTCGAACTATAAAGCGGTACCAATGCTAGCAAATGAGTCAGTCCTAGTAGTTGAACTGTTTTACGAGATTGAAAACAGAAAACCTTTGCGGTTAATCTATGTTGGGTTTGACAGGATTCAACTTGATGGGCATGGTCAGTATATACTGACTATGGAGGAGAAAGTGAGCAAGTCTTACAACATACACCATTTTGGATTAGCAAGCGCGGAGGAATTAAGCAAAAGAGAAGACCCCATAGCAATTCCAATGGCACCGATTGTTCCTAATACTAAAGAAAAAGAAGCCTTGATTAGTTTTATAAAAAGAAAATATCCGATCTTATGGGAGAATAGCCCGGAGATAGTTGAGCTTTCCATACAATCTAGGTTTAATAAACATTCTGATCTCGTAAATCTAGTTAAGAAATCAACAGTTATCAGGCGAATAAATAAACTGGCAGAGTACAAATAGAGATGAAATTCTAATTTTGGGGTATTTAAATAGCATCCTGATAATACTGAGTTTTAGGTGCCGTATAGTTTACAGACATATAGGAACAAATATAAACTTTTAAATATTAAAACTTTAGTCGCAGATGTGCTTGGTAATTAGTTAAACATCATAGCAAGCGGGTTTGAATTGACAGCAGATTGCAATTGATGTTCATCAATATGCGTATAAATTTCGGTTGTGGCCACGCTTTCGTGTCCCATAATTTGCTGAAGTGATCGTATATCAACCCGTCCATACTTGTACAATAATGTGGCTGCTGTATGACGAAAATGGGGAGCTCCCCATTTGTGTCATTATGGTGAGTCTTTTAAAATGGTGAGTGGTGACAGCAAACCAGTCAGAACAGCAGATTGCCCATCGAATCACTCACCATTTTATCATTGCCTTCCAAGTGAGATAAGGAAGTCCATCAGGTTTTTGTCGTTCGGACCAATCCGGTAGTTCACTTGTCGGCAGGATGTCCACATATGCCGCCTCCAGAACTTTTCGACGCGTCTCTGTGTCTGCCTTGGCATAAACGTTATGTAAAGCTTTACATAAAATTTATGTCAACGCGCTTCCTTCAAAGCCGTTGCTGTAATAGAATGTGTCGAAGTGCCGCAGATAGCGTTCCTGAATTTCGAATTTCATTCCGGTCTGCTGCTTGAGTGAGATGTAGTTCTGTGCGGCTTCCGCAAACCAGCTTTTCCATTCATAGGCTGTTTTCACAGGCAAACACCTCCTCCGGATCAAGCGCACATTTGCGCAGCCCTTCAATGTCGATTTTGAGGTAGATACTTGTAGTGTTGACAGACTGATGCCCTAGGGCTTCCGATATAATGGGCAGCGGTGATTTTATTTCGAGCATGTTCCCCGCTAGTGTGCTTCTCAACGAGTGCATACCATGCCACTGGTCTCCGGGCAGGTATAATCATCCTCCTTAAAACAGCAATAATGCTTGTCTGATAAGGATGATTATACATAAAATGGTGAGTGTTTTGCTCCGATGCCGATCTAAATGCCTGAATCTACAGCATTAAATAAAATTACTCACCATTTTATATCTCTCACCATAATGGCGAAGTTTGTGGGCGGATATGTATTTCGGATCGAGTCCTGAAGCAATTACATATTTCTTTACGACATTTTGAATAGCTTTGGTTGTCATCCGCCTGTTGTTTCTTGAAATAAACAGTGCATTGGTAGGTATATCGAAGGAGCTCCGAATTTGAATCCATTTATTAATCGATTTTTTGGCAGCTGGAGTCAAATAGATTCTACGTTCCTTGTTCCCTTTGCCAACGACACTAATAACTTCATTATCCACTTGGTCGATATCTAAGCTTGCTAATTCGGATAAACGTAAAGCACAGTTAAGAAAAATGGTTATTATGCTATGATTGCGTGGAGACTTCTCGCATTGAATTAGAAGCTTGACTGATTTGTGTAGGGGAAGATTTTTCATCAAAACATCCTACATGTGGTGTTTTATCTTGTAGCCAACGACACGGAATTGAATATTGCTATCTGTGTGATGAATATCCCTGCAAGAAATTTGAAGGCGTTGACAATACAGACTCCTTTATTACTCATAAGAACCAATTAACGGATTTTGATAAGGTTAAAAACATTGGATTAGATGCTTATGAAGCTGAACTGAACATCAAAGTCGAATTACTGAAAGGCTTGTTAATGAATTATGATGATGGGCGACGAAAGAGTTTTTTTTGTATCGCTGTTAATCTGTTAGACTTACAAGACTTAAAGAGTGTTATGGAGCAAACTGAAGATAAAAGGAAACCCGATGATTCATTAATTACTTAGCACCGCAAAAAACGGAGAACCTATACGAGTTTGGAAAAGTAATACACCATTTTCGGCTTGTGCTTGTGCTTTTCTTTGTGATGCTTTACGAAACATTGAATGCAAAATTAGTATAATTTTACTACCTGAATATTGGGAAACCTCTGACAAGGTGATACAGTCCTGTACTGATTGGGCAGAACTTTCACCAGGACAGTTTTATAGTTTCTTGTCTTTGGAGCGTGAAATGACTAACATCGAAAAACGCTTGCAAAGCAGTCTTTGGAATGATCTAAAAGCTGAGAATGCACCATTGCGGGCTTTGGTCAATGGTAAATTGATTTCTGTTCCCGAAGATTTTTACGACCATATCATTATTAAAAATATTCCCGACCGAGAATTTGTTATGGCTCAACTAATTGGCACTATTTTGGGGAAATATCATTTAGGAGTTGGAGATGGCTGGTATGCCTTGCGCATCAAAAAGATGATTGTTGATAATAAATTAGAAATTGTTGCAGATAAAGATACATCTCATCCATACGGAAAAATTTTAAGGAAAGTAGAGTTATAAAATATTATAAGCATAATAGAAATTGAAAACCCTAGGTTAAAGCATAAAAAGTAGGACAATCGGAAGTGCCATTTTCAAATGTCCCGAGAAGGGATTTGAGATAGTCTATAGTAGGGCTACGGGTAATATAAGAGGAATCAACGACACGTTCTCGAAGTATCAAAGTAATAAGGAATCGTTGAAATATGCCCCTAAGAAAAGACTTAAAAACCAATTAGATATCCCTAAGATTCCTCAATTTCGGTGAAGCCCAATCTTAGGCAAGGAAGACAGTATACCCAATGTAAAAATGGGGGCAAGAGCCGGGGCGTACCTTGAAGCATATCAAAGCGAAAGCAACAGAAAGACAACGACAGAGATAAGAGGTGAACCTATACTTCGCAGTTGCGACGATTTACTCGACCAGCAGGCTCAAATCAAAGATGCCGCCAAGCAATATTTTGCGGGCAGACGTGATGACCAGGTCGATATTTCTACTTACGACAATCCGCTGCTATTTCTCGAAAGCCTTGACCAAAACGGCGCTTTGACATCTTGCTTCTGAATATCGGCATACCCGGTATTTCCGGCACCCGGGTTGCGGCGGAGGTCCGCAAGCGCAAGGATAAGAGTGAAATAATTCCCTCACAACCAGCGACGAGTTCGCCGTGGACGCTTTCGCCCTCAAGGCCGCCCACTATCCGGTGAAGCCCTTGCCATGCTCATTTAACCCTTTTGCTAAATCCCTGGATCTACTAGAGAAACCGTGCCCCGTTCCATACCTTTAGGGCAGAACTTTACATGCAGACTTTTTATGATAAAGTTCTATTGTGGATTGTGATCATTTGTAAAGCGGAAGCCTTAATCAGTCTATAACATCGGGTTCAAATGTACCAAGCCATTTCGACCTAGGCATAGCAAAAGTATCTCACGAGGGTAACGTTTTTATAGCAACCTATTCCAACCTTTTCGTCCATTTGATGGTGTGGCACGAAGTGCCACATGGGGGTCCGGAATTCCGCACCAGTGCGGATTCTGACATACACCCAGGCAGTGATGCCTCCAACAAGAACTCAGATTCCCAGGCAGTGATCCTCTAAGGAGTCCCGGAAGAAGGTCAAGACGAAGTTAAACTGTTAAAAGATTGAGACTACTGATCAAGGGAGGGGTATGCTCTCTATAGGGGGCATGGGAGCACCAGTGCCTGTCGAATCAGAAAAAGCTATCCCCTACACTATGGAAGTGTGGGGCAATTTTTTGTCAGCAATTCGCTTTTCCGCCAAAGGGCACTGTCCATAGATTAACGGTGTTAATTGCAGCGCAATTTTTCCGCCTGTGCATCCTGTCATGTTATAGAGGAAACCGGCGTCAGAATTTAATTCGGACACCAGTTATATAGCCAAAAAAATTGGGGATTATTTTGGACTAATGACACGAAAAGCTACTATGATAATAGGACGAATTAAACAAATCATTAAGTTTTATGTACTACATTGAATATCGCAATTCTAAAACTATTTTCGCATGACCCAATTCTAGCCCAAAAGTGCTTTGTAGAATAAAAGGCCCTATCGCTAAGAGAAGCGTCGAATTACCCCTTCAAGCTCTCCGAACCCAAAACAAAAGAGGTGCCATTTCCTAGAAAGTGTTCTTTATGAAATTACACCTTCTAAATCAACCGAACGGTTGATTTTTTTTTTGCTTTACTTGTGTAGCTCGGGCCTTTACAATGGCCTTAATTATAGTTTCCTCCATGAAACACCCCTAAATTATAAATTTGAATTATCAGTTTACAGATGGTCTTCTACGTCATGGTATATCGTTTGAAGAAGCATACGTAAGCAGGCTGGCACCGGTTTCTGCGTACGAAGCGAAGAAAATTCTTTAGAATGCTTAAGTACCACTATGGTAGAATATAAGGAAACAAGACTTTTCGGAGGTGAATAGTGTGATTATAGGTTTTGGCTTTGGAAATCCACTTGAGAGTATTATCATGCTGCTATTCACTTCACTCATCAGTTACGTTATTTATCGAAGTTTACGAAATGTAGGGCGTAGGAAGCAGAATCCTTTACTTGAAAGAGAGCAACGCAAACAGGATTATTATGCCCAGAGACAACGGGCACGGGAATACGCTCGCCAATTTGACTTGACTGATGAAGAGATTGAACGACGCTTAGACGAAGAAGATAGGATCTAACAGATTGATAAAGAAAAGCTAAGAAAGCGTGACTAGTAAATGCGATTATTTCTCAGTGGGGTAAGCTAAGAACATTGTGCAACGGCTGGAGTTTTTTGATCAATATTCAAATCCATTAGCGAAAATGGACCTTACGGAGTCAGAAAAGACACATTATTTGCATGATATTAGCTTAGATCTTAAGTATTTTGGTCGTTTTTACTCTAAAGCAAATTATCGCATAAAGGTAGCCGGACGAGGCGTTGATAAGGTTGTACGAGATATTAGGATGACTTTAAGGCTATAAGAATTGCGCGAAGAAAGGAACACTATATGGTTAGTAATCTAAAAAAGGATGCCGAATGGGCTGAAGCAAAAAAGAAATGCAGACTGAACGACGAAACCCTGAAAATGGCTAGAGAGATGGGGTTAAACCCCAGAAGTCTGATCAAAAATATCCCCAGCCCAAGCCAACAATGGAAGGCACCTGTGAGTACTTGGATTCGAGAGATGTATCAAGAACGCCTGGATAAGGCACGACAGAAAAAGGAGCGGAAAGAGATTTCGGCGGAGTGATATTCTTGATGGAGGTGAATAATTGAAAATGGTATCATCACTCTATGAACGAATATATGATTTAGAAGATAGACTGTTACAACCTGAGATTCGTGGCTCAAGAGAGAAAATTTCATTGCTTCTAGCTGACGATTTTGTGGAATTCGGAGTTTCCGGGCGCACATTCGCTAAATTACAAGTTGTCGAGGAATTACCTCATTCTCCTGCAGTACCAGTTATTATTGAGGATTTTCAAGTGAAAGTCTTATCGCCGGATGTGGTACTAGCTACCTATCGGGCAGTTAAGACCAATGAATCCAGAGAAGAAATGAGGAATTCATTGCGCAGTTCAATTTGGAAGTTCCTCGATGGAAGGTGGCAAATGCTCTTTCATCAAGGAACCAGAACAATTAACAACATTCGGGTAGATGAGAGGTAAAACGATATGAGCGATATAGAAAAAGAGATCCGGCGCCGGCTATTCGAGCTGCAGGATCTGAAATACAAAGAGTTTTCGTGCAAACTCATGCCGACGGTGAACCCGGAAACCGTGATCGGCGTTCGCACGCCGGAGCTGCGAAAGTTTGCCCGGGAGTTTTCCCAACGGCCGGAGGCTTCGGAGTTTCTTGAAATCCTGCCCCACGAGTATTATGAAGAAAACAACCTGCACGGCTTCCTGATTGAAACGCTCAGGGATTATGATGCCGCCGTCGCCGCTATTGATGAGTTTCTGCCGTACATAGACAACTGGGCAACCTGTGACCTGATTTCACCGAAGATATTTAAAAAGCATCTGCCCGAACTCTACGAAAAAATCAAAGTCTGGCTGATATCCGGCCGGACTTATACGGTGCGCTTCGGGATCGGAATGCTGATGAGCTTCTATCTCGATGACGCTTTCCAGTCGGAGATGCTTGCGCTTGTGGCGAATATCCGTTCTGAGGAATATTATGTAAACATGATGATTGCCTGGTATTTTGCAACAGCCTTGGCCAAGCAGTACGAAGGTGCTTTGCCGTATATTCAGGAACAGCGTTTGGAGAAATGGACGCACAACAAAGCTATCCAGAAAGCGGTTGAGAGTTATCGAATCGGCGACGAAGCAAAGGCGTACCTGCGGACGCTGAAAGTAAAATAAGGGCGGGTACGGAGCTCAATGAGCGGTAATGCGGAGACTTTAATCTGCGAACGTCAACAGGAGTAGCTAGTAAGTACCTAGATAATTACTTGGCTTGGTTTCGTTTCGTTTCTTGGATTCCAAAGGCTTTGAGAAGTCTAAAGAGAATCTTAAAGACATGCTTTATACTTCCTGTCTTTATCAGATGCGGGAAACTAATAGGTCGTTGCGTTTGTCAGAATTCAGGGTTGCATAAGCTATTAAATATAGCTTGATATTACGTCTAAAATAATTGGAGGGGATAGCGTGAAAAAAATAGGATTCTTTTTCGCGACGCTCGTCCTTGCATTGATGATGTCTGGTTGCTCAAATACTGGAGTAGGTCAACAGATAGACTCAAAGGGTAATACGGTTAACAACCAGAATAGTGTCGGAAACATCGTAGAGTCGTATTATAAAAAGTATGAACCGTCTAATAAAGGTAAGACTCAGATTTTTGCCCAAAAAGCTTTTAAGGATGGTACTTTAGTATTAACTGAAAAATATGGTGGCGATGGGCATACAATTACCTATTTATTTTTACTAGATGAAAACAAGAAAATTATTAAGCAAGCACGAGGACAGACGCCACTTAGCATGTGTTTTACTGTCAATGTTATTGAATATGATGGTTGCAAAATCTTATTTGGGAACTTTAACGATTCAACTTGGTTGATTGAACCTGATAAAAAGAAACCAGTTGATATACAAAACATCTTGGTGAGATTCAAGAATGGTGAGGTTCATTCTGATAAAGTGGAAAAAGGCTATATTGTTTATTCGAAATCTTTTGCTGATGTTGAAGTTGTTGAGCTATATGACAATAATGGTATACTACAGAGCGATTTGAATGATTTGCGGAGATATGGAAGCGTGTTTAATGAAGCTTCTTTTGTCGATATAGTACAGTAGCTTCTTTGACTCATTAATTAAGTCATTTAATTTTGTCGGAAAGCTTACTTCGTCATTAAAGAAATCCTTAGGCGGGACATTTAGGTGTTCGCAGATATAAAAAAATCCTGTCATGGAGGGCAGCGACTTTTTGTTCTCAATTTTATTGATATAGCTTTCACTTTGACCCAAAGACAGGCTCATATTCACATCCTTTCCGACCTATTGACCGGCCGCTTTGAAATCAGCCCGTCCGTATAGTTTATGATCATGTTTGTCCGGAGGTCATTTGAATAAAGTTTGTCACACGCATAAGCCTCGCCCCATATTCTGTGAATAAAGTAACAGAAAGGGCAGATAGTCTTATGAAGGATTTGATCACAGATCGCACGCCGCTTGTGATCGCGGCTGAAATAAACACGATCAGACCCCAGACCGGGAAGATACTCCTTGCCGGTGCCATTGAGATTGGCCGTCGCCTGAAGGAGGCTAAGGATTTGCTTCCCTATGGAGAATGGGGCAAGTGGTTGAAGGAATCGGTCAGTTACTCACAGCGAACGGCCAATAGGTTAATGCAGGTCTGTGAAGAGTACGGGACGAAACTGCTTGCTTCCCCCGACAATGACAGCTTGTCAGATTCGTCACCGGTGACGAATCTGACCTATACTTAAGCACTCATCCTCCTGGGGATTCCGGAAGAGGAGCGGGAGGAGTTTATTTCCGAGCACGATGTCGAAAGCATGACCAGAGTGGAATTGCAACAGGCTGTCAAGGACAGAGACCAGGCTATTCGGTATCTGCTTGCATTTATAGATCGTAAATCTCTTGCCGAATTAGGTGTTGCTGTTTGAGTTTTAAGCTTTTTAAGGATCCGATCTATGGATATGTTGAAATAGACTCTGATATTCTTAATTCCATCTATCAAAGAAGTATCGACGATTTTAACTTCTGAGAAAACGAGAGACAGTTTTTTTTATTTATTCTATAAAAGCAAAGATCATGATGGAATGGAGCGAAAATCGAGTGGATTTCGAAGAGAACTATAGAAACTTTAAAACGCTTGAGAATGTCATCTCAGCATGCTAAAATGAGGATACCAATATATGGAGATATTTGAGTAGATATTGATATATGAGACATAAAGGCGAAGAATAGTGAGGGGAAATTATGTCTGAACTTAGAGCAAGGACTGAAGCGGAGTTAAAAACCATATTGGATGAATTAGTTAATAATGTTCAACCTATATTTGGCGAGTCGTTAAAGAAGGTCATCCTTTTTGGTTCGTATGCGAGAGGCGATTTTGATGCGGAATCGGATATCGATGTAATGCTTCTAGTAAATGAAGATGAAGCTGAGCTTAACAAATATTCGGATACTCTTTCAGACCTTTTAGTATTGATAGATTTGAAATATGATGTGTTAATTGCAGATATTGTTCAAGATTATAGTAAATTTAATAAATTCATCAACGTCCTGCCGTTTTATCAACATGTACAAAACGAAGGAGTTGTGATTTATGAACAATGAAAGTATCGATTGTCCAAATACAGACTTCAAAAAGCCAGAGAAGATTTAGATAATGCCGCCATAAATCTCGATAATGACTTTTTTAAGGGCTCAATTAATCGCTCATATTATGCCATTTTCCACGCAATCAGAGCAATTCTCGCTTTGGATTTATTTGATTCTAAGAAGCATTCTGGAATTATCGCCTTCTTTCAGAAAAACTATGTTTCTACAGGTAAGTTCGAGGTGGATTATTCTAAAATTGTGCGAAATGCTTTCTCCATCAGGAACAAAAGCGATTATGACGACTTTTATATTGCCAGTAGAAGTGAAGCCGAACAACAGCTTGAGAATGCCAAAGCCTTTTTACAGCAGGTTGCAGCATATCTACAAGAAGCGTGGGGGCAATTGGGGGAGGATGAGTAGCGGTTTATATTTTGAGACAGTTGAAAGCCCCCTGATGGTTATAAGCAAAAAGCTAAACAAGAGCTGCATTCTGTCCAGATGGAGAAGGCACTGCAAATGAAACTTATGTTGAAGCTGAAAAAAACCTCCCATTGTGACACCTTCAGCTGCCAACCAAGTAACATGCTAGAATATATTTCAGGCGAAAATAAGTAATGCGGAGGTATCAATTATGCAAAGAAAATTTAAAGTTATCCTCGAAAAAAATGAAAGTGGCGGCTTCACTGTAACCGTCCCTGAACTTCCAGGTTGCGTTACCCAGGGACGTGATCGAAAAGAGGCTCTTGAGCATGTACAGGAAGCAATAGCAGGTTTTCTCGAAGCCTTAGTGATCGAAGGTCTGCCGATTCCTTCCTCAACTATTGTGGAAATGGATGAAGTGCAGGTGAGCTACTAATTATGCCTAGGCTACCGAGAGTTGAGGGGAAAAATGTTGTAGCTGCGCTTAAGAGAGCGGACTTTAGAATTTCACACATTCGAGGAAGTCACTACTACTTACGTCGTTCCAGTGGAAATCTGGTTTGTGTGCCAGTACACTCTGGAATTACCGTCGACCTAAAGACTCTAAAGAGCATCTTGGAACAAGCGGAACTTACGATAGATGACTTGATTGAGTTATTATAGAGGAAACCGGCGTCTGAAATCTAATTCAGACACCAGTTATATAGTTGCCTATTGAAAGCTTTGATTTTTATGGGATATGCTAGTTTATACTAAATTCTGGGAAAAATGGATTGCTTTTTACTAGTCTTGAAATTACATATAGAGGGAAAATGTGCTCTCCTTTTCCGTGTGGAGCAGGGAGAAGGAATCGCTTGAAGGAGAAATCGACTGTGCTTGCCAGGCCATTGAAATCGGGCGTCGTTTGCAGGTGGCCAAAGCTCTGGTCAAACACGGGGAATGGGGTAAGTGGCTGGAAGAGTCTGTGAGCTATTCCCAGAAAACCGCTGAAAGGCTGGTAAAGCACTACGAAGAATACGGGCCTAACTTACCTGACGGATCCGGCAGGTCAAAATCGACACTGGTGTCGATTTTGACTTACACCCAGCAATAGGTAGGGATCTACTGAAGAAACATTGATTTGTGGCCTAGTGTTGTAGAGTGAAACAGAAAGTTTCGATGAATTTATGATTTTTTTACCACTACAAAGCGGACCGTTAGGCCCGTTAAAATCTCCAGATGAATTGCTCAGATATCTTAAACGAAATCTAGGGGGAGAAAGGTATGAATGATCACGATAACCTTTCTTACATAAAGCTTTTTGATATTAGCATTTCCGAAGAAGGAAAGCTGGCAACACCAGAATATGAGGTAGAAGTTCGCAGGTTAATTAATTCTATCAAACCTGTAGAAGTAGATGTGGACAGGGAATTCATTTCTGATGGGAATAAAATTGTTATGTACTTATTAGATGGTAATAGGACTGAATTTACTAGCAACGGACAATGCCAAGTTAGAATCGCTCAAATAATAAATAATGGCTCCCCTGAAATAATTGTTGAACAACCAGAATTAAGGGCTCTGCTGGACAACCTTTCCGTATCTCATAACACATTATAATTGGGCTCTAACTTGCCATCCTACTAAGGCGCAGTCTCAAGTAAAAAAACACCAGGGGTTAGCTTTTTGATATTTGCGCAGATGACACAATCTTAGCATTAGCAACGAGCCTTATGATATAATAAACCAAGGTTAAGGAGGGTGAATTACCAATGGACGAAAAAATAATGGAAATGTTCGCGCAACTATTACAAGGACAAACCGAAACGAATTCAAAAATTGAAAATCTAAGCCAGAAAATAGAATCGTTAGAAGAAAATCAACTCAGATTAGAAAAGAATCAACTCAGAATGGAAAATTCACTTAATCCAAGAATTCAAGTTTTATTTGATGGATATAAACAGCATACGGACATATTAGAACGAATCGAAAAAGAAGTGACAAAGCAAGATGAAATTATAATGAGGCGTGTTTTTAAATAACTGTTTCGTGAGAATCTACTGGATGAGACACTATAAAATAAATGACAAACTAAAAGACTAATAAACACATCACGTATTATCCGTGATTGTTTATTAGTCTTTGTTCGGCTGAAGCAAAAAAGAAATGCAGACTGAATGACGAAACCCTGAAAATGGCTAGAGAGATGGGATAATGGAAGGCACCTGTGAGTATTTGGATTCGAGAGATGTCTCAAGAACGCCTGGGAATAGAGTCGACGAGAGACACTTGATCTTTGACAGGTTTCATTCTTTAACTCTACGAGCTACTCATCAATAATTTACTGCGCTCCGAAATCTCTACTATTGAAAAATAAGCTCTCGTAGTTACTATTCTACGCTAGGAGGTCTTTTTCGTCATAGTCCGTTTTTCTTTGCCCTGTTCACTATTCCGTAATTAGGCTTTCTACATCGTAAAGCCGTGGTACCTTTATGCCGTGCTTTCTGGCTTCTGATATAACTTCTTGTACGGCATAGCCGACTTTATAGTGGTTATGCGCCACAAGTGCATAGGTCATGCTTTTAGGTGAAAAAACAACGTTACTCATAAGAAATCCAACAACTCTCGGTGATAGGCCGCTCATAACTTTTGTCATAACATCAAGTTTTGAGCCTTTTGCTTTCAAAACAGGGATAATTTCTCTCATATTACGACCTATTCCAACGAGTGCTTCGGGTGAAGAAATTACTTTTTCAAAACTGCCACTTTTTAATACTTCAACTTCCATTGCTGCGTTCAATGCGAAGTGATTCCAGAGCCAACTTTGCGGATCCTTTTGAACCGTTATCTTGAAGCCTGCCCCAACAAAAAGCTTGCGAACCTCTAAATCTCTTTTGGTAGGCTCGGATTCAAATGTTCCAAACTGAACCGTCTTGTAAAGCCCACCGTAAAGAGTGT
>Ga0209347_1004317_pt1 | contig 14982 bp, 11 predicted proteins | sample AutmiccommuBRH23_FD_187382 | JGI IMG/M metagenome (GOLD analysis project Ga0209347, IMG submission 187382) | Deep subsurface microbial communities from Mt. Terri, Switzerland - Autotrophic microbial communities BRH/23 (SPAdes) (version 2) | ecosystem: Environmental > Aquatic > Deep subsurface >... | reverse complement strand
AGCCTGAAGCTGACGGGTATAGGCCGGATGCTCTTTTCCGCTTTTATAATCTATCAGGGTGGCCTTTTTCCCCCTGAAAACTATCCTGTCCGGACGCAATACGGTTCCCTGTCCTGTAATGATTTCCTGTTCATTCCTTACCTGCAGCCCTTTTGTGTAAAATGGCGACAAGGCATCGTGGTTGATGATACCGTGCACCATAGCCGCCAATTCTCCGGTTTCCTCAGGAGTAACCAGCCCTTTTCGCAGCATGGCTGAAAGGGCTGCTTCTGCATCCTCCCCGCTCGCAATAGCCCCCATAAGCTCATGCAACAGGTTCCCCCTGCCGAGGGCCTCCTCCCTGATAGTGTCCCAAAGCATCGCCGACCGCGTAATGATACGGAATTCAGGCCTGTTTTTAAAGGAATACTGATGGGGGATTGTAACACTGTCGCCGGGAATCCTGCCGGGGTCTTCATTGGCAGGGAGTCCCCCGAAGGAATACGTGACAAGTTTCTCTTCCCAGAGTCCCTTTGCCATCAGGTAATTAATAAACAGACCTGAAAAGTAGCCAGGTCTGGGGTTGGCGTCTTTGTCGAGGTCCTTTTCTGAAATAATATACAATGCCTTTTCGGCGCGGGTTAATGCTACATAAAGCAGGTTGAAGGCATCGAGTTCGAGTTTCTGTTGCTCTTCATTATAAAGTAATGCAGCGGCCTCGTTATAGGAAGTCATTTCTTTCTTTTTGTTCAGGAGGAGTTCACTGAAGCCTGCATACTTTAAAGGATCCACCGCTAACCACATATAAGCGTCCTTATCCCGTCGCGAATTGTAAATATCCGTATTGGCAAATGGGTAGATAACGATTGGGAATTCCAGGCCTTTAGCCTTATGAATGGTCATGATCCTGATGGCGTTCATGGCTTCAGGGGCCACAATGCTTAACGTATCCTTGTGTTGCTCCCAGTACTCAAGGAAAACAGCGATGCTGCTCCCTTCTTTCTGTTCCAGGCCATAAACTTCATCGAGCAGGAATGTAAGATGGGCATCCGAATGTTCCGCCAGGGCAAAACAGCGGATGGCATATTCCAGGCCATCGTAAACGGTAGTATGCCTCACATAGTCTGTTTCAAAACCATAGTCCTCCTGGAGAAAGCCGGATAGGTTTTCGAGATGGGAGGCTATAACCTGATGCTTTTCGGCGGCCGGAGCCAGGTAATACAGGATTTTATAGGCCGCGTTGCGGTCGGATGGTTGTTGGCAGTATTGCAGCAAAGCAACCAAAAAGTCGATTTTCGGGTGGTGTTGCAGGAGCAGGGTTTCGGATGAAATGACCGGGATATGCTCCTGTAAAAGGTAATCGGCCAGGCGTACCCCCTGGGCTCTTGTCCTTGTAAGGATGCATATGGAGCCGTAGGCGTAGCCCAGCCCTGAGAGCATTTGTATCCGATGGAGTACTGCACGGCAATATAATTCTTCTTTGTCCTTTTCCCCGGAGGGGATGAAGTCCATTTGTACAAGCCCCCCTTTCCTGTGGTTTGGCTTCTGCTTGCTGCCCGCTGTATAGAGCTGCCGATAAATGTCGTTTCCCAGGGAGGTACTTATATGGCTGAAGAAGTCATTATTAAACCGTACTATTTGCTCATGGCTCCTGTAATTGGACGGCTTGAATTCTACCGCCGGATTTACCGTAAACGGGCTGCTGTGCCGGTTCACAAGGTTCAGGAATTGTTCTGCCCTGCCGCCCCGCCAGCGGTAAATGGCCTGTTTGGCATCGCCAACGAGCAGGAGGGTCCCGTGGTTTCCGTAGGAATCGATGCTTTCCAGGGCATTCCCGATCAAAGGGATGAGGTTCTGCCATTGCATGAGGGAGGTATCCTGAAACTCATCTATAAAAAAGTGGCGGTATTTCTCCCCCAGGCGTTCATATATAAAAGGTGCTGGCTGGTTTTTAATCTCGGAAGCGATAAGGCTGTTGAACGAGGAGATGGATAACAGGTCCCTTTCTTTTTGCAGTTCATTTACCTCCCTGTTTATGGCGTTCAAAATAGTCAGGGGTACCAGGTTCCTGTATGCGTTTTGAAGCAGGCTCCTGTGGTAATACAATAGTTCAGCCTCTTTGAATAAGGTCCGCCAGGCTGGAAGCAGCTGGTCTATCAGGGCTTTGGTTCTCTCAGGGCATTTTTTGTTATAGGGAACCTCATGCTCAAAATTCCGCTTCCATGTGGCATCGAAATTAACCTTTTGGAAATCACCCCTGCCCATGGCTGACAGGAAATCCGGGAGATACCCACGGGTAAAATCTTCCCTTTCCAATTCGTAGTCTTTCATGGACCGGAGCATCTGACCTGCCATATGGCGCATGCTTTCTTCGGCTTTGCGAATTCCCGACCGGATAGTACCCTGCAGTTCCCTGAAGGCAACCAGGTCTTTTCCTCCGAGCAACTTTATATGGCCGTGGTGATTTTCGTTGAAAAGTAATTTTCCCGTTTTAAACAGGTCATAGCCAATATCCCAGCTCCGGTCGTCCTCAGTTTTTTCAATTGCAAATGCGATCAGCGTTTCAGTTAGCCGCGGTTCGTCCCCGGCCTTGGCCAGGAGCCTGCCAATTGCCTCTTCCAGCAGAAGGTCGGTATCCAGGACCACTTCAAAACTTTGTGAAAGTTTCAGGTCCCTGGCAAAAGTACGGATCAGCCGGTGGGTGAATTTGTCGATGGTAGAAACATCAAAAAAGGCGTAGTTATGTAATAATTCCCTGAGTACTTTCCCGGAGTTCGCTTTTAAATCTCCAGGGCTCATGCCGAGCTCTGCACAGATCTCGACGAACATATGGGAACCCTTATCAGGGCTTGTAGAAAGACTGAAGGAGAAAAGGCTGTCGAGGATGCGGCTCTTCATTTCGTTGACGGCCTTATTGGTGAAGGTAATTGCCAGGATCTGACGGAATTTTACAGAATGGCGGGGATCCAGAATGATTTTCAGGTACTCCTTAACCAGGGTGGAAGTCTTGCCTGAACCGGCGGAGGCACTATATATGGTATAGGGACTGGGAGGCACTTGTTTTTAGTTGCAAAATAAGGATTCCCGCGGGGTTCTTAACAAATAATTAGGGCTTTATGTTTGTTAAAATCCTTAGATTTGGTCAACACACAATATAAACCTTTAAACATTATAAAAAATGGCTTTTGAACTACCAAGATTACCCTACGCCTATGATGCCCTGGAGCCTCATATAGACGCCAGGACCATGGAGATACACCACACAAAACACCATAACGGCTATACCACGAAACTCAATGAAGCCATTGACGGGACGGAGCTTGCCGGGAAACCGATTGAAACAATACTCAAGAATCTCGACATGTCCAATTCCGCGGTACGCAACAATGGCGGCGGTTATTATAACCATAAATTATTCTGGGAAATGATGTCGCCCGACGGGGGAGGCCAACCGGCTGCACCCCTTGCCGATGCCATAAAAGATGCTTTCGGTTCCTTCGAGGGGTTTAAAGATAAATTTTCGGCTGCGGCTGCTTCGCGATTCGGTTCGGGCTGGGCATGGCTTTGTGTCCATAAGGGCGGGAGCCTTAAAATTTGTTCTACACCCAACCAGGACAATCCGATTATGCCGGAAACCGGTTGCGGCGGGCAGCCCATCCTCGGGATTGACGTATGGGAACACGCCTACTACCTCAATTATCAGAACCGCAGGCCGGATTACATCAGCGCCTTTTTTAATGTGATAAACTGGGATAAGGTAGCCGAATTGTACAAGGCAAATAAATAAACTTCAGAAGGCCATCCCTTCTGTAAAAAGCCCCGTGGGATGTTCCCCGGGGCTTTTTAATTTTCTTATTCCGTAACCCGTATCCGCTGGGGTTAAAGCTATTTTGAAAAAAGGGGCCGCATGTTCCTGTTTCCCGGGATAAAACACGGCTCTGGTCCTGAAAGCAAATAAAAACGGCTGAATTTTAGCAGGGACTTATCGGATCGCGGTGGACCTGCACGACCGGTTCCCGCCCGTACAAAAAGGGTTTTAAGAAGCGAAAATCCTTTTAAAAGGCACATTGGGAAATAGAAAAGGGCGGAGAAGCCTCCACCCTTTTCGTCCCAAATCTTACCATAAACTTAACCTACTTATGCTATGGCACTACTAAATTACTGGGATTGTGGGAAATAACAAAGAAATTTTAGGAAATTTTATACTTTCAGACCCTTTATTTCCGGGTGCCGGGAGGGGTGATGGGGATAAGGAACTGATATTCAGTAATAAAAAAGGCAGGGTTTACCCCTGCCTTTTTTCCCCAAATCTTACCATGAACTTAACCTACTTATGCTATGGTCTTCCAAAAGTAAGTCAAAGCTAAGTTGCCCGAAAAGGTTTTGGATGAACGAATGGAATTTCGGTTGAAATGCTCTTTTGGAGCCTTTCTTTAGGGATATCTGCTGAAGGAGCCCCGGAAACCCAATTTGTAATAAGTGAAATTTACCCTGCCAGCGTCCCGAAGTCTGTCCCTGATTCATCGTCTGGGGATAAGGGCAGGGCCTGCCCCAAATAAAAAAGGTGGAGAAGTCTCCACCTTTTTTGCCCCAAATCTTACCATGAACTTAACCTACTTATGCTATGGCAGGGTCTAAAGTAAACGGGATTCAACCTATCTGGTTATAAAGCCGATAAAATGCACGTTTTGTCGATGAAATACACCTTTTTGTGTATTTTACCGATATTTTGTTTAATATGCCCTTTCGTTTTTTCCTTCATAAAAGTTAATAAAAGACTTGTTAACTACCTTATTTCCGCCTGGGGTGGGGTAGTTCCCGGTAAAATACCAGTCGCCCAGGTTTTTGGGGCATGCCTGGTGCAGGTTACTGATGGTCTGGTAAATGATTTGTACTTCTGCCTTGACGTCTTTCGGGCTAAGCAGTTCGCCGATCTTCACGGAGATCTCTTCTGCAGTGAAAGGGGCATAGAATTCCTTGACATAGTTAATAACGTCCTTATCCCTGGAGTTCACCTGCAGCAGGCATTTCTGGTAGATATCATCTACCACGGCCATGGTATTTCGGTCTTTGTGAAGCTCGAGGGCGGCGCGGAAGGCTATGAAATCTTCCAGCTTGGCCATGTCTATCCCGTAACAGTCGGGATAACGGATCTGTGGGGCGGAGGAGACGACAATGATCTTCCTGGGCGACAACCTGTCTAACATCCTCAGGATACTTTTCTTTAAAGTGGTGCCCCTTACAATGCTGTCATCGATTATAACCAGGTTGTCGTTATTATTTACCGAGCCGTACGCTATATCGTAAATGTGGGCAACCAGGTCGTCCCTGCTGCTGTCCTGGGTGATAAAGGTCCGCAGTTTGGCATCCTTAATGGCCACCTTTTCGATCCTTGGCCTGATCTCGAGGATCTTATGCAATTCTTCACTTGTAATACCCGAGCCTATGGCGAGGATCTGTTCCTCCTTCTTTTTGTTAAGGTAATTCTGCGCCTCCTTGACCATCCCGAAAAAGGATATTTCTGCGGTATTGGGGATATAGGAGAACACGGTATTCTTCATATCCGAATCTATGGCTTTCAGGATATGGGGGAACAGGAGCCGGCCCAGTTCCTTACGTTCCTGGTAAATTTCCTTGTCGTTGCCGCGTGAAAAATAGATGCGTTCAAAGGAACAGGCTTTCCTTTCGGCGGGTTCCAGGATTTGTTCGGTGCTTACCCGGCCGTCTTTCTTGATGATGATTGCATGGCCCGGTTCCAGTTCCCGGACTTCTTCATAAGGCACATTGAATACGGTTTGTATGGCAGGTCGTTCAGAGGCAATCACCACAACCTCGTCGTCCTGGTAATGGTAAGCCGGCCTTATCCCCGCCGGGTCTCTCAGCACAAAGGCATCACCATGGCCAAGCAGGCCTGCCATGGCATAGCCCCCGTCCCAGTTTTTGGAGGCTTTCCGCAGGATCTTGGCTATCTTCAGCCGTTCGGCAATAAGTGGTGAGGCCTCCATTTTGGAGTAGCCTTCTTTTTTAATCTGCTTGTAAAGTTTGGCCACGGCGTCGTCCAGGAAATGCCCGATCTTTTCCATTACGGTAATGGTGTCTGCCAATTCCTTGGGATGTTGCCCCAATTGTACCAGGTTGTCAAAAAGTTCACCTACGTTGGTCATGTTAAAATTCCCGGCAACGATCAGGTTCCTGTGCATCCAGTTGTTCTGCCGCAGGAAGGGGTGTACGTTTTCTATGCTGTTCTTGCCAAAAGTGCCATAGCGCACATGGCCTAGCAGCACTTCTCCTATATAGGGAATGTGCTTTTTCTGAAAAGCCACATTCTCACGTTCTTCCGGAAATTCCTTAAAGGTGTCGTTGATCCTCTGGTTGATCTGTGTAAAGATATCCTGTATGGGCTGCGACTGAACGGACCTTACCCGGCTCATATAGCGCTCCCCTGCCGCCATATCCAGTTTTATGCTCGCAAAACCGGCGCCGTCCTGTCCGCGGTTATGCTGCTTTTCCATCATAAGGTACATCTTGTTTACCCCGTAGAATGCTGTACCATACTTTTCCTTGTAATATTCAAGCGGCTTCAGTAAACGGATCAGTGAAATGCCGCATTCGTGCTTAATCGCATCGCTCATGTTGGGTATAATTAAAAAAGCCCCGTAAAGACAGGGCGTTAGCGTAATTCAATATCAAATTGTGTCAATTCCTTAAACTGAAGCAGCCGGGCTTCCACTTCCTGCTGTGTTAATCCTGTCATCCGTTCGGGCCCGAAGCGCTCCACACAGAACGAAGCAAGATTGGAACCCTGGATGACGGCGTTTTTCAGATTGTTGAAACTGGTGTTCCCCGTCTCGGCCAGATATCCGGTAAAACCTCCTGCAAACGTGTCGCCGGCCCCGGTTGGGTCGAAGACCTCCTCCAGGGGGAGGGCGGGCGCAAAGAAAACCTCCTGCCGGTGGAAGAGGAGCGCGCCATGTTCGCCTTTTTTAATCACCACGTAATGCGGGCCCATCTGTTGTATGGCCGCTGCCGCCTTCACCAGGGAGTACTCCCCGGTAAGCTGCCTGGCTTCCTCATCGTTGATAGTAATGACATCGACTTCCGCAATCACCAGCTTCAATGCTTCCAGGGTGTTGTTCATCCAGAAATTCATGGTGTCGAGTACCAATAGTTTCGGGCGTTCCTTCATTTGCCGGATCACGCTCATCTGAATATCCGGGTGCAGGTTGCCCAGCATGACCACATCCGAATCCCTGTAGGCGTCAGGCACAACAGGATTAAAATCGGCCAGGACATTAAGTTCGGTTAAAAGGGTATCCCTGGTATTAAGGTCGTTCCTGTATTTGCCCTTCCAGAAAAAGGTTTTGCCGCCTTCGATAATCTCTATTCCGTCTATATTTACCTTTTTCTCCACAAAGAGGTCGAGATATTCCTGAGGGAAGTCTTCGCCCACCACCGAGACAATTGCCGCATCTGCTTCGAATTGTGCTGCGGCAAGTGCAATAAAGGTAGCGGCACCGCCCAGGATCTTATCTGTTTTCCCGAAAGGGGTTTCTATGGCATCAAAGGCCACGGTACCTACAATCAAGAGTTTACCCATCCTGTTTAAAAATTTGGTGCAAATATACGGTTTTAGATCGCCCGGTGGAGCCAATTCAGCAACTAAAAGAGGTGGTTTTATTTCCTGCCAAAATCAGCGGGGATTTCACCCCATGCCCGGGTTTCCCATTTAACGACAGGGGTGGTATAGGGGTTATTGGCCAGCCAGTCTTCCGCCCTGTCAATCAGGTCGAAAAGTTTTTCATTTGCCGGGCTGGCGGCAAGTTTGGTATTGCACTTCCCTTTTCTTACCCACCCTATTGCCGTACGGGAGTCGGAGTATATTACCCTGTCACTGTTTCGTTCTTTGAGGTAAGCCAGCCCGTGTACGATGGCCAGGAATTCCCCAATGTTGTTGGTGCCTTCCTGGAAGGGCCCCTGTTTAAACAATTGCCGCCCTGTACGGGTATCAACACCCCTGTATTCCATCTTTCCCGGATTGCCGCTGGCCGCGGCATCAACGGCTATGGAATGTAAATCAGGCTCTCCGATCCGTTTTCGCTCCCCGGCGGAAAGCGCCGGTCCTTTTTTTCGTTTGCCCACATAAGCATGATAGTTGCCCCGGAATGCCTTTTCTGCCTCTTTCCTGTCGGGGAATGCCATGTACAGGGCCCCCTTTATCCCGGCTATTTCACGCTTACAGGCATCCCAGGAAGCATAGACCCCGGGGGTCCTGCCTTTCCAGACAACATAGTATTTCGCACTTTTTTTATTGGCTGTCATGCCCGCTGCAGTAGTTGCTCGATAACTTTCGGATAATGCTCGTATTCCAAAGCATGGATCTTTTCCGCTATGGATTCTGCCGTATCCGTATCCTCAATACGGTATTTTACCTGCCGGATAATGGCTCCCTCATCGTATTGCTCATTTACATAGTGTATGCTGATCCCTGTTTCACGGTCGCCGCTTGCCCGGACAGCATGATGGACCTTCATTCCATACATCCCCTTGCCCCCGTATTTTGGCAGCAGGGCCGGGTGAATGTTAACAATCCGGCCCGGAAAGGCCTCTACAATGGTTTCGGGCACCTTCCAGAGAAACCCCGCCAGCACAATGAGGTTGGGCCGCAGCTGCTGCAGCAGTCCGGATACCATATCCGAATGGTAAAAGGCCTGCCGGTTAAAATAGAGGGCACTTACCTTCAGGCGTTCACACCGTTCGAGGACCATGGCATGCCTGTTATTGGTAAGTACGGCAGCTACGGATACCTGGGGCTTGTCCTTAAAATAGTTAATAATGTTCTCTACATTGGAACCGGATCCGGATGCAAAAAGGATAATTTTTTTCATCAACAGGGGCAGGGGTTCTGGCTAAATAAATTTTTGGCGAAAATACAGGTCTTGCCCATAAATTTATTAAATTACATCACATTTTAAGGTCAGGAAGCTTTATTAAGACAAAGTTTGCTATTTTTGCCATCGATTTAAATTTTAAAACCAATAAATTATGTCAGACATTGCATCACGAGTAAAGGCAATCATTGTAGATAAATTGGGGGTAGACGAGAACGAAGTTGTAGCAGAAGCCAGCTTTACCAATGACCTCGGGGCCGACTCACTGGACACCGTGGAATTGATTATGGAATTTGAAAAGGAATTCGATATACAGATCCCTGACGATCAGGCAGAAAATATTGCAACCGTGGGCCAGGCTATCAGCTATATAGAGGAAGCCAAATAGATATATGATATAACAGGAAACTCATAATTTATCCATGCGGTGGTCGTACTGCATGGATAATTTTTTTAATTTTCACTTATTCAGAGCATCATCTAAAATTTGGTTCAATGCAGTTAAAGAGAGTTGTAGTAACGGGTATGGGCGCTCTTACGCCTATCGGGAACAACCTGAAGGAATACTGGGATGGATTGAAAAGCGGGAAGAGCGGTTCGGCTCCTATCACCTATTATGACACCGAAAAATTCAAGACCAAATTTGCCTGTGAATTAAAAAATTACAACCCTGAGGACTACTTTGACCGAAAGGAGGTAAGGAAGCTCGACCGGTTTGCCCAATATGCCCTGATCTCTTCGGACGAGGCTATTATAGATTCGGGGCTCGACCTCGATAAGCTCGATAAGTTCCGCGTAGGCGTCATCTGGGGCGCCGGGATAGGCGGCCTGGAAACCTTTCAGACCGAAGTGCTGAATTATGCCGCGGGCGACGGAACTCCTAGATTTAACCCTTTTTTTATCCCCAAGATGATCGCGGATATTGCCCCGGGTAATATTTCCATCAAACACGGCTTCATGGGCCCGAATTACACCACGGTATCGGCATGCGCTTCCGCGGCCAATGCCATGATTGACGCCCTCAATTATATACGCCTGGGTTATTGTGATGTTATTGTAACCGGCGGGAGTGAAGCGGCAGTAACCATTGCAGGGATGGGGGGGTTTAATGCCATGCATGCCCTTTCCACGCGAAACGATAGCCCCGAAACAGCCTCCAGGCCATTCGACGCAACCAGGGACGGTTTCGTGCTCGGTGAAGGAGCCGGTGCTTTAATCCTGGAGGAATACGAACATGCCAAAGCCAGGGGCGCGAGGATATATGCAGAAGTGGCAGGTGGCGGGCTCTCCAGTGACGCATACCATATGACTGCCCCACACCCGGATGGAATCGGGGTGGTACGGGTTATGCAGAATTGCCTCAAGGATGCGGGGGTGGAACCTGAAGAAGTGGACGCCATCAATACCCACGGGACGTCAACACCACTTGGAGATGTTGCCGAACTTAAGGCAATTTCCAAAGTCTTCGGGGCACATGCACCCGAAATAAATATAAACTCCACCAAATCCATGACCGGGCATTTGCTGGGAGCTGCCGGGGCCATAGAGGCAATAGCTTCCATCCTGGCAATGAAATATAGCCTTGTACCTCCTACCATAAACCATTCGGTAGTGGATGAAAACATAGACCCTTCGTTAAACCTAACCCTGAACAAAGCCCAGAAACGGGAGGTTAAGGTTGCTATGAGCAACACTTTCGGTTTTGGAGGCCATAATGCCTGTATCCTGTTCAAAAAAATCAGCTGAGTACCAAAATGACGTTCCCAGGCAATATATTCAATTCCCATTCGAAGGAGGATGGGGATTTTTTTTTGGGAATAACCAAAATCCTGGGGTTCAAACCAAAAGATCTTGAGATCTATAAAAAGGCTTTTCTGCATCGTTCTGCCAACCAGAAAGACAAACTGGGCAACCCTATGAACTACGAACGCATGGAGTTCCTGGGCGATTCCATGCTGGGCACCATTATTTCCAAACATCTATATAAGGAAGTACCGGCAGGCGACGAAGGTTACCTTACAAAGATGAGGTCGAAAATCGTAAGCCGCAAGCATCTCAACGAACTTGGCAAAGACCTTAACCTGATACACTATGTGGAAAGTAAAATCCCCAAGACCCACTTTGGCGAGAACATACACGGCAATGTGTTCGAAGCCCTTGTCGGGGCAATATATCTCGACAGGGGTTATAAATACTGCGAGCGGTTTATCAATGAAAGGGTGATAGAGCCCTATGTGGATATAGAACAGCTCGAAGGGAAGGTTATAAGCTATAAAAGCCTGGTGATAGAATGGTGCCAGAAACAAAAGAAAGAATTCCATTACAGTGTCTATGAGGATACCGGAAACGACCCGGTGAAGCACTTCGCCGTTAAACTGACCATAGACGACAAGGTGATGGCCAAGGCAAGGGCCACTTCCAAGAAAAAGGCAGAGGAGAAAGCATCAAAAAGGGCATTTTTTGCCCTGCAGGATAAGATGGGCAAACCCTGACCCAGGCAGCACCCGCCTTTTATAACAAAATATGCGGGGGGTGTGCGGGCTTAAGGCAGCAGGAACCTAGGCTTGTTTCCCTAATAATTATATCTTTACATTTTTGGTTTCCTTATGGCAGTAACGCACAGGATACTCGATGATTTATCAGAGGAATCGTTTTCCCTGTTCGCTATCCACAGTACCCTTGAAGATTACGCGGTTGTTTACGCACTCAACCGGCATTTAAAATCGCGGTTCCAGAGGTTGCGGACAGACCTCGACATCGATAAGGGGATTTCCTTCCCGATTTTTGAATGGAAGGATGTTAGTAATGACAGGTACTGGACCCTGATTTCCAATTCCTGCCGTAAAGCGGAGGCGGGTAAAATCAACGAACTTTTTAATAATGAACCGTCCATTACTACCTACCACCTGATTCCCGAATACAGGGAGGTGGATTATTTTTTAAAGAGGGAAGGCGAGCCGGATGAAGGTGAAGAATTATTATTGAAGCTCCTGAGCGGCATTCCCAAATTTATCACCGCGTATGCCATCGACACCGATAAACTAAAATCGAAAAAAAATCTAATTTTTTAAAAAACATGCCAACTAAGAAAAAGACTAAAATTGTGGCCACTTTAGGCCCCGCCACCAGCAAGAAGGAAGTATTGAAGGATATGATTACGGCAGGGGTGGATGTCTTTAGGATCAACTTTTCCCATGCAGATTACGAGGATGTGGCAAAACGCATCGCGATGATAAGGGAACTCAATGAAGAAATGGGGGTATACACTTCGATCCTGGCCGACCTGCAGGGCCCCAAACTCCGGGTGGGGGTTATGGCTGGAGAGGTCGTGGTATCGCCCGGAGACGAGATTACCTTTGTAACGGGCAAGCCTTTTGAAGGGAATTCGGAGCGGGTTTATATGAATTACTCCAACTTCCCCAAGGATGTGAACCCGGGTGAACGCATCCTCCTCGACGACGGGAAGCTTATTTTTGAAGTACTCACCACCAATAAGAAGGATGAGGTAATGGCCAAAGTAGTTCAGGGTGGCCCCCTGAAATCCAAAAAAGGGGTAAACCTCCCCAATACAAATATCTCCCTCCCGGCCCTTACCGAGAAGGATATCAAAGACGCCATCTTTGCCATTTCACAGGAAGTTGACTGGATAGCCCTTTCCTTCGTGCGATTCAGCCAGGACCTCATCGACCTGCAGAACCTGATCAAGGAACATTCGGAACATAAGATCCCGATTGTGGCAAAAATAGAAAAGCCGGAAGCCGTGGAGAATATCGACAAGATTGTTGCCTATTGCGACGGCCTGATGGTTGCCAGGGGCGACCTGGGGGTGGAAGTACCCGCCCAGGAAGTCCCCCTTATCCAGAAAAAACTGGTTTTACGTGCAAAAAAAGCAAGGATCCCTGTTATTATTGCCACCCAGATGATGGAAACCATGATTACCAGCCTTACCCCTACGCGGGCAGAGGTGAACGACGTGGCCAATTCCGTTATGGACGGGGCCGATGCGGTCATGCTTTCGGGGGAAACCTCCGTAGGGAACTATCCCGTTCAGGTCATCCAGAAAATGACCAGCATCCTGCAGAGCGTGGAAGGTTCCGAACTGATACAGGTACCCCAGGAACCTCCTCACATCCGGACCAAGAGGTATATTACCAAATCGGTTTGCTACCACGCCGCCATCATGGCGAATGAGATCAAGGCAAAAGCCATTTCAACACTCACCAACAGCGGATATACGGCCTTCCAGATCTCGGCCTGGCGGCCCAGTGCCCATATCCTGGTCTTTACCTCGAACAGGCGCATCCTGACGCAGTTGAACCTCCTCTGGGGGGTCAAGGCATTTTATTATGACAAGTTTGTCTCTACTGATGAAACCATAGAAGATGTGAACCAGATTGCTTGCGACAAGGGATTCCTGGCTGCCGGCGATATGCTTATCAGCCTCGCTGCCATGCCGATTAAAGACAAAGGCATGGTAAATACGCTGCGAATTACCGAAATTTAAATCCCCGCGGGACAATCGTGAACAAACACCCAAATGAGTAGCTGGAGCCTTAGGAATAAAGTTGCCCTGATCACCGGTGGCAGCAAAGGAATTGGAAAAGCCACCGTGGAGGAATTTCTGGCCCTGGGGGCCAGGGTTATTTTTACGGCCCGGCAGGAAGCTGATATCAGGGAGTTGGAAGCCCTCTTCAAGGATAAGGGGCACGATCTCCTTGGGGTGGTAAGCGATGTGGCCGTTTCCGGCGACAGGGAAAAGCTGGGGGAACTTATCCGCAAAAGATATGGCCACCTGGACATACTGGTTAACAACGCTGGGATCAACATAAGGAAAAAGGCGGGGGAATACAGTGAAGAGGAATATATGCGCATCCTCCGTATTAACCTTATCGCGCCTTTCGAATTAAGCAGGCAGCTATACCCCTTATTGGAGAAAGGAGATCAGCCATCCATAATAAACGTTGCCTCGGTAGCCGCCCGATTCGATGTCCGCACAGGTACACCATACGGCATGTCGAAGGCCGGGCTGCTTCAGCAGACCAGGAACCTGGCGGTTGAATGGGCAGCTGCAGGGATCCGGGTGAATGCCGTTTCACCCTGGTTCACCGTAACCCCCCTCACCTCAGGGCTGTTGGAACAAAAGGACCGCATGGGGCCAGTCCTGGACGTCACCCCCATGAAAAGGGTGGCGCAACCCGGTGAAGTAGCCTCCGTCATCGCATTTCTTGCTATGGATAAAGCATCCTATATTACAGGACAGAACATAACGATTGATGGCGGGATGAGCGTTTCGGCCTTTTAGGCAACAGAACTAGAATTCGAATTTTAACTGTACGGATACTTCTCTGTCTCCCTGATCATCCCCTGTGTCTTCCGGGTTGAGGTTGGAAAGCGAAATCCCAAGGAGCCTTACTGAATTTTCCAGGCGGTCCTGGTATAATAGTTCGCGTGCAATTTCCATCAGGGTGGCCTTGTCTGCTATAAAGAAGGGCAGGGTTTTGCTGCGTGTCTGCAGCTTGAAATCGCTGTATTTTATTTTGAGGGTTACGGTCTTTCCCGCTAGCTGATACTTTTTAAGCCTGTTCCCCAATTCTTCCGAAATTTGATCCAGTCTCTCAAGCAAAAAGATTTCGCTGCTGAGGTTTTCACTAAAAGTCCGTTCTGCGCCTACCGATTTGGGAACACGGTGTGGTTTCACCGCACTGTTGTGAATGCCGCGCACTACGTGGTAATAATAGCTTCCGCTTTTGCCAAACTGTTCTTCCAGAAATTCAAGTGAACGCTCCTTTAAATCGCGGCCGGTGAAAATCCCCAACTGGTACATCTTTTCGGCGGTTACCCTGCCCACCCCATAAAACCGGCGGATCTCCAGGGACTCCAAAAATGGGATCACTGCTTCAGGGGGTACCGTTTTCTGGCCGTTGGGTTTGTTATGGTCACTGGCTACCTTTGCCAGGAACTTGTTTATGGAAATCCCCGCCGAAGCGGTCAGCCCCAGCTCTGTGAAGATCCGGGAACGGATCTCACGGGCAATCAGGGTGGCAGAAGGCATCCCTTTTTTGTTCTCGGTAACGTCGAGGTAAGCCTCATCCAGGGACAGGGGTTCCACCAGGTC
>Ga0209347_1004315_pt1 | contig 14988 bp, 10 predicted proteins | sample AutmiccommuBRH23_FD_187382 | JGI IMG/M metagenome (GOLD analysis project Ga0209347, IMG submission 187382) | Deep subsurface microbial communities from Mt. Terri, Switzerland - Autotrophic microbial communities BRH/23 (SPAdes) (version 2) | ecosystem: Environmental > Aquatic > Deep subsurface >... | reverse complement strand
GTTATGTTGGCTGGTGAGCTACAAATATTACGGTGCGCTGCACCTTGAGATGGTTCTGTGGGTGGCTGCAATTCTACAAAGATAACGGTGCTCTGCACCTGTTGCCTGATGTTATGTTGGCTGGTGAGCTACAAATATTACGGTGCGCTGCACCTGGTGGTGGTTTCATGGGTTGCGTCAATTCTACAAATATTTGGGTGCGCTGCACCTGGTTCCTGATGTTATGTTGCCGGTTGAGTTGTAAGAATTGCATTGTGCTGCACCTGGTGGTTTCCAAAGGATTATTGATGGAAGATTCTAATTGATTACACTGAGTTAATTATGGATTCAAACAATCTTCCACATATTTTCCCTTGAGCAGGTTGAACAGGTTCGTGGCAGCCCTTTTTTGCAGTTCCTGTGCAGCCCTGTCGGAATACCATGCATAATGTCCGGTACATATTGTGCGGGGATGATCTGTCAGAGGGATTTGTGCATCGGTTGCAGGCTCATTTTCATAAACATCCAATCCGGCGCTGTGAACCTGTTGTCTTATTAGTGCATTCAGCAATGCCTTTTCATCTATAATTTCCCCCCTTGCAGTATTAATGATCACTGGACTGTTCCTCATTTCCCTGAAAGCTTTTTCATCCAGCAGGTGGTTCGTCTCAGATGTCAGGTTGCAGTGAATGCTGATGACATGGGACTGCTCCAGCAACTCATCAAAGGTAACTTTCCGTACATTCAGTGTAGTAAAATAATTTTCATGTTTATATGGATCACAGGCAATGGTTTCCATGAAAAGGGGTGCTGCTTTCCTGCTGAATTCGCTGCCTATTCTTCCCAATCCGATAATGCCCAGGGTTTTATTGTGCAGTTCGAAAATATCTTCAGCTGGTGGCGAAGCAAAAAGGGTTGCAACCTGTTTCTTAGTGTTCCATAACCCCCTGCTGCACGATAACAGCAATGCCAGGGCATGCTCGGCAACCGCATGATTGGCATATCCCTGTACATTGGCTACTTTAATGCCATGTTTGGTGCAGGCATCCACATCCACATTGTCATATCCCACACCATAGCGGACTACAGCCTTCAGATTGTTCATTCCTGAAAGAAATTCAGAATCAATAACAGTATGTCTCACCAGAATGCCATGTGCTTCACGGGCAAATTCCGCTTTTTCAGCCTTGTCGCCTTTGTAGGATGGATGGATCTTCAGGTTGAAGCCCTCCCTGTTGAATACTGACTTTTCGAATTCATAGGCTTTGTAGCCTGAATCAAGTATTACAATGTTCATTGTTCTATATTTCCAAAGTTTCCAGAGATTCTGCCTGCCGGGTTAAGGTTATTTTCAATACAGTTACAATCTCTTTATTTTTTTCAGGCAATGTGATTCTGACAGACGCAGAGTCCTGTTTAAAGGAAAGTTTTTTTCCTTTGAACACAGAACAATCTTTTATGCGTACATCGTCAGGGAAGGGAAGTTTTAGTAGCTCTAAATCAGAATCAAAAAGGTAGATAAATATTGTGCTGTCTTTCCTGGCTGATGCCAATATATCACCTGGTTTAAATGGACCTCCTGTTGTGCCATACACGGCATCACCGTATTTTTTAAGCCAGTTGCCCATTTCCCTTAGCCTGTCGGCCTGCCTTGGTTCAATCCTGCCGTCGGGCATCGGACCTACGTTTAACAACAGGTTTCCGCCTCCTCCCACAGTTTTGAGCAGGGTGAGAAGGCATTCTTCAGTGCTTTTAAGTTCATCATCAGGCTTCCATGACCACTGTGTGCAGATGGTAATGCATGATTCCCATGGCTGGTCTATGTTGTATGTGCCAATCCGCTGTTCCGGAGTCGCAAAATCGCCGGCGTACTGATCTGAAATCGTTATTCCTTCCATCCCTTTGCGTCCTTTGTCGACACGGTTGTTAATTAGTATGTTTTCATTGACCGACTTCAGGTACTGGTAAAGGTTCTGTCCCATTTCATGCGTCCAGGGTTCCTCCCATTCACCGTCGAACCACATAATCCTTGAGTTGTACTTTTCAATCAGCTCCCTGGTCTGTACCTGAATCAGCGGCAGGAATTTCTCCATATCACCCGTATCCTTTCGGGTACTTCCTCCCGGGCTGCCAAGAGGGTAAAGCGGATGTTTCCAATCGCAAATAGAATAATAGGTGCCGAATAGAACCCCATGTTTGTCGCAGGCCTGTTTCATTTCCATCAGTACATCTTTTTTGTAAGGAGTGGCTTCAATATTATATTCGGAATAATCTGTAGGCCAAAGACTAAATCCATCGTGATGCCGGCTTGTGATGATAAAGTATTTCATTCCTGCATCCTTCAGGGTTTTTATCCATTCGTCTGCATTGAAACGGACAGGATTGAAATCTTTGTACAAATTGTCATATTCAACTGAAGGCACCTCTTTCCCTCTCGACCAGCCGATTTCGGTGCCTCTGAGACTAACAGGCCCCCAATGGACAAACATTCCGAATTTCATATCCTGGAATTCCTTCAGCAATTCCTCATCGGTTCTGTAGCTTTGCGCCATTGTAGTAAGGGTTAAGGCAAATAATAAAGGCAGTAATAAAATCTTCATTGGTTAATCATTTAATCCTGTTAAAACTAATAATTCTATGTGTCTTTTCATGAATGGTAAAGGAACTATTTATTTTTGAGGAGGATTTAACCCAATGAAATGAATAAAACAAAAGCTGTCAGGGAATCCCACTTGCAGTTTAACCACAGATCATCCGGTCATCCAGAAGTTCCGGTCTCTTCAAAAGTTTTTATCAGTAAAATTACGTTTTCTAACATTTGGAAATGGCTTATCGTTATGTAAGAAACCGATTACAACTTCAACTGGTTTGCAGGACATTTCAACATTGATTTTATCCGTTATACAATGAATTGTGTTTGAAAGGAATTTCCTCAATCGTAGATTTGTAAGCGAAATTCAATTTATACCTGGCATGAAATAATATACATTTAAAAAATCCAATAATGCAATAAAGATGTTGCACAGGAATATATCATATTGTTTTTTACAGTATAATATTTTTAAATTTACCATTGGAAAATTATACCTATGAACCGTTTTAGAATTTTATTTGCGTTGCCCCTTTTTTTGGTCATAATAGGGTTGAATGAAGCTCATTCCCAGCTAAATATCACACCTTTAACCGGCGAGATTAATTTTGATGGAATACCCGATGAAGCTGCCTGGCAACAAATACCCCGGTTTGATATGACCATGCACTATCCTGTTTATGGCAATCAACCTACAGAAGATAGTGACATCAGGATTACCTATGACAAGGATTTTCTTTGGATTGGAGCCATTCTTTATTATAAAGACATTTCGAGAATCGTTTCCACAAGTAAAAAAAGGGATGAGACCTCCAACAATTCCGATGCATTCGGAATTATTCTGGATACTTATGACGATAACGAAAATGCCCTTGCATTTTTTACTATGCCTTCGGGTTTAAAAATTGATTATACCGTTTCGAATGATGCTGTCGGCAGGGGTGGCCCCAATGGTGGAAGTACCAACTATACCTGGAACACTTTCTGGGATGTTAAAACTTCAAAGGACGATAAAGCCTGGTATATTGAAATGCGGATTCCATTTTCAAGCCTTCGTTTTCAAAGCGTAGACAATCTTACCCGTATGGGCCTTATTATTAACAGAAGGATTAGTTATCTTAACGAAATCAATACTTATCCGGCCATTGATACCCGCTATGGCATGAATGCCCCAATTAAGCCCTCACTGGCCTCACCGGTTTATTTTGAAAATGTGCAACCACGTAATCCTGTTTATATTTCCCCTTATGTACTTGGCGGATTTACACGCGATTATTTGCCGAATGAGGAAGCAACAAACTATGTAAGGCAGGATAAACCTAAATATACCGGTGGTCTCGATGTAAAATATAACCTGAACAGTAATCTTACACTTGATTTTACAGTAAATACCGATTTTGCACAGGTAGAAGCCGACGACCAACAGGTTAACCTGACACGTTATTCCTTGTTCTTTCCCGAGAAAAGGCTTTTCTTTCAGGAACGGTCAAGCATTTTCAGCTTTAATCTGGGAGGGCCGCAGGAACTCTTTTACAGTCGCAGGATTGGTATTGCGCAGGGACAACCGGTAAGAATACTTGGGGGTGCCCGGCTGGTAGGACGCGTAGGCGACTGGGATGTGGGTTTCCTAAATATGAATACCGAACAATATAATGGAAATCCGGCTGAAAATTTTGGCGTCGCACGGGTACGGAAGCAGGTATTTAATCCGAACTCTTATGTGGGCGCTATCCTCTCAACCCGTGTAGGTTTCGATGGAAACTATAATGCATCCTATGGCGTAGACGGAATTTTCAGGGTAGTTGGCGATGAGTATCTGGATATAAAACTGGCTCAAACTATGGAAAAAGGATTGGAAGCAAATCTGGCATCAGCCGATCCTACTTATTTTTCCGTGAACTGGGAACGACGGAATGACGAGGGTTTTAGTTACATTGCCAAATATGCCTATTCAGGGCAAAACTTTTATCCTGGTACCGGTTTTATGTTTACACAACAATTCCGGGAGTTTCGTGGAGAATTACTGTATGGTTTCTTCCCAAAGGAATCGTCCAGTGTTTTTAAACACCGTTTTAGCCTCGATTTTGCCTATATGAACCGGCTTCTTGACGGAAAACTCGAAAACTTTGAGCTTGCCCCACAGTATGTGGTAAACTGGAAGAATGGATTTTCGTTATTTAATAGCCTTAACTTTATGAAGGAAGGGGTTTTTCATACCTTTTACCTTTCTGAAAATGTATTTGTACCCGAAGGCAACTATTTCTTTGTTAATTTTTTTGGCAATATTGGCACACCACAAAACAGATCTGTTGTAGGCACATTTGGTTACGAAGTAGGTGAATTTTACGACGGGAATCATTTCGCTGCCGAGGTTGAAGCAGACCTGAACCTGTCGGCCAGCCTGCAGGTTACCGGTTCCTATAAATTCAACAGGATAAATTTTCCGGACCGCAACCAGCAATTCACAAATAACCTTGCCCGGGTGAAGCTTACCTATATGCTCAATACAAAGATTTCGGCCAGTTCATATATCCAGTTTAACGAAAACGACAATCTGGTGATCACCAATTTCAGGCTTAGGTATAACCCTGCCGATGGTAACGATTTTTACCTTGTATTTAACGATTTGAGATATATTAATAACAGCCAGACCTTAATACAACCACCGGCATATTTAAACCGTACATTGTTGTTAAAATATACCCACACTTTCCGGTTGTAAATCTGGCTATTGCAGGGGGAATTTATAGGGTGGCGGCAGCGGCTGTTAATATTGAAAAATTTCATACCTGAAGCTTTGGTCGTTGTTAACTATGTTTCCACATCAAACCTTACCGGGTCGAATCTCATGTAAAGGATGTATTGTTAATCTAATGGTACTATCTTGTTCCTTTACCGTCCTATGCCAATACCTCTCAAGGCGACTGGCTCCTAATATTTCTGCGTCTGAATTCAATTCCCTTACATGAATTATTTATTTTTAAGGCTGAAAAGAAACCATTGTCAGCCAGAGGCCGGTAATATCTAACTGATGAATAAAATGAAAAAACCATTACAAAAGCTGTTTATTAAGCCCGTTATTTTACTTATTGCAGCATTGATACTTTCTTCATCCTGCAACAATGGCAATGTTTCGTGGCCTGAGCCAACAATTGAATCAAAGCCATGGACAAGGTGGTGGTGGCCGGGCAATGCAGTCGATAGTGTAAATATTTCCCGTGAACTTCAGGAAATGGCAGCTGCCGGAATAGGAGGAGTGGAAATTACTTCAATTTATGGTGTACAGGGGGAAGACCATAGGAATATTGAATTTCTTACACCTGAATTTTCAGATATATTGAAATTTACAGTTAAGGAAGCAAAACGGCTGGGGATGGGTGTGGATATGCCTCCTGGCAGTGGCTGGCGTTGCGGTGGCCCGTTTGTGCCTGAAGAGAAGGGCCTTTGGTCGCTTAAAATGAATGCTCTTAAAGTTAAAGCTGGTGAAGTTGTTGATCCTGCCGGGTTTGAAAATGGAGAGGCTTTTTCATTTGTGGATGAAACAGGTAAGGTAACTGTACTGGATGCAGGAGTGAATTATACTGCACCATCGGCGGGAACTGTATATATAGCTACACGGGTTAAAAACGGGGATAGGGTAAAACGCGCTTCAGATGGCGGAAAGGGCTGGGCTATTGATACTTTTGATGAGGAAATCACAGAGTGGTACTTCAATGAGTTTTGGAACAGGATGAAACTGGATGATGCTTTGGTACGTTGTTTTTTTCACGACTCCTTTGAATACAGTGGTGATTTCACTCCCCGGTTTACAGAAGAATTTAGAAAAAGACGCGGGTACGATCTGGCAGAAGTCCTGCATGTCCTGGCAGGAGACATTGAGGAAAATGATGCTATTGCTGCCAGGGTGAAGTCGGATTACCGGGAAACTCTTTCGGACCTGGTGCTGGAATCATTTATACAACCTATGACCCGCTGGGCTAACAGTCACGGGAGCCTGAACAGGAACCAGGCTCATGGCTCACCGGGAAATGTTCTGGATCTGTATGCTGCCTGCGATATTCCTGAAACAGAAATCTTCGGAAGAATAGAACCGGGGAAGGTGGATGTTTTTACAACAAAATTTGCATCATCCGCAGCCCATGTTACAGGCAAGAAACTTGTATCATCAGAAAGCTTCACCTGGCTAGATGAGCATTGGACAGTCTCCCCTGCAGATATGATTCGGGCTGTCAACCGCTACTTTTTATCGGGGGTGAACCACATATTTTTTCATGGAACTTGTTATTCTCCGGCTGATGCAGCATGGCCCGGCTGGCTTTTTTATGCATCTTCCCAGGTAAACAACCGTAATCCGCTCTGGCGCGAACTGCCGGCTCTGTTTAAGTACATAGAAAGATCGCAGTCAGTGCTGCAGAAGGCTGAACCTCGGGCCGATGTGCTGGTTTACTGGCCCTGGCATGATGTAGCTTCATCGGGCAACGGAAGAATGTTTCTTAATCTGAATATTGACAGGGGTGACAACGCTGCCTGGTTTAGCAACTTTGCTATGGCAGAGGTTTCTCAGAAATTGACAGATGAGGGTTTTACCTTTGATTATATTTCCGACAGGCAGCTGCTAAACTGCAGGATGTCGGAAGGAGAAATCCTTACGGAAGGAAATGCGAAATATAAGGCGCTGGTTATTCCTGAAACGAAATATATGCCGGTTCATACCCTTCAAAAGCTTGCTGAAATGGTTGCTGAAAATGGAAAAGTGTTTTTCGATAACAATTTGCCTGAAAGTGCTCCCGGATTATATAATCTGGAGGAAAGGGAAAAGCAACTTAAAGCTTTAAAAACTGAAGTATTTTCTGTAGGCAGGGTTGGTGATGTCACCAATCTTTTAAACCAGGCTGAAGTACCGGGTGAAATATCTCTTAAGCAAAAGGGATTTCACTTTCAGAAGCTAAATATGGATAATGAAGATTGGTATATGGTAGTGAATACAGGGATAACCTCACTGGATGAATGGGTCGAACTTAGTGCAGAAGCAGGTTCATATCTTTTATACTTCCCTGAAAATTGTGAAATATCCCTGGCTGCAATGCAGGATGAGTCAGTAAGAATACAATTGGAGCCGGAGAGGGTGGTTTTTATCCGTTGCACCGACAGAACATTTGATCTGCCAAAGCACCGCTATGCAGAACCCGATATGAAACCTCAGGAGATAGAAGGCCTATGGAAGATCACATTTTTGGAAGGGGGGCCGGTTTTTCCGGGAGATGTTTCCACAGACAACCTTGTATCATGGACACAAACCGGGGATGAAAATACTGCACGATTCGCCGGTACTGCAAAATATACAGCAGAATTCGGGTGGGAAGGTTCTTCAGCAGCAGGATTGCTTGACCTGGGTACTGTTAATGATTGTGCAAGGGTAAGACTGAATGGAAAAGATTATGGTGTTCTGATGGGCCCTTCATTTAAAGTTGCCGTTGACAACCTCCAGCAAGGGAAGAATCTTCTGGAGGTGGAGGTGACAAATGTAGCCGCTAATCGAATACGTGATCTGGACCTTCGTGGTGCTAACTGGAAAAAATTTCATGACATCAATTTTGTGAATATCGATTACAAACCTTTTGATGCTTCTTCATGGCCCGTAAGAGATTCGGGATTGCTGGGGCCGGTAACAGTTGCCGGTTATTAATCTGCTATTTATCATTCCTGGTAAAAGTAAAATGGGTACTGGAATAAAAACAAAAAAATAATACCTGACGGTGCAGGTCAGTATTAAGTAATATTTTCACAATTTTAGCGAAACTTTTACCTGATTTAATTCTGATAAAATGAACTATTCAAAAAAACCTGTGGTTTCAAAAGAGGTGCTGGTGCCATTCATGTTAATTACCAGTTTATTTGCCTTATGGGGCTTTGCCAATGATATTACCAATCCGCTCGTAGCGGCCTTTCAGACGGTTATGGAAATATCGAATGTAAAGGCCGCACTTGTCCAGTTTGCATTTTATGGCGGTTATGCCACCATGGCTATTCCTGCAGCACTTTTCGTTAAAAGATATAGTTACAAGAAAGGCATTTTGATGGGCCTTGCTCTGTATGCTTTGGGTGCATTGCTTTTTTTTCCTGCAGCCCAGTTTGAAATCTTTGGTTTCTTTTTGATATCACTCTATATCCTGACTTTCGGCCTTGCCTTTTTGGAGACTACTGCCAACCCGTATATTCTCTCGATGGGTGATCCCGAAACGGCTACACGCCGGCTTAATCTTGCCCAGTCGTTTAACCCGATGGGCTCGCTGCTGGGAATGTTTGTAGCTTCTAAATTTATACTGGCTTCGCTCGAATCAGATAAGAGGGATGCCTCTGGTGAACTTATTTTTCCGGCACTGGATGAAGCACAAAAGGCTGTAATCAGAACACATGATCTGTCACTTATACGTGATCCTTATATCATACTGGGTTTCGTTGTAATAGCGATGTTTGTTCTTATTTATTTTTCTAAAATGCCAAAAAGGGCAGGAGCCGATCATACAATCCGGGCTGCTGATTCATTTAGAAGACTGTTCAGAAATGTGAGGTACAGGGAAGGAGTTATTGCCCAGATGTTTTATGTGGGAGCTCAGATTATGTGCTGGACCTTCATCATTCATTATGCCGATAACCTGGGTATACCAAAGGCAACAGCCCAGAATTATAACATAGTGGCAATGGTAATTTTCCTCTCAAGCAGGTTTATCAGCACCATGCTTATGAAGTATTTCAATTCACGGCTGTTGTTGACAATTTTTGCTATAGGAGGCATGGCTACCACTACAGGGGTTATTCTGATTGAAGGGATGGCAGGGCTATATCTGCTTGTTGCAACATCGGCATTTATGTCGCTCATGTTTCCCACAATCTATGGCATTGCATTGGAGGGTCTGGGCGATGATGCAACTATCGGGGCAGCCGGACTGGTGATGGCCATAGTGGGTGGTGCATTGATGCCGCCTCTTCAGGGAGCCATTATTGATATGGGTAACGTAGGATCTCTTCCCGCTGTCAATTTTTCTTTTGTTCTTCCTTTCATCTGTTTTGTTGTTATAGCAGTATACGGCTACCGTACGATGAAAGTACATCCTCGATTGCAATTTAAATAATATTATCATGAAACTGATTACTATAAAGGAAGCACGGTATGCAGCCGATCTTGCCGTTCTTAAAAGCAGGCTGGAGGATGAAGGTATCATATGCAGGCTGAAGAATGAATTGAATGCTCAGGTCATTAGTTACATTCCTTCAATCTATGTTGAGTTGCAGGTTGACGAACAGGATTTGGGAAGGGCGCTAGAGATCATGAGGGAAACGGAGCAGGAATAAGTAACATGGTGTGAAGGCTTCTGTGGTGCTTTGCTCCTTTCATATATTTCGCAAGGTATGAAATGAAAAAAGCAGGTGTTGTTTCAGATTGGATGATATTTTAGATGCACAGAGATACATTTAAAGTATTTTTGGAGCGTTTAATTGGTAATAAAGGAACAATAAATCATCCGTAAAATAATCCATATCGACATGGATGCATTTTATGCATCAGTTGAACAGCTTGACCATCCTGAGTTAAAAGGAAAGCCTGTAGCAGTGGGTGGATCCCGTGAAAGGGGGGTTGTGGCTGCAGCCAGTTATGAAGCCCGCAGGTATGGAGTCCGTTCTGCCATGGCATCCAAACTGGCAAAACGAAAATGTCCGCAACTCATTTTTGTGCCTCCGCGCTTTTCAAGGTATAAGGAAATATCAAATCAAATCCGCAGCATTTTTATGGAGTATACCGATCTGGTTGAGCCTTTGTCGCTTGACGAGGCTTATCTGGATGTAACTTTTTCAAAAAAGGGAAAGCCTTCTGCAACCCTGATTGCGCAGGAGATAAGGAAACGGATATTTAAAGAAACAAGCCTTACTGCTTCAGCCGGGGTATCGTTCAATAAGTTCCTGGCAAAAGTGGCTTCAGATGTTAACAAACCCAATGGAATTTTTGTGGTGACTCCTGATATTGCCCAGGATTTTATCGACGAACTGGAGGTTCGAAGGTTTTATGGGATTGGGAAAGTCACCGCTGAAAAGCTGAATAAGTTGGGGATTTGGTTTGGACGCGATCTGAAACTGATAGACAGGACTGAAATGGTAAGGCTTTTTGGTAAATCGGGACATTATTACTATGAAATCTGCCGGGGTATCGACAACAGGCAGGTGGAACCATTTCGCGAGCGGAAATCCATTGGTGCTGAGGAAACCTTTTCCACAGATCTGTTTCTGCAAAAGGAATTGGAAACGCAGTTGCTGGAGGTTGCAGAAACCGTTTGGGACCGTTATAAGCGTTCGAATTTAAAGGCAAAAACCCTTACCATGAAATATAAGTACACCGACTTTGAACAGCATACCCGGAGCAGAACAATAGCAGGATGGTTTACAACGCATGTGGAATTAACTGCAGAATCACTTTCGCTGCTTCATTCAGAGCAGTTTGTAAAAGGCATCCGACTGCTTGGGCTAACACTTTCTAATTTTCAGACTGAGGAAAAAAGGGATCCGGTCCAGCTGACAATTGAATTTTAAAGTTTCTTTGAATGTTCCGAGTTATATTGTATTTTCAGCAAGTTGGAATTATCAAGATTTTTTATACTAACTTTCTAATATTCATTACGTAATGAAAAAGATTCTGCAATTTCTTCTTGTATTTCTGGTACTCCTGGTGGCAGTTTATTTTTTAGGGCCAAAACCCTCCCGTCCGGAGCTCAGTAAAGATTTGCCTTCGCTTCCCGGGGGTACGGTCAGTACAGAGGAATATATTGCCTTAAAGGAATCGGAGTATAAAATAAGGAATGATAACCAGTCGCGGATTGTCTGGGCCAATGATACGGTAAAGGAACGCACTGCGTATTGCCTGCTTTACCTGCATGGTTTTTCTGCCTCATGGTATGAAGGGTACCCTGCACACGTTAATTTTGCAAAATATTTTGGAACGAATGCCTACTTTCCAAGATTAGCCTCCCATGGACTTGAAACGGAAGATCCATTAATTGATATGACACCTGACAACCTTTGGGAATCTGCAAAAGAAGCTTTGCTGGCAGCACAAAACCTTGGCAGGAAAGTCATTATTATGGGCACTTCAACTGGCGGAACCCTTGCCCTGAAGCTTGCAGCTGATTTTCCTGAATATGTGCATGCTGTCATTCTTTACTCGCCGAATATCCGGATCAATAACAGTGCAGCGTTTATGCTCTCGAAGCCCTGGGGACTTCAGATAGGACGAAAGGTTACCGGCGGCAACTACAGGGTGACCAATGAAGACACGCTATCCGCTGAATGCCGGTATTGGTATTGCCGCTATAGGGTGGAAGGTATTGTTTATCTGCAACAACTGGTAGAATCAACTATGAAGAAAGAAACTTATTCGCAGGTAAATGTGCCTGTATTCCTTGGATATTACTATAAGGATGAAGACAACCAGGACCAGACCGTCAGGGTGGATGCCATGCTCGACATGTTCGAACAGCTTGGCACTCCTGCAGAACAAAAGGTGAAGGTTGCCTTCCCTGATGCAGGTGATCATGTTATTGCATCTGAACTTACTTCTGGTGCAGTCGGACAGGTAACTGATGCAACCATCAGCTTTGGCGAAAACATTCTTAAAATGAAACCTGCCCGTGTACTAGCTGATTTTTGATGCAGCAGGTTCATCAATGAACCATACCAATACCCCTGAAACAGGTTCAATATGATAAGCCGGAAGACTTTTTGCAGCATCATCATTGTTCATAATTTCTGAAATACGGGCTGCCTTGCTTTCTCCTGTAACAAGAAAATAAATACGTTTGGCATTATTCAGGACCTTTCCTGTAAGTGTAATTCTTTGCTGCCCCGTATCAGGATGACTTGCAACAGCGCAAAGCTTTTCTTCATGGAACAGGTGAAGCTGATCGGGGAAAATAGATGCAGTATGACCATCCTCACCAAGGCCCAGTATAATAATATCGAAAACGGGGAGACGGTTTTTATTTTTAAGATTGTTTCTTATTTCAGCTGCATACCGCTCGGCTTCAGTTTCTGGTTGATTTTCACCTTTGATCCGGTGAACGTTTCTTTCAGGAATGGAAATCTTTAAAAACAGGTTATCCTTCGCCATTTTGTAATTGCTCTCATCACTTTCTGGCGATACGCATCGCTCATCACCCCACCAGAAATGAATTTTATCCCATGGAATCGTTTCGCGATGTTTTTTCGAAAGCACCTTAAATAGCTTTTTAGGTGTACTTCCCCCTGAAAGTGCAATATCATACCTTGGTTTAGGCCATTCGCTGATATACTTCCTTATTTCCTGTGCAACTTTCTTACACGCTTTTTTAGGCTTAGGATAAATTCTTACTTCAGTTGAAGGTTCCATTATTATGATATTTATATTTCGAAATTTACAAATTAAACATTTTACAACTCACACCACGTGCCGTCATTCGAAAGGTTTTTACATGGATAACGCCATTCTCCTTCTTCAATCAGATTATTTGAAACCTCAGGTCCCCACGTGCCCGCAGGATATCCGTATACAGGAATCTCAGGATTATCTTTCCATGCTCTCAGAATGGGCTGTACAAATTTCCATGCTTCTTCCACAGCATCGCTTCTTGAAAAGAGGGTAGCATCGCCATGCATGCAATCGAGCAGGAGCCTTTCGTATGCAGCCGGCAAACGTATTTCAGCCAGATCGGAATAATGAAAATCCATATTGACTGTCTGGGTCTGAAATCCTGCACCAGGAGTTTTCATTCTGAATTTCAGCAGAATTCCCTCATCTGGCTGAATTCTGATAATCAATTGGTTATCAATAGGCCCTGATAGTTCAGCATTAGTAAACAAATGATGAGGCACCTGCCGGAAATGAATGACAATTTCGGTAACCTTTGCAGGTAACTTTTTTCCTGTGCGGATGTAAAAGGGTACACCTCCCCAGCGCCAGTTATCGATAAAAAATCTCATTGCAACGAAAGTTTCTGTACGTGAATGCGGGTCTACTCCGGCTTCCTCACGGTATCCTCTGACTTCCTCTCCTTTAATTGTTGAAGAGATATACTGGCCCCTGATGACACTTTTTTCTACTTCATTTTCATCAATAATCCTTAGCGACTGAAACACTTTAACAATTTCATTTCGTATGGCATCGGCTTTCATTACCACAGGAGGTTCCATGGCAACAAATCCCACAAGTTGGAGCAGATGGTTCTGAAGCATGTCGCGCAAGGCACCCGAGTGTTCATAATAACCTCCCCTCCCTTCAACACCAAGGCTTTCAGCTGAAGTGATTTCCACCCTGTGGATATAATTGCGATTCCACATCGGTTCGAATATCCCATTTGCAAAGCGGGTTACAAGCATGTTCTGGACGCTTTCAATACCCAGATAATGATCAATCCTGAAAATCTGATGCTCCTCAAAATCCTGCATAAGGTCGATATTCAGCTTCTTTGCAGAATCATAATCCATACCAAAAGGTTTTTCCACTATTAATCTGCGAAAATACTTCATTGACTTATTTAAGCCGGCTGTGGCAAGATTTTTAGCAACAACATCATATACTGCAGGAGGAGTGGAAAGATAGAAGATGTAGTTGGGGTCTAAATCATAAGCCTTTTGAAGTTGGTCAAGCCTTGTTTTTAGCTTTTCAAAATCAGCCTGATGATCGGGAGAAACCGGTTCATAGAACAGGTTCTTGTTAAAACTTTCTGTCAATTCCCCTGAAGGCAAAAACACACCCGCATTTTTTCTGAACTCCTCATCTGAGAGCATGGTACGGGAGGCACCCAAAACAACAAACTTCTCAGGAAGCAGATCTTGCTGGAATAAATCGAACAAAGCTGGTATCAGCTTTCTCTTAGTTAAGTCTCCCGATGCCCCGAAGATGATGAGTATTTGACTTTGTGGTTTTTTCACTCGTTAATAAATTGTTTGTTCAAATTGCTTTCAGAATCATAACAATATACTACAACATCATTTTTGTAAAAAAAATAACTGAAGGAAATGTTCATCTGAAAATTATTATGAGATATCATTCCCTCAAAGCGGCCTCCTTGCGCTGAAACACCAAAAGGATTTATTTTTATGTGACTTTTAAATTCGAGGCCTTCCGTACAGGCATATTTATATGCTGCCTCTTTGGCGCACCAGTATATGATTCTGTATAACTTAGGATCAGAGGAGCCGGCAATATTCTGTATTTCTGTATCTGAAAGAAACCTGCTGGCTATTTTATCAGTATTTCGTGTAAGGCTTTCTACATCAATTCCAATATTCTCCCCTGAAAGTAAAAGTACAGCCAGTTCCTGGGAATGAGCAATACTAAGATGACAGTTTAAACCGGGAAGATAGGGTTTCCCTAAAAGATTATAACAAATTTC
>Ga0209347_1004314_pt1 | contig 14989 bp, 12 predicted proteins | sample AutmiccommuBRH23_FD_187382 | JGI IMG/M metagenome (GOLD analysis project Ga0209347, IMG submission 187382) | Deep subsurface microbial communities from Mt. Terri, Switzerland - Autotrophic microbial communities BRH/23 (SPAdes) (version 2) | ecosystem: Environmental > Aquatic > Deep subsurface >... | reverse complement strand
CTTCCGATGCTGCCGGCGACGCCATTTCTCCTGCTCGCCGCCTTCTGCTACGCCCGCAGCTCGCAGCGCTTCCACAGCTGGCTGATCAACCACCGCTGGTTCGGTCCCTACATCCAGTCGTACCACTCCGGCCGCGGCCTCTCGCACAAACAGATCTTCTGGACTCTGCTCCCCCTCTGGATCTCGATCGGCCTCACGTCGTGGCTCACCCGCGGCCAATGGGTGATTCACGTGGTGCTGTTTCTCTGTGCGACGGGAGTGACGGTGTATCTGTTTTCGCGGCGGCGGAAGAGTGAAAAATAGGACCTATGGGACCTATAGGACTTATGGGACCTATAGGACGAGGACCCTCGGATGATTCTTGGTGATCCCAGCCGTCACCCTGAGAGGCTGTGAAAACTTCGATATGTGTCCAATCCCGTCATCCTGAGCGTCAGCGAAGGATCTCAGAATTGAATGCACATGCCACGGAGCCCGAAGGCACGAGCCTGAAATTCTGAGATCCTTCGCTGACGCTCAGGATGACGGATCGGTTGTGCAACGGTGTCAAGACCGCGCGGCGCCAGCGGCCGGAGCTTTTCCTATAGGTCCTATCCGTCCTACTAGTCCCATAGGTCCTATCGTCAGCCCCCCTACCGCACCACTTCGCTCGCCCGCAGAAACCGGAACCCGCGCGCTCGTAACTCCGGCATCTCCTCCGCAAGCACGCGCATCGTGCTCGGGTACGGATGGCCGATGCCGATCGCGAGGCCGTTCTTCGACGCGGCGGCCGCGAGCTCGGCGAGCTGGCGCCGCACCGCGCGCTCCGAGGCGTCGTCGTCGAGGAAGACGTGCCGCGTCGCGGTGCGGACATCGAGCTCGCGGGCGACATCCGCGGCGATCGAGCGGCCGGTCGTGCGGGAGTCGATGAAGTACATCCCTTCCGGCAGCGCGCGCAGCACGCTCTCCATGACGCGCCGGTCGGAGGTCGCGAGCGATCCCATGTGATTGTTCACGCCGCGCGCGTGCGGGACGGCCTCGATGTTCTCCCTGGTCATCCGGCTGATCTCCTCGTCGCTCATCGAGGTGAGGATCGCGTTCGCGCCCGGTCGCTGCCGGCCGCGCGGCTGCATCGGCAGATGGCAGAGCACCTCGAAGCCCGCCTCGTTGAGGCGTTCGGCGAACTCCGTCGCGCGCGTGCCGTTCGGCAGGATCGCGCAGTTGACGTTCGGATCGAGCGCCATGATGTCGTCCAGCGGCTGCCCCTCGAAGCCGAGGTCGTCGATGATGAGGACGATTGCGCCGCCTGCGCCGTAGTCGAAGTCTCTCTTCCCGGGTGAAGCCGGCTTGCGCGCGGGACGCGGCGCGACGATCGCCGCATCGGCCCGTTCCGTCTCCTCGGACTCCCTCGCGAGCGGCACCGGCTCCGGCGGCGTGACGCCGACCAGATCGCTCGAGGTGACGGCCTTCCGCGTCTCGACGGCCGCTTCCTTCGGCGTGATCCCGTCGTTGAGCCATTGCCAGCCGAAAAAAATGGCCAGCCCGACGAGCGGGATGGCCATCAACAAAAGAATCGTCTGAAATGAGGTTCTGCGCTCCCCGCCCGCCCGTCTCTTCATGCGCTGGGCGAATTGTAGCGCGAGGTCGTCAGGCTGCCTTCTTCTCCTCGAGCGCTTCCGCGGAGACACCGTACAACTCGAGCGCCTTCTGCAGGATCAGATCCTCTTCCGGCTTCTCTTCGACATCGGCATCCTCGTCCCCTTCGTCGAGGAACTGCGAGGAGAGATCGACGACCACGTCGGGCTTGACGCCCGCGTCGCCGATCACTTTCTGCTCCGGGGTCGTGTAATGGCCGATGGTCATCTGCACGCCGCCGCCACTCGGCAGCTTGACGAACTTCTGGACGATCGCCTTGCCGTAAGTGGTGATGCCGACGAGCTTGCCGCGCTTGTTGTCACGCACTGCCGCCGCAAACACCTCGGCGCCGCCAGCCGTCGAGAGGTCGGTCAGCACCTGCACGTCCCCGTCGAACGATGTCTCGCGATCGGCCTGCCACTTCTTCGCCTCGGCCTTGCGACCGCTGACGGAGGTGATCATGCCGCTGGTGAGGAGCGCGTCGGCCGCGGCGATCGCCTCTTCGACGTCGCCACCCGCGTTGCCGCGGAGGTCGACGATCAGCTTGCGCGAGCCCTTCTTCCGCGCCTCGTCGAGAGCGGCGCGGAACTGCTCGGCCGTCCCCTTCTCGAAGTACGGAACCTTGACGTACGGGATGCCGGAGATCGTGTCGCTCTCGAGAGCGACCGGATGGAACTCGGCCGGGGTCACCGACACCGTCTCGCGTTTGGTCTCGCCGCCGCGGAGGACGCGCATCGTCACCGGCTTCTTCTGATTCAGCGCGCTGCGGATCTGCCAGACCGCCATCTTCGGCGTGCTCTTGCCGTCGATCTGCTCGATGAAATCGCCCTTCTTGACGCCTGCCTTGTCGGCCGGCGATCCGGCGACCGTCGCGATGACGTACGCGTAGCCGAAGCGCTTCGTCACGACGAGGCCGAGACCGTTGTCATCGACGTCGGCGAAGTTGCCGTGAGCGGCCATCTGCGCAGGGGGAACGTAATAGCTGAACTCGTCCACCGCGTCCGTGACTCCGGAGAACGCGCCGTCCATCAGCTTGTCCGACTGGACTTCGTCGACGTAGTTCGACCGCACCAGCTCGAACACTTCCGAGAAGATGCTCAGGTAGCGGTAGACGTCGTCTTTCTGCGTCGCCTGGCCGAAGACGGCCCCCGCGAGCAGCGTGGTCAGCAGCGCAATCGAGAGTGTGAGAAACGCGATTTTCTTTTTCGTCATCATCGCAGCCACTTCTGTGGATCTTCCGGTCTGTTGTCGCGACGGATCTCGAAGTACAGATGCCCCGTAGCCGTCTCTTCGCTCTCGCCCACTCCTGCAATCGGCTGGCCGGTGGCGATCGTGTCGCCCACAGCCACTGCAGACTGCTTGAGATTGCCGTACAGCGAGAAGACGCGGTTGCCGTGGTCGAGAATGATCAGATTTCCGTACCCTTTGAACCACTGCGAAAATAGAACTGTTCCCTGGAAGACCGCGCGCACCGGCGTCCCCGGAGCCGCTTCGATCTTCAGCCCGTTGTTCACGGTCCAGGTCGCGAACTTCGGATTGCGCTGCCGGCCGAAGCGTTCGAACACCTTTCCGCGCGCCGGCCAGTCGAGCGCTCCCTGCACACTGCGGATGTCGATCGCCGGATCGAGACCCCGCTTCTGCTTCGAAAGAGAGTCGACGAGCCGCTGGAGCCGCCGCGCCTTCTCCTCGAGCGCGGCCAGTTCCCGGGCCGTTCCCTTCTCCTCGCGGCTGAGCCGCGCGAGGAGCTGCGCTTTCTCCTGCCGCGTCCGCTCCACCTCGGCCCGTCGCTGCTCGACCTCGGCCCGCGCGACGCGGAGCCGCTCCTGGCTCGCGACCAGCTCCGCGCGCCGCGTCGCCAGCGTCTCCCGCGTCTGTTCGAATCGCGTGACCAGTCGCGCGTCGCGTCCGACGAGATAGCTGAGCATCGAGATTGCCTCGAGCGGGTTCCGGTTGTCCTCGAGCGCCAGGATCATCCGGACGTAACTGAGGCCGCCCATTCTGTAGAGAGCCACGAGACGCGCGCGCAGCTCGGCCTTCTGCTGCGCCGTCCTTTCGACGAGGCGGGTGACCTCCTCGGTGAGCGCCGTCTGTTCGGCGGTGAGCCGGGCATCCGCGGCGGCCGAGAGCTCGAGCTCGCGCGTCCGGATGCCGAGCTCCAGATCGACCTTTTCGAGATCGCGGGCAGCCGATTCCTTCTGCCGCTGGACCTCCTCGAGCTTCTTTTTCAGCCGCGTGATGTCGGTGCGGATCCGGTCGAGGTCGGATGACCGCTGCGGAGTCGCGGGCATCGCGACGGCGATCAGCAGGACGAGTGCGATCGTCCGCATGGCGCCTCGCGCCAGGGAGCTACGTGCCGTACTGCTCTCCGAAGTCGCTCAGCGCCTGGCGGGCCGCCTGCTGCTGCGCTTCCTTCTTCGAGGACCCCTCGCCTCGGGCGGTCAGCCCGGCCAGCTTCACCTCGACGACGAACACCTTGTCGTGATCGGGCCCGACCTCGTCGACGACGCGGTACTCGGGCAGCGGCAGCCCCCGTCCCTGCGCCGCTTCCTGGAGCGCGGTCTTGTAGTCGCGGAACAGCAGGTCCTGCTGATCGATCTGGCGGATGTCCTCGTTGAACGTCCGCTCGATGAGCTGCCGCGCCGCGTCGATGCCGCCATCGAGGAAGACCGCCGCGATCACGGCTTCGAACAGATTCGCGAGGAGCGAGTCCTTCTTCCGGCCGCCCGTCTTCTCCTCACCCACGCCGAGGAGGATCACCTCGCCCATCCCGTAGTCGCGGGCTTTCGCGGCGAGGCTCGGAGCGCTCACCAGGAACGCCTTCATCTTCGAGAGCGCCCCCTCGTCGAGCTGAGGGAACTCCCGGAACAGGAGGTCGCCGATGACGAAGCCGAGGACCGAGTCGCCGAGGAACTCGTAGGTCTCGTTGTGGCGGACGTCGCCCTCGCGCGACTCGTGGGAGTACGACTTGTGTGTGAGCGCGCGGCGGAGGAGCTCGCGCTGCTGAAACGTGTAGCCGAGGCGCTGCTCGAATGCGGAAGTGTCGAGGCTATCCAATCGGGTCGAAGTATACCGATTGCGGCGCGCCCCCCGCCTCGCCACTGTGCCACTCCGCCACTGCGCTACTCCGGAAATGACAAACGCCGCGAAGAACATTCGCGGCGTTTGCTTTGGCCGAGCCTTCCGCTGCCTACGAGGTTAGCTGTCGGATTCGGGCTGGAAGCCCTACCAGCTTCTGGCTGGATTCACCCCGGACGGTGGCAAGCCGTCGCATCGTTGGTTCCCCCGTTCCTCGGCGCCGAGGATTAGGCGGCAAGACCGTCGCCCCATAACGGCGACGGAGTGAGTGTACGCGGGAGCGATGCCATGTCAATCGGATTCTTCCGTGAAGAAGTCGACGATTTGATTCAGCGGATGACTCGCGAGTTGCCCGATCCGGGGCCCGATTCCGGAATGAAAATTCTGCGAAATCGTTTACCTCGCTACTTGCCAGCGAAGGCGGCTGTGGTATCTTGCGCGCCGCTTCGCGCGGAGCACCTGCCCAGGTAGCTCAGTTGGTAGAGCAGAGGACTGAAAATCCTCGTGTCGGCGGTTCGATTCCGTCCCTGGGCACCACCCCGAACATCCCCCAAAAGCCTGCCGGTGACGGCGGGCTTTTTCGGTTCTTGTGCAAGAGGTTGACGCGGGCATGCTTGAACGGCTGGCATCTTGTTTCCGATCAGACCACCAAGAAAGGCTTTTCGAACGCACTTCCTTCCTGCGTTAATCTACAGGGCGTGTCCCAAGGCCACGAGAGCGAGTGGAGAACGCGCAAAGCGAGGATCGATCCTCGTCTTGACGCTCTTGGCTGGAGACGTTCCCCCTCCTCCACCGCTCTCGACGCACACCGAACCGAGGAACATCCTACCGAGCACGGTCCAGCGGACTACGTGCTTCACATCAAACATTCCCCGGTGGCCGTCGTGGAGGCCAAGAGGCTCACCGTCGGGCCTCAGAACGTGCTGACGCAAGCCCAGCGCTACGCACGAGGACTCGCGGCGTCAAGCGTGCGGTACGGGGACTACCTCGTTCCTTTCCTTTACTCCACGAATGGCGAGGTCACGTGGTTCCACGACGTCCGACATCCGCTGAACCTTTCCCGTCAGGTAGCAACCTTCCATACGCCGGCTGCTCTCGACGAGGCGTTGGGGCGCGACTTCGAGGGTCAGTGTCGCGACCTGAGGGCGCTCGATTTCTGGCACCCGAATCTTCGCCCATATCAACGCGACGCAAATGAAGCAATCGAGAATGCGATTGCATCGCGCAAGCGGCGGATGCTGGTCGCGATGGCCACGGGCACCGGCAAGACGTTCACCCTAGTGCACGAGATTTACAGGCTGATGAAGGCGGGCGTCGCTCGTAGGGTGCTGTTCCTCGTCGATCGCCGCGCGCTCGCCGCGCAGGCCGCTCGCGCCTTCGCTTCGTTCGAGCCGGAGCCGGGCCTCAAGTTCAATCAGATTTACGAGGTCTACACGCAGCGCTTTCAACGTGAGGATTTTGACGAGGACGACGCGTTCGACCCGAACGTCCTGCCGAACCCCTATCTCACTGACCCCAAGCCCGGCCAGACTTTCGTCTTCATCTGCACCATCCAGCGACTTGCCATTAATCTCTTTGGACGCGAAGGGATGCTGCAAGGACGCGAAGGCGACGCGGAAGACGACGCGATACATCTGCCCATCCCCATCCACGCCTTTGATCTCGTGGTCGCCGACGAGTGTCATCGAGGTTACACCGGTCAGGAAGTGTCTGTTTGGCGAAACACCCTGGAGCATTTCGATGCGATCAAGGTCGGACTGACCGCTACACCGGCTTCACACACCACTGCGTATTTTCCCGACATCGTCTATCGGTACGAATACGAGCGTGCGGTACGCGAAGGCTACCTCGTCGACTACGACGTCATCACCCTTCGATCCGACGTCCGGATGAATGGCGTTTTTCTTTCCGAGGGAGAGGAGGTCGGCGTCGTTGACGCGACGTCGGGGCTGGAACGACGTGACCTTCTCGAAGACGAACGCCAGTACGATAGCTCTCAGCTCGAGCAGACCATCACCGCTCCCGACTCGAACCGCAAGATCATCGAGCAGCTGAAACGCTTCACCCTCGAGCATGAGGAACGTTACGGGCGGTTCCCGAAGACGTTGATGTTTGCGGTCAACGACCTCCCGCACACCTCGCACTCCGACCAGCTCGTGCGCACGCTGCGCGAGGTATTCGGTCGAGGCGAGTCGTTCGTCGAAAAAATCACCGGCCGCTCCGTAGATCGACCCCTTCAGCTGATCAGGAAATTTCGCAATCGCCCGGAGCCGAAGATCGTCGTCTCGGTCGATCTCATGTCGACGGGCGTGGACATTCCTGACCTCGAGTTCATCGTGTTCCTGCGACCGGTGAAGTCACGTATCCTCTTCGAACAGATGCTCGGGCGCGGGACGCGAAAGAGCGAATCGCTGCCCGACAAGTCCCACTTCACCGTGGTCGACTGCTTCGACGGGACGCTCCTCTCATACTTTGCGAAGGCTACGTCGATCACCGAGGAGGCTCCAGCACCACCGGGGCGAACCATCGTCGCGATCATCGACGACATCTGGAACAACCGCGACCGCGCTTTCAACGTCCGCTGCCTCTCCAAGCGGCTGCAGCGGATCGACAAAGAGATGTCCGGCGAGGCCCGGGACAGATTTGCGACCTTCATCCACGCCGGCGATCTCGCCGGCTACGCGCGCACTCTCCCGAAGCGGCTGGAGGAGGAGTTCGCGACGACGATGGGCCTTCTGCGCAATCTGGCCTTTCAGGATCTGCTGCTGCACTACCCTCGTCCCCAGCGCACATTCCTGATCGCCTACGAAGCAGAGGACGAAGTGTCGGCCGAGCGGCTCGTGCGCGACGGCGCAGGGAAGGCCATCAAGCCGGAAGACTACCTGCGACTCTTCGGCAAGTTCGTCACCGAAAAGCAGTCCGAGATCCACGCAATCGCCGTGTTGATCGATCGCCCCCGCGACTGGCGGCCCGAGATTCTCGATGAACTGCGCAAGCGATTGGCGGAAACGCCGGAGCGCTTCACAGAAGACCGCCTCCGCCTCGCCCATGCCGCGACTTACCGCAAGAGCCTGGTCGATATCATCTCGATGGTGAAGCACGCCGCGAAGGAGGAGGAACCACTTCTCACCTCGGCCGAACGCGTGGAACGAGCATTCGTCCGTCTGACCGATGGACGAGCGTTCACCGCGCCGCAAAAGCAGTGGCTCGACCGCATCCGCGAGCATCTCGTGCAGAACCTTTCCATCGATCGGGACGATTTCGATAGCATCCCGGTGTTGCACCGTCTCGGCGGCTGGGGCGCTGCCAATCGCGCCTTCGACGGTCAGCTTGGCGCGCTGCTCGTGCAGATCAACGAAGCCATCGCCGCCTAGTCCCAACGGGTAGTCAAGAGGATAGCCATGACACGCGAAGAGTTGCTCCAACGGATCTCGATCGATCCGAACGTCTGCTTCGGCCAGGCCTGCATTCGTGGAACGAGGATCTGGGTGGCTCTGATCATCGAGCACCTCGCTTCCGGCATGTCCGAGGACGAGATTCTGCAGGAATATCCGCAACTCGATGCGCGCGATATCCAGGCAGCGCTGGCGTATGCCGCGGAGATCACGCGCGAACGCATTCTTCCCACGGCGGTCGGCGCCTGATGACGACGATCAAGCTGGACGAAAACCTGAGTTCCCGGCTCCTCGAAAGCGCACGACTGTCAGGCTTTGATGCGGAGAGCGTGAGTACGGAAAAGCTGAACGGAACGTCCGACGCCGTGCTTTTCGAGCGATGCAAAGCAGAACAGCGCGCGTTGATCACTCTCGATCTCGATTTTTCCAATCCTCTCCGCTTTCCGGCCGTGGGCAGTGCGGGAACGATCGTCCTCCGACCGCGTCGTCCCGCTGCACAGGAGATCGCCTCGTTGTTTGACGAGGCTCTGCGGCGGCTGCACAGTGAAACCGTCGCTGAAAGCATCTGGATCATCGAACCCGGACGGGTACGCATCCATCGAGCGTGGGATGCGGGCGAGGAAGGCGACAGATGAGCGACGTCGTCCAGAAATTGTGGGGCTTCTGCCACACGCTCCGTCACGAGGGGATCGACTACGGCGACTACATCGAACAGATCACCTATCTGCTTTTCCTCAAGATGGCCGACGAGCGGGGCATCGACCTTTCTTCGCTTCCCTACGAAGAAGAAGGAGACGATGGTCGCCGCAAAACGCGGGAGAAGAACTGCTCCTGGCCAGCACTGCGCGAGCGCTCCGGAGTTCCCCTGACCGATCACTATGCCGAGACGCTGCGCATCCTCGGCAAACAGCCAGGCATTCTCGGTGACATCTACGCCGGTGCTCAGTCACGATTTCACAGTCCAGTCACTCTGAAGAAGCTGGTCTCGCTCATCGACGAGACCGAGTGGATCTCCCTCGGTGTCGACGTCAAAGCGGAGGCCTACGAAGGGCTACTGGAGAAAGCTGCCAGCGAAGGAAAGAAAGGCGCCGGGCAGTACTTCACACCGCGGGTACTCATCCAGTCGATCGTCCGCTGCATGCGTCCTGACCCACGCGTACGGAACGACTTCACGATCGCTGATCCCGCATGCGGCACGGGCGGATTTCTGATCGCGGCCTACGAATGGCTGGTCGCGGAGACTCGTGGCGGCGCGCTCGATCGTACCGTGTCGAAGCGCATCCGGACGAAGACCTATCGCGGCCAGGAGCTGGTCGCCCGTCCGCGACGCATGGCGCTGATGAATCTTTATCTTCACCAGATCGAGCCGGACATCCGCCTCGGCGACACGATCTACGAAGCACCGACGAGTGACCGGTTCGACGTCATCCTCACCAACCCTCCCTTTGGGACGAAAGGCGCGAATCAGGCGCCCGACCGTGACGACTTCACGATCGAGACCTCGAACAAGCAGCTCAACTTCCTCCAGCACATTTTGACCGTGCTCAAGCCCGGAGGACGCGCCGCCGTCGTTCTTCCCGACAACTGCTTGTTCGCCGACCAGGCCGGCGAGGTCTTCGAGATCATCACGCACGACTGCGACGTGCACACGATCCTCCGCCTGCCGCGCGGCACGTTCACGCCGTACTCGCAGGGAGTGAAGGCCAACGTTGTCTTCTTCACGAAGGGCTACCCGACGGAGCGGGTCTGGATCTACGACGAGCGGACGAACGTGCCGGGCATCACGAAGAAAGACCGGCCCCTGACGGCGGCGCACTTCGCCGAGTTCGAGCATTGTTTCGGCAAAGATCCGAACGGCCGCTCCCCGCGCGACGCGCACGACTCAACAGAAGATCGCTGGCGTTGCTTCACGATTGCCGAAATCAACGAACGCGACTACAAGTTCGACGGCTTCAAATGGCTGCGCGAAGAGTCGCTCCAGGATGGCGACAATCTTCCGGAGCCCGCCGAGCTCGTGAGTGATGCCATCGCGGAACTCGAGGAAGCGGTCGCCGAGTTGAACGCGGTGATGCGATTGCTGGATGACGGTGGCGAGGTCGCGGAAGCGTGAGCGCACTGCCGGAGGGGTGGGCTGAGACCACTCTCGGTGAGCTAGGCACTTGGAGTTCGGGCGGAACGCCGTCGAAGTCGACGCCGTCCTTCTGGGAGGGCACGCTTCCGTGGGTGTCTCCCAAGGATCTCAAGACAGATTTCGTCACCGATTCAATCGACCATATCTCCGAAGCCGGCTTAGAGGCTGCGAAGCTGAAGTTACTTCCGCCCGGCACGCTGCTGTTTGTCGTCCGAGGGATGATTCTCGCGCGCGCATTTCCTGTTGCGCTGACGCGGGTACCGGTAACGACCAATCAGGACATTCGTGCGCTGACACCTGCGGCAGGGATCGATTCCGAGTATCTCTTCCGCGCACTTCAGAACGAAGCACACAGAATTCTTCATTCGGTGAAAGAGGCGACGCATGGAACACTGCGCCTCGATTCAGACCAGCTGCAACGATGGCCGATACTGCTCGCACCACTCGCCGAGCAACGCCGCATTGTAGAGAAGGTTGAGGCGCTTCTCGCGAGCATCGACTATGCGCGCGATCGGCTCGGCGCCGGATTGAGGTCGATTCAGAAACTCAGACGCTCCGTCATCGCGAAAGCCTGCTCAGGCGAGTTGACCAGATCTTGGGCTGAAGTGAATATCTCTAGCGAGACAAGGCCGTGGCTAATTAAGCGGTTGGGCGATGTCTTTCGCGTAGCCACTGGGGCCACGCCTTTGCGAAAGAACTTGGCCTACTATCAGAATGGTGACGTTCCCTGGGTCAGAAGCGGCGCGGTGAACGAGTCTACGATAACTCTGCCCGACGAATACATAACAGCGCTGGCGGTCAAGGAAACAAACACGAAGGTTTTCGCGGCTGGAACCCTCCTCATTGCGATGTACGGAGAAGGGGCTACTCGCGGCAAAGTTGCTGAACTCGGGATTGACGCAGCAACGAATCAGGCGCTTGCGGCAATCGTGTTCGATCACGGCAACGAGTCACTCCGACCTTTCTTGAAACTGTTTCTGGGAAACCGATACAACCAATCGCGCGAAGATTCCGCTGGCGGCGTCCAGCCGAACCTGTCGTTGCAGATCATTCGGGACATCGAGATTACGATACCTTCTGCCTCAGAGCAGGCCGAGATCCTCAGGCGTGTCAATGTCCTGATGCACCTACTCGAAGCCGCCGAAAAGCGGGTTACCGATGCTTTGAGTGCAGCCGACAGGCTCCCTGCAACCATCCTCTCGAAAGCGTTCGCCGGCAGGCTGGTTCCGACCGAGGCCGAACTCGCGCGAAAGGAAGGGCGAAGCTACGAAGCCGCCCCCCAGCTGCTCGAACGCGTGCGGAAGACCTACGTGCGCGTCGTCAGGAAGAGCGCCGCCCATAACCGGAAGACTCAGCAACCCACCTCCTCCTGAAGTCCCCATAGATGATGCTGCGCAGGACAGTTTCGAATCGGTGTTGACGAACTCGGCAGGAGAGCCTCATGAAGGCATGGCCGACAGCGCTCCCGGTCGGTTTCTGTGGCGAATCAGAGGTCGCTCACGCCCGAGGAGGTACCGTAGTGCAGACGACGCGGGTTGTCGAGAGCAATGAACGGTTGCGGTGCCTCCAGCTCATCGCACCTGTCGGAAGGCGAAACCCGCTTTGCGCACGTGCTGATCGAAATATGAGCCTGGAGATACCGCTGAACGGATGCCTGAGAAAATCGAGATCGGCACGTTCGCATACTCGTACTCGGTACCGCTATGGAAGCGGACACCGAGCGTCTTCGTCAGTTCTTCATACGCCACGGCTGCGATATTGCTCGAATTGAGCATGACGTAGTTCATGCAACCTCCTGCTGATCGGAAACCGGGCATTGCTCCTGCGTCTTCTGGGCGAACCTCGTGATTGCCTCTACGATTTGCTCCGCGAAGGGCAACGTCTGGCCAGACTCGTAGACCTGATCGACGAAGAGCGCGGCGCCAGTCGCGTTGTTCAGAATTTCGCTCTGCTTGACTCCGATCTGCATCCGGACAGCGTTCAGTGCGGCTACATAAGCCTCGTCACCGATGGCGGCCTGACAGGCGGTCTCCAACTCGTCCTCGATGGAGGCGAAGGCAACTCCGACACTGGTCCCAGGAAAGGCCTCCGGCGTGGGGACTCCGCCCGCGCGTTGCAGGAACCTGTTGTACATCGTCGATTGTTTTTCCTCAGGTTTGCCCCGGTAGCGCGCATCGCCGTCGAACACAACGTAGGTCGGTATCTGGAAGGCCTCAAACACGAGCCATGGAATGCCGAGATTGCCTTTACCATCCGTGCGGATCACTGCGATGCCGCGATCGTCCCAACGCTTCTGCATGCGCTCGGCTAGCCTGGCGAGCAACGCTGCATCGCCAGCTCCTTCGACGAGGACTACGACGTCAGCAAAGAATCCTTCGCTCGCCGAGCTTAAGAAAGGTTTCGTCAGACGTGAAGCGAAACTCGTCCGCGTCACCTGCTTCGGCTCCATCTCGCAGCATCGCGCGTACGTTTCGCGGATCGCCTCGAAGGTCAGTTTCGTAACGGATGATTCGGCGGCACTTCCGTTCTGCGTTTTGCGAACGATGCGTACGTCTTCGAAGTGCTGGATATTGAGAAAGTACGGCGAGTGCGTCGTGAAGAGTACTTGGTTCCCCGGCGCTACGGCCTCGGAGAGCTGCCGGAGCACCGCTGCGATCTGACGGCAGCGCGCGGGATGCTGGTATAGCTCCGGCTCCTCAATCGCGAGGACGAGGTCGGGCTGACTGTCAGGCTCCGCGCCGGTGCGGATACGAGCAAGGTGTGAGAGAACGGTGAAGATGATTGCCCGCTGCAGACCGTGACCTTTTCGGGAAAGTTCGCCTTCGAAGTTGTCTTCGGTCACGCTGGGCACGATGCGAGGCTCCGACGGCTTAAGGTCCGGCGGGATAATGTCGAAACTCAAACGCGCATCTCCAACGAACGACTTCAACACCTGGTTCAGGTCCGAGGCGAGCGTCTCGAGATCCTGCCCGATTATTGCCTTGTCGTAGGCGCTCTGCGTGAGCGCATGGACCTTGAGAGGCAGCTCCCGCACTTCCGGCCGGGCCTGGATCTTGGGCATCACCACGAGCTCTAAGAGCTGCGCAAAAGAGGCTTTACGGTCCTCCGCTTCGTGGCTCACGTCGCGAACCGCCGGTACATAGACAAACCGAGTGAACTTCTCCAGCTTGCCGGACCCTACGCTCTTTTCGCCGAACAACTGAGTCTCGAGTTCCTCGCGTTCCAGCCGCTCAGGATGCGCTGCTTCGTACGCCTTCATGCCTTCGATCACATCTCCGTCTTTCTTTGCCTTTACTGTTTCGGAGGGCAGCGTGCCGTCTTCGATCAGGGCGTTGTACGCACTCTTCCGCTCGCTTGCCGAGGAAGCGTTCCGAACAGCACGGAACGGCGGAAAGACGAGCTGGCTCGCGAAGTACTTGCCGGCCGTCCCCTTGGCGCCGGTTGCGAGCGGAGGAAACCGCTTAGTGACGGTCAACGTGTCCCCATCCATGTAGATCGCCAGCTCGGCTTTTTCGTCGGGGCGGAGATCGGTGAATGTGAGCTGAACCGCAATGGCATCCGTCGTCCGATTGTCGAAGTAATCCTCTGGGCTCACGGCCGCTGTTGGCGAGTAGAAGAACTGGAGCGCCTGTAGAAACGTGCTCTTGCCCGCGCCGTTGCGACCAACGAATCCGGTGAGCGCGCAGAGGTCCACCTCCGCCGAGCGAACGCAGCGGAAATTCGTGACGTGCACTTTCTGAATTTTCACTTCGGAATTCTCCATCTGTGCGGAAATCCGGGTCAAGTTGATGCATCAGGCGCGCAGCGGACTAATGTGATTCATGGGCACCGCGACCCCGAATGCAGCTGGTTCTTGCAGGAATGTGAGAACGGTCGACAAGATCACCAGAGTAAGCGAGTCCACCGCCTGTAGAGTGCTCGTTGGCGTCACCGCCACGTAGTAGATCCTTTGGTTGCGCCAGCGGCCGCTGGATACAGACGAGAGATACTCGACGACGGGAGAAGCGAGAAGCTCATCGAGAGCGAGCAGCTTCAGAGCATCGACGTCCCTCCCGCCGAACTCCTCGATCGGATCCGCGGTTGCTTGAGGCGGCGCAAGCGGAAGACGCCGCTCACCTCCGAAATACCCCTCTTCCCCCGCCCTGTTGCGCCGGTCGTGATGCGGCTGATCGGCGTCTTTGCTCTCGCGTTCCTCGTCTCCCTCCCTCTCCTCGCCGCGCCGCGGCGGCGGGCGGTTGAGCATCCGGGATCGGTTACGCGGGAGGAGATGGTGGCGGAGGCGATTCGGGTCGCGGATCGGGTGGCGTGGACGTATCACCCGCGACTGCATTGGGAGAATGCGGTGTTCTTCGATGGGCTCGTGCTCTTGGGCGAGCAGCTCGAGCTGCGCGATCCGGGATCGGGGCAGCGGTTCATCGATCGCGCGGCGGAAGTGCTGTTGCTGAGCGACGATCCGATCGAGACGGTGTACTGGGGTGATGGAACCGCGTGGGCGCAATCGGCGCTCGATCTCTATCGCGTGCTGCCTCCGGGCGATCCGGGTCGCGCTGCGCTCCTGAGCAAACTCGAGGGGTCGCTGCAGTTCGCGCAGCATGCGATTCGCGTCGCGCCGACCGACGGCGCGCCGCGGAATCCGTGGTGGGTCGAAGGCGGCTACGGGACGCGCTTCTGGCAGGACGATCTCTACATGGTCGTGCCATGGCTCGCGCTCTACGGCGCGTCGCAGGACACGCTGCCCGGCAACGAGCTCGCGCGCAATCTCGCGTACGAATAG
>Ga0209347_1004313_pt1 | contig 14993 bp, 12 predicted proteins | sample AutmiccommuBRH23_FD_187382 | JGI IMG/M metagenome (GOLD analysis project Ga0209347, IMG submission 187382) | Deep subsurface microbial communities from Mt. Terri, Switzerland - Autotrophic microbial communities BRH/23 (SPAdes) (version 2) | ecosystem: Environmental > Aquatic > Deep subsurface >... | reverse complement strand
TAGGACCTTGGGGCTCGCAATAATCCTGTATTCAGCCATTGCAAATTCCATTTCTCTCTCTGACCTGGCTGTTTGGGCTGTTATCGGTATCGTGACCCAGGTTGTGGCCAACTTTTTAGCAGAGGTCTTAACACCAACTTTTAATATTGCCCAGGCCCTGGAAAAAGATAATGTGGCGGTTGCCATTGCCTTGTTTGGCATGTTCGTATCCATCGGCCTGGTAATTGCCGGATGTTTGACGTATTAACAAAATTTGTTCCTCTCCCCGGACTCAGGGTGAGGATATTTTTTGGGGAAGGTGACAAGGGTCTGTGCTGATTAAAAGATACCTTTTTGATGTATTAGAAATTGAAGAGTCGGATAACAAAGTTAGCAACCGTTTCGAACAGTTCATGTTTGTGCTAATCGTGTTGAACGTAGTTGTAACGATTTTTGAAACAGTCAAAAGTTTCCACGACATTTTTGGCACTCTCGTTTACTGGTTTGACATATTTTCATTGTTGGTATTTACAGGCGAATATTTTCTAAGATTATGGGTCTGTACTCTTGATTCAAGGTACAATTCATTTTTTCTTGGTCGGATTAAATACATGCTTTCACCGCTCATGTTGATGGACCTGGCTGTGATTATGCCATTTTACCTGCCATTGGTTCTAAACATTGATACAAGGTTTATTTTAATTCTTAGGGTATTTAGAATTGCCCGGATTCTTAAATTAACCCGCTATTCCGGAAGTTTCCAGAAACTGGTCCGTGTAATTGGGAAGAAAAAGGATGATTTGGTTGCTTCTCTTGGAGTTGTTTTTATGCTGTTGATTCTTTCTTCTTCACTGATGTATTATTCTGAACACAGTGTTCAACCTGATAAATTTTCGAGCATCCCTGCTTCCATGTGGTGGGGAGTAGCAACTCTCACAACAGTTGGATATGGTGATGTATTTCCGATAACAAACCTCGGGAAATTTATTGGGGCATTCATAGCGGTTTTAGGTATCGGGATGGTGGCTCTGCCCACAGGAATCATTGGCTCCGGATTTTTGGAGGAAATACAGTCCTGTAAAGCCGAGGAGAGAATCTGTCCCCATTGCGGAAAACCTGTCGAATTTGAATAGGTTGCACCAATATCGATAAGGTTTTATCTAAGAAGTATTCTAATGTAGGAGAGAGGTTCACGCCGGTTTGCGAACCTCTCGTTTTCATTCATAGAAAGTCAAAGTCTTTACTTACCCAATCCTCAAAATATATGCCCTCATTGACCAAATTCGGTCCATAAATTTGTTTGAACCTCTGAGGCTTTCGCTGTGGGCCGTTGATCAGGTGAACGGTCTGCTTTTCGTGGGCAAGCCTCCTGGCATAGTCAAAAAGTTGATAGGAAAGGATATCTGCCTCAGGTAGGGAGTAGCCGATAAAATAGATTTGTCCGGCTTCCGTTAATGATTTCAGCGCCTTGAACCACAGCCGGCGGAGCACGGACATGGTATATGACTTGAATAGGGTAGGCGCAATGATAAAATGTCGTAGGTTCACCTGTTGATTTGGTTGAGAACAATTTTTACAAATCATGAGTGAATCTGTTTCTTTTTCTGTGATAGGGTGCTCAGTGACCAAAGGTGAGAAAAAAAAGACATCGCCGCATACAGGGCAGTAATACAGGTTAATTGAACCATGCAGCTTCAGTAGATTTACCGGTTTCTTTCCCTGGAGCTTGGCATCGACCGTTTCGATGCAGTATTTATACCCCCACCCGGTCGATATTAGCAGGTCTTCCATAATCAGGTCATAGTTAAAAGATATGATTGTCTCGTCTCCACAGAGAATGCTTCTGAAGGCACTGTATGACGGGTGACTGCTGTCAAGCTTCAGGGGAGAAAGCAGCTTAGTAAACTCTGCCAGCAGAAGTTCTTCGAAGTGGGACACCCGAGAGTAATCAACACCGGGGTATGGCTTATAGTGTCTAATCAGATCAAGTCGGCTTAAGACTTCTTCCAAATCAGTGTCATCAGACCAATCCTGCTTACCCTGAAATAAAAATTCGTCCAGGAACGATTTAAGCTCCATAAGCTGTGGGTTAAGCCCGTTGGTGCGAAAAATATGATTAATCACCGATCTGGCTAATGGGGCCCCGGCCTCTACAGAAAAGCCTGAACCCAGGACATAAACCCGGTTCATTGAATAACCTCCTGCGAATTTGCTGAAAATATCGGAATATCTATAGATTTGGGCATTTGCGGCTTCTTTTATACATTGTCAATGATTGTTGGGGAACAATTGGGGATAACCTAGTATTATAGGTAATTCACGGAATTTGTCAGAATGGCAGGAAAAATACTAACTGATGTAGAAAGATTAAAAGTCCAGAAAGGTGATTAAATGGTTCAGGAGATTACAATAAAAGAGGCCCTGGCATTACCGGGCGTTAAATTCATAGATGTCAGGTCAGAAAGCGAATTCTCGGAAGCCTCCGTTCCAGAGGCAATTAACTTGCCTGTACTTACCGATGAACAGAGGGCTCGAGTTGGTACTGCCTACAAACATCAAGGGGTGGACGTCGCCAGATCCCTGGGCCTGGAGTATGTTTCTCCGCGGCTGCCGGATATGGTCAAAGAATATCAGGGGCTTGCCATGGAAAACCCGTTAGTAGTGTATTGCTGGCGCGGCGGTATGAGAAGTAAGTCGATGTGCTCTCTTCTTGAATCTATGGATGTACCGGTCTATAGGCTGGTAGGCGGTTACAAAGCATATCGGAAGTATGTCAATGAATACCTCGACCGCCCACTTCCCCACCAGGTTACTGTGATCCACGGACTTACCGGGGTCGGGAAGACAGAGATTCTTGAAGAACTGGCCCGGTTGGGTTCACCAGCTGTGGATCTGGAAGGTCTGGCCAATAACAGGGGATCAGTCTTTGGACAAATAGGCTTAAGGCCTCAGCCAAGCCAGAAGATGTTTGATGGGCTTCTGGTCAGAGAACTTGCTTTCTGGGAAGCTTTTGGCAATATCATCGTCGAATGTGAAAGCAGGAGGATAGGCAGAATTATTCTCCCCGCTTCTCTGATTGTGGCCATGAGAGCTGGTATAAGGATATTAGCATATTGTCCGGTTAGGGAACGGATTAAACGTATTAAACGGATTTATGCCGGTGATTATACTGATAACAGGGAAGAACTTAAAAAAGCGATTTTTTCTCTGGGGCAGAGGGTAGGCCGGCAGAGGGTTGACGAATTCTGTCAGCAGGTGGATGAAGGCCGCTTGGACGAAGTTGTGGAGTACCTGCTGATTAATTATTATGACCCTCTGTACAGGTATCCAGCCGCACCTGACCCCGATTATGACCTGAGTGTGGATACCACCGATATCCGAGCCGCTGCGGAAAAGATACATTCTTTTTTGCAGGGTAGATATAGACCTATGGTTTCAGCTCACTAAATATGGAGGTGCGTAATGGGCAGCATAGGAGAGACACTGAGGGCCGCCCGGGAAACAAAGGGAGTCAGCCTTCAGCAAGCAGAAGAAGATACTAAGATCAGGAAAAGATATTTGGAAGCTCTTGAAGATGAAGATTACGATATTATCCCGGGGCGCGTTTATGCAAAGGGATTCCTTCGTAACTACGCTGATTATCTGGGCCTTAATCCCGATGAGATGTTAATGGAGTTTAAGCTCTTGGGGTCGCCGGTCAAAGAGGATTTTCAGAAGACTGACATTGATATCGCTCTCAGTAGAAAGCGGTCCAACAGCCGTAAGGACAGAAGAGGCTATCTGGTAACTGTTATAATTGTCCTGTTGGCCATTTTTACTTTGGCGGTTTACAGCTTCGTATCTAAAAAGGCTGCGCAGGATAATATTACCAATAATAATAAACCCACTGTTTCCGGAAATACTTATACCCCTGATAATAATGCTGCAAACAAGCCGGTCGACAAGGCACCCAATTTACCGGATAGCACTGCTGGGCAGGTTTATAATAATCCCGCAACCCCGGGGAACGGTGTTCAGGTTCCGGCCGGAGGGCCAAGCGGGGAAAATACCAGTCCGGTTAACATGGTGCTTAACGGGAAAACTCAAGTTTGTTGGGTACAAGTTAAAGTTGACGGTGTAGTTAAATTTACTGGTAACCTTAATCCTGGTGCTACCCAGACATATTCAGGCAATAAAGTTGAAATTACACTGGGTAATGCCGGCGCTGTTGAAGTCATCAAAAACGGACAGAACCTGGGTGCTCTTGGGCCTCTGGGAAAAGTGGTAACACAAATATTTGTACCTGACATCGCCTCTGGTACTACTCCTCCCGGTGTCAATGGTACAGCCTACTAATTAGGTTAAAACTTAGGTTGGAAGAAGGTATCGAAAATGGCTGCTAAAGAGAATTCCTTTGATATTGTTTCTGAGGTTGACCTGCAGGAAATTGACAACGCTTTGAACCAGGCCAGGAGGGAAATTGAGACCAGGTTTGATTTCAAAGGCAGCAAGAGTGAAATTAGGTTTGAAAAAGATGCAATCACACTGGTATCAGATGATGATTTCAAACTGCGTAATGTTGTTGACATCCTTGAAGGGAAACTGGTCAAAAGGGGCATTGACCTCAAAGTGATGAAATATGGCAAGGTAGAACAGGCCGGGGGAGATACAGTGCGTCAGCAGGCAAGTATCCAACAGGGAATCGATAAAGACCTGGCCAAGGAAATACTTAAAGATATTAAGAACTCCAAGATCAAGGTGCAAGCCTCAGTGCAGGGTGACAAAGTCAGGGTCACAGGCAAAAACAGGGATGATCTGCAGGCGGTAATTCAATTGCTTAAGGGAAATGATTATGTTATCCCCCTGCAGTTTATAAATTACAGGTCGAGCTAAAAATAGGTGCTAGGTGCTTGGTGCCAGTAAAAAATATAATTAAAACCAGGGATGTAAAGGGTGCAAAAAATGCTCCCTTTATGTTTTATTGGTGGCACTTTGTGTTTTTTATTTGTTTTTATTTTACCTAGCAACTAGAACCTAGCACCTTTTTTTTATCGTTTTTAGGGGAAACTATAAAAACGTGATATAATTGTAACAAGTTTTTCAAATACAGGTGAGACGTTTGAGGCACATGGAGTTTTTACCGATGACAAGAGAAGAGATGGAGGCCCGGGGCTGGTATTATGTTGATTTTCTCCTGGTCACAGGAGATGCCTATGTGGACCACCCCAGTTTCGGTGCGGCCATTATAGGTCGGCTTTTGGAAAGTCTCGGCTTTAAAGTAGGTCTCGTGGCCCAGCCCAACTGGCGCGGCACAGGTGATTTTACGGCCTTGGGCAAACCCCGTTATGCCTGTCTTGTAACCGCCGGCAATTTGGACTCCATGGTCAACAACTACACGGGAAATAAAAGACGCCGCAAAGAGGACCTTTACTCGCCGGGGGGCAAAATGGGAAGAAGGCCTGACCGGGCTGCAATAGTTTTTTGCAATAGGCTTAGAGAAGCGTGGCCAGGTATCCCTTTAATTATCGGTGGGATTGAGGCCAGCTTACGGCGCTTGGCCCATTATGACTATTGGGATGACAAGGTTCGCCGGTCTATCCTCGTGGATTCCGGGGCAGACTTGCTGGTCTACGGGATGGGCGAAAAACAGATAGAGGAAATAGCCCGACGGATGGCCAAAGGCCAAAATGTTTCACAGCTTACCGATATACGTGGGACAGCCTTTTTAACAGGCCATGTAGCCGAGGGGAAACATGTGCTGCTGCCCTCCTTTACAGAGGTTAGCGGCAGCAAAGAAAAATATGCGGAATGTTTTCGACTGACGTACCATGAACAGGATCCGTTTCGCGGCAAGACACTTGTCCAGCCTCACGAGAAGCAGCTGGTTGTACAGAACCCGCCGGCTAAACCGCTTACTACCGGAGAAATGGATAAAATATATGAACTGGCTTATACCCGGACATATTATCCCTCTTATGAAAAGGCAGGAGGGGTTCCCGCCCTTAAAGAAGTAGAGTTCAGCATTACGGCTCAGCGGGGGTGCTATGGCGGTTGTGCCTTTTGTGCCCTTACCTTTCACCAGGGCTGTATTATCCAGGCCAGGAGCCACGAATCGATTATCAATGAGGCCACTTACTTGACTACTCTCCCTAATTTTAAAGGGATAATTCATGATGTGGGCGGACCCACTGCCAATTTCCGGCAGCCGGCATGCAAATCACAGCTCCGCAGGGGGACTTGCCGGGACAAACAGTGCCTCTTTCCTGATAAGTGCAGTAATGTTCAGGTCGACCATTCCGATTTGCTCAACCTTCTGCGAAAGCTCAGGAGCCTGCCGGGGGTGCGGAAGGTGTTTCTGCGTTCGGGAATCAGGTACGATTACCTGGTCTACGACAGGAATGAAACCACCTGGGAAGAGTTATGCCAGCATCACATAAGCGGGCAGTTGAAGGTGGCTCCGGAACATGTTTCACCCAAAGTCCTCAGGCTTATGAGAAAGCCGGGGCCAAAGGTTTACGCGGAATTTTCCCAGAAGTACCGGGATGTTAACAAAAAATTGGGCAAGGACCAGTACCTGGTACCTTATTTTATAGTATCCCATCCCGGGACTACATTACCGGAGGCTGTTAAGCTTGCCGAGTATATAAGGGACATGGGATATCATCCTGAGCAAATACAGGATTTTACCCCAACCCCAGGAAGTCTGTCGACCTGCATGTATTACACTGGTTTGGACCCTTTTACCGGGGAAAAAGTATATGTACCGAGGTCAGACCGGGAACGAAAAATGCAGCGGGCCCTGGCCCAGTTCCGCAACCCCAAAAACCGAGAGCTGGTAAGGGAAGCCTTGGTTAAGGCAGGCCGCCAGGACTTAATTGGCAGGGGCCCCAAATGCCTAATCAGGTAAAATCTTTTTGACACCCATGGGTTGGTAGCCTATACTATTATGTATAACGTTTAACCATAGCATATTATTTTTGAACAGTTGGAGGAAAATTCCCTTGTTTAACGTAAAAATAATCAGCTTAGGCTGTGCCAAGAACCTTGTTGATTCGGAAGTAATGTCGGGACTATTGAACGAGTCAGGTTATTCTTTTACTGAGGATGACCAGGATGCTGATGTCCTGGTGATTAACACCTGCGGTTTCATTGATGCTGCCAAAGAGGAGAGTATCGGTGCAATTGTTGAGGCCACACGTTATAAAAAAGAGGGCGCCTGTAAGGCGCTTGTAGTGACAGGATGTTTGGCTCAGCGCTATAAGGATGAAATTCTTGCTGAAATTCCTGAAATAGATGGCATTATTGGCACCGGTGAAGTTTCGCGTATAGCAGAGGTTATCCGGGAGGCGTTACAGGGAAAGAAGCCTGCTATAGTGACGCTCCCGTCGTATTTATATGACCATAACACACCGCGGATTCTGTCCACTCCAAAATATTCGGCATACATCAAAGTGGCCGAAGGTTGTAACAACAGGTGCGCTTACTGTGCGATACCCCTGATCCGGGGAGAATACCGCAGCAGGCCTGTTGAATCTGTAGTGACAGAAGCTGTACGGTTGGCCGGCCAGGGGGTCAGGGAGATAAACCTGATTGCTCAGGATACGACACGCTACGGACTGGATATCTACGGGGAATATAAGCTGCCTATACTGCTGAGAAGTCTGGCTGAAATAGATGAGTTGTCCTGGATCAGGATCCTATATGCATATCCAACGCATTTTACCGATGAACTTATTGATGTGATTGCCGGGGAAGACAAGGTATGTAAATATCTTGACATTCCGCTTCAGCATGCTGACGATGACATTCTGCTAGCGATGCACAGACAGGGTTCAAGACGGGACATCCTTAAGCTGGTGGAAGACCTAAGGAAAAAGATACCCGGACTGGCTCTAAGGACCTCGTTAATAGTAGGGTTTCCCGGTGAAACTGAAGATAAATTCAGAACCCTCGCAAATTTTATTAGAGATGTCCAGTTTGATAAGGTTGGGGTCTTTACATATTCACCTGAAGAAGGTACTCCCGCAGCAAAAATGCCCGGTCAGATTTCTGACGAGATAAAGGAAGGAAGAAAAGACCGCCTGATGAGAATCCAGCAGGACATCTCGCTCGCCCGCAACAATGCCAAAATAGGCAGTATTATTTCTGTCCTGATTGAAGGGAAAGAGGCCTCCGAAAACGAAATATATGTTGGACGGAGTGAATTTGATGCTCCCGAAGTCGATGGTGTTATTTTTGTCAATGGCAGGGCGCTGGCCCCGGGTGATATAGTTCAGGTTAGAGTAACACATGCATACGAGTACGACTTGATTGGAGAGGTCATTCATGAATCTGGCCAATAGGATAACCCTTGTAAGAATCTTCCTGGTACCCGTATTTCTGCTAATCCTGTCGATAAAAATAAAATACGGCCCGTTTGTTGCCGCAGCTGTGTTTATAATTGCAGCAAGCACTGACGGACTTGACGGGTATCTGGCCAGAAAACGCAAAGAAGTAACCAAGCTTGGAAAATTCATGGATCCGCTGGCAGATAAACTGCTTGTTTCGGCGGCGCTGATCTCACTGGTGGAATTGGGCAAAATTTCGGCCTGGGTCGCTTTTATTATCATCGGCAGGGAATTTGCGGTCACTGGGCTGCGGTCCATTGCAGCCGCGGATGGAGTGGTGATTTCTGCCAGTAAACTTGGTAAGCTTAAAACCATTTCCCAGATAGTAGCCATAGTTTTTTTGTTTATCTATGATTTTCCCTTCAACTTCTTGAATATCCCGGCGGGGAAACTAACGATGGGTGTGGCGGTCTTTTTCACCATCTGGTCAGGGCTTGATTATTTCAGGCGGACCCGCCACCTTTTGAAAGCAGGCCTCTATAAATGAAAAAGAATCTGATTGTCCTATTAGCCTCTGGCTTTGGCTTGGGCCTGATACCAAAAGGCCCAGGGACTTTTGGTACCCTTTTAGGCCTAATCCTTGCTGTTTTGGTGCCTGATAATATATTTCTGGTTTTAGCATTAAGCCTGTTGGGAGTCTGGCTTGCCCATGAAGCGGAGAAGGTTCTGGAGGAACATGACAGCCCTAAAATTGTTGTCGACGAAATCGCTGGGTTTCTTATCGCGGCTTACAACTGGCACGGCTTTTACCTGATTGTAGCTTTTGTCCTTTTCCGCATTCTTGATATATTTAAACCTGACCCTATCAGGCAGCTGCAGAAATTACCAGGAGGTATGGGTGTTATGGCAGATGACCTGGCCGCAGGACTATTCACTAACCTGGCCATGATTTTTGCTATATACATATTCAGGGGAGTTATTTAGGCAGTTGGGAGATTTCAAATTTGCATTATATAATTAAGAGGGAGCAATTTTGCTCCCTCTTAATATTTCTTAATAATGATCAATCTCCAAACTCCTAATCTCTCACAGTATCGGCGAGAGCAGCCGCGCAGCTGACTGGCGAATTTTCACCGGCAGTGGCCTAAAGGCGAAACTCACCATGTCCACCATAGATGATTGAGCCAGGTCGGCGGCAAAATCACTGTCAAGTTTTGTGACCAGTTCTTTGTCATAAAGCATGGCATTGACTTCAAAATTCAGCTGAAAACTCCGCATGTCCAAATTCGCTGACCCGAGGGAAGCCACTTCTCCGTCAACAGAGATGATTTTAGCGTGAATAAAGCCGGGGTTGTACAGGTAAATCTCTACCCCTGCCTCTGTCAGTTCTTCGAAATAGCTTTGGGAAGCCCACCACACCATTTTGTGGTCTGGTTTGCCTGGCAGGATTATTTTTACATCGATGCCGCTCAGAGCCGCGGTTTTCAAGGCTAGCAGGATTCCTTCATCTGGAACCAGGTATGGGGTGGTTATCTTTATCGTCTTCCGGGCCGAGTTGATCAGGGCAAAGTAAGATTGACGTACTGTTTCCCAGTCAGAGTCAGGGCCGCTGGCTGCTATCTGAATCAGGTTTCCGGCAAAACTCGGGATGTCAGGGAAGAAAACCGAGTCTCCAAGTTTCTTGCCACTAACAAATTCCCAGTCCAGGAGGAAAATAACCTGCAGGAAGTGGACCGAAGTGCCTGTCAATTGGATGTTGGTATCCCGCCACTTACCGAGTTTGGGGTGGTGGCCCAGGTATTCGTCGCCGATGTTCAACCCGCCCAAGAACCCTGTCCTACCGTCAATAACTACTATTTTCCGGTGGTTCCGGTAATTGAGCTTGTTGTTAATAAATGGGAGGACTACCGGCAAAAATGGTTTAACCTTAACACCGCTGTTCTGCATTTCTGTAAAAAACTTTTTGGAGAGCTTCCAGCTTCCCACTGCATCATAAATAACACGTACCCTGACTCCTGCCTGGGCCTTGCGAACTAGGAGTTCCTTGAGCCGTCGGCCGGTGTTATCGTCTTTAATGATATAATACTCCAAGTGGATATGGTCCTGAGCTTTCTCAAGTTCGGTGAAAAGCGCTTCAAAGGCATCCCGTCCGTCTGACAGGATTATGGCCTCATTGCTTCTGGTAAATGGAGCGTTGGCGTTATGCAGGAGTAAGTTGATCAACTGTCGCTTGGACTCACCCAATTCCGTGTCAAACAGATCCTGCTCCAGGCACTCAATCTGGCGCCTGACAATATTGTTCAGGTACTGGATTTCATTGATATACTTGGATTTGATAAGCTTACGTTTGCGCAGCTTCTGGCCGAACATGATGTAGATAATAAAACCCAGGACGGGAAAGACATTCAGCACAGCCAGCCAGGCAATGGTTTTGTAGGGGTTTCTCTTTTCCAGGAAGATCAGAAAACCAACTACAATTACCAGGATGGTAGAAGAAGCCGAATACATCCATATAATCATTTCGCCGTTTTGTTTCCAAAAATTAGCCAGCATAAATATGCTCTCCTCGATATTTGTCGTTTTATATATCGTACCAAATTCGGAGAACAAATAAAAGAGTGGACTGGTACAGTTCATCGTAGTTCTTCTTTTGCGGCAAGGTATTTCACCTTGAAGTTATTCTCCGTGGGATTGTGGCAGGGTATGCCTGCCAGTTGTTGGCAGGGAAAACACCGCATCACAAAGAAAAAGGTAGCCCTCCCCTGCTAAGGATCGCTACCTTCTTCGTAGTATAACCTATGACTGCCCACCGGCGGCAAACCGAACAAATGTTTGGCTTGCAGCTTTGGTTGTTTCTGTAGTTACCGCATCACAAAGAAAAAAGTAGCCCTCGCCCTGCAAAGGTAGGCTACTTTTTTCTACCAACCTATGGCCGCTCAACTGCGACTAACCGGGTGTTTCCGCACCCGGTTATTATATTTATTTCACGTATCTACTATCTATTATACACATAAAACGGAACAAAGCAAGACCGGCAGGTAAAGAATAACAATTGAAGGTTTGCGCAGCAAACCAACCGCCTCCCTCGGAGCGATAGCGGAGAGAGCGGTTTTCCCTCGCTGGCATCGTAATAATGCATTTAGAGATGGCGAAGCGCCACCGTGCCCCACAAGCGTTTCCGCCATCGCCCCCTTCAGGTGGAGATAGGTTGCGTAGCTTTACACATATAAGGGTAGACGTAACGGGTCAGATGCTATTTGGGACAACCGCAAGAAAATTTCTGGTGGGCGATTAAGGTCGAACCAACGGCATGGTAATGGAGCATCGCTGTTCAAGACGACGGAAGTTAGGTTTTATCAAGTGAGTTAGCATTTTTGGCTGGAGGGCACCCCTTGCTTGAGATCATCATGGGGGTGGATGGGATATTAGGGTTTCCCTCGCTGACGTCGTAATTCATCTTGGCATGAAACCGCCAACAGCAAGGTAAGGAAGTGCCGCTGTTCGAAGGGACGAAGACCGCCGGTAAGTTTTTATGTATTATTTGCACAATACGAAAAACGGGAGGCGGTCAGCTTGAGAGAATTACCCTCTGAGTCGCCAAGTTCGGCACTGTTGCCTTGATGTTGGCGGTTTCGGGCCTTAGATGAATTAGACGGCAGTGTGGGAAACCCGTTAGCCCAGCCACCCCCATGATGAATACATTTAGGGGGTGCCTTACCCGGAGGCAAGCTAACCAGCAATGCGATATCGTAAGTTCGGCGTTGATGCCTTACTGTTGTCGGTTTTGGCCTTGGATGAATCGTCGGCAGTGTGGAAAAAGCTTCTTGCCCCGGTTCAGACCTGCCAATATCAGACATATAGTATATAAAGCAATTTATCACCTTATTACCAGTCTTTCCATAAGGAAAATGCATAAACGACTATGTTATAATGAGCTAGTTAGTAGAAAGGGGAGGAAGAGTCTTGCAGATTAAAGGTTTTAGAGTCTATGTCATATTAGCGGCAATAGTAATTACACTGGCTGTCCTCCTGACAATTCAGTATGTTTATCAGAAATATGATGTGGAACAGCCACTTTTTAAATTGTATTCCCAGACTAAGCTCGTTGAGAAGGTACCTGTCCTGGAGCAGAAAGGGAATATGGTGAAAGTGATCCTTGACGTCAAGAAAACGGACAACCTACGCCAGGCTTATCTGGACCTGAACAGTTACACTGAGCAGGTGATGGGTAACTCGGAATTCTTAATCGTGCTCAAGGATAAACGGACCAAGGAACTGGAAAAAGCATATTATCAGAGCCAGTTTATTATTTATGAAGCACTGAGTAAGGGTGATTTCTCCAGGATGGACCAGGTTATCCGGCAAAACGCTGCCAATGTTGGGGCAGAAGCCCTGATATTTATTGACAGTGAAAACGTCTACGTTGAGTTTCTCAAAGGTGACGATTACCTTTATGAAATTGTGCCTAGAAAAGCCCAAACCAATAACAGTGCTGCCGGTCAGAGGGGAAGTGATATATGATGGTGAATAAAAAACTTATCAAAGAGATCAGCCTGGGAGCAGGTATTGCCATCCTCGGCTTTTTGGTTTGGAAGGGATATGACGTTCTTCCTTTGATATTTATCAGTGGATTTTTTGTTGCGGTATGGTACTTTGCCCAGAGCAAGGGCATGGTAAAATCGGCAGGTATTCATGAAGTGCCCGTTAACGGAACCACCGGGATTACCTTTGATGATATCGGTGGGCAGGAAACCGCTATTAAAGAGTTAAAAGAGGCCCTTGATTTCATCAAAAATTTTGAGGAAATCAGAGAACTGGGCATCAGGCCGTTGAAGGGAATCCTGCTTACTGGGCCTCCGGGGACAGGTAAGACCATGATGGCCAAGGCCGCCGCCACTTATACCGAAGCCGTTTTTGTGGCTACCAGTGGTAGTGAGTTTATCGAGATGTATGCCGGTGTTGGGGCACAGCGGGTTAGGAAACTGTTTAAGACGGCAAGGGAGAATGCCGGTAAACAGGAAAAGAAACAGGCGATCATCTTTATTGACGAGATTGATGTCCTGGGTGGCAAGAGAGGACAGCATTCAGGCCATATGGAATATGACCAGACCCTTAACCAACTGCTTGTTGAAATGGACGGAATGAAGACAGATGATTCGCTAAAAGTTCTGCTGGTGGCTGCTACCAACAGGGCTGATATGCTTGACCCGGCCCTCCTGCGGCCAGGGCGTTTTGACAGGAATGTTAAGGTGGATCTGCCGTGTAAAGATGGTAGAGAACAGATATTGAAGATTCACACCAGAAATAAACCGATTTCCCTCGATGTTAATCTTAGAGAAATCGCAAAGGAAACCTTCGGGTTCTCCGGCGCGCATCTCGAAAGTCTTGCTAACGAAGCGGCTATCTATGCCTTCCGGGAAAAGGCTAAAGAGGTTTTCCTGCGTCATTTCAAGGAAGCTGTTGACAAAGTTATAATGGGTGAAAAACTGGACAAGCGCCCCAACGCCGATGAACTGAAGAGGGTTGCTGTGCACGAGACCGGACACGCCCTGATCAGTGAGCTGATGAGGCCAGGTTCGGTTTCCACTCTGACCATCGGTCCGAGGGGAAATGCCTTGGGTTATATGAGGCAGACACCTGAGGATGATACTTACCTGTATACGATGGATTACCTGGAAAACCAAATTTGCATCATGTTGGCTGGGGCCCTGGCTGAAGAAATTATCTTTAACAGCCGCAGCACAGGAGCAGCCAATGACTTTGAGCAGGCTCTGGGACTGGCCAAAAAAATCGTTACCTCAGGGATGTCATCCCTTGGCGTCGTATCAGAAGAAAACCTTCCCAAGGGTGCGATGCATGATGTGGTAACCGAAATTCTACAGAAACAGGAGAATAGGGTCAGGGAAACAATGCAGCCTTACGGGGGACGCATACTGGAAATAACTGATATTCTTCTGGAGCAAGAACGGCTGTCCGGTTCGGATTTCCGGAAGCTGGCCATTGAAGAGGGACCGTCCACCACCGATAAGACCGCCTGAACTTACGAACAATTTCATCCAACTAAAGGGTGTTCAATTAAACTTGAACACCCTTTTCTTTTATTTCTACTATAGACCCAAAATGGATACTTTGTTTAACTGAAAATTTTAGTATGTTAAGCGGTGTAAAAAATATTGTAGCACAGTACTATCTCGGCCTCACCGGTGAAGGGATAATGATTGTAATGACAGAAAGCGTTATAGATTTGATGTAAAAGGCCTGTAAAATAATAAAGAGCATTGCTCTTTTTATTTTAAATTTATTCTTTTGAATTGAAATAGTTCAGAATGATGGTAGTGTTGGTTAAGTCTACACTCTGAATATGGGACAGATAGTTATCATTAAATTCGAAAAGAAATTGGTCAGGCTTGATGGTAACTGTCTCAAAGAAAAGATTATAATCATTTAGCATAGTAGAAGCCACGGTGATTTCATTCCTAGTCATATGAAATTCTTGCTTACCGCTAGACGTTTTTATTTCATAGGCAAATAAATTAGTTCCATCAAAAATCTCAATATCATAACCCTTAACAGCGTCATCCGATACTAATATTACGTCCTTATCCCCATGAATAGACTTTAAATATTCTAATGCCGTATTTTCCCCAATTTTTCCTATTGAATTTTTTTTGTCTAGTACTTCGGCATAACTTTGATTTAAGGCTGTTT
>Ga0209347_1004312_pt1 | contig 14995 bp, 11 predicted proteins | sample AutmiccommuBRH23_FD_187382 | JGI IMG/M metagenome (GOLD analysis project Ga0209347, IMG submission 187382) | Deep subsurface microbial communities from Mt. Terri, Switzerland - Autotrophic microbial communities BRH/23 (SPAdes) (version 2) | ecosystem: Environmental > Aquatic > Deep subsurface >... | reverse complement strand
GCACGAATTCGAGGATGCCCGCGATGACCCCCAGCAGAAACGCCAGCGGCACGCCCGCCAGCCATAATCCCACCGCCGTCAGGACGCCTACAAAGAGCATGGATACTCCCTGGCCCAGCAACCAGTATCGCAGGGTCTGTGCCGTCGCGTCGATGGTGTCGGCGATCCGTGAGGACTTGCTCTCGGGCACCAGTTGCAGGATGCCTCGGATATAGAGATCCGGATCGATCATGAAGAAGATCGCCACGAAGAGGATCACGAGGAGATGCGCGACCGCGGCGAACACCGTGGAGGCGACGCCGGTGATGCGGGAAAACAGTCCGAGCCCCTGGCCCATATCGAGTTGTCCCGATCCAAGGTGCCCGAGAATGTAACGCCCCCAGTTGTACCGGTTCAAAGCCCGTTCGATCTGGCTGAGAGAATTGGGCATGGCGTCCATGAACGCGGCGAACTGGTTGTTGATGCGAGGACCGGCAAACCAGGCAAACAGAAAAATGACGGCGAAAAATACGACTCCCACGATCAGCAGCGACCATCTCACGGGAATCCGTGTGTACCGGCTGATCAAACCGGCAAGACCGCGAAACATCACGGCGAACAGCGCTCCGAAGAAGGCAAGCAGAAGGGCGTCCGAGATCTTCCAGAGCAGCAGGGCCAGCGCCCCAATGACCAATACGACGAGCACCCGGCGGGCGAATGCCCCGAGTTGTTCACGATCCTGCGGGCCTGCGCTGCTATATCCCATAAAGTACACCCACGCGATCCGGCCGATCCTGCCGCTCCCAAAAACGCGATATTCGTGTGAATCTCAAGACGCGTTTTCCTCGCTTGGGCGGAGCTATTTGCCTAACGGCGGGCTACTCCTGCTGTACGGGCTTTTTCAAGCTCCTGGTGGGTTGTCCGTCTCCCTTGTATTCGGTATCCTTTAGTGAGAGTCAAATTCAGGGGGTAACCGACCTCGGCATGCGCACTATCACTCGCATTCTCAAGAGATACTTCGAAATCGGCGGCGATCTGGGCTATTTCGGCCTGGGTTCGTGGTGGCTATCGACGTTTTCAGCCGCACAACGCAAGCACATGGAAGCCCTGTTCCAAGAATCCGAGATCCCCGCGGGGACCCGGCCGTTGACGCGGGATCGAGGATGGCTGCCGGTTCAGACGGCTGCAGGACTGTTGATTCTCCTGGCGGACAAGCTGGCCGATCGGCCGGAGGATCGATCCCTCGCTTGTCGCGTTCTTGCCAAGGCGGAGGAACGAGCCTCGGCCGGGAACGACCTGCTCGGGCTGCACTTCACCTATCACCAGATCATTCGCATACACCTTCGATGGAAGGGGGAATTTCGCGATGCTTCGGACTTGGCGTTTGGCGCCTGCCATAAGCAGATGCGTCTTTCTCACGAGGTCGTGAAGGCATTTTCCGAGAGGTATCCGGATAAGCCCCTTCCCATCCACCTGGGATACCTGCATGCCGCAACCACCCTGGAGCAGCAGGGCGCCTTCTCGCGGGCCATGGAGATCTGCCGAGAGGCCCAGGCGGAAGGCTGGAGCGGCGACTGGTCCTGGCGCATCCAGCGGATGGCCAAACGGCTGCACGAGCAGACGCCCCAGGTGAGACCCATTTCTCAATCCGGCATGGGCCCGATTTGACCGGCGTTGCGATATCCACACGGTCCTGAGACGATAATCCCCGTCGATACACCCCCTGTGAGTTGGCAGTTAAGCCCCGGGCATACGGGCAATCTACCTACATGGAATCCGCCGATTGCTCATGAGCAGACCCTCCGCACGCAGGGTAAGAATAAGGGCAATGGATGTGAAATCAATGCTGGGCCTGAGTTTGGATCGGCGGCTGTGAGGTTGTCGGCTCAGGCCGACGAGTTTCAGTTCCTCATAGGGGGATGTCAAAATGTATACGAAGAAATCATTATCATCAAGCAGAGGTCTTGTGACGCTGGGTCTGGTGGCTGTGTTGTTAGGCTATGGAATCGCCGCCGGAGAAGGCAACTCCATGGCGGATCAGCCCTCGGCAAGGCAGCAGATCGAGCAGGAGGCATTCTCGTCGACGGATCTGACAATCCGCAGGGCGACGCAATTGATCGGGGAGCCGGTGAAGAACGCTCAAGGCGAGACGCTGGGCAGAGTCTATGACTTGGTGCTCACGTCGGAGCTCGATCAGATATCCTATGTGGCTCTCTCGCGGGGCGGCTTGTTCGGGATTGGTCGCAATCTCTATGCGATTCCCTGGTCCACCATGCGGCTTGGAACCGGTGGTTCGTACATCGCGCCGATTAGCACGGATGAGCTGACCCAGTGGCGGGGATTTCGCCCATCGGCGTGGCCGAGTGACGCATCCAGGAGCTGGACAAGCGAAAGCGCCCGTCCGGCTGAAGAGCCGCAAACCGCCGAGGAGAGGCGCTCGGTTCAGGACCGAAGGGTCAGCCGGATCAGGGGAACCATGGTCAAGACTCCCGAAGGCCTGAGCGCAGGGAACATCCAGGACCTGGTCGTCACCATGGATAACGGCAGGATCCTGTATACGATCGTGGCCTTCGGAGGTTTCCTCGGGCTCGGCCAGCAGCAGGCAGCGGTGCCGCAGGGCGCCATCGACTTGCAGCCCGATCAGCGCGTCGCGCAGGTGAATGTCAGCCGAGAGGTTCTCCGGGAGAATGCGTTTGCCGCAGGGCAGTACCCCGATTTGGGCGATCCATCCTACGCCCGGAACATCAACCAGGCGTTCGGCACAGAGCCGGGTCCTGACTGGATCGTTCTGGGTTTCGTTCCGGCCGAGGAACCGGAGCGAGCCGCGACGACAGACCGGACGCCTGACACCACACGGCGAGCACCGGCGGTCGGAGGCATAGAGGCAATCCGAATTGACCCGCAGGCCCGGTTTGATCCCGCAGCGATCAAGACTGTAGAGGGTGTGGTCACGATGGTGGGGAAGTCTGCTCACGTGGAGTCCAGCCCGGATATCCTGCTGCTGCACGTTCGCACGGACAGCGGTGAACTGCACACAGTGCACGCCGGACCGATCAACTACGTGAGCAAGCAGGACTTCTATGCCGTCACCGGCGACCGCGTCAGTGTGACCGGGGCACCTGTTCGCGGAGACAGCCCGTTGTTTCTGGCCGCTCGGATCTCCAAAGACGGCCAGGTTCTGACGCTTCGCAACCGGGATGGTCGGCCGCTGTGGGAACGTTCGTCTGAATCCGGACAACGACCCGGCGCAGCCACCTCCGCTCCGGGACAACCCATGGAGGGATCGTCTCACGAAGAAGGATCTTCGGGACAAACGTATTGAGGCTCCTGCGTTTTGGTCGGAGTGGCGAGCGCAGGATTTGAACGCTTGGCAATGACACAACCCGCAGTCTTGGATCTGATTCCCAGACTGCGGGTTGTCGCGTTTTCTTGGAACGGTTGGGTCTGGTGTCCGGTGAAGGCAATTGTCGCCAGATGGGTCGTTCTTCCAGCGGCAGGAAAACCATGCACCCAAAGGCCTCCATCGCGCCTTCCAGGATGACGTCCTCGAGGACACGCTGATTAGCTCACGTACGTCAAGCTGTGATGCTCATACTTTTCCCTGGCGTAGTATTCATCCCGGCATTGTGCGGAACAGAAGTGAATCCTCTTGCCTTTTCGGGTGATGGTCAGACTGGCGTCCGTCGGATCCACCACCTCCCGGCAGACCGGATCTACCGCCTGGCCGGGGCGCAACGGACAAGGGCCTTTGCGCTTTCGCACGAGGCCCGAATCATTCAGCAACGTCCGCACGTCCCTCGGGTTGCCCGCGCTGAGGCACTTGGTCGCCAGTCGCTTGCACTCGTCGACGTTCAGGCCGGACGCCGCCTCCTCCACCTGCGACAGAGAATGGATATCGACGCTCAGGTGTTCGAAGCCCAGTCCGACAAGCAGGGGAAGCAATTGCGGATCCGAGGCGATCTCCCCGCAGATGCTCAGCGGTTTGCCCGCAAAGGCGGCCATGTCGGCCAGTCGTTTGAGCAATTGAAGAGCCACGGGATCCTGTGTCCGGTAACTCGGGCTGACGTGGGCGTCGTCCCGTCCGACCGCGAAGAAATACTGCAACAGATCGTTCGTCCCCACACTGGCGAAATCCACACGCTCGAGCAGATCGCTGCAACTCCACGCCGCCGACGGCACTTCGATCATGATTCCCTGCTGGAAGCTCTCCCGGTAGCGATTGCCCCGGTCCCGCAAACTGCGGATCGCTTCGGCGAGCAGTTGCCTGACGAAGGACAGGTCTTCCCGACTGCCGATCATCGGGTACATGATCCGCAATTGCGGCGTATGGACCCCAGCCCGCAGGATCGCCCGGATCTGGGTGATGAGAATCTCCGGATGCTCGCGGTAGATGCGGTTGGCCCGGACGCCCAGGTAGGGGTTCTCCTGCGGCCCGAGCGGAAAGTAGGGCAGCACCTTGTCGCCTCCGATGTCGGCCGTTCGCACCGTGACGGTACACCCCTCGCAACACATCTCAAACAGGGATCGATACACGTGGTATTGCTGCTCCTCGCTGGGAAAATCGTCGCGTTGCTCCATGAAGAGCACTTCGGTTCGATAGAGGCCGATGCCCGCCACGGTCCTCAGCAGGTCGGGCGTCACTTGCGATGGATCGGCCACGTTGATCCACAACTTCACCGGCAGGCGGTCGCGATCGATGGCTCGCCGGGTGGGGATCGCCAACGCTCGATGCGGAATCTCGTCGGGATCGGGAGCCACAAGGAGACTGTTTTCCACGGTATCCACGAAGATTTCTTCGCCTGCGAGCCCGCGTAACACCTGCAGGTCGTCGGTCCGCAGGATCGGGAGCCCGAGCGATTTGGCGAGGATCGCCGCGTGCGAGAGACTGGTGCCTTTTTCCACCACGAATCCCGCGACAGTGCTGTTCCGCGCGTCCAGAACCGCCGAGGGCAGGAGTTCCCGGGTCGCGAGGATCACGGATTCGTCGCCCTCCAGCCTCTCGATGACCTGCCGATGCTGGCGGGTCACGCGCCGGCTCAGCCTGGTGATGATGTCGCGAATGTCGGCCGCCCGCTCGGCGATCAGACTGTTCTCCGATTGCTCGAATACCACCATGATCCTTCGCAGGACAGACTCGATTGCCACCTCGGCCGAGAGCCCGTTCTGGCGAATCTCATGGCATACGTCCTGATGGAATTTCCGATCCTTGATCAGGTACAGATGGGTCTGGAGGATCTGGGCTTCGGTGTGGGCCAGTTCAGCTTCCAGCGAGGCAATCGTCTCGGTCAATTCCCCCGCCAAACCATCAATGTGCTCCTCGAAGCGGTTCAACTCCTGCTCGATCCCGCCGCTTCGCGAGGGCCAGGGACCCAGGAGGGTAAAATCGCTCTCCAGGAACACCAGACGGCCTTGTGCCATGCCTGGCGCGAGCATCTCGCCGCTGAACTTCCGTACTGCCATCTCTTACCCCTGCAACTGTTCTCGATTCCAGGCACGGATTCGGGGTCGCCGTCCTCCGTGACGACAACCCCGAACTACTGCACATCTGTACTTGGAGCCCGCCTGAGGTCCGCACGCCGTCTTCAAATGCTTCGCAAGATCCTCATGCACCCGGAATAAGCGGGCCTCGCCGTTCCGGCAGATCGAGCCGACCACAACAATTCCGACCGATCTCATGCTGCGATTCAACTCCCACTCCACGGCTTGTCGCACGTGCGACACACACTCTGAAGCGGCAAGCCGACAGTGCAGCCATCGTCGGCTCGGATCATATCGAAACAACCACATGCCCAAGTCTCGTTCCCAAGCCGTGGTCGCTCGGTCTGACCTCCGAGCTTCATACGATAAGGGGGTTTGTTCCCCCGCTAAGCCTTTCCCCTAATCGCTCCTCCGGAGAACCCCTAACAGAAACCCCGCCCAATGAGTGGCAATTCAGGACTCGCCCTTGCCGCTGCCATCGGAAATCGAATCCCTTTGTGTTTTTTCGGCCCCTCTGGTAACCTACCCGCCAGGTGGATCTGGAGCATTGTAGAGTGTGCCGTGCACACCGTTTCGCCAAGGGGATGATATGAAACACGGATTTCATTCATGGGTTTCGTGGTTGTGTGCAGCCCTGCTCGTGCTTGGATTGGGCGTGCGCGTCCGGGCAGACGAGGGCGAAACCCGCAACGTGGTGATTGTCACGGGGATTGACTACCCGGGGCACAAATGGAAGGAGACAGCCCCGGTCCTGGCGGCGGAGTTGCGGAAGGATCCGCGGCTGAAGGTCGATGTCGTCGAGACGCCCGAGTTCCTGGCCTCTGAGAAGCTGGCGGATTACGATGTCGCCGTCCTGCATTTCATGAATTGGGAGACGCCGGACCCGGGCGCAAAGGCCCGGCAGAACCTCATGGATTTTGCGAGCCAGGGCGGCGGCCTGGTCGCCGTGCATTTCGCCTGCGGTGCGTTCCAGGGATGGCCCGAGTTCGAGAAGCTCATCGGGCGGGTCTGGGACCCGAAGTTGCGGGGACACGATCCGCACGGGGCCTACGAGGTCCGAATTACAGACGCCAATCACCCGATCACGCGCGGGCTCCATCCGTTTGAGACGACCGACGAACTGTACACCTGTCTGGCCGGCAACATCCCGATCCACGTGCTGGCCGAGTCGAAATCGAAGGTGGACGGCAAGGACTATCCGATGGCCTTCACCCTGCAATATGGCAAGGGCCGGGTATTCCATTCGCCTCTGGGCCATGATGTCCAGGCTTTCGGGCCTGCGGTGGGGGAGTTGCTCCGTCGGGGCACTGCCTGGACTGCCGGCTTGACGCCCAGTAGCACGGGCATCTTGCCCGTGAGTAGCATGGGCGTCCCGCCCATGACGATTGAGGAGGTTCACGGGCAGGATGCCCGTGCTACTCATGGGCCCGACGCCCATGCGACGAAGAAGATCGCGTTCCTCACCGCCAAGCCCAGTCACGGCGAGGGCTTCCATGACTGGGACAAAGATGCGGCTCTCGTAAGAGAGTACCTGCTGCACGCGACGAACATCGACGCCCCTCAGATCGACATCCACGACGATGCATGGCCGAAAGACGAGTCCATGCTGGATGACGTCGATGCGATTGTGTTCTTCGCCGATGGGCGGGAGATGCATCCGCTGGCCGTGCCCGGCCGGATCGAGAAGATTCGCGAACTCGCCCGGAAGGGCAAGGGGATCGCCTTCCTGCACTACTCCATCGACCCCCCTGAGGGGGCCATGCCGGACCTTCTCGACTGGATGGGCGGCTCCTACGAGGTGGGCGTCTCGCAGAACCCGATCAACGTGGCCAAAGTGACGCCCGTGCCGAACGACCATCCGATCTCGCGCGGTTGCGGCGGCTTCGTGGTCGAAGACGAATGGTACTTCGATATCCGCCTGCGTCCGAACGACGCCAACGTGGTCCCGATCCTGACGGGCAAGCTCCCGCCGCGAGATCCGCAGGACAAGGTCCTCTCCTGGGCCTACACGCGACCCAACGGCGGTCGCGGCTTCGGCTTTGCCGGCGGGCACTTCCACAAGAACTGGCGCATGGAGCCCTTCCGCAAGCTCGTGCTCAACGGCATTCTGTGGACGGCTGGAATCGAAGTGCCGCCGGAAGGCGTCGCGACCATGCAGCCTTGGCGGTTCGTGAGCATCCCGAACTTCGTCGGCGCGGACCTCGCCTATCCGCAGCTCGGCTGGGAGGACACGCTGGACTACGTCCTCAAGGCGATCGAGGCTGAGGAGCCGGCATTTGTCCTGGTCCCGGGCGATCTGGTCATGGGCCATTGGCCGGACAAGGAGTGCATCGAGAAATTCGCGGAGGTCTACTACGGGGCCTGGGTCAAGCGTATGCAGGACCATGGATTGACCTTCTACGCGGCGCCTGGCGACCACGAGATCGGCGGGGCGCCCTGGCCCGAGGACAAGGCCAAGCTCGTCGGCAGCTTCCAGCGTCAATTCCAGAAGCACCTGGGCATGCCCCTCACCGGCCCGATCCGCATGAGAGGCACGGCCTACTGGTTCCTCTACGAAGACACGCTGTTTGTCGCCCTGAACGTGTTCGAGAAGGGCGAAGGTCCCCTGGGCGGCATCGTCCCGCAGGTCACGGGCGAGCAGCTCGAATGGCTCGAGTCGGTGATCGCCGACAATCCCGGCGTGAAGCACATCGTGGCCATGGGCCATACGCCGGTCCTCGGCCCGCAGGACGCCGGCAAGCTGATGATCTCCGACGGCAAGGATTCCCCGCTGTGGCAAACCCTCAGCAAGCACGGGGCCGACCTGTACCTCTGCGGCCGGACCTCCGCAATCGCCTGCTCGCAGTCCGACGGCATCTGCCAGATCGCTCACGGCGGCGGTGCAGGTGTCGCGGGCATCCTGCCCGCGATTCGAGGGCGGGACGCCCTCGACACGCAAGGCCAGAATGGTCTGGCCACGATGAACTACCTCGTCGCGACGGTCTACCTCGACCGGATCGATCTGGAACTCAAGGAGATCGAGGTCGCAAATGAAGGCGGCCGACTCTGGCAAATGGGCGGCAACCGCCCGCACAAGAGGGTCCGCATTCCCGAGGATGTGAAGCAAAAGGGCTTCGTCACGGTTGGCACGGCGACCCTCAGCTCAAGCGAAGGCGGCCCGGCTCTGACGAACGCCACCGGCTGTTTCGAGTCTCAGTAGCACGGCCGTCCCGGCCGTGAGTACCACGGGCATCCTGCCCGTGGCTGTGCAGGGGGGCAAGATGCCCCCGGATACTCACGGGCAGGATGCCCGTGCTACGGTCAAGAAAATCACCCTTTCCGCCAACAGCAGACCCTCTCTGCGCGTTATCATGGTAGACGGCCGAGAAGTGAGTTGGAACCCATGTGCATGGTACAAGACCGCAATCGAGATTCCGCCCAAGACGCCGGACCGGTGGGTCGGGAGCCGTCCCCGCCGAGCCTGATGGACGTGTTCCTGCGGGAGCAGGAGCGTCTGAGGCGGATCGCGGCCGGCATGGGAATGGATCGCGCCGATGCGGACGATGTCCTGCAGGACGTGTCGATCCAGGTACTGAGGAACGCCGACCGCTTCGAGCAGGAAAGCGTCATGACGAAGTGGCTGATCACGACGACAGTGAACCGGTGCCTGACGGAGCACCGCCGACGATTCCGGCACAAGGCGTCGCGGATCTTGAAGCGCCGGCCGGAACTGGCCGAGGGGCTTGCAGAATGCGGCGGCCCGGATCGCGTGGGTCTCAGCGAGGAACTCGAAGTGGTCCGCCGGACGCTGGCGGAGCTCGATCCGTCGCTGCTCCTGGCGGTGGTCCTGCGGTACTTCTGCGACATGAGTTCCAACGAGATCGCAGAAAGCCTGGAATGGAACGCTTCGACGGTGCGAGGCCGATTGAGAGAGGCCCGGCTGATCCTGGCGGGCAAGCTCCTGCAACGAGGAATTGAACCATGAACCGTCCCTGTGAACAGTTTGCAGATCGAATCGTCGATTACGTCGATGGCGAGTTGCTTGAGGCCGAGGCGCAGGCGGTGGCCCGGCATCTGGCAACCTGCGAGCCGTGCCGGCGGACCACCGAGGCGCTGAACCAATCGCTCGGCCTGGCGAAAGTCCTCTGGGCCGACAATCTGGGAGAAAGTGCATCGACGGGGTCGCTCGTGCCCGAGAGAAGGTCGCATCCGATCCGGTTCTACGCCGTTGCGGCCGGTATTCTCGTGGCGGCGTCGATCCTCATGGTTACGATGACAGATCGTCGTCCGCGACAGCCATCGATCGATCTCGACGAAGTGGAACGCCAGGTGGCTCGGGCAGGCATGGCCGCGGAACTGCTGGCCGCCACGCGGATCGTGGCCCAGTGCGAAGGCACGGAATCCATTGTGGAACGACAGTATCGCTACATTCTTCGCGAGTACGCCGACACCGCTGCAGCGAAGACCATTCGAGCCGATTTGGGCTCAGGAGGTACGCAATAATGCTGAAGGACAAGAAGCGTCAATTGGTGTTTGCACTGATCTTGGCTGTGACCTGTTCGGTCGCATGGCCCGGCGAGCCGAATGACAACACCGTTCGCCTTTCATTCGAGATCAGCCCCATGTCGCTCGGACCATTGGGGAAATACCGGGGCGCCGGGCCTCCGTCATGGCGTCGATTGGGTGAATACAGGCCCGCCTATGCCGCGGGCGTGACGTCAGAGGGCTCTGGGGGGCGGTTCTTCGCACGCCCGGGCCAGGCATCCACAGGGGAGTTCATTCACTTTGCGCTCGATCGCGGCAGACTCTCCACGGCCCAGAAGAGCTTTCTCCAAGCCACAGGAGGACTGCTCGAAACACAACGAAATGGCGGCCCTGCTCCCCAGTGGTATGATCCGCAGGATGAACCCAACAGTCCGAGGCAATTGCTGCTGTATGCGGTGACGCCGGAGGACGCCCAGAAGATGGCCATGGCATACTACCAGTATGCCATGAATGGCTTCCACCGGCAGATCGATGTCCTCGAAAGACTGATACGGACGACGACACAGAAGATCGAGGAGGCGGAGAGGCGAGTCCTTGAGATTGAAAGACTATCGCAGACCACGCAGGAGTCGCTTGAGGAACTCCAGAAGGCTGTTCCCTACCGTACCGAAAACGAGGCACACGAGGCAACCGGCGAACTGGACAAGATGCTCAGTGCCGCACAGGTCGAGATTGCCGGAATTCGGGCGCGAATCGCGGCGATTCAAGAGTACCAGGAACAGATGCGGCAAGGGATCCCCGCCGAGATATCGAGATTGAGGATGATGTTCATCGAGGAGTCCATCGCCCTGCAAGGCGCGGAGGCCCGCCAACGGATGGCGACCCTGCTTCGGGGGCAGGCCAACCGGTTCATCGATCTCAAGTCCACCCTCGCGAATGCGGGCATAGAGAAGGAGAACCTCGGTGGAGACTTGCAGAGGTATCGAGCGAGTCTGGCGGTTGCCGGGCAGCAGTTGAAATCGGCACGCGAGGAGGAGCCGGCGATTCCCACCAAGGTCACCATCTATCCAGTGAAGTGGGTAGAGTCCGGGCCGAACAATTAGATCGGCAGCGGCGGATGCATCTCCAGCATTGACTTGGCCGGGAGTTCCGGGGACAATGCCCTCCGTGACGACGCGTGGGTTCAGAACCTGCGCAGCAATTGTGGAAAGGAGATGCATCAGATGGGATACGTTGGCCTCAAACACATCGTTTGTGTCGGATTGATTCATTGTCTCGCGGCGGGGCTGCTGGCGGCGCCGTTCATGGGGGAGTATGAGGGGACCTTTCATCCGGACCCGAAGGTGACGTTCAAGGCCATCGGCAAGGTCGTGCAGGAGAGCGAGGCGTCCTATCGCATTGTGCTCTACACGGGCCCTGAGACGCCGGTGACGGAAGGGGCCTGTGTCGAGGTCTACGGGAACGCTCAAGGCGACGCGGTCTATATCAAGGGACGCTCAGGCGGCTACCCCATCGAGGGCGGGATCAAGGACGGCAACCTCCGGGTCCAGAGCCAGTACGGCCAGTACTGGGAGCTCAAGAAGATCGAGAGCAAGTCGCCCCGCGCGGGCGTGAAGCCGCCGGAAGGGGCGGTGGTCCTGTTGCCGTTCGAGAACGGCAAGACGGCGGATCTGAGCGGCTGGACCAACGCTGCGTGGAAGGCCATGGAGGATGGGGTCATGCAGTGCGCCCCGGGCAAGGGGGCCAACCGGACCAAACAGCAGTTCGGCGACATCAAGCACCTGCACATCGAATTCAAGCTGCCCCTGGAGCCGCTCGAGCGCGGGCAAGGGCGGGCCAACAGCGGCGTGTATCTCGCGGATCACTACGAAGTCCAGGTCCTGGACTCGTTCGGGCTGACGCACACCTCGGGCGATTGCGGCGGGCTCTACAACATCGCTCGCGCGACCGTCAACGCCAGCCTGCCGCCGGAGACCTGGCAGACGTACGATATTACATTCCGGGCTCCGCGACTGGACGATTCCGGCAAGGCAAAGGAACTGCCCCGGATCACCGTCCTCCACAACGGCATCAAGATCCACGACAATATCGAAATCCCGCTGCAGAATCACCGGGCCAAGGGGCCGCTCCAACTCCAGGATCACGGCCACCCGATCCAGTTCCGCAATGTCTGGGTCGTGGAATAGCGGCAGGTCATCGGTCGCCGGCCGACGCCCGGCGGCCAAGTCCTATCCGTCCTATGAGTCCCGTAGGTCCTATGGGACTCATGGGACCTATGCGCCGTCATAGCCTTCCATCATGATGATGGCCTTGTAGGCGGCCTGGCGAACGTCGCGGTCTTCGTCCTCGGCGTAGGCCTGCTTCAGGGCCGGCAGGGTCTTGGGATCCCTCAGCCGACTGAACAAGTCGGCGATCGCCTTGCGCACCAGCGGGTCCCGGTCGTTCGAGAGGCTCTTCTCCAAGGTCGTTCGGACATGGCTGTCGCCGGCGAACGGCTCCAAATCCTCCACGGCCTGCAAACGGCCGAGCTCGTCTCCTATCCGCAGCACCTTGGTTGCTTCGCTCTTCCTCTGCTGCTGCTTCTCGGACAGCGGTTCGGCCTTCTCGACCTTCGGCACAGCGGATGGCACCGGTCTGTGCTCCTGGACTATGATCCGTCTCTCACGCACTACCGGCGGCGGGACGACTACCACCGGATACGGCTCCCACCACGGATCGTACCAGTAAGGCGAGTAGTATGGCCGTGCATGCCAGCCGCCGTACCATCCGTGGCCATGGTGATGATAGCGGGGGCCGATGGTGGTTCCGAAACCGATGCCGATCCGCAGGCTCGCTGAGGCCGTGGCGGGCACCAATATCGCCAGGCACAGCAACGCCAGGATGAGATCCTTCACCTGTATTCTGCTCATACGCATTCGAGCCAACCTACCTTTCATGCCGTCTTTCCATTATACGACGGACCTGCACGGACAGATCACAGACCCGCACGGACAAATCGTGGCATGGATGTCATTATACCCCCTCCGCAGGGAAAATCCAGAATTGCGATTGGCTACGGCTGCTTGTCGGTCAGCACCAGCCACAGGGCGTGGATGATGCCCGGGATGTCGAACAGGAGCGTCAGCAGGATGTTGAGCCAGAAGTGGGCGGTGAACCCGACCTGCAGGGCCGCCGCCACGGGCGGAATGAGTATGGCGAAGATGATCTTGACGATCTTCATGGCATGATCCCCCGCAACGGCAATCTGTTCACCGCGAGGCGATCTCGCGGCGTGACGCCAATCGTAGCCGGATCGTGGGCTGGCCGGGGTAGGGAAATCCCCATTCCAGGCGTGCTCAATGGCTCATCTACTGCTTCACGTCGTAGCACCAGAGGGTGTCGTGGTAGCGGAGATAGAGGCGGCCGTCGAGGAGGACGGGATGCGCCCAGGCGTCGCGAACGCGGTCGGCGACCAAGGGAAAGCGGCTGACGACCTCGAGGCTGCGGGGGCCGGGTTTCAGCAGGGCGACCGTGCCTCGCTCGTCGAGCACGTAGAGCCGCCCGTCGGCGTAGATCGCCGCGCCGGTGGTCAGATCCTTCAATTCGCACGTGGTTTCGCCCGTGCGCCAGTCGATGCCGAGCCACCATTTCAGGTCGCGATAACCCGAGGCGAAGAGCGTGCCGTCGACGAGCACGCCGCAGCCGGTCACGGCGTCGATGGGCGAAGACCACACGTGCTCGATGCCCATGCCCTGCGGGCCCGAGTCGAGGCGATAGAGCCGGCCCTGCTCGGAATGCGGGGTCATGAAGAACACGCAGCCGGAGCCGTAGATCGGCGTGGCGGCGTTGACGCCGTGCGGGTTCTTCAACGGGACCGTCCAGAGCAGCTTCCCCGTGTCGGCGTCGACGCCGAAGCCACGGGCGGAGGAGCAGTTGGCGATGATGCGCCTGCCTCCGTGACGGAATAGAATCGGCGAGGAATGCGAAGTGTGATCCGATTCGAGCGGGGGCGTTGTCCAGACGCTCTCGCCCGTGCGCTTGTCCAGCGCCGCCATCAGGGCCTCGCTGCCGCCCGGCGTAACGATGACGCGCGGGCCATCGATCAGCAGGCACTCGCTGAGGGCCCACGTGATGTTCTTGCCCTTGAATCGTTCGAGGATATTGCCGGCCCAGTGCTCCTGCCCGGAGGCGGCATCGAGACAGACCAGTCGGCCGTGGGCGTTCAGGTTGTACAGGCGGCCGTCCGAGTAGACGCAGCAGGCCCGTGCACCGGGGTAAGGGTTCTTCCAGTTGCGACCGTTCCTCACTTGCCACTGGATAGCCCCGGCGTGGTCGAGGGCGAAGATGACCAGATCCTCTCCCACGTCGCCTGTGATGTAGACTCGTTCGCCGACGATGATCGGCGAGGACCACCCTTTGCCCAGGCCGTCAGTCTTCCAGAGCAGCTTCGGGCCGTCTTGGGGCCAACTCGGCAGCAGGCCTTTCTCCTGCGAGATGCCGTCCCGTCGCGGGCCTCGCCATTGCGGCCAGCCCGACTCCGGCGAGGCAATCAGACCCTCGGAGGGTGTATTGGCCCACGTGCCTGCGGCGAGCGTCAAGAGAAGACAGAATGCGGTACACACCTGTCCCCATCCTGTCGATCGAGAATTGTCACGGGATATCATCGGCAAAGTGGCCATCGACGACCTCGATTCTGCACTTGGGGATGGCGGTGAGGAACTGGCCGCCGTAGCGTTTGGTGACGATCCGGCTGTCGAGGACGACCACGATGCCAGTGTCGGTCTTGCTGCGGATCAGGCGGCCGAAACCCTGCTTGAACTTGATAATCGCCGAAGGGAGTTGATAGTCGTTGAACGGGTTGCCGCCTTGCTGGCGGATCTGTTCGAGCCGGCCCGCCAGCAGCGGCTGATCGGGCACCGCGAACGGCAGGCGGATGATGATCACATTCGAGAGGGCCTCGCCCGGGACGTCCACGCCTTGCCAGAAACTGTCGGTGCCGAAGAGCACGCACTTGTCGTTGCCCTTGAAGTGGGCGATCATGGCGCTGCGGTCCATGTCTGCGCCCTGGCGGAGCAGATCGAAGCCGTTCCCCGTC
>Ga0209347_1004311_pt1 | contig 15000 bp, 9 predicted proteins | sample AutmiccommuBRH23_FD_187382 | JGI IMG/M metagenome (GOLD analysis project Ga0209347, IMG submission 187382) | Deep subsurface microbial communities from Mt. Terri, Switzerland - Autotrophic microbial communities BRH/23 (SPAdes) (version 2) | ecosystem: Environmental > Aquatic > Deep subsurface >... | reverse complement strand
CGTCCTGCTGTTGCGGAGTCTCGGCGCCCGAGGCGAGGCGGACTTGCCCCGGGACCAGAGTCATGGCCAGGCTGAGGATCGCCAGGCGGCTGAGGGATCCTATGGGACCCATGGAACGAATAGGACCTCGATGGTTCTCTTTCATCTTTCCAGTTCCTTCCTGATTACTGCTGTGGCGGGCGGAGCGCGATGCTCTCCCAGTAGAGCCCCTCCGGGCGGCTCTGCATGTAGCCGATGCTCGGGCCCCAGTACTTCTCCACGGCCTTGAACTCGGGCAGCTTGCTCAGATCGACGTACTCCTTGATCTTCTGCATCGCCATGGTCATCGGGTTCCAGGATGCGTCCGCCTGGTCTTGTCCGGACATGTCCTTGGCCATCTGCTTCAATGCCGTCCAGGAGATTTCCCCATTCAGCCGGCCGTTCTGATAGGCGTACAGGCACGCCTGCGAGGGCAGCGACTCCTTGGCGTATCGGAACATCGGGTCCGACAGCAGAGAGTCCTGGGGCTCTCTCTGGAGGCTGCGAATGGCCTGCTCGACGCCATCGACCTGGCCAAAGACCAGCTGATCCCCCGCGACGGAGAGGGCCATGGTCTGGTTCGCCGCGTCCGGCCCCCCGGAGGGCAGCAGGTAGATCGTGCGGTCGAGCAATTCCCGGCTCATGTCCGCCTGGCCCCGGAGGAAGGCCTGGTGGATTCGTCCCAGAGCCGTATTCAGCCGCTCCGCATCCTTGACCGACAGGCCGACCAGGAACTTGGTGGCGCTGGTCAGCGTGTAAGGCTTCTCCATCCGCCACGTGGCGAACAGCGGGCTGCCCGTCTGGGCCAGGACGTCGTCGCGGAGCTGTACCGGGGGCTGGCCACCCTCGCCGGCGGTGGCGCCCATGGCCATTCCCGACAGCATGTTGAGGTCCATGCCCACGATGCCCTGCACGATCTTGCTCAGGCCGTCGAAGATCTTGGCCGGCTCATAGTTGGCCGAGACGAAACCCACGGCATCCCGCGGCAGCAGGCGAGCGTTCAGCTTCAACGGGCCGGAGGCGTCGCCCAGCAGGGCGGGGATGCCCGTCTTGGGACCGTTGACGCCGATGAGCATCTTGGAGACCGATTCCTGGTTCTTCTGGCCGGCGACCTGAACCGCCATCGTCAGGCCCGTGACGTTCTCGAAGCCGAGGCCCTTGATGATCTGTTCGACCTGGGCCTTGTCGGGGGCCACTCCTGCAATCAGCGATTTGACCACGTCGGTGTTGACGAAGGCGAAGAACTGGGCGGCGCCCAGCGTGTTGACGGCGGACTTGAACCCGGCCTTGTCCGCCAGGCTGCCGGGCACGCTGCGGCCCATGCGTCGCACGATCGACTCCGTGAATGCAGCGTCTTTGGCCGTGTTGCCCGTCACCACCAGCCAGTTGTCCTTGAGGGCGTAGTACAGGGTCGGGTCGCCGGAATCCTCGTCGGGCACGATGACATTGAACTCCAGGCCACCGACCGATGTCTTCTGTACGGTGGTGCCGGCGTTGGTGGCGCTGGCGGTCAGCGAGCGGATCATCTGCCTGGTCTGCTCGACCCGGCTGCCCATGTCGGCCAGCACGGCGAAGCGGAACCCGAGGTTGACGGGCCCGGAGTTCCCCGCACCGGGGCCGGCCGGCTGGAACAACGAGACGCCCAGGACCAGTCTGCCCTCGGGGTAGGGCAGTTGCTCGGGCGGATTCTCGATCTGCATCTTCTGCCAGAAGTCTTTGAGGGTCGTGTTGATGAGCTCATGGATCTTCTTCTCGGTCTCGGTCACGAACGGCTGCATCGCCGGGTCCTTGTACAGGCCGTAGAGGGAGGTCTTCTCCCCGGCGGCCTGCAGGTCCTTGACCGACTCGACGCTCACCATGACCAGCATATCGTCCGGCAGCATCCGGGCCGATTCCATCACATCGGCCCGGCCCGGTACGCATAGGGTAAGGATCATCAGGACCAACAGCCGGGCCGGAAATCCGAAATTCGAAACTCGAAATCCGAAACAAGCACGAATGACCGAAATCACAATTTCAAAATGGCCAACTCCCGAGGTGCGCCAGCGTTTCGGGTATTTGGATTTTGATCCTTTGAAGTTGTTTCGGATTTCGGATTTCGGATTTCGGATTTGCTCCTTTGTCGTTAGCATAATTCTCCTCTCGAATGGGTTAGAGTGTCGTTCTGTTGCCGTTCATTTCAGCTCCGGAAATTTTGCCGCCGGGGGAGCGCCCCGATTCGTGCGGCCGCCGGGCTGGAGGTAGCGAAAGCCCGCGTTGGGATTGTCTTCTCGATAGGCAAAGGCGTCCCAGTTGTCGATGAATGCCTTGACCGTGGTCGTTGGGATGGCGAAGTTCAGGCCCCCGAGCGAGATGTAGCCCATGGAGGTGACGCCGATGACCTCGCCGGCCAGGTTGAACAGGGGGCCGCCGGAGTTGCCGGGGTTGATGTCGGTCGTGGTCTGGATGTAGAGCTGGCCGTCGAAGTCGCGGTTCGTGGTCGAGACGATCCCCTGGCTGACCGTGCGGGTCAGGCCCAGCGGGTTGCCGATCGCGAACACCGTCTCGCCGACAGTCACGCGGCCCATATCGCCCAGGAACACATGCTGGAACTGGCGGCCCGCGTCCTCGATCTTGAGCAGGGCCAGATCGACGTACGGATTGATCGCGACGATCCGCACCTTGTCGTATCGTTTCTGCTCGAACCCGTTGTCCGTTCGGTGGAAGACCGTGGTCTTGATGAGGGTCTCGCGGGCGACGACGTGGTAGTTGGTGATCAGGTATCCTTCGGGATTGATGAGGAACCCGGAGCCTCCGCCGCTCGGGGTGGTGACCATGACCACGGCCTCGCCGAACCGCGTGACGTTCTGCTCGATGGTCGTCCTTGCCGGCCGGCTGGTTCGGTACAGGCCCCGCGTTTGCGTCTCCGGGGCCGCGGTGGCGGGCTTGTCCTCCGCGGGCGTATCGTCGCGGATCGCCTGGATCTGAGAGCGGGGGACCCGCAGCAGGTCGAAGCCGAGGTCGAGAATGATCGCCTGATCGTCCTGCTTGATGATCTCGGCGCGGATCTGCTGGCCGCTTCGCAGGACCACCGTCCGGGCGAAGCAGGGTGGGACGCCGATCGACAGGATCACGAGGGCCGTGACCACGGAACCGGGCAACGTATGTCTGACCATGACCATCCTCGAAAAGCCTCCACTCGCCTTGCGGGAACCTGGGCTCCACGATATACTCTCTGCACGATAACTGAACTGGATGATTATATGGGCGATGCGTGCGATAGGGAAGCGCATATTCCGGGAGGTATTGGCTCATGTCGAAGCGGCGGACGGGCAAGGTCACGGGCCTACTGGCATCACTTCTGGCGGTATGGATCGCGACATCTGTCGTCTGCCTGGGCGATCTGAGCGATCACTACGGCTTTGGGGACATGGAGATCCTCAAGCTGGACTGGGAACTGGGCACGCCGCTGGCGGGCGACCTGAACGGGGATTCGCTCAACGACCTGGTCGTGTGCAACAACCGCAAGGCCCGGATCGAGTTGCTGTTGCAGAAGCCGGGATTCGATCCCAACGCCGCCGAGACCGTCGCCGAGTCCCCGGAGGAGAACGTCAACGATCTGTTCGGCCGCGAGACGCGGTGGCGTTTCAAGCGATTCCAGTATCCTCTGCACGTCAAGGCGACGAGCCTTGCAGTGGGGGACTTCAACCGCGATCAGCGGCTGGACCTGGCGTACTACAGCGACGAGGGGCTCTACGTCGTGCTGCAGGATTCCGGTGAGAACTCCGAGACGCCAGGGCAGTCCCGCGACACAAGGGAAGCTGCGGCGCTCAGCGATCTGTCCTGGGAAACGCCGATCCGGCTTGACCTGCGTGATGGGCTCAAGACGTCCGAGGCCTTGGCTGCGGGCGACCTCAACGGCGATGGGCGAACGGACCTGGTCCTGCTCGTGCAGGATGGGTACTACGTGGTGCTCCAGGATGGGGATGGACGGATGGCCCGCCCGGTCCGGCACTACAGTTCGTCCGGGAATCTCAGGCAGATCGAGATTGGTGACGTCAGCGGCGACGGCCGCAGCGACTTGATCCTGCTGACGGCGGAACAGGAGGAACGCCCTCTGCGGATTCGACTTCAGAATGCCGACGGCACGCTCGGTCCCGAGAGACGACACGCGATTCCCGCGCCGGCTGCCCTGCGTCTGGTCGGTTTGGACAAGGGGACCCCGACGCAGGACTCCGCGTTGGCGAGCCCCAGGCAGGCGATCGCCCTGGTGTCGCGACAGACCGGGCGGTTTTCAATCCATGTGATGGTCCGCGAGGAGGAGCAGAAGGACGCCGTCTCCATCCATCCGCTGCCGTCGGGCGACGACGCGGGCAAACGCGATATGACCTGCGCGGACGTCGATGGCGACGGTCTGACGGACATGGTCGTGACCGATCCGGGGCGGGGGCAGTTCCTCGTGTTCTCGGGCCAGGCGAACTGCGGCCTGGGGTCCGCGGCCGTGTACCCCGGCCTCAAGGACATGCGAAAGGTCTCTGCCGCCCGATTGGGGGACGGTCCGGGTGACACGCTGGTCGTCTTGAGCGTCGATGAGAAGCTGATCGCGCTGAGCCGCTTTGAGGGTTTTCGTGGCGAGGGCGTTCCGTCCTTGCGTCGCGAGGCCATCCTGGCCTCGTCTTCCCAGGCTACGACGGGCAATGCAAGCGGAGAGCAAGGGCGGGACGCCCTCGCCACGGGGCGACTGCAATTCCCGCAGACGGTGGCGGTGGTGGGAGAGCCCCAGGCGATGGAACTGGCGGATCTGAACCAGGACGGCCGGCTCGATCTGGCCTACGTGGCCAAGGGCCCGGACCCCGCCGAGGCGTTCTTCCTTCGCAGCGTTCTGAACATCGGGCAGGCGGGCTCCGAGCCCGGCCCCTCGCTGAAGCTGACCGATGTCGAGGACCGGCCGCAGGACCTGCTGGCCTGTGACATCGACCATGATGGGGATGCGGACCTGATCGTGGTCCGCTCCTACGACCCGCTGCTCCTGGTGCGACAGACGAGCGCGGGCGTGTTCGAGCAACAGGCTCAGGACCAGACGCACAGCGGGCTGGTGAGCAACCTGGGCTCGTCCGCGATCTCCGTGGCGCCCCTGGGCAAGGGCGGCCGCCCGGCTCTGCTCGTGGCCCGGGGCGAGTTCGCCCGCTCGATGTGTTTCGACGCCGAGAAGGGCTGGCAGGTCATCGACCAGTACCAGGCGGGCGACGGACGCCGGCAGATCCGCGTGGCGGGCGTCGCGCCGGGACAGGCCGACGAAGCTCCGAGCATCGTATCCTATGACGATACCACCGGCATTGTGGTCTTCATGGACCGCCAGACCGACGGCACCTACCGACCGTCCCGCGAGATCGACGTGGGCGCCGCCAAGGTCCGCAAAATCCTCTCCGGCCGCTTCGGCGCCGGCGACGCCGAGGACCTGGTCCTCTGCGCCGAGCGCGAGCTGATCTGCCTGAGGCCGACGGCCCAGTGGGGGCTCCGGCAGGTCGCCGGCTTCGAGCCGAGCATCGAGAACGGGCGACTGGGTCCCTTCGCCATGGGCGATGTCAACGGCGACGGCGCCCCGGACATGACGTTCTGCGAGCAGGGCCGCCATCACGTGCAGGTTCTGTCGTTCGATGAGAGCGCCCAGTTGGTCGATGCCTTCAAATTCAAGGTCTTCGAGGAGCATCCGCACAACTCCGACCGTCCGCAGGGCCGCAACAACAACAGCGTCGAACCCCGTCACGTGCTCGTCCAGGACGTCACGGGCGACGGCCGGAACGACCTGGTGCTGCTGGTACACGACCGGATCATCGTCTATCCCCAGGACGGAATGGATTGACGATTTGCGATTTACGGTTTACTATTTGAAACTCCATGGTTGGGGGACGCTCTTGCGCGTCCAAGACGTAAGCAGTCAATCGTGAATGGCAAATCCAAAGGGGTCCGGTGGGCAAAGAACGTACGATCGACGTAGGGGGATGGCTGGGCACTTGGGTGGTCCGGCATCGCTGGGGGATCATCCTGGTGACCCTGGTGGCCATTGTCGCAATGGCCGTGGGGATGCGCCACATCCGGATCAGCAACGATACGCGCGTATTCTTCGGCGAGGAGAACCCCGATTACCAGCGGCTCAAGGCCCTCGAGCACGTCTACAGCCGGGAGCAGAGCGTCTTTTTCGTCGTGGCTCCCCGGGACGGCAACGTCTTCACCCGCACGACGCTGGCGGCGGTGGCGGAACTGACCGAGGCCGGTTGGCAGGTGCCCTGTTCGACCATCGTCAACTCGATCACGAACTTTCAGAGGACGCGAGCCGAGGGCGACGATCTGATCGTCGAGGATCTCGTGCCCGACCCCTGCGGCCTGTCGGAGCCCGACATGGAGAGGATCCGCCGGACGGCGTTGTCGGAGACCGCCCTGGTCAATATGCTGCTTTCCCGCACGGGGCACGTCACCGGGGTACACGTCGGTTTCGCGGCACCCGAGGGCAGTCCGCCGGCCACTGGGCAGATCGCCGAGTACGCTCGCGGCATGGCGGCCGATTTTCACGCCCGGTATCCGGACATCGACTTCCATCTCACCGGCTCGGTCATGATCGATGAGGCCTTTGCCGGCGCCAGCAGGCAGGACCTGATGAAGCTGGTTCCGATCTCGTTTCTCGTCGTGACCCTGCTGGTGGGCATTTCGCTTCGGTCTTTCTATGGGACCTTTGCCGCCATCGCGGTCACGATGTCGTCCATGGCCGCCGCGCTGGGATTGATCGGGTGGCTGGGCATGCCGTTGAACGCCGTGTCCGTGGGGGCTCCGGCGCTGATGCTCACGCTGGCTGTCGCGGACAACGTCCATATCCTCACGACCATGTTTCACTTCGTTCGCCGGGGGGCCTCGAAGCATGAGGCCATCGCCAAGTCGCTCCAGGTGAACTTCAAGGCGGTGTTCCTCACGAGCCTGACCACGATCATCGGCTTTCTGACGATGAATTTCTCCGAGTCGCCGCCGCTGAAGGATCTGGGCAACCTCGTGGGCATCGGCGTCACGATCGACCTGCTCAATTCGATTCTGCTGCTGCCGGCGCTGGTCGCCGTGCTGCCGATGGCGACGGGACGACGCCGGGACCAGACGCCCTGGGTCGATCTGGATCGGCTGGCGGACTTCGTCATTCGCAGGCGCAGGCTGTTGCTGGGCTCGATGCTCGTGCTGACGGCGGTGTGCTGCCTCGGCATTCTGAATATCGAGCTCGACGACAATTTCCTGATGTACTTCGACGACAGTTTCGAGTTCCGTCGCGCGACGGACTTCATGATCGAGAACCTCCGGGGCTGGGACCTGATCGAGTATTCCCTCAACTCCGGGCAGTCCGGCGGCATCATGGACCCCGAGTACCTGGCGACGGTGGACCGGTTCGCGGCCTGGTATCGCCAGCAGCCCAAGGTCGTCTACGTGGCGACCATCGTCGATACGATCAAGCGCCTCAACAAGGACATGCACGGAGGCGATGAGAGCTTCTACCGAATCCCGGAGCGGCGGGAGCTGGCGGCCCAGTATCTGCTGCTCTACGAGATGTCCCTTCCCGCCGGACGGGACCTCAACAGCCAGATCGACATCGACAAATCCACCTCCCGATTCTTCGTGAACTTCGAGAGCATGAGCGCCAGCGAGCTGCGCCGGATGGACAAGGCGGCGAGCCAGTGGCTCCTGGCGAACGCCCCCGAGCACATGTTCAGCCCGGGCACCGGCCTGTCCCTGGCCTGGGCCCACATTACCCAACGGAATATCGTCGCCATGCTCCTGGGAGCTCTCTGCGAGATCTTGACGATCTCGTTCATCATGATCTTCGTGCTGCGGAGTCTCAAGTTCGTCCTGCTGTTTCTCATCCCCAACCTCCTGCCCCCGTTCATCGCCTTCGGAATCTGGGGCGTGATGAAAGGGCAGATAGGACTGGCGTTATCGGTCGTCGTCGCCATGACGCTGGGAATCATCGTCGATGACACGATCCATTTCTTCATCAAGTACTTCCGGGCCCGCAATGTGGACGGATTGACGCCGGAGCAGGCCGTGCGGGCCGCGTTCGAGACGGTGGGCCCGGCCATCGGGATCACGACGATCGTCCTGGTGGCGGGATTCCTCGTGATGACGGCGTCCCACTACCGGATGAACTCGGAGATGGGCTTGATGTGCGCGATGGTGATCGCCCTGGCGCTGCTGGTGGACTTTTTCCTTTCCCCGACTTTGTTGATGAAATTCGACCGTGCAGCGAGTAAGCTCCAGGATCAGGAATCACAGATCGCTCACGGTTGGACAAGGACGGATAAATCGAATGACAAGAATGCTCGTGATGATGGCGGTCGCGATGGTCGCGGCCCCTGCGCTGTGCACGGAACAGACGCCTGAGGACAAGGGCTGGGCGATCGTCAAGGAGGCCGACCGCCGCAACTCCGGGTACGGCGATTCCACCTCGGCTCTCCGCATGATCCTCCGCAACAAGCACGGACAGGTCAGCGAGCGGGATCTTCGCGTTCGCGCACTGGAGGTTCCGGACGATGGGACCCGGAGCCTGAGCATTTTCGACAGTCCCGCGGACGTCAAGGGCACCGTCCTGCTGACCCACACGCACAAGAGCCGGCCGGACGACCAGTGGCTCTATCTGCCGGCCCTGGAGCGGGTCAAGCGGATCGCGGCCCAGAACAAGTCCGGATCGTTCATGGGCAGCGAGTTTTCCTACGAGGACATCGCCACGCAGACCATCGAGAAGTACTCCTACAAATGGCTTCGGGACGAGACCTGTGCGGATCAGGACTGCCACGTGATCGAGCGTCGCCCGCTGGACAACAAGAACTCCGGCTACACGAGGCAGATCGTCTGGATGGACAAGGAGCACCTGCGCATGTGGAAGGTCGAGTACTACGACCGCAAGGACTCGCTGCTCAAGACCCTCACCTTCAAGGACTATCGCCTGTACCTGGAGCAGTTCTGGCGGCCTCACGACATGGCCATGGTGAACCACCAGACCGGCAAGAGCAGCCAGTTGCTCTGGACCGATTACGCCTTCCGCAAAGGACTGTCCGAGAACGATTTCAACCAGCACAGTTTGACCCGAATCAGGTGACACGCATGCTTGAAGAAAATTCGAAATCCGAATTTCGAAATTCGAAACAAGTACGAATGACGAAAACTCAAAACTCAAAGCGGAACATCCGAGAGGCGACAGCGTTTTGGTCATTCGGGTTTTGTGCTTGGGATTTGTTGACGTTCCCGCTGAGGCGGGGTCGGATTTCGGATTTCGTGCTTCGAGTTTCCCTGCTGGGAGCCTTGTTCTTGGCGAACGCAAAGGGCGCATCATCAATCTCCGAGTCTGTCAGCCCGCAGGCGAGTGAACCCAATTCTCCCAAAGGCCGCGGCGAGCTCACGGGCTACGTTGCCGCCGAGGGAAGGCTGTTCTTCAGCGATCCCCAGTTCCCGGGCCAGGAGGACAACAACGCGTCGCTGGCCGCACAGCCGGAGTATTACTACCAGTGGGCCAACGGCGCGATCTTCACGTTCACGCCGTTCGCCCGGATCGATAGCGCCGATTCCGAGCGGACGCACTGGGACATCCGCGAATTGTACTATCTGCACGCCCAGGACTGGTGGTCCTTCCGAGTCGGCGTTGCCCGAGTGTTCTGGGGGGCGACCGAGTTCGTCCACCTCGTGGACGTCGTGAACCAGACCGACCTCGTCGAGCACATCGACGGCGAGGACAAGCTCGGTCAGCCCATGCTCCAGTTCTCCGCGTCTCCGAGTTGGGGGGCACTGGACATCTTCATCCTGCCGTACTTTCGGGAGCGGACCTTCCCGGGCCGCGAAGGGCGTCTGCGGCCGCCTCTCCTGATTGACACGGACCACGCGATTTACGAAAGTAGCGACAAGGAACGGGCCAAAGACCTGGCCATTCGATACCGCCGGACGCTGGGCGACATCGATCTGGGCGCCTACTTCTTCTGGGGGACCAATCGCGACCCGCTGCTGGTCCCCGCGGATTTCCTGGACCCGAACGACCCCGGCCCCTCCAGGTTGATCCCGTTCTATGAGCGGGTGACCCAGTTCGGCGCCGACGTCCAATGGGCGACGGGCAACTGGCTCTGGAAGCTCGAGGCCCTGTACCGCAGCGGGTACCTCGATCCATACTTCGCGGCGACCGGCGGCCTGGAATACACGTTCTTCGGCCTGGGCGGAGGCCGCAGCGATGTGGGCGTCCTCGCGGAGTACGTCTACGACGAGCGGGGCGACGATCCCGAGATGACGTCGTTGTTCGACAACGACCTGTTCCTCGGCATGCGATTCACGCCGAACGACCTGGCTGGCACGCAGGTGCTGGTCGGCGTCATGCAGGACCTCGGCGACGATGAGAACGCCCTGAGCATCGAGGCGAGCCGGCGATTCGGGTCGCACTGGCGGCTCAGCCTGGAGGCCTGGTTCTTTCTCGACGCGCCCGAGGACAGCGTCATATCGTACCTGAGGGACGACGACTTCGTCAGGATGGAGCTGGCGTACCATTTCTGATCCGTGGACGGGGAGATGGGCATGATCGCACTTGTCTGGACTTTGTCTATCGTCTTTGCCGCCATGACCCTGTACCAGGCGGCCCTGGTGGTTGCCTTTCTTCTGCGGACGCGGGGAAAGTCTCCGGCCGACCCCGGCGGCGATACTCCCAAAGCCGCCATCCTCCTGTCGTTGCGAGGCGCGGATCCCGGGCTGGCCGCCGGCATCCGAAGGCTCCTGCGGCAGGACTACCCGAATTACGAGTTGCGGATCGTGATCGACAGCGAGACCGACCCCGCTTGGGACCTGGTGCGTGCCGCCGTCCGCGAGACGGGGGCGACCCACGTCCGCGTCGGCACGCTCAAGGAACGTCCCGACCAGTGCAGTCTGCATTGCGCCTCGCTCATTCAACTGGCCCGCGAGCTGGATGATTCGATCGAGCTGTTCGCCCTGGCCGATGGCGACGTGGTCGCGCATCCGGGCTGGCTGCGGGAACTCCTGACTCCCATCATCCGTGGCACGGCGGACGCGACGACGGGGCATCGCTGGTTTGCGCCGGAGCATGGGCAGTTCGGCTCGATGGTCCGGTACGTCTGGAACGCCGCCTCCGTCGTTTCGCTGCACCTCTTCGGGATTCTCTGGGGCGGGACCTTCGCGGCGCGAACGAGCGACCTGCGTCGGTCCGGCCTGCTCGAAAGATGGAGCCGCTCGCTCGCGGTGGATTCGCCGATCCATGAGTGCTGGCGCAAGCTCGGGCTGCGGGTCGACTTCGTCCCGTCCCTGATGATGATCAACCGCGAGGAGTGTTCTCTCCGATCCTCGTTCACGTTCGTTTCGCGGCAACTGCTCTGGGCCCGGCTCTATCTGCCCGGGCCGTTCTGGGCGGCGGTCGTGGCGCACGCGTTCGCCGCCGCCGCCATCCTGCTGGGAGTCTTCGGCCTGCTGTTGTATGGAATCGCGGCGGGCCACGGGCAGATCGCGGCGGTGGCGTTCGGCTCGCTAGCGGTCCACCTGATTGCCATGGTCCTGTCGCTGAGACGGCTCGAAGCGCGTGTTCGCCGCGTCAGGACGTATGAAGGGGATTCGGATCATCGGTTATCTCCCGCCGTTGTACTCAGACTGCTCCTTGCGATTCCCGCGGCGCAGATCGTGCATCTGCTGGCGACGATCCACGTGCTGGGCACGCGAAGGCTGCGTTGGCGCGGCGTGGTCTACGAGATCCGATCCGCGTTCGACGTTCGCAAGATCGAGGACCGGTCGCTTCGGCAATCCGATCAGCCGGCCGATCCCAGCCACTCGCTCTGAGAGGGTGTGTGAGAAGCCGCTTGATTGTGGCATGGGCTTCCAGCCCATGAATCATCGGCAGGATGCCGATGCCACAGAATCTCACGGGCAGGATGCCCGTGCCACTTCTCACACATCTTCTAACGTGCATGCCGCGTCGGAAGTCTCGCGGTTACGCGGTCCGGTCCTGTTGAGCGGATCCCGGTCCGTCCTTTGTTCTATGCAGTTGTCAAAGACCTCACGCTGCTTTTCACGCGCATTGTCATAGCGATCCGGAATCGGACCGGGACGCGGATCGGCCGGCATACGGCTTGTACTCGATCATTCGGATCTTCGCGCCCTCCACGCGATACCGGATGCCCCGCCAGTCCACGGTCCGCAGGAGCATCGCCGAGACCAATGCGACGGCATAGACCACCTGCGTCAGGCACATCGCGGCGAAAACGCGGGGCAGATCGGAGAGGCGCGTGCATGCCACGGCTTCGCCTCTCGCCCGTGCGCTGCGGCACACGCCGCTCTCGATGGCCGCCAGCAGTCCGGCCATGATGCCCCAGTACAGTCCCAAGCCGGCAACAAGCCATCCGGCTGCGTGTCCATTCCGCACGATCGCCGCCGCTCCAAGAGCGACAACGCCCGCCAACTGCGCGATGGAAACGCTCAGTCCGTGCCCGACTACCAGTCCCCAGGCCGGATGGTATAGGCGTGCGGTGAGCAGTTGCCGGCGAACCCAGCGGTAGAAGCTCCCCAGGCCGCAATCTTCCCGATTGACCATCATCAGCGTGGGCACGAACGCCACGCGATAGCCCATCGACCGCAGGACGCCGTAGAGCATGGTGTCTTCGCACAGGGCGTTGCCCCATCGTTCGAGCAGATCGGATCGGCGGACGACGCTCAGCTTCAACGCCAGCGTCCCGCCCCAGGGAATTCGAAACCAGTACATCTGGACCACTGCCGCGGCGTTCCAGAGCCGCCGAACCAGGCTGCCCCAGGAGTGGGTCGCCGGCGCGTACCAGCGATTGCCCGTCGCCGCGGCCACCCGCTCATCGGCCAGGGGCGCCACCAGCTCGCGGAGCCACGTCGGATGAGGGATCGTGTCGGCGTCGAGCAGGGCGATGGCCTCGTACGATGCGTCCAGCTCCGAGATCACCTGCACGAGGCTGCTGCACTTGAGCCCGCACGTCCGACGCGGGTTGGCCAGCGGCGCCATGTGCAGCACGGGCGACGCATGCGTCGCCCCTACCGGGTGCGCCTTCAACGTCCGCTCGGCGATGGCCCAAGCCGGGTCCTCACGGCTGTCCACCACGATGTGCAGGTCATAATCAGGATAATCCTGCTTCAGAATCGCCTCCAGGCAGGCGGGGAGAAACGGGTCCGGGCCCCGCAGGCACAGAATCACGGCGGTCCTGGGGCAGGGGGCATCCTCCGCCGGTCTCAGCGATGCGCGTTTGACCGTGGCGGCGAATCGCCACGCCAGCACCGCTTGGCCGGCGGCCAGAGCCAGCAAGATACAGAACATCAAGACGGCCCATGTCGTCATATGCCCTCCGAAGAAACAGTACGGGCGACGCATGCGTCGCCCCTACACATCCCGCGTGCGCCTCATCCGTTCGCGCCCGTGCGCCCGGTCGTGTCCATCGCCGGGGCCAATGAGGATTCGCCCCGACGCGCCCGGACACGCCTGCCGAAGTTCGTCCGGATCGCGAACCGGGCCATGTGCATGAGCATTCCATAATCGACCGTCGGGCAGGGCAGGTGGGGCGCCGCGGCGACCGTGTGCGTGCGGTCGAACTGCGGATCGTCCCGCCAGTAGGCGCGGTAGATCGCGGCCTGCCCCTGAAACATCTCCACGAACCATTGGGCATCGCGGTTCGTGGGGTCCGAGGGGTCCGCCAGCGGCGAATACCGCTCCACGGCATCCTGAATCGCCCGGCTCCACACGGCCACGGGCGTCGGTTCGGCGGCCGTCAGGTGATACGTTCTGCCGTGGCAGGCCGGCTCGCCCAGCAGATGCGCGATCACGGACGAAACCCAGTCCACGGGGACATAGTCCTTTCGCTCGTGCCCATCCATCCCGAAGGCATCGATCAGCAACTTCGCCTTGATCGATCCGAGCACCATCTGGCCGGCCAGCGTGTGGGCCAGTCGCACCATGGCGTAGAAGCCGTGGAACGTGGACGTGTACCCGGTCTGCGAATCCCCCACGATGATCGATGGCCGGTAAATCGTCGGCGGGCAGCCCAGGTCGGCGCCGCGGACCAGCCGCTCGGCCTCGACCTTGCTCCGCTCGTAGTCGTTGCCCATCTCCTGCCCGACGTCGAGCTCGGTCTCCAGAATCCGCCCCTCGCGCAGCCCGCAGACGTAGGCGGTGGACACATGGTGAAACTGCCGGACTCCGCACCGTCTGCACAGATCCAGGACGTGTCGCGTGCCCTCGACGTTCGAGAGCCACGGCTCTCTCCGGGGGTCCGTGCCGTAGAACGTCAGCTTGGCGGCGTTGTGGACCACGGACCGGCAGTGGCGGCTGATCCACTGATGATCCGATGCGCTGAGCCCCAGGTCGGGCCGGCACAGGTCTCCCTCGAACACTCTCGGCCGGGGCAGAATCCGACCCGTCTCGCTCTCCCACCGGGCCAGCGACGCGTCGATCCGCTGGGTGGCCGATTGGGTTCCCGCAGGCCGGACTAGCACGGCCATGCGATACCCCGCACGGAGACAATCACGAAGCAGATAGCTACCCAGGAGGCCGGCCGCGCCTGTCAGAAGGCAGTAGGTCATCAATGTTTCCCATCCAACACATACAAAAGAAGCCACTGACGGAGGCATCTCCAGCAGGGCGCATTCAGGCATCCATTGCCCGGATGCTTCGGCGGGCGTGTTCCGGACCGGCGACTCCCCAGGTCCTTGATGCGACGATATCGTAACCCGCCACGGGCGCTCTGTCAATTCGCTGTTCCCGCGTCCTTGTTGTCGTACGCTCGTCCTCATTGGGCCCTCGCCATCGGGAACAAAGCTTCCGCCGGACGGTTGCAGCTCTGGCCGGGAACCTCGCACAAGGGAACCCCGGGTCCGGCGGCACACGTCCGCGACAAAACGGCGCCGAAATTTGGCTTTGTTTCGTCGGGCTCCTCGCCGCGTGAATCTGTCGTAAGTGCTTCTGCTCGTGAAACTTGGCCGTCATCG
>Ga0209347_1004310_pt1 | contig 15004 bp, 15 predicted proteins | sample AutmiccommuBRH23_FD_187382 | JGI IMG/M metagenome (GOLD analysis project Ga0209347, IMG submission 187382) | Deep subsurface microbial communities from Mt. Terri, Switzerland - Autotrophic microbial communities BRH/23 (SPAdes) (version 2) | ecosystem: Environmental > Aquatic > Deep subsurface >... | reverse complement strand
CAGAAAAAGCGCAAGCGACAGGGCTGCAAAGACCCATTGGTGCGGCAGGCCGAGATCCAGCGCCATGGCCGGCGCCAGAATGGCGAAGCTGTAATAGAGTGTGCCGTAGCCGACGATCTGGGTGACACCCAGCGCCCAGACAGCCAGTGCTGGCGCCTTTGTGTCAGGTCCGTGCATCGATCATACCGCGTGCTGCCTTTGCAGAGCCCTGAAGTCCAGACGGACAGTGGCGACTTTGCTCATGCTGCGGTCCCGCAGCACGCCGCCGAAGCGGGCTTGACGATAGCATCCACCGGGGCGTCCATCGTTGCGCAGCCGCAGCCGGACTTGCCTTCGGTCTTGGCCACCGCATCCTTGACGCAACAGGCGTCCACATCCGCCGGTGCCGCGCCACCGCAGCAGCCCGCAGCCTCCGGCGCCCGGTCCGAGTGGCACACGCCGGTCTCCGGCAGCACCAGCCGCACGTCGCGGGCCGCCTCATGGTCGCCGGCGATGTCGGCCACCACCGAACGCACCTGCTCATAGCCGGTCGCCATCAGGAAGGTCGGCGCGCGGCCGTAGGATTTCGACCCGACGATCGTGAAGCCCGCCTCGGGATGCGCCAGCTCGTCGATGCCATGCGGCGGAACCGTGCCGCAGGAATGCAGGTTCGGATCGATCAGCGGGGCCAAGGCGGGGGTCGCCTCGACGGCGGGATCGAGCGCGATGCGCAGTTCGCCGAGGAAGGAAAGATCCGGCCGGAAGCCGGTAGCGACGACGATCCGATCGACCAAAAGCCGCGTTGGCTGTCTGGCATGGCTCGCTTCGACCGCCAGGCCATCCGCGGTGGTCCCGATGCGGTTGACCGAGAAGGGCGCGAGCATGTTCAGCCGGCCTGCCTGCATCGCCTGCCTGGCGGCAAGGCCGAGCGTGCCGCGCTCCGGCAACTTGTCGTTCAGCCCGCCGCCGAGCAGGCGCTCGACGGCGGCGCGACGCAACGCCCAGAAGATCTCGGTTTCCGGCGCCTCCTCCTGCAGTTGCATCAGCGCCAGCGCGACATTGATCGCCGAATGGCCGCCGCCGATAACCAGCGTGCGCTTGCCGGCATAGGCCGCGCGCTCAGTGCCTGCCACGTCCGGAATGCCATAGGCGATGCGGTCCGCGGCTTCGGTCTCGCCGGGCACGCTGAGACCGTCGACGCCGATCGGGTTGGGCCGCGTCCAGGTGCCCGAGGCATCGATCACGGCGCGTGCCGTGACGCGATGCTCGCCGCTGGAGTCGCGGTAGCGGATGACGAAGGGCGATTCGGCGCGCCCCTTGTCGGCGAGCTTGTCGCGGCCTTCGCGGGTGATCGCCGTGACGGTTGCCCCGAGCTTCAGGTTCGGCGCGATCCCGGCAAGTGCCGCCAAGGGCTGCAGATAGCTGCGCACGATCTCGCCGCCGGTGGGCAGCAGGTCGTCGTCAGGCGCCTGCCAGCCCGCGCGCTCGAGCAGCCGGCGCGCCGCGGCATCGATATTGTAGCGCCACGGCGAGAATACCTTGACGTGGCCCCATTCCAGCAAGGTCGCGCCGACGCTTGCTCCGCGCTCCAAAATCACCGGCCGGATGCCACGCTCGACGAGGTGCGCAGCGGCGGCGAGGCCGACAGGGCCGGCGCCGATAACGGCCACGGGAAGTCCGGTTTGAATTGCTGCGCTCATAGCTTCCTTCCTTCTAGTATATTCGAAATACAAAGGCAAAAAAACGCATACTCATACGCTCGCGATGCGGCCGACCGGCGGGCAGGTGCCGTCGGCGCAGCATTCGTCGGCCAGGTAGCCGATCAATTGCTGCATGCCGGGATAGTGCGCGCGGCAGATCAGCGTCGTCGCCTGCCGCTCCTGCGTCACCAGTCCGGTGTCGACGAGGCGCTTGAGATGGTGCGACAGGGTCGACGCCGGGATCGTCAGCCGGTCCTGGATACTGCCGACGGCCAGTCCCTCGTCACCCGCCCGCACCAAGGTGCGATAGAGCTGCAACCGGGTCGGATTGCCGAGGGCTTCAAGCTGGGATGCTGCTTTTTCGAGTTTCATAGAAATAGCTTTAGCGCCCGTAGCGGCCTTCGTCAATCGAATTTCGATAATTTTGGAAATATTGCGGCCGGACTTCAGATCGACCGCTGGTTGACCCGCCTGGAAACCGCCTCGGCGCTCTCGACGCGCTCGGAATAACGATCGGTCAGATAGGCGGAGCGGTCGCGCAGCAGCAGTGTGAACTTCATCAGTTCCTCCATCACGTCGACGATCCGGTTGTAATAGGAAGACGGTTTCATGCGGCCCGCCTCGTCGAACTCGGCAAAGGCCCTGGCGACCGACGACTGGTTGGGGATCGTCACCATGCGCATCCAGCGGCCGAGGATGCGCAGCTGGTTGACCGCGTTGAAGCTCTGCGAGCCGCCCGACACCTGCATCACGGCGAGCGTCCGGCCCTGCGTCGGCCTGACCCCGCTGAGCGACAGCGGCAGCCAGTCGATCTGCGTCTTCATCACGCCAGTCATTGCTCCGTGGCGCTCGGGCCAGCACCAGACCTGTGCCTCCGACCAGACAGAGAGGTCGCGCAGCTCCCTAACCTTCGGATGGTCCGGCGGCACCGAATCGACCAGCGGCAGCCCGGCCGGATTGAAGATGCGAACCTCGGCACCGAATTTTTCGAGGATCCGCGCCGCTTCCTCGGTGGCGAAGCGCGAATAGGAGCGCTCGCGCAACGACCCGTAAAGCATCAGCACCCGCGGCCTGTGCTGCGAGCGCGGCGCGTCGAGCAACGCCCGGGTGTCGATCGGCCTGAACTGGTCTTCGTCCAGATTGGGCAGCGGTTCGCCGGGCTTTTCCGGACCGTCAGGCAATTGGCTTGCTTCCGGTCGCGACTGTTTCGCCATCTTCCTTGGTGAAGGTCCCTATATCCTGATTGGGCAGCAGTTTCAGCACCGTTTCGGACGGCCGTGCCAGCACGGCGCCGAGCGGCGTCACGACGATCGGCCTGTTGATCAGGATCGGATGCGCCATCATGAAGTCGATCAGCTCATCGTCGCTCCATTTCGGATCGCCAAGGCCGAGTTCGGCATAGGGCGTTCCCTTCTCGCGCAACAGCTGGCGCGGTTTCATGTCCATCGCAGCCAGCAGCTCGACCAGTTTCTGGCGAGAAGGCGGCGTCTTCAGATATTCGATGACCTCCGGCTCCTCGCCGGACTGGCGGATCATCGCCAGCGTATTTCGCGAGGTGCCGCATTTCGGGTTGTGGTAGATCGTGACGGTCATGTCAGCCTTTCGGGAACCAGTGTTGCGTGCGATTGGCGAAGGCGACCAGCGACAGCATGACCGGCACCTCGACCAGCACGCCGACCACGGTCGCCAGCGCGGCGCCCGAGTTCAGCCCGAACAGGCTGATCGCCACCGCCACCGCCAGCTCGAAGAAGTTCGAGGTGCCGATGAGCGCACAGGGCGCCGCCACGTTGAACGGCACCTTCCACGCCTTTGCCGCCGCATAGGTGATCGCGAAGATGCCATAGGACTGGAGGACCAGCGGCACCGCGATCAGCACGATGAGCATGGGATTGGCCAGGATGACGGTGCCCTGGAAGCCGAACAGGAGGACCACCGTCGCCAGCAGACCGATCACCGACACGGGCTTGAGGCGGCCGGTGAACTCCGATACCGCCGCTTCGGCCGTCGTGCCGCCTCCGGCCCGCCCGATCAACCAGCTTCTGGTGATCGCTCCCGCGACGAGCGGTATCACCACGTAGAGCAGCGTGGAGAGGATGAGTGTCGCCCAGGGCACCACGATATCGGTCACGCCCAGCAGCAGGGCGACGATCGGGGCGAAGGCGAAGATCATGATGACGTCGTTCACCGAGACCTGGACCAGCGTGTAGGTGGCGTCGCCGCGCGTCATCTGGCTCCAGACAAATACCATGGCCGTGCAGGGAGCCGCGCCGAGCAGGATCAGGCCGGCGATGTATTGCTGGGCGTCGGCCGGCTCGATCCACGGCGCGAAGACGTAGTTGAAGAACAGCACGCCGAGCGCCGCCATGGTGAACGGCTTGATCAGCCAGTTGACGACGATCGTAAGCGCGAGGCCCTTCGGCCGGTCGCCGATGTGGCGCAGGCTGGCGAAGTCGACATTCACCATCATCGGGAAGACCATCGCCCAGATGAGCACGGCGACGACGAGGTTGACCGAGGCGAACTCGATGCCGGCCAGGAAGCCGAACACGCCCGGCATCAGGGTGCCGAGTGCGATGCCAGCGGCGATACAGAGCGCGACCCAGACCGAGAGCCATTTTTCGAAGAAGCCGATGGATGGCGCGGCGATCTTGCGCGCCGGGTAGGCATGGTCTGTCATGTGCTGTCCTTAGCCGGCTTTCGGAATATCTGCGCCGATCTCGTCCAGGCGCTTCTGCAGGGCGAGCCTGTCGAGCATGTTCATCGGCAGGCTGGTGAAGATCGAGATCCGGCTGTTGAGCATGCGGTATGTGTCGGCAAAGGCGAAATGTTTCTCGGCATCCGTTCCCTCCGCCGCTGCCGGGTCCGGCACGCCCCAATGCGCGGTCATCGGCTGGCCGGGCCACACAGGGCAGGCCTCCATCGCGGCATTGTCGCAGACGGTGAAGACGAAATGCATCTGCGGCGCGCCGGGTGTCGCGAATTCCTCCCAGCTCTTCGAGCGGGCGAAGGACGTATCGTGGTTGAGGCTTTTCAGCAGCTGGAGCGCATAGGGATGAACCTCGCCCTTGGGTTGCGAGCCGGCCGAGTAGGCCTTGAAGCGGCCCTGCCCGACGCGATCGAGGATGGCTTCGGCGAGAATCGACCGGGCCGAATTGCCGGTGCACAGAAACAGGACGTTGAATGGTTCTGCGGTCATGTCATTCCTGTCAGCAATCGCAGATCACGGCATCGATGACAGGCCGGCAGAGTTCCGGCGAACCGTTGCAGCAATCTTCCATCAGATAGGCGAGAAGGTCGCGGAAGCCGGTCATGTCGGCGGCGTAGCGTATGCTGCGGCCATCGCGCTCGGCGCGCACGAGGCCGGCATGGGTGAGAATCTTGAGATGCGCCGACATGGTGTTCTGAACGGCGCCGAGTTGCGATGCGATTTCGCCGGCCGGCACGCCTTGCGCACCGGCCTTGACCAGCAGGCGGAAGGTTTCGAGGCGCGTATCCTGGCCGAGGGCGGCCAATGCCGAGAGGGCAGATAGTTTGTTCATTTATCCAGAAATCTCGATTTATCAGAAGTTCTATTAGCATCGTATTCCGGCAAACGAAAGGGGCAAGGCGCGGAATTTTAGACGTGGCAGATATCTCGGTTCCAGGTGCCTCCGCTCCTTCCGCCGCCGTTGACGCTGCTCTTTAATCCCGGTCTAACGTCGAGACATGGAGACGTTTCTCAGTTCCTCGCTGGTTGCCATTCTGCTGACGATGGTGGACCTCGCCGTCATGGCACGAATTCTGCTGAGGCCGAACCGCGATCCGGCCTCACGCATTGCCTGGCTCGTCGTCGTCGGCGCCGTGCCATTGGCCGGCATTGTCGCCTACCTGCTGTTCGGCGAGGTCAATATCGGCCGCTGGCGGCTCAGCCGTATGCGCGACATACAGTTGAAATTGCCAAAGGAATCCGCTCCGGCCATTGAGGCCACGATCCCCGAGCGATACAGGAATCTTTTCGAGCTCGGAAGATCGATCAGCGGCTTCCAGGCGGTGGGCGGCAACACGGCCCGGCTGATGCCCGATTCCAACGCCACCATCGACGCCATGGTGGCCGATATCGACGCTGCGCAAGACCATGTGCACCTGCTTTTCTACATCTGGCTGGCGGACAATAACGGCCGCAAGATCATCGACGCGCTGATGCGCGCGGCCGGGCGCGGCGTCACCTGCCGGGCAATGGCCGACGATCTCGGCTCACGCGTCCTGACCCGCTCCGAGCATTGGCAGGCGATGCAGCGTGCCGGCGTCAAGGTCGCCAGCGGCCTGCCGGTCGGCAATCCGGTGCTGCGGCCCTTCATCGGCCGCATCGATCTGCGCAATCACCGCAAGATCGTCGTCATCGACGACCGGATCACCTATTGCGGCAGCCAGAACTGCGCCGACCCGGAGTTTCTGGTCAAGGCGCGCTATGCGCCCTGGGTCGACGCCGTGGTCCGCTTTGAAGGGCCGATCGCGCGGCAGAACCAGATGCTGTTTGCCAGCGACTGGATGTCAAGCGTCGACGAGGACCTCGGCGAAATGCTCAATCGACCGGTGCCTGCCGCCCAATCCGATGCCATGCCAGCCCAAGTGATCGGCACGGGCCCGACGGTGCGCTATTCGGCGATGCGCGAAGTGTTCGCATCGTTGATGTTTGGAGCACAGCGCGAGATCATCATCACCACGCCCTATTACGTGCCCGACGAGGCGCTGCAGGGCGCGTTGATCGCCACCGCCTATCGCGGCGTCGACACGACCATCATCTTCCCGGCGCGCAACGATTCCCGGATCGTCAGCGCCGCCAGCCGAAGCTACTATGCCGACCTGCTCGCCGCCGGCGTCAAGATCCATGAATTCACCGGCGGCCTGCTGCACACCAAGTCGCTGACCGTCGATGGCGAAATCATGCTGATCGGCTCGGCCAACATGGATCGGCGCAGTCTCGACCTCAACTACGAGAACAACATCCTGGTGCATGATGCGGGACTGACGGCGGCGATGCGGATCCGACAGCATGAGTACCTGGCAGGGTCCGTGCCGGTCACCGCGAAGCAGGTTGCGGCGTGGTCGATGCCGCGCCGCCTGTGGAACAATGCCATCGCGACGCTCGGGCCGCTTTTCTAGGCTCAAGCATCCAGTTCCGTGCCGGTTGCACGGCAGCCCATGCGTTTGATATATCACTGGTATATTGTAACGCGGGCACCTTCGATGGGGGCCGGCATGCCGAACGGAACCAAGAATGCAGGACCACAGACCGGAACCGGCCGCGACACGGGCCTACCGCGAACTGGAGCGTCTGATTGTGACGCTCGAACTGGCGCCCGGCAGCATCGCGACCGAAGGCATGCTGCTCGACCGGCTGGCGCTCGGCCGGACTCCGGTTCGTGAGGCCATCCAGCGGCTGGCCTGGGAAGGTTTGCTCGAGATCAGGCCCCGCGCCGGCCTCGCCATCGCGCCGCTGCATGCCGGTGACTGGCTGCGAGTCATCGACGCCCGCTGCGGCGTCGAAATCGTCCTGGCAAGATCGGCGGCGCGTTTCGTGACGGTCGAGAAGGCGATGCTCTTCGAGGCAGCGGCGCTTGCCATGCAACAGGCGACCGCCTCAAGCGATGTGCTCGGATTTCTGGAAGCCGACAAGGCGCTCGACGACGCGCTGGCGCTTGCCGCAGACAATGATTTCGCGGCGCGGCTTGCCGCTCCGCTGCAAACGCACAGCCGGCGCTTCTGGTACCGGTTCCACCGCGAAACGGGACTGGCGGTTTCGGCCCGCCACCATGTGGCGCTGATCGAGGCGATCGTGCGCCACGACGAAAACGCCGCCGCGGAGCGGGCCGGACAGTTGATGACGATGCTGCGCAGCAATGCCGAAACCGCGGCAACACGGTAGGCGCACTTTCCCGGTGGCAGACACTGTGGCCGGAAACAAGGATGGCGAGCCAAAGCCCGCCATCCTGAAAAGTGCTCTCCCGGCTCTCGCCGGGCGAAGTTTCAAACTCAACGGTAGGGATAACCGGCCTTCTTCATGACGCCGGCATAGTCCTTGAACGCCTTAACCACCTTGGCCGAACGCGGGCTGGCCGAAGCGATCTCGTCCCAGAAGGCTTCGGAATCGTCGACGACCGTCGCCCACTCCTCGGGCGGGATCGAGGTCAGTTCCATCTTCTCGCCCTCGACGCGCAGCTTGGCCTCGCCGCCCCAGTACCAGACGTCGCGATAGTAGTGCGACTGGTCGATGGTCGAGCGGTAGAGTTGCTGCAGGTGCGGCGGCACCTTGTTCCAGCTTTCGGTGTTGGCGAAATAGCTGCCGAACCATGCGCCGGTGACCGAGTTGGTCAAGGCGTAGTTGCAGACATCGGCCCAGCCGACTTCGTAGGCCTCGGTGAAGCCGCACCAGGCGACGCCGTCGAGTTCGCCCGTCTGCATCGCCACCTCGACGTCGTCCCACGGCACGGTGACCGGGATCAGGCCGTACTTCGACAGGAACTTGCCGGCCGTCGGCACGCCGAACACGCGCAGGCCGTTCATGTCGGCCAGGCTGCGGATCGGCTTTTTGACGGTGAAGATGTGCAGCGGATCCCAGGCGCCGGAAGACAGCCAGGTCACGTTCTTGACCTCGCCATAAGCCTCGGTCCAGATCTCGTTCAGGCCGTAATAGTTGAACAGCGCCGGCACATCGAGGCTGTAGCGCGTGGCGAACGGGAAGTAACCGCCGAACACCGAGATATCGACCGGCGAGGCCATCGTGGCGTCGTCGGACTGCACGGCGTCGATGGTGCCGTTCTGCATGGCGCGGAAAAGCTCGGCGGTCGGCACGAGCTGGTCGGCATAATAGAGCTCGATTTCCATTTCGCCATTGGCGGCGGCATTGAAGGCGTCGATCTGCGGCTTGATGACATGCGCGCCGAGCGGAGCGCCCGAATAGGTCTGCAGCCGCCACTTGATCGGCGCCTGGGCGCGCACGATTGCCGGCGCGGCAAGCGTCGAGCCCGCAAGTGCGGCGCCGCCGAAGCCGACATTGCGCATGAATTTGCGGCGACTCTCCAGAATCTTCTCGGATGGTGATTGCGGCTTGTTGTCTTTCGTCATCTTCACTTTACTCCTCTGGTGGAACTGCTGTTGCGGCCTCTGCGGACCGTTGGTGATAGCCGGGGGTCATATTCCCCTGACATGCTGGGGCAGCCAGAGTGCCAGCTGCGGAAAGATCATGACCAGCGCGATGGTCAGCGCCATCATGACGACGAAGGGCCAGATCGAGCGGTAAATGTCGGTCAGCCCGATTTCCTTCGGCGCCATCGCCCGCATCAGGAACAGATTGTAGCCGAAGGGCGGGGTGATGTAGGCGATCTGGCAGGTCATGGTGTAGAGCACGCCGAACCAGACCAGGTCGAAGCCGAGGATCTTCACCAGCGGCACGTAGAGCGGCGCCACGATTACCAGCATGGCGGTGTCGTCGAGAAACATACCCATGATGATGAAGGACAGCTGCATCATGATGATGATCTGCCACGGCGACAGATCCCAGCTGGTGATGAACAGCGACTCGATGGCGCGCACCGCGCCCAGTCCGTCGAAGATGGCGCCAAAGGCAAGGGCTGCCAGGATCAGCCACAGGAACATGCAGGAGATGCCGAGCGTCTTGCGCGCGGTCTCGGTGATCAGCTTCCACGACAGACGTCCTTTGATCGCCGCCGCCAGTGTCGCCGAAGTGGCGCCGACGGCCGAGCTCTCGACCAGGCTGGTTATGCCCATGACGAACAGGCCGGTCATGGTGAAGAAGATCAGGAAAGGAATGACGCCGGCGCGCAAAAGGGCAAGTTTCTCGCCCAGAGGCATCTGGAGCTCCTCTTCGGAGACCACAGGCGCGAGTTCGGGATTGAGGCGGCAGCGGACCAGCACATAAATGACGAACATCGCCGCCATCAGCAGGCCCGGCATGACGCCGGCCAGCCAAAGCTGGCTTACGGGCTGGCGCGCGATCATGCCGTAAAGCACCATCACTACGCTTGGCGGCACCAGGATGCCGAGCGACGAGCCGCCTTGCACGACGCCCGAGATCAGCACCTTGTCGTAGCCGCGCCGCAGCATTTCGGGCAACGCGATGGTCGCGCCGATGGCCATGCCGGCGACCGACAGGCCGTTCATCGCCGAAATGATGACCATCAGGAAAATGGTTCCGATCGCCAGTCCGCCACGGACGCGGCCGAACCAGACATGCAGCATGCGATAGAGATCTTCGGCAATGCCCGATTCCGCCAGAATGTAACCCATGTAGATGAACAGGGGCAGCGTCAGCATCGGGAACCAGTTGAACAGCTTGAACGCCGCGTTGAACGGCATCTCGACGGCGCCTTCGCCGTAAAGCAGCAGGGCCGCGCCCGCCGCGACGAAGCCGATGGCCGCAAAAACGCGCTGCCCGGTCATGAGCAGCACCATCATCGATGCGAACATCAGGATCGCGATGAGTTCATAGCTCATGAAATGTCGGCTCCGCGGATGGTGGCGATATGCTTGAAGACCAGGGAGACACCCTGCAGGAGCATCAGCACGAGACAGGCAACCATCAGCACCTTGATCGGGATCATCGACGGATTCCACATCGAAAAGCGCCGCTCGCCGGTCTCGATGGCGTAGGTCAGGCTCGACACCGACCCGATCAGCAGGACCACGAGATAGAACAGCATGCAGCCGATGGTGAAGAGGTCCATCTTGGCTTTGCCGCGTACCGACAGGCGCTCGTAGAACAGGTCCATGCGGACATGGGAATCATCGCGCAAGGTCATCGCGCCACCCATGAAATAGTAGGCCGCCAGCGTGAACTGGGCGAATTCTATGCACCAGTGCAGCGGAATGTGGATGACATTGCGCGTCACCGCGTCCAGCAGCAACACGCCGACCATGACGAAGATCAGCATCATGGCTACATAGCCGACATAGTCCGACAGCCGGTCGACGATCCGCACATAATGTCTTATCGCTGCTGGCATGCTTGCATCCGGTCCTGACTGGATAATGGGCAAGAAGTTGCAGTGTGGCGGGAACTCATCGGATTGTCACCTCCGCGGTCAGCAGCGAATTGGCAAGGCCCGGCGCCGGACAGCCGTCGGAGACGAGCAGGTCGACATCGGAGAGCGCGCAGACCTGAAACGCGGCACGGCGGTCAAACTTGGTGGCGTCCGCCACGACGACAACATTTCGGGAACGGCCGATCATGGCGCGCGCGACCTGCGCCTCATCGAAATTCGCATCCATCACACCTGCCCTCGAATCAATCGCGGCAACAGTCAGCACCGCATAATCGGCCTGGAAAGCCTCGATCTGGGCGATCGCCAGCGGACCCGACGTCTCGGCATTGTCGTTGCTGTAGCTTCCGCCGAGCAGGTAAACCGCATTCTCGAGGCCGACGGCACCGAAGACTTGGGCAATGCGAAGCGAATTGGTGATCACGGTCATCCCGCCGGTCGGCGCCAGCTCTTCCGCACAGGCGAGCGTCGTCGAGCCTGTATCGATGAACAGCGTGTCGCCGCGCTCGACGATACCAGCCAGCTTGCCGGCAATCGTCCGCTTGCCTTCGGCATTCTCCGTCATGCGCTGCTGGAAGCTCGATTCCGACTGGAGGCGCGGCCGCTTGGCGCCGCCATGCACCTTCTGGACCACGCCGGCCTCGGCCAGCAGCCCGAGGTCGCGCCGGATCGTTTCGGTCGAGACGTCGAAACGCTCCGCCAGCGCATCGACCGAAACCTGTCCGTCCCTGCCGATGAGCGCTGCGATCTCGCTCTGCCGTTGCTTTGGCTTCATTGCACCCCCAAACCTGACACGAAACAAGCCAGAGCGCCCAAGTCAACAGTTTTCTTGTCGAATGCTCTAAATTTCATGGTATTTTGGCGTGATCGTTGACTAATTGGTCATTCCGTGGGCATCTCTGCTCAATCAGCATCCACATGGCGACCAGCCAGGCGGGAGAGTCGGTCACCTATGTCGCAGGACATCCCTTCCGAATTGTTCGATGTCGCGGTCATCGGCGGCGGCGTGATCGGCTGCGCCATTGCGCGCCGCTTCACGCTGGAGGGTGCACGCGTCGTCCTGCTCGAGAAGGCGCTGGATATTCTGGACGGCGCCTCGAAGGGTAACAGCGCCATATTGCATACCGGCTTTGACGCGCCTCCGGGCTCGCTCGAGCTTGCCTGCATCAAGGCCGGCTACGCGGAATATCTGGAGATCCACCAGAAACTGAACCTGCCCCTGCTGCGCTCCGGCGCCATGGTGCTGGCCTGGACCGAAGAGCAGGAGGCCGCATTGCCTGCCCTGATGGAGCAGGCGAGGACCAATGGCATCGTCGATGTGCAGCCGTTGACGTCGGCGGAAGCACGGGCCCTGGAGCCCGGTCTCGCCGATAGTCTGCGAGCCGCGTTTCGCGTGCCGCGCGAGTTTCTTGTCGACCCATGGTCGGCGCCCCATGCCTATCTCCTGCAGGCCATCGAGAACGGCGCCGTGCTGTTGCGCGATTGCGAGGTGACCGGCGGCATCTATGACGGTGTTGCCTGGCGCATGGAGACAAGCCGGGGCGGCATCCAGGCCAAGCTGGTCGTCAATGCCGCCGGGCTCTACGGCGACATTGTCGACGAACGATTGACCGGACGATGCGACTTTCGCATCCGGCCGCGCAAGGGCCAGTTCGTCGTCTACGACAAGCCGGCGGCGCGTCTGGCCTCGCATATATTGCTGCCGGTTCCGAGCAAGACCACCAAGGGCATCGTCGTCTGCCGTACCATCTACGGCAACCTCATCGTCGGCCCGACAGCCGAGGAGCAGGAGGAACGCGACGTGGCCGAACTGTCGCCCGCGACACTGGCTTCGCTGCGCCAGCGCGGCGAGGAGATCCTGCCGGCGCTGGCGGGCCAGGACGTGACGGCAATCTATGCCGGCCTGCGCCCGGCGACGGAACACAAGGACTACAAGATCCGCGCCCGCGAGGGGCAGGCCTATATATCTGCGGGTGGCATCCGTTCGACCGGGCTGAGCTCGGCGCTCGGCGTGGCACGCTATGTCCAGGCACTGGCGGTACGACTCGGCCAGCCGGCCAGGACGCTTCCCGACCCGGTCTGGCCGCGCCTGCCTGCGATGACCGACGAGGGAACGCGCGACTGGCAGCGCCCCGGCAATGGCGGCATCGTGTGTCATTGCGAACTGGTGACGCGGCGCGAAATCGAGGCCGCCATGACCGGCCCGCTGGCACCGCAGACATTTGCCGGACTGAAGCGCCGGACACGCGTCACGATGGGACGCTGCCAGGGCTTCTACTGTTCGGCGGAACTATCCGAAATGACGCGCGAACGGCTTGCCGTGAAGATGGCCGAGGATACGAATGCCGGCTGATCCATCCGAAAGCTGCGATGTCGCGATTGTCGGTGGCGGACCAGCCGGTCTCGCAGCCGCCTGTGCCCTGCGCAAGGCCGGCATCGTCTCGGTCATCGTGCTGGAGCGCGAGGCCGAGGCCGGCGGCATTCCGCGCCATTGCGGCCACTTTCCCTTCGGCATGCGTGAATTCAGCCGGGTACTGCGTGGTCCCGACTACGCTGCGCGGCTGGTTGCTCGCGCCAGGAAGGCGGGCGTCGACCTGCGAACGGCGGTTACCGTGACGGCGTTGCATCCGGGCGGCCGCCTCAGCCTTTCGACTCCGGACGGCGTCGGTGAACTGGCCGCAAAGCGCGTTCTTCTATGTACCGGCGTACGCGAGAAAACCCGTGCAGCACGGCTGATCGGCGGCGAGAAGCCGGGCGGCGTGCTGTCGACCGGCGCGCTGCAGGGCATGGTCTATCTCAAGCACCAGAAGCCATTCTCCCGCCCGGTCTTGCTTGGCACCGAACTGGTCTCTTTTTCGGCACTGCTGACCTGCCGCCACATGGGCATCCGCCCGGTTGCCATGGTCGAACCGGCCGCCCGCGTCACAGCACGCTGGCCGGCGCCCTTGCTGCCGAAGCTGCTTGGAGTGCCGCTCCTGCTCGGTACTGAGCTGACGGCTATCCACGGCAGGACGCGGGTTACCGGCGTCGACCTCATGGGGCCGGACGGAAATACCCGCCATATCGAGGCCGACGGCGTCATCGTCAGCGGCGGCTTCCGGCCCGAGGCAGCGCTGCTCATGGCCGGCCATCTCGACGTCGACCCGGCGAGCGGCGGCCCTGACATCGACCAGTTCGGACGATGCTCGGACCCAGCCTATTTCGCCGCCGGCAATCTGCTGCGCGCAGTCGAGACTGCGGGCTGGAGCTGGGCGGAGGGCCGTCGCGCCGGACAGACCATCGCCTATGACCTGAAAAAGGGGCTGCCTGAGCCGAAAGTCGGGCTGCGCGTGGTGCTGCGCAACGATGTCCTGAAATATGCCTTGCCGCAGCGCATCGCATATTCGCCGAGCAGCCCAAGGTCGGCCAAGACGCTGCAATTTCGCGTGACACGCCCCGTGAAGGGCCGGCTCAGCCTGCGCATCGACGGCAAGGAGCTCTGGTCGAAACCGCTGTCCGCCCTGCCAGAGCGCCGCTTGACCTTGCCCGTCTCGATGCTGCCCGACGGGCGAAAGGGGCTGGCTGAATTCTTCGTGCAGGAAGCCGATCAATGAACACGCTGGCGATCGACCAGGGTACCAGCAGCACGCGCGCTTTGATCGTTTCCCGGTCTGGCGAGGTCAAGACGCTGGCGTCGCTGGCGCATCGTCAGCACTATCCTCGAGCCGGATGGGTCGAGCATGATCCTGAAGATCTGATCAGCAATCTGCGGGCCTGCCTCGATGCGGCTGTCGGGGTGAGCGATCTCGCGGCCATCGGCCTCGACAATCAGGGCGAGAGTTGTCTGGCCTGGGACGCCAGAACCGGTCGCGCCATCAGCCGGGTGATCGTCTGGCAGGACAGCCGCACGTCGGTCGACATCGAGCGCCTGCGCAGCGAGGGTGTCGAGGCGATGGTGCTGGAGCGGACCGGGCTGCCGCTCGATCCCTATTTTTCGGCCTCCAAATTCGGCTGGATCATGCGCGAGATCCCCGAGGCAAAAGCGCTCGCGGCGGCGGGACAGTTGCGGCTCGGCACCACCGACGCCTTCTTTCTCGACCGGCTTACAGGTCGTTTCGTCACCGACGTCACAACCGCTTCGCGCACGTCGCTGATTGATCTCGTCACCTGCCAATGGGACGAAGAACTCTGCGCACTGTTCGGCGTCCCGATCGATGCATTGCCCCAGATCGTGCCCAGTACTGGCGATTTTGGCACGCTTCGGGTTGGCGAGAAGTCCGTGCCGCTTGCCGCCAGCATCGTCGACCA
>Ga0209347_1004309_pt1 | contig 15006 bp, 14 predicted proteins | sample AutmiccommuBRH23_FD_187382 | JGI IMG/M metagenome (GOLD analysis project Ga0209347, IMG submission 187382) | Deep subsurface microbial communities from Mt. Terri, Switzerland - Autotrophic microbial communities BRH/23 (SPAdes) (version 2) | ecosystem: Environmental > Aquatic > Deep subsurface >... | reverse complement strand
CAGCACAAACCCTCGACACATGAAGGCGATGCCCGTGCGGTCGAGATTCTTCGCGAGTTGGCGGATGCGGCCGCTTCGCACAAGGTCCGCATCTCGCTCTATCATCACAACGGCTTCTGGCTCGAGACAATCAAGGACGCCGTGAGAATCGCCGAGAAGGTGGGTCGCCCAAACGTCGGCGTCACCTTCAACCTGTGCCATTGGCTGCGAGTCAGCAAGAGCAGAGACGCCAAAGCCGTCATCGAAAAGGCGATGCCCCGTCTGTCCGTTGTGAATATCAACGGGGCCGATATCGACGGCAAGGACTGGAATACCTTGATTCAGACGCTCGACCGCGGTACCTTTGATCTGCGTGGATTCCTGGAGATCCTTCGGGGCGCCGGCTATACCGGCCCGATCGGGTTCCAGGGCTACGGCATCGGCGGCGATGCCCACGAGAATCTCAAGCGCACGATGGCGGCCTGGGAGAAGCACTCCGAGGTCCTTCGCGGCGATGTAACAGCGTTCGGGGAGCCCAAGAAGGCCCCCTGACAAAGATTGGTCCGCAGGTTCGTAGCACGGCCGTCCCGGCCCTGTCTTGCCACGGGCATCTTGCCCGTGGCAAGACAGGGGCAGGATGCCCCTGATACTCATGGGCGGGACGCCCATGCTACTATACCCATGGGACCGATAGGACGAACAGGACAACCCATGGACACTCTCAAGCTATTGCGTGACTACTTTCCGACCGCGGTCTACACGGGCAAATGCCTCGTGTTCATCAGCGAGGACTGGCGGGTCGAGCTCACCGAGCACAAGGACAGCGACTTCAGCAAAGTGGCGTCCCAGCCCTCGATCATCCGGGTGAGGATCTTCAAACGGGCGTTGAACGGGGAGTTCGTCGCCGGCTTCTACGAGGATTTCCAGTTGCCCTCCCTGGGGGAGTTGGCCGAACAGATCGAGAAGTACGTTCAGATGGCCATCGGCTCGAATCTGCGGGAAAACGTCGAGTGATCCATGTCCAAGCCGACTATTCAGGAGGATGCCAACGGCGTGGTCTTCACCGCCAAAATCGTGCCGGGCAGTAGCAGGACGACTGTCGCGGGCGTCCTGGACGACATGATCAAGATCCGCGTGGCCGCCCCGCCCGAAAAGGGCAAGGCCAACCAGTGCCTGGTCGCATTCCTGGCCGGAGAGCTTGGCGTCAAGAAGAACCAGATCGACATCCTCGCCGGCCAGACCAACCCAGTCAAACAGGTGCGGGTGGCGGGAATCTCCGCCGCAACGCTCTTGGAGAAGCTCGGCCTGGACAGAACCTGAGAAGCCAACGAGTTTGACCGTGCCGCCCGGATCATCAGGCTCTCACGCGCAGCCTGTTCATTTTCTGCGCTTCTTCTTCGGTTTGCGTTCCGCCCGTGCGCGAGGCTTTCGTTCGGCCCGGGCTTTCTTCACCCGTCTCTTCGGCTGGGGCGGCTCGCGGCCCTGGCCGAGCGGCTCTACGGGCGCGACGTTCAACTGCCGGGCCGGGATGTTCACCGCGATGATCCGAACCCGCACCGGCTGGCCCAACTGAATCATCTGCCCCGACCGCTCGCCCATCACGCACTGCGCGACCTTGTTGAACTGCCAGTGGTCCGGGCCCAGGTCCTCGAGCTTGATCAGGCCCTCGATCCCGAACTTCTGCGACTGCACGAAGACGCCAAAACCGGTCAGGCCCGTGACGACGCAGTCCATCTCGTCGCCGATGCGCTTGCTGAGCATCTGGAGGATCAGGACATTGGTCAGTTCCCGTTCGGCGTTGTCGGCCCGCTCCTCGGTGAATGTGATGTGCTTGCCGATGGAGAACAGGTCCTCGCCGGCGGCCTCCCCCTTCGCAGCGTCCATGCGGCTTTCGAGATGGTACTGCAACGTGCGGTGTACGAGCAGGTCCGCATACCGGCGGATCGGGCTGGTGAAGTGGCAGTAGTGCGTCGAGGCCAGGGCGTAGTGCCCGATGCTCGTCGGTGCGTACACCGCCCGCTCCAGGCTCCTGAGCACGATCAGGTTCACCGCCAGGGCTCGCTCGGTGTCCTTGACGTAATTCAAAACCTCCTGCATCGCCCGGCGATCCGGGCTCTTCGGGATGGGAATGCCCATGATCCGCAGGAGCCGGGCCATGTTCCTCAGGCTCAGGATGTCCGGCTCCGGGTGAATCCGGCGCATGAAGGGCACATTCTGACGGTCCAGGATCGAGGCGACCGCGTCGTTGGCCTCGACCATGAACATTTCGATGATCGTGTGCGGATAGCTGTTCTCGGCCGGCTCGGCATCGACCACCTGCCCGGCTTCGTCAAAGATCAGGTGCGGCTCGGGCAGATCGAGGTGGATCATGCCATGCTCCGTGCGACGGGCCTCGATCCGCCGGCTCAAGGCGTCCATGTCCCGAAGCAGCGCGATCACCGGGCGCGTGGCCCCTTTCGTGTGCCCCTTGAGGATTCCATCGGCCTGCAGGTAGGTGAGCCTGGCCGTCGAGCGGATGACGCTGTTGGCGAACCGCCTGGACAGGATGTTGCCCTTCTCGTCATAGGTGATGTAGACGCTCTTGGTGAAACGCCGTTGCTCGGGCTGGAGACTGCAAATGCCATTGCTCAGGACCTCGGGCAGCATGGGGATGGTCTTGCCGGGCAGGTAGATGCTGTTGCCCCGCTCGTGGGCCTCCTCGTCCAAGGGAGAGCCCTTGGGGATGAAGTGGCTGACGTCGGCGATGTGGACGCCGAGCACCGAGTTGCCGCCGGCATCCGTTTCGAGACTGATGGCGTCGTCGAAATCCTTCGCGTCCGGCGGGTCGATCGTGACGATCACCTTGCCCGTGATATCTTCGCGGCCATCGGCCTGCTCGGGGTCGAAACTTGCCGCCGCGGCCCGCGACTGCTCCAGGCACTCGGCCTCGAACTCCCTCGGCAAATGGAACTGATGCATAACCGACTCGATCTCGGCATCGTACTGGCCCGCCCGGCCGAGCACCTCGACGATCACGCCGCGAGCCAGGTACTTTTCGCTCGGGTAGGAGAGGATCTCGACGACCACTTTGTCCTTCTCGCGGGCGTTCTTGGCGGTGATGTCCTCGACAACGATCGGCTCGATGAACCGGCTGCCGTCCGGCTGGACGATCCAGGCCTCCGGATGCCGCATGAGGGTGCCGACGAACCGGTTGTTCGCACGTTCCAGCACCTCCAGGACCTCGCCCGTATAGCGGATGTCGGGGCCGCGTTTGCCCTTGCGATTGACCTTGGCCAGGACGGTGTCGCCGTTCATGGCGTCGGAGGTGGCGTCGGGCGGGATGAACAGGTCGCCGTGGGCGTTCGGCTCCAGCGGACAAACGAACCCAAAGCCCTTGGGATTGGAGCGGAACACACCGACCACCTGGCCGGCCATCGCCGGCAGCGTGACGACATTCCCCGAGCCGATGACAACGTGGCCAAGCCGGCGCAGCTCATCGAATGCCACCTTGAATTCACTGTAGGCGTCCTCGCCGACACCGAGCGCCCTGGCCAACTGGGCCAGCTTGAGCGGCTGGTATTCGTCGCGCTTGAGGAACTTGAGGATTCGATCCTTGTAGATTTGAGGCATCCTTGCTCTCCCCTAATACAGCAGGACTACGGAACGATCGTGACAAAGCTCGCTCTTCATCGGCACCTGTCGAACTCGAACCACAGGGAACCGGGGTGCCACGGCCAATACATGCGTTCCTTCCGCCAAGGCTCGCAGCGCAAAAAGAACAGCACCCCGTCAAACTCGCGTCGACCGGGTGCTGTGGATTGCGTCATTGCCGTCATAAGCGTACGGCAGAAAGAGAGTGACCAAGAGGGTCCAGGTCAGGCCTTCTGCTTTGCCTTCAAGGCGTTGAGCTTCTTGGCCAGGCGGGATTTCTTCCGGGCCGCGGTCTTCTTGTGCATCGTGGGCGTGGACGCCACCTTGTCCAGCTTCTTGGTGAGCTGCCGGAATTGCTCCTGGGCCTCCGCCACGTTGCCCTCGTCCATGGTCGTCTCGAGGTGCTTGATCTGGGTCTTCACCTGGCTCTTGCGAGAACGGTTCAACGTCCGCTTCGTCGCGTTCTGCCTGACTCTCTTCTTTGCCGATAACGAATGTGCCACTTTGGTCTCCTGAACAGCTATATTCGAACACTACTGACTGAGAGGTTGGTTACTGAAGAGACTCCGAAAAAAACGAGCATTCGGCCTATATTCTTCAAGGAAATCTGTTTCACGATTTCCTTGAAGAATTCACCATTGCCGTTTCCACCAGAGCCTACTTTGAGAGAGAAAAATCGCGAAGCTAATTTTTCTCTCTCAAAGTAGGCCGAATGTTCGTTTTTTTCGGAGTCCACTCCTTACGTTGCCTCGGGCGTCGCCGCGGAACCCGCCTGATCCGGCCCGGCCCGCAACTTGTCGACCCTTGCACCGACGTCCCTGTAACAGAAATCCAGTTGGGCGATCTTGCGATAGATGTCCAACGCTTTTTCCTTCTCACCCTGCTCTTCACAGGCACGGGCCAGATTATACCGCAATTCCTTGGCGACCGCATCATCTTTTATTTCGTACTGCTCGATCGCCTGGCTGAACACGTCGATGGCATCAGCATACCAGCCCTTCATCAGGAAGCAATACCCCACCTTGTCCATCGCCGAAATCCGGCGTCGCGGGTCCTTCTGAGCATCCTGGAAGAGCGGAATCGCGTCATTATACCGCCCATTCCGCATCAGACGCAATGCATATTCGTACTTGTGGGCCCCGTCCGTGGGGTAATTCTCGACACACAGGCGGTAGTGCTCCAGCTCCGTGTCGTTGAGCGTGGCCGTCAGGTCGGCCGCCTGCTCTTTGGCCTCGGTATACTCCGGCTTCGCCTCAAGCTGCTTGCGGGCGGCACGGAGCTTGCGACGAAGCTGCCGCAGTCTCAGCAGGCCGGCGCGCTCCTTGAACGTGAACTCGCGGCAGCGAGTATACGCATCCTCGAGCAACTGGATCGCCTCGTTCTCGGCCTGGTCGCTCTCCAGGTCCGCAAGAGCCTCCGCCAGGGCAAAGATCGCCTTCGGCTGGTCCGGCTCCCGGGCGTAGGCCTTTCGGGCATCCTCCACCGCCGAGATGCGATAATCCTCGGTCTTGATGATGCGATCCTGGGCGTACATCTTGGCTTGCGTCTCCTGGTCCCGGATCGACTGGCGAAAGTCGCCTTTGCCCGTGTAATTGCCCTTGGACATCGTCAGCTCGGCCGAAAGGTTCTTGTACTCGTCGGCGAGTTCCTTGCTGTCCGATTTCATGCGATAGGCACGCTGGCAGGCGGCCACCGCCTTGTCATACTGGCCCAGCGCCTTGTAGCAATCCTTAAGCAACAGATAGGTTTGCAGGGAGGGCTTCTCCAGGGCGTTATTCGTCTGGAAGATCAAATTGGCGATCCAATGGGCGGTCCGACTGAATCCCCCGTCGACGGCCGCCTTGAGCATGGCCTCAGCATAGGCCAGGTTGTCCGGGTCCTTGACGAACAGATACTCGGCATTGAGCATCTGTTCAAGCGGGCTCTTGCCTCGCATCCGCCGGACCTTTTCCATCATCGAGGGCTTCTTGCCGCCCTTGCCCCGCCTTTGCAGGCCCAGTTCACACAGCGGCAGATGGCCTTCCTCCAGGGCGTCGGGCGCCCGGCCCAGACCGCAGAGGTACATGTCGATCGCGTAATCGTACTGCTTGCCGTCGGCTGCCTTGCGGGCGTTGGCAAAAAACGCCTTGGCCTCCGCCATCTGCTGATCGCTGGCGGTCTGCACCATGGCCGCTTCATGCCGGGCGGCATCGATCTCCTCGGTCGCAACATCCTTTTCCTCCCCTTTCACTCGCTTGCCGTGCGGCACGAACGCGCCGGCAGCCGCCGGAGACTTGGGAGCTTTGCCACCGAAGGCGAGATTGGCCCGCAACTGCCGCAGATCGTTCACCAGCTCCTTATCCTGCGGCCGCAGGCGGATCGCACGCTGGCAGGCCGCGGTCGCCCGGTCGAGCTGCCCGATGGCGGCATAGGCGTCTCGCAGATCCACATAGAGATCGGCCGACGGTTTGCTCGCGTTGTTGTTGGCCAGAAAAACCAGGTCGGCGATCCATTTGCCGGCCTCCCGGTAGCCCCCCGCCACCGCCGCCCGAAGCAGGGCTTCGGCGTAGGGCAGGTGTTCAGGGTCCATGGCCAGGAGGTACTCGGCGTTGAGCATCTGATCCAGAGGGCTGTCGCCGCCGGAGAGCCGGCAATTCACCTCTTCGGGGGAGGGTTTGGTCCCGCCACGATCCTGCCTTTGCAGCGCCAGGACGCGAAGCTCTATGTGGCCTTCGGCGACGTCGTCGGGCGACAGGCGAAGACCGTCGAGATAGGCTTCGATGGCGCGATCAAAATCCCCCGCTTCAGACGCCTGGCGGGCCCGCTCGAAGTGGCCTTTGGCTTGCGATTGTGCGTGAGCATCCGATTCAGGCATAATGTCGTTAAGTCTTTATTTCTCCAAATGATGTATCATACTCATGGTAGTCATCGGCTCGATTTTGTCAATGAATAAATGCTTGAATGCCGTCGGAGGCCGTGTTATAAGGGCTGCGGAACAGCCGCACCGCTCGAAGGCCCGGCCGAAGTTCCGCGCCATGATCGCAGCTTGTGAAGAAATCAGCCACAGAGGACACAGAGATCACAAAGAAGAACAGAAATACGAAGGAAAGAGGCAGAGAATGCGAGCCGTCCGCTCTCTCTGATTCTCTGTGCCCTCTGTGTCCTCTGTGGCAAGAGAATCATGAGCTCTCAATTCTGGAGAAACCTCTATGAGGACAGCCCTCGAACAGTACGACCCACAGATCTATGAGTTGATTCGCCAGGAGGAGGCCCGCCAGAGCGGGGCCATTCGCCTGATTCCATCAGAAAACTACGTTTCCCGGGCCGTGATGATGGCCACTTCGAGTTGCCTGACCAACAAGTATGCGGAGGGCTACCCCGGCAAACGCTACTACGAGGGCCAGCAGGTCACCGACCTGATCGAGAAACTCGCCCAAGAGCGGGCCAAGAAGGTCTTCAAGGCCGACCATGCCAATGTCCAGCCCTACTCGGGCTCCGTGGCCAATCTGGCCGCCTACGCCGCCCTGATCCAGCCGCACGACACGATCATGGGCATGTCGCTAATCCATGGCGGGCACCTCACCCACGGCTGGAAGGTTTCGATGACCAGCAAGTTCTACAACTCGGTCTCGTACGAGATCAACACCGAGACCGGCCGGCTCGACTACGACATGATTCGCGACCTGGCCAAGAAGCACAAACCGAAAGTCATCATCTCCGGGGCCACCGCCTACCCGCGAGCCATCGATTTCAAGACCTTTGGGGAAATTGCCCGCGAGGTGGGGGCATACCTGGTCAGCGACATCGCCCACATCGCCGGGCTGGTCGTCGCCGGCATCCATCAGAGCCCCGTGCCCTACGCCGACGTCGTCTCGACTACCACCCATAAGACGCTCCGAGGCCCCCGCGGCGGCATGCTGCTGTGCAAAGCCGAGCACGCCGACAAGGTGGACAAGGCCGTTTTTCCGGGCCTGCAGGGCGGTCCGCACATGCACACGCTCACGGCCATCGCCGTGGCCCTGGCCGAGGCGGACACGCCGGAATTCGTGGCCTACGCCACCCAGATCGTCGCCAACGCCAAAGCCCTGGCCGAGAAACTGATGGAGTACGGTTTCAATCTCGTCTCCGGCGGGACCGATAACCACCTGATGCTGATCGACCTGCGGAACAAGGGCATCCCCGGCAAGAGGCTGGCCAAGGCGCTGGACCGGGCCCGCATCGTCACCAACTACAACACGGTTCCGGGGGACCCCGCCCCGCCGTTCAATCCGAGCGGCCTGCGATTAGGCACCCCCGCGATCACCACCCGCGGCTTCAAGGAACCCGAGGCCCGCCAGATCGCCGCATTCATCCACCGCGTCGCCGAGAACATCGACAAGGAGTCGGTGATCGAGGAGGTCGGCAAGGAGGTGTTGTTGCTGTGCTCGCAGTTCCCGGTGCCCGAGCATTTCATTATCCCGAGCAAGAACGGGGGACGACAGTAGCTTCGCTTCGAGGTGGGCGGTGAGCTTGCCCGTGTCGAAATTCGAGGCACGAAATTCAAAACGGCTCTCGCGGGTCCGGGGCAGGGTCTCGGTCATTTGAGTTCCGTGCTTTGGACTTGTTTTGGATTTCGGTATTCGGGTTTTGAATTTCCCGCCTCGGGGCGTTTCGGATTTCGGGTTTTCGCGCAGCGATGATATGGAGCCACAGAGCCTAACGACAGCCGTTCTCGGTCTGAATGAAACCGGCCGGTGCATGCTCGATGCCGCAGCGGCGAGCGGTCGTTTCCAGATCAAGGCGGTGGCGGATCTCGATCAGCAGAAGGCCGAAAAAGCCGCAGCGGAACACGGGTGCGAAGCCTACACGGACTACCGCCAGTTGGTCGTGCAGAATCAGCTCGACTGCCTCCTTGTGGCCGCTGAGACCCACACGTGCGACGAGCAGATCAGGACCGCCATCCGGAGGAAGTTCAACATCCTCAAGGCCGCGCCGCCGGCGAGGACCTTCGCCGAGGCGATGGAGTACGTGGAACTGGCCCAGGCCGAGAAAGTGCAGTTCGCCATCGCAAATCCCGGACGGTTCCGAACCGGATATCTCATGGCTCGCGACCTGATCGCACAGGGCCGCCTCGGGCATATCTGCCTGATCGCGGCCTGCTGCACCTTCGGCAATACCGACCGCCCTGCCTGGCAAATCGATCCTCAGGTCGCCGGCGGGGGCGTGCTGCTGCACGACTGCTACCAGATCCTGGACCAGGTTCTCTGGAGTTTCCCGCTGCCCGAGCAGGTATACGCCCTCAAGACCAACTACGCCCCGGACAAGCAGCAGCGGCTGTGCCTGACGGAAGACACCGCCATCGTCTCCATGCGGTTCAGCGATGCCTTCATGGGCAGCCTGGTAGCCACCCGCAGCAATGAGATCGGGGCCGGCCGCGCCGGCGTGGAGATCCACGGCAAGGAAGCCAGATTGACCATCGCCGATAACGAGGTCACTCTTGTCGCGCGCGACAGCCGGGACAACCGGACATGGCAATACCAGGAGGACGAGCAGGTCCTCATGGAGCGGCTGCTGTCGAGCTTCGCGCTGGGCCTGCTGACCCCGAACGAGCACGAATTCCCCGGCAGCGGGGCCGACGGGCTCAGAAATATGGCCGTGCTGGAATCGGCCTATCTCTCGGCAAAGACCGGCTTTCCCGAAGAACCGGCGAGAATCCTGCGGATGGCGGGGAGAGTCCCGTGAGGCGGGGCGCGCCGCGAAGAGGGTCGAAACCGCGATTCAGGGGTCCGGCTTCTCCTTTGTCCCCCACGACTCCAGGCTCTGTGTGTTGACGCGTTCCTTCCGCAGGCTCAGCGGGGTCAGGATCTTCTCCGCATATTCCTCCCGGCCGACCTTCAGGCCGCTCATCTCGGCATACCGCCGGGCAATCCGGTCCTCCAGGTAGGCGATTCGGCTCTCCGGGTTCGGGTGCGTGGAGAAGAACTCGATGGGCCGGTAGGTCTGAAGCTCCTCGAGGATCTTCATGGTCTCGACGATGCCGTTGGGATCGTAGCCGGCCCGGGTCATGTACGACAGACCGGTCACATCCGCATCCTTCTCGTCCTCCCGGCTGTACTGCAAGCTCAGCACGCTGCTGATGAAGGTCGTCCCCCGGATCACGTCGGAGGGTGCGTCGCTGACCGCCGCAGCCGCCAGAATCGCGGTGGCTCCAATCTGGCGAGTGATGGCCGCCATCGTATCGCGCGCCACGACATGGCCCACTTCGTGCCCGAGAATGGCGGCCAACTGGGCTTCCGACTTGAGCTCCTTCAGCAGGCCCTTGGTGATGTAGACGTAGCCGCCGGGCACGGCCAGGGCGTTGGCCCCGCCCTCTTCCACGACCGCGAAGTAGTACGACAGGTCCGGCCGGTGACAGACCCGCGCGATCCTCTGGCCGACCTGGTTGACGTAGTTCTGAAGGTTCTCATCGGGGATCCGCCCGCCAAGCTCCTGCTCGATGAGCGGAGCGTACTTGCGGCCCAGCGCGATATCCTTCTCGGGCGAGAAGAACATCATTTCCTCTTCCCCCGTAACAGGATTGATCGCACAGCCCGACAGGAGAGCCAGCGCCAAACCAAGGTACACGGTTGCGAGAATTGCCCTGCGTATCACGACGATATACTCCTGAATCGACGGATTTTTGCTTGAAAGCCCAACCGGGATGATTATACTGGCGGCTTTATCTCGATGGTAGAAAAAAGGATGGCCCAATCCAAGTCCTGCGAAGGGTGCAGTCACGCCCACGATTGCAAGAAGGCTTACGAGCAACTCGGCTGTGTCGAGGGTCCGTCGGTGACTCGCGCCGTCTTGCTCGCGTTCGTGGCGCCCATCGTCGCATTCATCGGCGCGTTGGCAGGATTTGGCAGGCTTTTGGAGAATGTCGTGGCCGAGTCGTACCAGGTGCCGCTGGCGGTAGTGCTGGCCCTGACGACCACGATAGGCGTGATGCTGGTTGTGCGTGTCTTGATTCGACCGCATCAGAAGCAGTAGTATCCGGAACTGATTGGTATGACCACAGCAACACAAGACAGCCGCTCGTTCGCCGGGGGAGTCCATCCGCCGGAGGGCAAACACCTCACTGAGGATCGAGCCATCGAACCCGGTCCTGCCGCGAAAGAGCTTGCCATACTTCTGAGCCAGCACATCGGAGCCCCAGCCCAGCCGGTCGTCAAGAAAGGCGACGCCGTCGCCGCCGGCCAGAGGATCGGCGAGTGCAAGGCGTTCGTCTGCGCCCCGGTCCATACGCCGGTCGCCGGCAAGGTCAAGGAGGTTTCCCTCCTGCCGCACGTCGTCCTCGGCCGCGCCATGGGCGTGCTCGTCGAGGCCGAAGCGCCGGCTCCGCCCGCTGTGCCGTCGTTCCAGAGACCGCAGGGCTTCGACCCGAGCAAGTACACGCCGGAACAGATCTGCGATGCGGTCCGCGAGGCCGGCATCGTGGGCATGGGCGGCGCGGGCTTTCCCACGAGCGTCAAGATCCAGCCCGATACGAAGGTCCCCAAGGAGACCTTGATCGTCAACGGCTGCGAGTGCGAGCCCTATATCACTTGCGATTACCGCGTCATGCTCGAATGGACCGAGCAGGTCGTCACGGGCGTTCAGCTCGTGGCCAGGGCCTGCGGCGCGAAGGATACCTACATTGCCATCGAGGACAACAAGCCCAAGGCCATCGAGCGAATGAACGCCGTGCTTGGGGACTTGGGCCTCTCGGGAACTCTCCAGGTCGTGCCCGTCAAGACGAAGTACCCGCAGGGCGGCGAGCGGCAGCTCATCCGGGCCGTGACCAGGAAGGTCGTGCCGACCGGCGGCATCCCGCCGATGATCGGCGTGGTCGTGACGAACGTCGCCACCGCGGCCGCCACCGCCGATGCGGTCGTCTACAACCGGCCGCTCACCCATCGCGTGGTCACCGTCACAGGCAAGGGCATCGCCAGGCCGGGCAACTACTACGTCGCGCTCGGAACCACCGTGCAGACCCTGATCGACCACTGCGGCGGCATGACGGACAACGCGGTCAAGGTCGTCTCGGGCGGCCCGATGATGGGCATCGCCATCGCAGACCTCAGCACGCCGATCACCAAGACCGGCGGCGCCCTGATGGTCCTGACCGCTCAGCAGATCGGCACGGACCGTTTCGAGCAGCGGCAGAGCCCGTGCATCCGCTGCGGCCGATGTCTCCAGGTCTGCCCCGAGCACATCAATCCGACGAAGATCGCCCACGCCGTGAAGAACAACCTCATGGACGTGGCCGAGAGCTACTTTATCAGTGCCTGTATCGAGTGCGGCTGCTGCAGTTACGTCTGCCCGGCCAACATTGACCTCAGCGGGTTCATCAAGACGGGCAAGATCCTCCTGGCCCGCCAGAAGAAGAAAATGCCGAGCTGATCCGCGCTGCCGCCGCCATCATAAGGAATACCGAGGATTCCATCGATGCCACAAGACATCACCGTCTCTTTCGCCCCGCACATCCGCCAGCCGCTCTCGACCCGGCGGATCATGCTCGATGTGCTCATCGGGCTGATCCCACTGGTGGTCGCCGCCGGCATCTACTTCCGGGCTCGCGGCCTGATCCTCATCGGCGTGTGCGTCCTGTGGTGCATGGCCACCGAGTGGGCCTGCAACCTGATCCGCAAGAAGCCCGGCTCGCTCTGGGATCTCAGCGCCGTCGTCACGGGCGTGATCCTGGGCCTGTCGCTCCCACCGGCGCTGCCCTTCTGGACGGCGGCCATCGGCTCGGTGATCGCCGTCGGGGTCGGCAAGATGGCCTTCGGCGGACTGGGGGCCAACGTCTTCAATCCCGCCATGGTCGGCCGGGCATTCCTGACGGTGTCCTTCGGGGTGTTGATGACCACTTGGACCGTGCCGGCGACCATCGACGGCAGCTTATCCAAGGTCGGCCCGGAGAATATCGTCGATGCACGCACCCAGGCAACCCCCCTGAGCTGGAGCAAGATCGCCATCAAGGACGAGAACGGCGCCGAGATCTACAATGACCGGCAGTTCCTGGCAACCATCACGGGCAACATCGCCGGTTCGCTCGGCGAGACCAGCGTGATCGCCGCCCTGCTGGGCGGGGCCTGGCTGCTGATCCGCCGAACGATCGACCCGCACATCCCGATCGCGGTACTGCTGGCAGCATTCGTCTTTGCTGCGGTTGCCTGGCTGATCAACTCCGACGCCTATGTGCAACCGTTTTACCATCTCACCAGCGGTGCGTTGCTGTTCGGAGCGTTCTTCATCGCGACCGATCCGGTCACAGCGCCGCTGACGCGTCGCGGGATGTGGCTCTTCGGCATCGGCGTTGGGACGCTCACCTTGCTGATTCGAATCGTCGGCACGTATCCCGAGGGTTTCATGTTCGCCATATTACTCATGAACGGCCTGACGCCTCTGATCGACAGATTATTCCGGCGGGTGCCGGTGGGAGGGAAACCGCGTGTTGGATAGCTTGAAACGTTTCCTGCAGGAAAGCTGGCTGTTGGTGACTTCGGCCTTGGTTTGCGGGCTGCTCCTGGCGGCTACGAACGCGGCCTTGAGCCCACGGATCGAGATGAACAAGACCACGAAGCTCACAAGTTTGGCAGCCACTCTGCTGCCCGAGGCCCAGACCTTCGTCCCGCTGCCCGAGCCCGTGGAGGTCAAGGGCCTTGACGGCCGAATGGAGTCGGCCCTGGTGCTCAAAGCCATGGCGGGCGACAAGATCGTGGGCTGGGTTTTCAAAGTGGTCGGGTCGGGATTCGCCGACAAAATCGAGCTCGTCACGGCAGCCGATGCCTCCTTTCAGAAGCTCGCCGGCTACGACGTGGTGGCCAGCAATGAAACACCCGGCTTCGGCGATCAGATCAAGGACGCCTATTACCGCGGGCAGTTCGCAGGGGCGCCGGCCGCCCCCTTCTCGCTCGTCGGGCTCGGCGGCGCCAATCCGCAGAATGCCGATTCGACCATCGTGGCCATCAGCGGCGCGACGATCAGCAGCACCGCCGTCGTCCAGGCCATGAATCACTACCTGCCGCAATTCAAGGAACAACTCCAGCAGAAAGGGCTGATCGGCAATGGAAGCAACCCTTGACGGACAGACAGGCGTATACAAGGACGCCGTGGCCAACGGCCTGTGGCGGGAAATGCCGGTATTCGGCATGCTCCTGGGCACCTGCCCGACCCTGGCGGTGACCGCAGCGGTCAAGCCGGCCCTGACGATGGGCCTGTGCGTGATCTTCGTGCTCGTGTGCAGCAACATCATGGTCAGCCTGATGCGAAAGGGCCTCCGACCGCACGTCCGCATCCTGCTGTTCACGCTGACGATCGCCACATTCGTGACGATCGCGGACCTCTTCCTGCGAGCCTATCAGCCGCGGATGAGCGAGGCACTGGGCCCGTATGTGCCGCTGATCATCGTCAACTGCGTCATCATCTGGCGGGCCGAGGCCCGGGCCAGCAACAGCGGCCTTCTGCTGAGCATCGTGGACGGCCTGGCCATGGGGGCGGGATTCACCATCGCCCTGTGCATCCTGGCCACGATTCGCGAGATCCTCGGCACCGGGCACCTCTTCGAGATTCAGGTACTCCCCAAGGCCTTCCCCGCATGGGCCGCGATGGGCATGCCGGTCGGCGCGTTCCTCACCTACGGGTTCGTGCTGGGATTCATCAACTTCATGAAACGCAAACGAGCATAGGAGGCCGGCGATGGATTTGTTCTATATTCTCCTGACGGGCTTTGTCTCGGTCGTGCTGATCAACAATCTGGTCTTCACGAAGTTCCTCGGCATCTGCCCGTACATCGGGGTTTCCGGCCGAATCGACATGGCCTTCGGCATGGGCTTGGCCGTCACGTTCGTGATGACTCTCAGCGGCTCACTGACCTGGATGATCGACCACTGGCTCCTGATGCCCCTGAACCTCGAAGTTGCCCGGTACGTAGCCTTCATCATGGTGATCGCGGCCGCCGTGCAGTTGGTGGAGATGTACCTGAAAAAGTTCTTCCCGCCCCTGTACGAGAGCTTCGGGATCTTCCTGCCCCTGATCACGACCAACTGCGCCATCCTCGGCCTGTGCCTGTTCCTCGTCGTTTGGGGCACCGGCACCCTGATCGAGGCGGTGGTCCTGAGCTTCGGCGGCGGCATTGGCTTCACCATCGCGATCTGCATCATGGCCGGGATTCGCGAGAACATGCAGATGGTCGATGTGCCCGAGTCCCTGAAGGGCGCCCCGATCACGCTGATCACGGCGGGACTTCTGGCCTTGGCCTTCATGGGTTTTGCAGGAATGATCTGATATGATTGATTATGGATTATTGATGATGGATGATTGGATGAACGTCCTGGGTTCGGTGCTTCCGTCGTCGTTCGTCCTCTCCCAGATCGGGTCCGGCGTATTGCTGGCCGGGCTGATCATGCTCGGCCTGGG
>Ga0209347_1004305_pt1 | contig 15019 bp, 8 predicted proteins | sample AutmiccommuBRH23_FD_187382 | JGI IMG/M metagenome (GOLD analysis project Ga0209347, IMG submission 187382) | Deep subsurface microbial communities from Mt. Terri, Switzerland - Autotrophic microbial communities BRH/23 (SPAdes) (version 2) | ecosystem: Environmental > Aquatic > Deep subsurface >... | reverse complement strand
GCGCAGGTGGTGCCGTCGCGCCCCGCACGGGGCGCGTGGATTGAAACGCTGGCACCACCTGCGCGGCGACCCCTACACCATGTCGCGCCCCGCACGGGGCGCGTGGATTGAAACGAGCAAACCAAGCGAGGCGAACCCCACCTGCACGTCGCGCCCCGCACGGGGCGCGTGGATTGAAACATATTCGCGGGTGATCAGCGCGACTTTGGAGGTGGTCGCGCCCCGCACGGGGCGCGTGGATTGAAACGCCAGGCCATACTCAATTACGCCAACACCAGCACGTCGCGCCCCGCACGGGGCGCGTGGATTGAAACGGTAAAGACGAGCCTCATAAATGGACAGTTAGAGGTCGCGCCCCGCACGGGGCGCGTGGATTGAAACGTCACCCTGTATGTGCTGGAACATGGCGGCGGCGGTCGCGCCCCGCACGGGGGCATGGATTAAGTATTTATGTGCTACCACAGCATGTCGAAGAGATTTGATATTTGAGGCAAACCTTTATGCCTAGCCCTTAGTTAATCAATCCCCAATTTCTGCAACTTGTAGCGCAACTGGCGAAAACTGATTCCCAGTTTTGCGGCGCTGGCGGTTTTGTTCCAGCGGTTTTCTTCCAGTACTCGCACCAGGATTTCGCGCTCGATATCGGCCAGATAATCGTCGATGGATAGACCTGCGTCCGGGATGTAGTCGCCGCTGCCTGAACTGATTCCCGGTGCTTGTGGAGTGGCTTTTGCTGTGAGTGCGCGCAGGCTCAGGTCGTGGACTGTAATGATGCCATCGGTGCAGAGGGTGAAGGCTCGCTCCAGGGTGTTTTCCAGCTCCCGGACATTGCCGGGGAAGGGGTATTCGATCAGGGCCTTGAGTGCGTCATCGCTGAGTTTGGGGGCTGTCGTGGCGCTTTCCTTGGCGAACTTGGCGATAAACAGCTGGGCCAGTTCGGGAATGTCTTCGCGGCGAGCGCGCAGAGGCGGTACTTTGATCTCGATGACATTGATGCGATAAAAAAGATCTTCGCGGAAAGTGCCGCTCAGCACCTCATTGTGAAGCGGTTTGTGGGTGGCGCTGAGAATGCGCACGTCAATATTTTTTTCATCCTGGCTGCCGATGGAGCGCACTGACTTTTCCTGGATGGCGCGCAGCAGTTTGACCTGCATGGCGATGGGCAGGTCGGCCACTTCGTCGAGGAACAGGGTGCCGCCGTCTGCGGCCTGGAACAGCCCCTGCTTGTCCTGTATGGCGCCGGTAAAGCTGCCTCTTTTGTGGCCGAAGAATTCACTCTCCATTAATTCTGCCGGGATGGCACCGCAGTTGACAGGAATAAACGGCCCGTTGGCGCGCGGCCCCAGATAGTGGATGGCGCGTGCCACCAGTTCCTTGCCTGTGCCGGATTCGCCGCTGATAAAGATGGGTGCCTGGCTGCGCGCAACGCGGGCTATTTGCTGCCGCAGATTGATCATGACCGGGGAGTTGCCGTTGAGGCCGCTTTCATCGGTGTGGGGGATGCGACTGTCGTGGCGCAATTGCAGGGCGGTTTGCACCATGGTTCGCAGACGCGTCAGTTGCACCGGTTTGGAGACAAAATCAAAGGCGCCTTTTTTCAGGGCTTCCACGGCCAGGTCGCTGTTGCCATGGGCGGTGATCACCGCCACTGGCATCTGTGGGCAGTGGCGCTGTATGTGGTCCACGAGGGTCATGCCGTCGCCACCGGGCATGCGCATATCGGTCAGGCACAGGTCAAATTGGTGACTGTCGAGCAGGGTGATGGCCTGCTGTACGCTCTCAGCTTCCCATACTTTGAGGCCGAGCTGGTCCAGGGTGATATGGAGCAGTTCGCGAATATCCGCTTCGTCGTCGACGATCAGTGCCTGGTGTTTAGTCATGATCGCTGCGCTCCAGTATTTTTCCGGGGTGGGCAAAACTGATGCGGAAAAATCCGCCTTCAGTGCCTTCCGGCGGTTCGTATTTGAGGGTTGCATAGTTGATTTCACACAGCTCCCTGGCGATGTACAGACCGAGGCCGGAGCCTTCGCTGGAGGTGGTAAAAAATGGCTCAAACAGCTTATTGCGATCCTGCTCAGCGACACCGGGACCCAGATCCAGGACATCGATGGTGGGCAGTTTGTCGACCCCGCCCAGCCGAACCCGCAACCCCGCCCAGGGGGTGCCAGAGGTGAGGCGGCTGTAGCGGACGGCATTATCCAGCAGGTTGGTCAGCACCTGCTGGAGGTGGGAGGGATCGAACGTGGTAGTGATAATGTTGGCCGATATATCGAGGCCAATTTCAGGGCGCTGGCGCGATGTTTCCAGGTACTCATCGACAAAACCTTGCAACCATGTTGGCAAATCTATTTTCTGAAAATTGTGTTCCTGGCGCCGTGATAGCTGCAGCACGTTTTCCACAATCAGGTTAACCCTGCGTACCTGCTTGGCAATGATGTCGGTGAGGCGGGTAGTGGCGTCGTCGTGGTCGCGGAATTCTGCCAGCAGCTGGGAAGCGTGACTGATGGCGCCGAGGGGGTTGCGGATTTCGTGGGCGATACTGCCGGTGAGGCGCCCCAGAGAGGCCAGCTTGAGTTGCTGGGCGTGCTGGGTGGCGGCCCGGGAATCCTCAAGGAAAATCATGATGCGCTTTTTATCGCTCTGGTCAGTGTGTTTGAAACTGGCCTGTACCTCGGTGTTGCCAAAGCGCGGAATAAAGGGGTTGGCACGCAGCCAGCTGAATTTGCTCCAGTTGCGCAGCTGGGTGGCGAGGCTGGGTTCAGCGCGAATATTGTCGCCGCGCTTGAACGGCGCTTCAGGGCGGTTGCCTCCGAGCAACTGCACGGCGGCCTGGTTGATCAGCTCGATATTGCCCGCCGCGTCCACCACCAGAATGCCGGTGAGCATGCGGCTGATGATGAGTTCATTGAGCTCCTGTAGCTGGGCCGACTGTGCTGACTCAAGCGTAGCCACCCGCTCCGCCTTGCGCAGGGCACGATTGAGGCCTTGCACAATCAGGGACGTCAGGAACAGCAAAATGCCCAACAATCCCGCCGGGAACATGGTGCTGCGCAATTCCGGGGAGAGGAACAGTGTGCTGGCGCTCTCGACGATAATGCCGATGCTGGCCACGGCGGCCACCAGGATAGCCAGCTGGCCGGTAAAAAATATCGACCCGACCGCAACTGTCACCAGCATCAGGTAACCAATACCACTTGGCAGGCCACCACTGGCGTGCATCAGCAAGGTCTGGACGGTGATATCCGTCAGCAGGATAAATAGCAGATGAGTGGTGCCAAGCCGATAGCGCTCACTGTTGCTGATCGCCAGGTCGATGGTGGTTATCAGCAGATAAATGGCAGCGGTGTAAAAATACAGCTTGTCATGAACAGAGCCGAAAATGTCGGGCGCGAGTTTGGAGAGAAAAATACCCAGCAACAGCAGACCGAGTGCGAGGCGGTACAGGAGGTAAAACCACAGCGCTTGGGAGGACAGCGCATCCTGCTTGTAAAACTGTCTGTCTGCGTCCATAGGGTCTCTGAGGCTGCCTGGGTTATTTTGCTATTGCGGGCATTTTAGCTGAAAATGATAGCCCCTTTCAGTGCTGTTATACGACCCATGAACTCAATCTCCATTGCCCTGGCGCAGATTAATCCCCTGGTCGGGGATATTCCCGGCAATACCCGAAAATCTATCGATATGATTGATGCCGCCAGGTCCAATCACGCCGACGTGGTGCTGCTGCCGGAGTTGATGCTGACGGGCTACCCACCGGAGGATCTGTTGCTGCGCCCCAGCCTGGCCGGTCGCATTGACGATGCCATTGCCGCAGTGGCTGATGCCTGTCGCGGCATTGTCGCCGTAGTAGGCTATCCGCGTCGCCGTGACGGGGTGCTTTACAACATGGCGGGCGTTTTCCGTGATGGTGAATTGCAGGCCGAATACGCCAAACAGCTGTTGCCCAATTACCAGGTGTTTGATGAAAAGCGCTATTTTGGTCGGGGCAGCAGTGCCTGTGTGGTCGACATCGCTGGAACCAAAGCGGCGATCACTATCTGCGAGGACATCTGGCAACCCGAGCCCATGGCCCAGGCGAAGGTGGCGGGAGCGCGCCTGATGCTGTGCATCAACGCCTCTCCCTTCCACCGCGGCAAGCAACTGGAACGGGAAGAAATCGTTGCCAGCCGTGCGCTGGAAGGCGATATGCCGGTGGTGTACATCAACCAGGTGGGCGCTCAGGATGAGCTGGTCTTTGACGGCGGCTCGATGGTGATTGATGCCGCCGGCCAGTTGACCATGCGTACTCCCATGTTCGAGGAAGGTTTGTTTTACACCCGTCTTGAGGTCAGTGCTGCCGGTGTCACGCCTGTGGTCGGAGTTATCGCCGATCACTTGCCGTTGATTCCCTCTGTGTACCGGGCCCTGGTGACCGGGGTGCGGGATTACGTCAACAAGAATCGCTTTAAGGGAGTGGTGCTTGGGCTGTCCGGCGGTATTGATTCAGCCTTGACCCTGGCGGTGGCAGTGGATGCCCTGGGGCCAGAGCGGGTCGAGGCGGTGATGATGCCGTTTCGCTACACCGCCCAGATGAGCCAGGACGACGCCGCTGAAGAGGCGCGTCTGCTGGGCGTCAATTACCAGTCGATCAGTATCGAGCCGATGTACGATGCTTTTATGGCGGCACTGCAGGATGAGTTTGCCGGATTGGCTGCTGATACCACCGAGCAGAATATCCAGGCCCGTGCCCGCGGTGTGTTGCTGATGGCCATCTCCAACAAAAAGGGCTTGCTGGTACTGACCACCGGCAATAAAAGCGAAGTGGCTGTCGGCTACTGTACCCTGTACGGTGACATGGCGGGCGGCTTCGATGTGCTCAAGGATGTGCCCAAGACGCTGGTGTTTGAACTCAGCCGCTATCGCAACAGCCTGTCGCCGGTGATCCCCGAGTCAGTCATTACCCGCCCGCCCTCTGCCGAGCTGGCGCCAGATCAGAAAGATGAAGATAACCTGCCGCCCTATGCGATCCTGGACAGGATTCTGGAGCTGTACATTGAGTATGACTGGAGCGCCGAGGCAATTATCGGCGAGGGCTTTGCAGCCGAGGATGTCTATCACGTTATCCGTCTGGTAGACATCAACGAGTACAAACGCCGTCAGGCGCCCATCGGCGTGCGCATCACCCGCCGCGGTTTTGGCCGCGACCGGCGCTATCCGGTGACTAACGGGTGGAAGGCGGGGGTGTAATTTTTTGCATCGCAGGCTTTACGCAACTGGTGGGCGTTGCCTCTGCAGAGAATCTCGCCATGAGTACTGCAACCCGGAAGCCATTAGTACTGCAACCCGGAAGTAGTGCGCTGTGATTTCCTCGATGCGCTCAATGGTGGTGGTTTTGCCCGTCCCATTGGGGCCAAACAGGCCGTGGCAAAGCAGATATCCGTAAACGCCTTTAAGCCACCGCAGTGTTTGCCGAGACGAGTTGCCTGAAGAATATATCCGTGCCTGGCGTTATTGTCAGGGTGGGATTCAAGTGCCCTCGCTGAGAACAGCTGTTCTCACCTCAATAGATTACTTCTCCGGATCCTTGAAACCGACGCCGCGCAGATAGCGGTTGACGACACCCTTGATTTCCCGCTTCTGGGTTTGCGGACCAGGCCGTTCCATGCGGCCTTGAATAATCGGCTGTGCCAGGCCCTGAATCAGCGAGACAAAATCCTGGGCAGCGGCCCTGCTTTTATCCACCTCGACATTGAGCGCCTTGCTGCTCATGGTCAGGTAGGTGGAGATCATGCGGTAGGCATTATTCAGCGACTGGGTATGAAAGATCGCAATTTCAGGGTGGCGGTAGAGGGCGACATTCATGACCCGGAACAGGTCTATACCCTTGGGGTCGACCAGGATGTTGTAGATGAGGTTGCCGATATGATTGAAAATAACCCAGGGGTCCTTGGTGTCGGGCAGCGATGTTACAGAGAACCGCCCGGCAAAAATCTTTTCACCATTTTGTACTACGGTGTTGAAAAACTGCTCCTTGTTGCCGAACCGGTTGTGGATCATCTGCCGTGAAACACCAGCTTCCCTGGCGATGGCCTGCATGCTGGCGCCATCCAGCCCGTTGACAATAAAGTGTGCGTAGGCAACGTGGTATAGGGTTCTGAGGGTCTCTTCGCTATCTTCCTGGGTGGGGCGGCCTTTGCCTCTGGTGCTTCTGGTTTTGGCGCGGGCTCTGGTGGCGGGCTTGGCGCTGGCGGCGATTGCAGTGTCAGGTTTCAAGGGTTTTGAGCTCCAATGATTGGGTCATTACTGTCAATATACGTATGGGATTCCCTGCGCCCATGCCTGGCAGTCTGAAAATCAGCACTTATTATAGTCCCCTCTGTAACTCCATGAAAGATGTGAAAGTCTTGGCTGCAGACCCTGCTGCACCTGGCCTTCCCGGCCCTGGGGTGATGGCACTTGCCCTCTGTGCTGAATGTAAAATTAAGTATACACTTTTGTTAAATTAATGCTTTGCCGTTATTGTAGCGGCGGATTCACTTAGACGTGGTTTTTTTACCCGTTATTCATGTGACTTCCCTGGCCAGCCCCACCAGGTCCTTCAGGAGGGCTGTGCAAATCCAATATCCCAGTAAATCCCGAGAGGTATGATAATGAGCGCGGACACCGGTGGCGCAATTAAGACTATTGAAACAGATTCCTACAAGGTGGTTGACACCTATTTTGGCAAACCCTACATCGACCGGGACGAATGGCGGGAAACCCCCTATCCGCACCGCAATATCCACGGGGGCTTCGCTGATTGCGATACCCGTTTTACCTTTTACTTCCCGCCTGCTGCCGATTACCAGTCGCGTATGTTCCAGCCTATCGAAGGCGCCCACGCCGGTCACGAAGATGCCTTTGATGGCCTGATGGGCCAGATGGTTGGCGGCCTGGTGATGATCGCCCGTCTTGGTGGCTACATGGTTGAATCCAACTCCGGCCATATCGGCGACACAGTTGACCCCAAAGCCGGTGACGATCCTACCGTTTACGGCCACCGCGCCAGTGTTGAGACGGCGCGCCTGTCGAAGCATGTGGCGGCCCAGGTGTACGGTGAAGAGCCCAAATATTCCTATGTCTGGGGCGGCAGTGGCGGCGGACGTCGCTCACCCCTGTGTCTGGAGTACGGCGCTGGCGTATACCAGGGCGCGTTGCCTTTCATGGGCGGCGGCGTGATTGCCGAGCACGGCACCAAAGACCGCATCCGCACCGAGCAGCCCGTCCACTTCGGCGCCATGTTCAATGTGCAGCGCGTACTGGGCCCCAAGATCGCCCAGGTGATCGACGCCATGCAGCCCGGTGGCAGCGGCAATCCGTTCCTTGGCCTCAACAGCCATCAGCGTGAAGAACTCAACAATCTGTACCGCCTCGGCTACCCGCGGGGTGATGAATTCATGATTGCTGTGCCCATGGGCCAGATCTGGCTGTGGACCTCCATTGCCGACATGCTCCAGGAGGAAGATGCCGAGTATTTCGAGAATTTCTGGACCCAGCCCGGCTATGTGGGCTACGACAACCCGGAATATGTCGGCGACGACATCATTGACGTAAAACTCAAGGTCAGCAAGGTGGTGACAGCCAACGATCTGCTCACCAGCCCGGATTTCGCCGGTCCCGAGTATGATCGGGCGCGCCCGGTGGCCATGATGATGGCAGCCAAGGTGGGTGATTTCCCCATCGCCATTGAAGTGAAGGGCCTCGACAAGGGCTATCGCCTGGGTACAGGGGTAAAACTGCTGAGCGGCGATGCCGCCGGACGCCAGCTGTACTGCTCCAACTTTGGCCACGATGTGCTGTTCTGCGATGGCCGTGGCGATGCCAACCTGCTGCGCTTTAGCGGCGTCAAGGAAGGCGATGATGTGCATATCAACAACCGCGCCTTCCTGGCTTTCTGCTACTCCTACCGCCATCACCTGTCCGACGATCCCTCCTGCGATTTCCTGCGCCTCGACGGCGCTCCGATCTATCCGCAGCACCTGCTGCCCCTGCAGTCACCGCTGATGGGTGTGGCTTATTCCGGCAAGTACGAAGGCAAGCTGATGTGGGTCCACCACACCCATGACGCCTCGCTGTGGCCGCCACAGGGGTTGATCTACAAGCGTGGCGTTGAGCAGGCCCAGGGCCCACAGGGCGCGGCGCAGAACTTCCAGCTGCGCTGGGTGGAAAATGCCGAGCACGTACCGCCGCGCTTCCTGCCTTCATCGCCGACACGCGCCAGTTCCACCTGGCTGGTGGATTACATGCCCTACATCGAACAGAGTCTGGTGGATCTGTGCGACTGGGTCGAGAAGGGTATTCATCCCGTCGGCACCGACTTTGAATTTGTCGATGGCCGGGTCAACCTGCCTGCCTCGGCAGCGGAGCGCAAGGGTATCCAGTCCGTGGTGACGGTAACAGCCAATGGCGCTGTGCGCGCCGAGGTCAAAACCGGTGAGGCCGTGAAGCTGGAGATGAGCGGCGAAGTGCCCCCCGGTGCCGGTACCATCATCGATGTGGAGTGGGATTTTGACGGCATGGGGTCATTTCCCGAGCACGGTGCGGTCGATGGCACCCAGACCAGTGTCAGGCTCGCTACCAGCCACAGCTATGACAAACCGGGTACCTACTTTGTGACTGCCCGGGTGACCTCCCACCGCGAAGGGGATGTCAACGCCGTGGCACGGCGGGTGACCAATCTGGCTTCGGCACGGGTAGTGGTTAGCTAGGTCTGCCAACCGTTACAATGCCGGGCCGGTGGACCAGCAATGGACTGCTCGCCCGGCACTTTTTTTTATTGTGATGTCAGTGTTTTCAGAACTGTTGTCACAACTATCGTGGTTAATGCCACGACAGTATTCAAAGTGCCATCTGCCGCAATCGTGCAGCTGGCGCCACGCCACTAAGCGGGCAAACCACTGAGAGAATCAAGGATGCACTATCAACCAACACCAACCCTCGTTGCCGGAAAATGGACGGGAATGCTGCTGCGCAGGCCTGTGTTGTCGTTGCTGGTCGTGGCTCTGGTTTCTGCCCTGGTCGGCGCAGTGCTGGCCTCAGTTTCTGCCAGTGATTCTCCCCCGCGTCCGGTCGGTGCAACGCAAACGCCGACTTCCGGGACTGTCGCCCTGACCATCACCACCGACCTTGTCCGCGAGGTTTCCTGGCCATTGCAGGTGCAGGCCTCCGGCGCCATTGCCCCCTGGCAGGAGGCGATCATCAGCTCGTCCCTGGGTGGAATGCCCCTGGTGGAACTCAATGTCGAGGTAGGTGACAGTGTCACCAAGGGCCAGGTGCTGGCGCGCCTGGACACCGATACCCTGCGTGCCGAAGAAGCCGAACTGGAGGCCGGTGTGGCCGAGGCCCGGGCCATTCTCGCCGAGGCTGAAGCAAACCGCGACCGCGCCCTCGCCATGGGCCGCATCAAGGCCCTCAGCGAGCAGGAAATCCAGCAGTCTGTGACCCGCGCCAAGACAACCAGAGCCCAGCTGGCCTCTGCAGAAGCACGGCTGGCATCCAAACGGGTGCAATTGCGCCACGCCGAGATCAGGACTCCGGACGATGGTGTCATCAGCGCCCGCAGCGCCACCCTGGGCAGTGTAGCCTCCAGCGGCCAGGAGCTGTTTCGCCTGATCCGCCAGAATCGCCTGGAGTGGCATGGTGAACTCAATGCCTCCCAGGTTGGCCTGGTGGCGCCCGGTCAGTCGGTTATCCTGCGCTTGCCGGACGGCGCCCGGGCGACGGCGGTGATCCGCAAGATAGCGCCCGCCATGGACAGCCAGTCGCGGCTGGCGAGTCTCTATGCCGATCTGGAGCCAGGCTCCAGCGCCCGCGCCGGGATGTACGTGGAAGCGCTGATCGAACTGGAATCCACCCCAGCGCTCACCGTTCCGTCCCGCAGTATTGTCATCAACGATGGCCACAGCTATGTCTTCCTCGCCGAGGGTGAGGGGAAAATTGCCCGGGTGGCGCGCCAGCGGGTAGAGGTGGGGCGCCGCCAGGGTGACGAGGTGGAAGTGGTGGACGGGCTTGACGCCGGTCAGCGTGTCGCGGTGGATGGCGCCGGGTTTCTGGCGGACCAGGATCAGGTGCGGATTGTTGCGTCGACGCAGCTGGATTCGGTCTCGCCAGAGTCGGCATATATCGAGCCAACCATGCCACAGGAAACGCCAGCCGAATTATCTCCGGCTGCTATGGCATCACCTGAAGCGCTTTTACCTGAGCCTGATGCTTCCGAACCAGTCTCTGCGGAACCCACCCAATGAATCTGGCAACCTGGTCAATCCGCAATCCCATTCCGGCTATCCTGCTGTTCATGATGCTCTCCGTCGCCGGGCTGTGGGGGTTTTCGCAGCTCAGTGTTGAAAGCATGCCGGATATGGAATTTCCGATGATCAAGGTCGGCCTGTACCAGCCCGGCGCCGCGCCTGCCCAGCTGGAAACAGAAGTCGCGCTCAAGGTGGAGAATTCCGTCGCCAGCCTGCCGGGCCTGCGCCACCAGACCACCACCATTACCGATGGCGCTGTACAGCTGGCCCTCGAATTCGAACTCGGCAAACCCCTGTCAACGGCCCTGATCGAAACTCGGGAGGCGGTCGATCGTATCCGCTCCGAGCTGCCCGAGAATCTGGAAGAACCCAATATCAGCGCCCTCACCATTGCGGGCTTCACCATGATGACCTTTGCGGTCAGTTCCAGCCGCATGGATGAAGGCGAACTGTCCTGGTATATCGACGACCGCGTGGCCCGCAAGGTGTTGACGGTACCGGGCGTCGGCAGTTTCAAGCGCGTGGGCGGCCTCAGCCGTGAGATCAGAGTGGAGGTCAACCCGGCCCAGCTGAACGGCCTGGGCATCACAGCCGCCCAGGTGTCGCGCGGCCTGCGCACTGTCCAGCAGCAGCTGTCCGGCGGTCGCGGCCAGCTCGGGGAAACCGAGCAGTCGGTGCGCACCATTGCCACCGTCGAACAGGCCAGTGACTTGCGCGCCCTGCCCATTGTGCTGGGCGGTGGCCAGGCGCTGCGCCTCGACCAGATCGCCACCATCGAAGACGATTTTGCCGAACGCCAGGAAATGGCTCTGCTGGATGGCGAGCCGGTGGTGGGGTTCCAGATTTTTCGCGCCAAGGGTCACGATGAGGTGACAACTGCCGCCCAGGTTCACGAGGTGCTTGACGAGATTGCCAGCGGCGATGACAGCCTGACATTCCACCTCATTTCCAGCACCGCTCACCATACCGAGGAGCAGTTCAAGGGCTCGATGCTGATGCTCTACGAGGGCGCATTGCTGGCGATTCTGGTGGTGTGGTTCTTCCTGCGCGACTGGCGCGCCACCCTGGTGGCGGCCTCTGCGTTGCCGCTGTCCGTGATCCCCACCTTTGCCGCCATGCACTGGCTGGGTTTTTCCCTCAACACCATCACCCTGCTGGCCCTGGCGCTGATCGTCGGGATTCTGGTGGATGATGCCATTGTCGAGATTGAAAATATCGTGCGTCATGCGCGCATGGGCAAACCGATCAGGAAAGCGGCGGCCGATGCGGTCACTGAAATCGCCCTGGCGGTGATTGCCACCACCCTGGCGCTGGTGGTGGTGTTCCTGCCCACCGCCTTTATGGATGGTGTGGCCGGCATGCTGTTCAAGCAGTTCGGCTGGACGGCGACCATTGCGATCCTCTTTTCCCTGCTGGTGGCGCGCTTGCTGACGCCGATGATGGCGGCGTATTTGTTGCGCGATCACAGGCCTGTGCAGGTCGACGGGGCTGCCCCTCCACAGCAGGTGGAAGAGGATGGCCCGATCATGCGCTGGTACCTGGGTGCCGTGCGCTGGTGCCTCGGCCATCGGGGGCTGACGGTAGTCAGTGCCGGGTTGTTTCTGGTGGCGTCAGTGTCGCTGGTGCCGCTGCTGTCGATCGGCATGGTGCCGCCAGGGGACGAGGGGCTGACCATGATCAATGTGGAACTGCCGCCTGGTACCGCCGTGGGCACAACCCTGGCGACTGCGGAACAGGTGCGGGAGGCGGTTGAGGATCTGCCCGGCATCGAGAGCATTTTCACCCTGGTGGGCAATGCTCAGGGGGGCATGACTCCGAATGCGACCCTCGCCGGTGGCGAGGTGCGGATTGCTTCCCTGAAAGTTATTCTGGCGCCACGGGACCAGCGTGAGTCGCAGTCCACCATTGAGCAGCAGATTCGCAAGCGCCTCGAAAATGTGCCCGGCGCGCGCTTTACCGTCAGCGGCCGCGGGGCAGGGGACAAGTTCTCCATCATTCTCACCAGCGAAAACCTGCCGCTGCTGAAATCCATGGCGCGGACCTTCGAAGGCGAGCTGCGCGGTGTCGAGGGCATGAGCAATATTGCGTCTACCGCCAGCCTGGAGCGACCGGAAATCATCATTCGCCCCAATTTGCAGCGCGCCGCCGAGCAGGGTGTTACCACCGCCGCCATCGGTGAGACCGTGCGCATTGCCACCAGCGGCGATTTTGGCATTCAGCTGGCGCGTCTCAATCTCGACAACCGCCAGGTGGATATCCGCGTGCGGCTTGCCGATGTGGACCGCGCCGACATCAATACCTTTGCCAACCTGCGGGTGCCCGGGCGCGATGGGCTGGTGCCCCTGTCGAGCATTGCCGATCTGAGTGTCGAAAGCGGCCCGACCGAGATAGGGCGCTATGACCGCCAGCGCTTTGTCACCATCAGTGCCGATCTCAGCGGCATTACCCTCGGCGATGCGCGCACGGCTGCGTTCAACCTGCCATCACTGGAGAACAGGCCCGATACGGTACATATCCTCGAAGATGGCATGGTGGAGATGATGAACGAAACCTTCCGTGGATTTGGCATGGCCATTGTCACCGGGGTCTTCTGTGTTTTCTGTGTGTTGGTCCTGCTGTTCAAGGATTTCTTCCAGCCCATCACCATTCTTTCGGCGCTGCCACTGTCCATGGGCGGAGCCTTTGTGGCGCTGCTGGTGACAGGTGGTGGGCTCAACCTGCCGTCCCTGATTGGCCTGATCATGCTGATGGGCATTGTCTCGAAAAACTCCATCCTGCTGGTGGAGTACACCATTCTGGGGATGCGGGATCACGGCCTGAATGAGTATGAGGCACTGATCGATGCGTGCCACAAGCGGGCGCGCCCCATTGTCATGACCACAGTGGCGATGATCGCCGGGATGCTGCCCCTGGCGCTGGGCTTTGGCGGGGATGCCAGTTTCCGCCAGCCCATGGCCATTGCCGTGATCGGTGGCCTGCTTACCTCCACAGCCCTCAGCCTGCTGGTGGTGCCTGCGGTGTTCACCTATGTGAGCGGGCTGCATCAGCGTATGGGCAAGCTGCGCAAGGGGGTGGCTGTTGTCGGCAGGATGGAATCGCAGCCAGCCAGGGATGGGGTGGCCTGACAGGCCGGTCGGTGCAATCCCGGCCACTGCGCTGAACGACTTTGGATCAGCGCAGTGCCGAGGAGGGTCAATAGCTAGCCGCAGCCTCCTGCGGGCCGGTACTGAAGCGGGATACCAGCCACGCAGCGGCAAAGGCCAGCGGCATGCACACCAGGGCCGGGTAGTCTGAGGGGAACACCGCTTCGGGATTGCCCAGCACTTTCACCCAGAAGGCCGGACTGAGCACGATCAGGCCCACACTGCTCACCAGCCCCACCACCCCGGCTGCCACCGCGCCAGCCGGTGTCAGGCCGCGCCAGTAAATGGCCAGCATCAGCAGCGGGAAAGTGGTGCAGGCCGCAACGTTGAGGCCCATCACGATCAGGAAAGTCAGGTTCTCGTGCTGGAACACCACCGCAAGCCCGACCGCAGCGGCTGAGGTGAATACCGCCGCGAGGCGGAAAATCCCCACTTCCTGGCGTTCCGACATGGGTGCGCCCTTGCGCAGGGCGGCAAAGATGTCGTGGGAGGTAGCGGAGGAAATCGCCACCGTCAGCCCGGCCACCACCGCCAGGATGGTGGAGAATGCCACGGCGCTCATCACCCCGAAGAAGAATTCACCCCCCAGTTCCCGCGCCAGGTGCAGGCTGATCATGTTGGAGCCGCCACTCACCCCACCACTGGCATCCTGATAGGCCGCGTTGCCGGTGACAAAGGCGAGCCCCGCCGGACTGACCACCAGAAATACCAGCCCCATGGTGCCGCCGATCAGCAGGGTACCCACCAGCAGTGAACGCTTGGCCTGGGTCTCGTCGGGTACGGTAAAAAAGCGGATCAGCAGGTGCGGCATGCTCATCATGCCCGCCACCGAGGCCACCGCCAGGGAGATGGACGAGAACAGGCCGTGGTTGATGGCGCCAAATTCAAACAGTGAACGGTCTGAAGCCTGGGGTGTTTCCGCCAGGGTATAGAGCGCCCCCAGCCCGCCCGCCTTGATGATGCACAGCAGGGACAACAGGATCACGGCACCAACCAGTAAGCCGGCCTTGATAATCTGTACCCAGGTGGCTGCCAGCATGCCGCCAAAGGCGACATAAAAGGTCATCAGGGTGCCGACGGTGATCACGGCCAGGTTGAATTCCAGTCCAAACACGATGGAAATCAGCCCGCCAGCGCCCACCATCTGTGCCACCAGATTGATCAGGGAGATGGTGATGGTGCAGGCCCCCAGTACAACCCGGGTGCGGGGTTCCTTGAGGCGGCTCTGTACCACATCGCCGAGGGTGTATTTGCCCATCCGCCGCAGGGGGCCCACCAGGATCGCCAGCCCCAGGCACAGGCCGCCGAGGGGGGCGATAAAATACAGTGACACATCCACGCCAATCAGGGTGTAGAGGCCGACTATGCCGAGAATGGTGCCCGCCGACATATAGTCGCCGGCGATGGCAAAGCCGTTCTGGGTGCCGGTAATACGACCTTCTGCCGCATAGAACGAGGCGCGGCCAGTGTTGCGCCGCGCCGCCCAGAAGGTGATTGCCAGGGTGATGGCGATGGTGACAAAAAAATATCCAATCGAGGCGGACATCATGGCTGGTTACCTGCGTCTTTGCGGCTGGCCATATCTTTGCGGCTGGCCATAGTCTGCTGGCGGGC
>Ga0209347_1004304_pt1 | contig 15022 bp, 9 predicted proteins | sample AutmiccommuBRH23_FD_187382 | JGI IMG/M metagenome (GOLD analysis project Ga0209347, IMG submission 187382) | Deep subsurface microbial communities from Mt. Terri, Switzerland - Autotrophic microbial communities BRH/23 (SPAdes) (version 2) | ecosystem: Environmental > Aquatic > Deep subsurface >... | reverse complement strand
AGGCGTCTATGGCCATGGTAATACCGACCGTTGAAAGCATGCCGACCGCAGCGATACCTACCCCATACAGGCCCGCCTGCCCCGTGGAAACGTAAATAATCGCGGCGATAAACAGGATTGGCAGCGCGACGGACTGCATACCGACAGCGAGGCCGGTAATCATCACCGTCGCCGGGCCCGTCTCCCCGGACTTGGCAATTTTGCGCACCGGCGCGCCACCGGTGTAATACTCGGTCACCAGGCCGATAAAAATTCCGCCCAGCGCACCGCTGACTACCGCGTACCAGACGCTAACCTCAATACCCATGCGTTCAATCAATACGTAAGCGGCGACAACAAATAACACGGGCGCGGCGATCGTACCGGTGCGCAACGCTGCGCCTGGTTGCGATTTGGCCCGCACGCGCACCACGATAATGCCAATGATCGACGCCACTAGCCCGATACTGGCAAGGGCTAATGGCAGGGACATCTTGGCCATCTGAGCAGTATCGCCCACCATGGTGGCGGCAATTGCAATGGAAGCAATCATGGCACCGCAATAGGATTCAAAAATATCCGAACCCATACCCGCCACATCGCCTACATTGTCGCCCACGTTGTCGGCAATAACCCCGGGGTTGCGCGGGTCATCCTCGGGAATGCCGGCTTCGATCTTGCCCACCAGGTCGGCACCCACATCGGCGCTTTTGGTGAAGATGCCGCCCCCCACCCGGGAGAACAGGGCCACCGTGGAGGCGCCCATCCCGAAACCGTGGATGGCGTGAATATGCTCCATGTCGCCACTAAAGAAATAATACAGTCCGCCCAGGCCGATCAGGCCGAGGGACGCCACACACAAGCCCATGACTGAACCGCCGTAAAAGGCCACCGCCAGGGCAGAGGCGGCGCCTTCCGTATTCGCCGCCGTGGCCGTGCGCACATTGGCCTTGGTGGCAGCAAACATACCCAGCCAGCCGGCGCTGGCGGAACTAAGCGCCCCCACCAGAAAAGCCAGTGCCGTGTTATAGCCCAGGGGAGACAGATATATAACTACCAGCAGCGCACCAGCAAACATGGCCAGCATGGAGTATTCCCGGCGCATAAACACCATCGCGCCCAGATGAATCTGATCGGCAATTTTTTTTATTTTGTCCTCGCCAGGCGGATAGCGCATGACGATTAAGTAAAGGATAAAAGCGCAGACCAGCCCCAGCGCGCCTAACACGGGAGGAAATAACATATTTATATTCATAAGCCCTCTGTATTTGTAGTTATGACAGGTGCCCTTTGAGTTGCCAAAGTTATTCTAACCGCAAACCGGAAAAAGTCGAGAACCTCTACCCATGGGCCGTCAATGGACCTGTGCGCCGTCAATGGATAGTAGCTGCAAACTTCAACACGAGTCGGGGTGCCGGGTGTGACCATCCGCCCGGGGTAATCACCTCCCGGCAGTGTTCTGCGGTGCAGGTCAGGGATTAAGCAGAGAGCGTGTTAACCGGAAAGACGCGACGCAGTGAGACTTTCTACGCGGATGCCCGGTCAAATGGCAGAACGTTGGTGGTGTCGGCCGACAAAAATTGCTGCGTAAATACCGTGGCCTCAACCGCTTTGGAGTAGAGAAAACCCTGATGGCAGTCGCAACCCATCTCGCGTAGTAAGCGCGCCTGCTCAATGGTTTCCACTCCCTCCGCCACCACCACGAGCCCGAGGTTATTGGCAATCGCAATAATGCTGTCGACGATAGCCAGGTCACTGGCGTCCGTCAGAATATCGCGAATATAGGACTGATCAATCTTGATTTCGTCCAGAGGCAAATTTTTAAGGTAATAGAGGGACGAGTAGCCAGTACCAAAATCGTCAATGGAAATATTCACTCCAAGCGCTTGCAGTTGATTGAGCTTGCCAATGGTTTCATCGATATTTTCAATCAGGGTCCCTTCAGTGATTTCAAGCGTCAGGAGCCGGGGATCGACCTCCGTACGCCGTAAGTTATCCGTCACGCAGCCGACAAAATCCGGATGGCGAAACTGTAAGGGGCTGACATTCACAGCAATGTTCACGGAAACGCCATCCTTCTCCGAATTCCATTGCGCGAGTTGATTACAGGCGGTCATCATTACCCATTTTCCTAGCGGGAAAATCAACCCTGCCTCTTCGGCAATAGAAATAAATTCCAGCGGCGATACCGCACCACGGGTTGCGTGATCCCACCGCAGTAACGCTTCCGCGCCCACCACTTTACCGCCGTCGATACGCGGTTGGTAATAGATCTGCAACTGCTCAAGCTCCACGGCCCGACGCAAATCTTGCTCCAGCGCCAGGCGTCGATCCGCGTCTTCCTGCAAGCTGTGTTCATAGTAGGCAATGGTGTTGCGGCCGTTGCGCTTAGCCAAATACATCGCGGCGTCTGCGTGGTGCAAAATCACCTCCGCGTTTTCCCCGTCGGACGGAAACAGGGCTATACCAATACTGCCGGAGAGGTAATAGCTCGGACCATCCACCACATACACCACCGCCAACATCTCGCGAATTTTCTCCGCTACACGATGGGCCTGACGCGCCGCTTCCACAGCAGATGTTCCCAGAGTCGGCAGAACCACCACAAACTCGTCTCCCCCGAGGCGTGCCACGGTGTCCTCGTCGCGCAGTATCCCCCGCAAGCGGGCCGCAACTTTTTTCAGCAGGCCGTCTCCCGCACGATGACCCAGGCTGTCGTTCAGTAATTTGAATCGGTCGAGATCGATAAACAGTACTCCGCCGTGCTCGCCGTTGCGCTGCGTCTGAGAACAGGCCTGCCGCAAGCGATCCAGCAACAAACGGCGGTTGGCCAATCCGGTCAGGGCATCGTAGTAGGCCAGACGTTCGACTTCCGCCTGCGCCTGTTTAATATCGGTGATATCGATAAACGCGCCACGCATAAACAGGGGCGTACCATTCGCGTCGTATTCCACATCCGCGTTACTGCGAATCCAGCGCAGGGCGCCATCGGGCCAGACAATGCGGTGTTCGCTGAGTAGTGAAGAACGCTGCTCGATGCCATCCGCAATAATGGCGGCCAGCCTGTCCCGATCGTCCGGGTACAACCGTTGCAAATAGCCGTCAATGGAGAGCACGCAATGGGACTCATCCAAATTCAGCATTTCATTCACGCCCACATAATCAACAATCATGCCGGTGGTCAGGTCCACCTCGAAGGTGGCAATGCCGCCAATTTTCGCCGCCTGGGCGGTCATATGATCCTTGCGTTCGAGTCGATTCAATAAACGCTGGCGTTCCTGTTCGTGCTGGTTGCGATCACTAATATCCCGCACCGTAGCGAGGAATACCTTTTGCCCGCCCCAGGTGAGACGCTTCACACTGGCCTCGACCACCGCTATGGCGCCGTCCTGGCATAGCAGATTCCATTCAAAAGTGGCCGACAGGGAACCACCCCCCGCGCTCGCTATAATGTCCTGCAACGGACGGTCAGACGGCTTGCCGTCGGGCTGCTGCCGCGGCGACAGTTCCGCCATAGTCCGTCCCAAAATATATTGTTTTTCCCGCGCGAGCATGTCGCACATCGCCTGGTTGCAATCCACTATTACACCTTTTGTCAATATCAAAACTCCGTCGTGGATTGACTCCACCAAGGTCTGGTAAGTATGTTCGGTTTGTTGCAGGGCTTCCGACGTGTTCACCAGGCTGGTCACGTCCTGAAAACTGACCACGTAATTGGTCAACGCGCCCTTTTCATCGCAGATGGGCGTGATTAAATCCAGAAAATGCAGTAGCTTTCCCGTTCTGGACTTGCGGGAACTGCGACCCCGCCAAGGTGGCAACGCAGTTTGTGTCCGAAAAAACTGTATCAGTTCCGGGTGACTCGTCATGTCGAAAATAAAACCCTGTAAGGTTTTACCCAGCACTTCCCCCCGGGAAAAGCCACTGACCTCTAGCGCCGATTGATTTGCACGAATAATCTTGCCGTCACAATCGGCAATCAGTTGCGGTGCCGACGCCTCAAACGCAACCGCATTGACACGACTCTCTTCTCGGGTACGGTTGTACTGGGACAGATCGCGAAATGTCAGCACCGCCCCTTCGCAGCCACCCTCTCGGCCAAAAATCGGCGCCATCAGCGCACTGACATCGCGTTTGCCGCCCCTGCGATCGGTCAAAATTAGACCATTGCGTTCCTCTACGATACGGCCGGAACCCAGTGCTTCTGTTAACCATTCAGCTGGCGGCATGCCTGTGCTCCCATTGATCACTGGATAGACAAGCGTCAGGGACTGCCCCCTAGCCTCGTCGACAGCCCAACCGGTCAGCTCCTCCGCGGCTGGGTTCAACCATTCGATCAATCCCTCGCGATCAATGGTAATCACGCCATCGGCAATGGCATGTAATATTCGGTCCAATCGCTGTTCTCTGTCCTGCAAGGCCGTGGTGGTCCTGTCCAGTTCCTGAGCCAGTTGCGTGACCGACCCGGCGTGAGTTGCCAGCAGTCCCTGTGAATGGTCAGTCGCGTCGCCAGGAGCGATTTCCCGCTGAATAATCTGTAGCGGTCGGCTGACGAAGTAGCGCAGGCCCGCTACCACGGCCAGCACCGTAACCCAGCCGAACAACAGCAAAATACCCAGTGTTGGCGCCAGTTTTTTGAACAACAGAGGCGCGCCCCTATCCAGGCTCTGATTCACGAAAATAACCCCATCGACACCCACGGTCGATGGCCCGACGGGGCTCGGCGCCTCGCTGCCGCCAGAACCCAGGGTAAGACCCGCGTACCCCAATAACTGCTGTTGCTCGTCCACCCGGACCAACGCGCCCTGTTGGTGGACGCGCAACCCCCAGGCCACCTCGGGGTTAAACTGCGGCAACACGGCCTGCGCGTCCCGATTTTGCAGGCCCGGCTGGTTGGCAAAGAGCACCCGACCGCGTCTGTCGATCAACGCCAGTGTCAAGCCCTGCTCGGCCGGAAAGCTTTTCATCAATCGATCGACAATACTCCTGTCTTCGCTGGCCCCGTCACCATTGTTGGCGATGGCTGCGAGTCGCACGCCCATGGGGTACTGTAGGCGTGCGAGCACGGTTTGCCAGTGCGCTACGCCAGCCCGTTGGTGTTCCGCGCTGAGTGCGGTGTATTGATAAACTGCCCACATCACCAACAGCGCGGTAATTACCGCTGCGATCGATGCCGGCAGCCAGAATCGGAAGTCGCGCTTCCAGCGCACGTTTGCAGTAGTTGATGCCATGATTCTCCGAACAACTCTTAGGTGATTTCGGCCAGGATCGCCATCCTATCGACACCCTATCGACACTTTCCGCCTATTACTTTATGGGAATCAATGTAAGCCAACCCTAGCGGTCGTCCCAGGGGACGGGCGGTGCCACATTGACCGGAAATAGTTACCAAGGACTACCCCTGAAATCAGCGCCCGCCATCGGCTGCAGAACGTTAGCGTGGCGGGTAAACCTCAACCGTTCGAGAGCCTTTGTGGGACACTTGGCGACGGGCGACTGTATCTGCCTATAGCGACAGGTATCACGCCAGCTATTCTACTGATCGCCCCACGGGGTGTCCCTGGGATTAGAGTGGGGGTTATCGCCGCCAGGGACTTTTGCCACCAGTACGTAGGTTGCTCCAGATCCGCCGTGCTGGGGGCGGGCGCTGTGAAATGCCAGTACCGCTGCCGTATTGCGCAACCAGTCATTCACCCAGCTTTTCAGTAGCGCTGGCTTGGCTCGCCCCGCACCCTTGCCGTGATTGACGAGAACGTGGCGCACCCCGCGAGCGAGCGCTTGATCGATAAACACCGTAAGAGCACTGCGGGCCTGCGCAACGGTCAAACCATGCAGGTCAAGCACCGCTGAATCGCCATACTGCCCCTGCCGGAGCTTACGCAATTGGCTCTCCCGTACGCCCGGCTGCTTGAAACTGATAATGTCGAAGGGCTCAACCCAACGCGAGGGTTCCGCGCTATGGTGCAAATTCGCGCCACGGCCGTTGCCACCCCGCGTCGCGGTGTGCGCCACAACGGAACAAGCAGCGCCGGCAGGCCGCGCACCTACCGGCTGTCTGCCGACTTTGACGGTCAGAGGACGGACGGTCAGGGGACGAACCGGACCCACGCTGTCGCGAAACAATTTACCGTCATCGTCACTGCTCATGTACAACAGCATAGACAATGCTGGTGACTTGGGCCAGAGGCGCGGACTCGACCCCCGTTTCGGGCTAAGATGGCGACCAACCGACCCGGAATCGCCCGATCATGTCCCAGGATCTGCAACAAGATGCGGTATACCGCAACGTCGCCACCGCGCTCGCGGACCTGGATTATCGGCAGGCCTTGACGGCTACCGATTTCCCCCGTGGCCTGTGGCAGCGCTTGGCGGAGCATGGCTTAATGGCATTTTCAGCTGGGGCTGATCCATTCCCTGAAAGCCAACCCGGACCAAATCCCGGCGCTCCACCTCGCCCACCCGACTGGCAGGCTCTGGCCATCGCCGGCTATGCCCTGACCCGTCTAACCCGCAGTCCGGGACTCGCCACCGCCTGGCTGAGTCAGCAACTGGTTCTGCATTTTTTAACCCGCGCCCACTATTCTCCGGCCGCCTTAGCATGCGCCGATGCCTTACGCAGCGGCCAGAGTCTGTGCGCCATCGCGATATCGGAGCCCGGCGTCGGCGCCCATCCAAAGCATCTGTCGACCACCGCCACGGCGCAGGGAGATGACTTCCTAATTAATGGCCGCAAAACCTTTATCACCCACGGCCCCTACGCCGACTGGTTTATGGTGCTAGCCATTACGCGCTACGAGGGCGAGCGCAAACATTATTCAACCTTGTTACTGCCCCGTGATACCCCAGGACTGTCGCTGACGCCCCAACCCGATATCGTTGGTCTGCAGCCGATTGGCCACGCTGCTATGAACCTGACCAACTGCCGGGTACCCCAGTCCTCACTCCTTGGTGAACCCGGCGACGGCTTTGCGGCCATTGCTTACCCCCTGCGCTCGCTGGAGGATGGATTGATGCTGTGCCCGCTTGCCGGAGCGGTACAAACCCAGATTGAATTACTGCGGGAAAGCCAGACGTCCTGGGACGCGCACGCGACAGGCACCACCATCTGTCTGGCGGACTGCGCCGTCAAGTTGGGTATAATGGCCGCAGACATACTCAATCGACAGGGCCCGTCCGCCGACCTGACCACACTGATTATCGGTGCGCGAACCCTGATCACCAGGACGCAGGAGATAGTGTCAGAAGCCTGGCGGGGCTGCCCGCAGGCTATAACCCTTGGCCGCGATATCCAGCTATTGCTCAGCATTGGCGGCAAGGCTACCGCCAGTCGCGTCAGTGCCCTGACCAGATAACCTGCGCAGCGCCTTACCGAGTACTGGCCACAATCGCGCTGCGGCGCATGTAACCGGATGCCACTGCCAACTATTTTCAGCGGCACCCGCACTGTTTAGTGTTTCGTAATGCAAATTCAACTTAAAGAGACTTATGAAAAACCTATATCAGGAAAAATTTAGTTCGGTTGCCGAGATCCAGAAGCGTTTTGAAGAGGCCAAGTATATTTGCAGCGACCAGATCGCCACCTGCGTATATATCGCTCACAACCTGCAGAAACCGGTCATGGTGGAAGGGCCCGCCGGGGTCGGCAAGACGGAACTGGCTAAAACCACCGCGCAAATTCTCGACGTGCCACTGGTGCGCCTGCAGTGCTACGAAGGCCTGGATGAATCGAAAGCGCTGTACGAATGGAAGTACGCCAAACAATTGCTGTACACCCAACTGCTCAAGGACAAGCTAGGCGAGTTACTGGAAGACGCCAGCACTCTGCGCGCGTCGGTTGACAAAATACACGCCCACGAAGATATATTTTTCTCGGAAAGTTTTCTCGAGCCACGCCCGCTGTATAAAGCGCTCCACGAGAAACATGGTTGCGTGCTGCTGATCGACGAAGTGGATAAATCCGACCACGAGTTTGAAGCTTTTTTACTGGAGATACTCTCCGATTTTCAGGTCTCGATTCCAGAACTCGGCACCATCAAGGCAACCACCACGCCACTGGTGTTTTTAACCAGCAACAATAGCCGCGAAATGAGCGACGCACTGAAGCGCCGCTGCCTGCATTTATACGTTCCCTATCCAGATGCAAAACTCGAGAGCCGTATCCTGTCGACGCGAGTGCCGGAATTGTCGCAAACGCTGCGCAGCGAGGTAGTAAGTTTCGTGCAACAATTGCGGGATCTGGATCTAAAAAAAGTACCGTCCATATCCGAAACCATCGACTGGGCCAAAACGCTACTGCTGTTACACACCGAGCACCTGGAACCAGCCATGGTCAGGCAAACCCTGAATGTGCTGCTAAAATTTGAGTCAGATATTATCGCAACCAAAGATCATCTACGCACTTTTGTCGACAAGGCGCAGAAATTTTCGGTGAGCTAAATCGCGCCATTGGCTTTGACGTAGACAAACTCGGGAAATTGAAGCGTGCAGCAGACCCTGGAAGATTTTTACAAGGCGGTACGCTCGGCAGGCGTAAAAATTTCGCCATCCGACAGCATAGAGACCAGTCAGGCAGTCTCCCTGGTGGGCTACCGCAGCCGCTCCATCCTCAAGGATACGCTAGTCGTCAGCCTCGCCAAATCGGTCGAGGATGAACACTTAATTAACGAGTGTTTCGATCAATTTTTTAATACCAAAACCTTTCGCAACGCTACCGCAGCTGACTCCGACCACGATGTCACAATCACCAATTCGGATGCCGCGCAACAACTGGAAAATGGCGCCGAAGGTTACGCAGGCGAATCGCCATTGGCCAAAATGTTGCTGGCCCGTGATACCGCCGGACTGAACATGGAAATGCGCAATGCCGCACGGGCAGTGGGCCTCACGGATATCTGGTTTTTCACGCAAAAAAGCCTCTACACCCAGCAAATTATGCAAAACATGGGGCTCCGGGACATTCAGTCAGAGCTCGCCACACTCGGCAAAAGCGATAGCCCATCCGCTATTGCCGCGGCGGGCGCTCTGCGCGACGCCAGGGCGTACCTCTATGAGGAAGTGCGGGATTTCGTCGAGCAACAACTCTCCATGTTTGGGCGCAACGCGGCACTGACGCTTCGCGAAGACCACCTGAAAAGCGCCAAACTATCCAACGTCGAACAAAGAGATTTTCATATCATGCACGACCTGGTGCGAAAAATGGCGCAACGCCTGAGCACTATGTACGCAAAAAAACGCAAACGCGAGAATCGCGGTCAACTCGATTTTCGCAAAACGTTGCGCAATAACGTCGCCTTTGACGGGACCCTGTTTGATCTGCACTGGAAGCGGCGCTATATCGACAAGCCAAGATTGCTGGTGTTGTGCGATGTCAGCGGCTCGGTGCAGGCCTATGCCCGATTTTTGCTGCTGTTGTTGTACAGCCTGAGTGATGTGATGCAACGCATCGACTGTTATGTATTCACCGGCAACCTGATTTGCGTGGACGATATTTTTGAACATTATCCCGTACAGCAGGCTATCGAAAAAATAATGCGCGAGCACGGTATGGGCGGATCCAACTATGGCACCACACTGCTCGATCTCGAAGATCAGTGCATGGACAAAATAGACAATAAAACGACCCTGCTAATACTGGGTGACGCGCGCAACAATAATCTCCCGGCCCACAGCGATGTGATGCAAATGGCCTATCAACGGGCTAAACGAGTTATCTGGCTCAATCCCGAACCGGAAAACTTCTGGAAAACCGGGGATTCGGTGATGCATCAATATCGGCCCTATTGCCACACCGCCAAAACCTGCAACACACTGCAACACCTCGAGGCCTTGCTGGATAACCTGTTGCGCAGTGCAACCAGCGCCGTGTAGCGCACGCCATTTTAGTGTACGTAATTTTAGTGCACGTAATTTTAGCGCACTGGTACGCCCATCTTTTAGCTAATCCGCACACTTTCCTCGCGCATGTTCGCTGCTGGTGATGTACCTGTCGGTACATTCCTGCCCAGAGACCGGCTTGCTGAACAGGTAACCTTGAAACGCGCCGCAACCATGTTTCTGTGACAAAGCCAACTGCGCCTCGGCATGTATCGCTCTCGGTACCGGACTGGGAATTAACTTGCCGGTGTCGGCATCGATCAAACGCAGAACTCGACTGACGGGCTCACCACACACATCTTTACGAGACCAGCCAATCATGCGCTCTGCAGCGGGGTTGATGCGTTCCACAATGCTGTGCTGGTCGGTGACACACCCTCCGCGATCGCTTCCAGCGATCTGTCCAGACGCTGTTCGCGACCGTAGCGATCTACCAGAGTTTTTTGCGGTTCCTTGCGAGCGACGTAGATAACTCGCCCCAGATACGCAAATTCTCCGTAGCCACGAAATTCGAAGGCTGGGATTTCACCGGATCTGACTTTACGCATGGTATTGATAAGTATGCGCAGCGGTCGACCAACAAACAGATAGGCAAACCCCGTCGACACCAGCAGACCAAGCGCCACCAAACTCAGCATCACCGCAGCATCTTCCTTCATATCCGCATAAATTTCCTGCTGTCCGTGGGCGAGGTCGTAATCCAGAAGCAGCAGTCCGTGGTTCCCTTGCGCAACGGCACTTGTCTCCGCCGCGTGGTGGTCGGCTTGAAAACGGATCGGGTAGTAGCCGACAATCCTGTTACGCTCGGCATCGAAAGTGAGCACAGAGGTATCCCTGGCCACAACATTCGCTGCTTGCTCGGCAATAAAGTCCGGGGGCACTGTGGTCGGAAATTTTTGCGCCCATGCAGGGTTGCTGGTCCCGATGATACGATTGTGCTGATCGATACGCACAAATGCTCGCATCCCCGGATCAGGATGGAAACTGTTTAAAAAAATGCCCTGCTTTCGCCTCGTTTGCGGCATATATTTCGCCACCGAGCACGGGCTGGATACGCCCCAGCACTGCCCGCCAGTTCGCCATGTGTTCAGCACGATGTTCCTTGCGCAGGTCGTTGTAGTGCACTACAAGCCAGGCACTGAACACCCCCACCAGCACCACGCAGATAAACGTCGGCAACCAAATGCGCAAATTAATCCTGTAACAACCCTTCACGGAATAATCTGCTGAGAAATTTTTCTGGTCCCCGACCTTGCCCTGGATAAAGACAGACTGCGAGATGCAATCCCTTGTCCAGTGCCGAGCTAATGTTACTGCCCTGTTATCGGCGCACATCGGGAATTCTTTAACTGCGCATATTTGCCGTCTCTGCGCCCAGGTTCTTGACACCCATTACGGGATTGTTAACACTGCGGTCCGAAGCCGCCCTGCCCAGGCGGCCAACAGCACACTAAAAACAAACACACTAAAAACAACTGTCAAAAAGCTTTTTCAATCCGAGAATATCCCATGCCTGACTCCACCACCCCCGCGCTAACACTTGACGATCTGTTGCTCAGTGCTCACCGCATTGGCGAACGAGCCGCCAGCGAGGCCCAGACTGCCGAAAAAAATGGGCAATTGTCCGATGAGCTGGTGCAGGACATTAACGATGCGCGACTAATTCAGATCCTGCAGCCAGCCCGCCTCGGCGGTCTGGAAATGGGGTTCCCCGAACTGGTGGAAGTAGGCTTTGTGCTGGGACAATACGATGTCTCGACTGCCTGGATCGCTAATATTTTGGGCATTCACCACTGGTGGGGGGCATTGACCAGCCCGCAGTTGCAGGACGAATTATGGGGCGACAATCCCCACCGTCTGTTCGCCGATGCATTTGCGCCCATGGGTAAAGGCGAGGCGGTTGACGGCGGCTACCTGGTGTCCGGCCAATGGCCGTTTGCCAGCGGCATTCTGTGGTCGGAGTGGTACGCCGGGGGTACGTTGGTACCCACGCCGGACGGGCCACCGCGATTTCTGATGTGCTTTGTGCCCAAACAGGAATACACCGTGATGCGCGACTGGGATACGGTCGGCATGCGCGGCACGGGGAGTTGTAGTGTTGCCGTCGACAAGGTGTTCGTGCCCGAACACCGCGCCTTCGATCTCGGCGCCGTTATGGCCGGCGGGCCCGTTCCGGGACACGCCTGTAATAGCGGACCCATCTACCAGGTACCGATGGTGTCCGGACTCGCCATTTCGTTGATGCCGCCAGTGATGGGCGGCGCCCTCGGTGCTCTGGAGGCATTCAAAACCCGTATGCGTACGCGCACCCCCACCTTCACCAGTCAGCAGCACAAGCAACTTGCCACGCAGCACGTGTTGCTGGCCGAATCCAAGGTCCGCCTGGATTTCGCCCAACATATGTTGCGCAGTTACGCTCAGGAGTTAACCACCATCGGCATCGCCGTCGCACAGGGTGAGAGTGTGGACACCGAAGAATTCAGGATGCGGGTGGCGGGGTGGCGTGCACAGGCAGGCAAGGAGTGTCGCGAGGTGGTCGCCGCCCTGTTTCAGAATGCGGGTGCCAGCGCTATTTATATGAACTCGCCACTGCAGCGCTACTGGCGCGATACCCACGCGGTGGCACAGCATGTCATCATGAATCACGACACCATCATGCGTAACTATGGCCTCGACCTGTCGGGCCAGGAAATGTTTGACGCCCTGATGTAGCGATTGAGACAACCGCCCGCAAATCAGCGACGCCGTGGACGACGCGACCGTTGCGGCCCGGCGGCCGCTGCGAGGCCGGTGTGCTGGGTGGAAAAGCGTTGTGCATTTTTCCGCGAGCGAATTTTCTGCGCCCCCGCCTGCGCAGCCGGAATCAGGCACTGCTCGCCATCACCAATCAAATCTTTGCGCCCCATTTTGACCAGCAGTTCGCGAATCTCCGGCCAGTTGGCAGAGTCGTGGTAGCGCAACAACGCCTTGTGCAAACGCCGCTCGCCGAGATCGCGCACGGTGACCACCTTTTCACTTTTGTAACTGACTTTGCGTAGCGGGTTGCGCCCGCTGTGATACATGGCTGTTGCGGTCGCCATGGGGGACGGATAAAAAGTCTGCACCTGGTCGGCGCGAAAATTATTGCGCTTTAACCAGCGCGCCAACGCCACCATATCGCCATCCGTGGTGCCGGGGTGCGCGGCGATAAAATAGGGAATCAGATATTGTTTCTTACCGGCTTTCTTGCTGAATTTTTCAAACAGCACCTTAAAGCGCTCGTAGCTGCCGATACCCGGCTTCATCATTTTTGACAGGGGTGCATCTTCGGTGTGCTCCGGCGCGATTTTGAGATAGCCACCCACGTGATGGGTAACCAGCTCCTCGACGTACTCCGGGGATTCCACCGCCAGATCGTAGCGCAGACCGGATGCGATCAGTACGCGCTTGACCCCCGGCACGGCCCGCGCCCGACGATACAGTTGAATCAACGGGTTGTGGTCGGTCACCAGGTTGGGGCAAATTCCGGGAAACACACAGGACGGCTTGCGACACGCCGACTCGATTTCCGGGGTTTTGCACGCCAGGCGGTACATATTCGCAGTAGGACCGCCGAGATCGGAGATCACCCCGGTAAAACCCGGCGTCTTGTCGCGTATCGCTTCGATTTCGCGAATGATCGAATCTTCAGAGCGGTTCTGAATAATGCGCCCTTCGTGTTCGGTGATCGAACAGAAGGTACAGCCGCCAAAACAGCCACGCATAATATTCACGGAGAATTTAATCATTTCGAAGGCTGGAATTTTTCGACCCTGGTATTTGGGGTGCGGGACCCGCGCATAGGGCAGCGCAAACACCGCGTCCAGCTCTTCGGTAGACAGTGGAATGGGAGGCGGATTTAGCCACAGATCGCGGTCCTCATGGCGCTGCACCAGGGCACGCGCATTGCCTGGATTGGTTTCCAGATGCAGTACGCGCGACGCGTGGGCATATAACACCGGGTCCGCCTTGACCTTGTGATAGGAAGGCAGACGAATCGCGGTTGTGGCACGATCCACTTTTTCCCGGGGTGGTACAAACGTCAGCACCTGCACATCGCCACCCTTGGCATCACCCGCTGCGGACACCCGGCACTTGCCGCCGGTTGCGGCCGCCAGTTCCTCGTCCGATTCGTAGGGATTTTTTAACGGATCGATGTAGCCGGGCAAATCCACCCGGGTGGAATCGATGACGGTCCACCCTGTGGGTAGCTTTTTGGTTAGAAAGGCGGTACCACGAATATCTGTCATGTCCTTAACGGCCACGCCGTTGGCAAGTCGGTGCGCAACCTCCACCAGCGCCCGCTCGGCATTGCCGTACAACAAAATATCCCCCTGGGCATCGACCAGAACTGAACGGCGCACCTGGTCCGACCAATAATCGTAGTGGGCGATGCGGCGCAAGCTCGCTTCGATGCTGCCCAGCACAATCGGCACATCCGCCCAGGCCTCGCGACAGCGTTGGCTATACACCACCACCGCACGATCCGGCCGCTTACCGCCTTCGTCGTCCGGGGAATAGGCGTCGTCGCTGCGGGTGCGTTTGTCGGCGGTGTAGCGATTGATCATGGAATCCATATTTCCGGCGGCCACACCGAAAAACAAATTGGGTTTACCCAGCGCCATAAAACCATTTTTGTTGCGCCAGTCGGGCTGGTCGATGATACCCACTCGAAAACCCTGCGCTTCCAGCAACCGGCCAACCACCGCCATGCCAAAACTGGGATGATCCACGTAGGCGTCGCCGGTCACGATCACCACGTCGCAGCTATCCCATCCGAGCATATCCATCTCGGCACGACTGGTGGGCAGAAACGGCGCGCTACCGAAACATTCAGCCCAGTATTTGGGATAGGAAAACAGGTATTTGGCAGTGTCCATGATGTCGGCGGGCAAGGGTATGCAGGAGGAGGCGCGACATTATAGTACATACGCAACCCCACCAACACCGCGCCGCTATAGCGAGACGGTAGACAGTAACGGATCGCAGGACGCAGCAACCCCGCAGCTGCGATCACCGCCCACATTGGGGCAGTAGACTTTGCTCAGGCGGGGTTTTTCAGGAGCGGCATCCAGTGAAACAGGCCCACCAGCAATACCATCACAAGATCCTTCGGCTGAGCGCGACCCCGCGCCTTTAACTTGCCATAGGT
>Ga0209347_1004303_pt1 | contig 15026 bp, 10 predicted proteins | sample AutmiccommuBRH23_FD_187382 | JGI IMG/M metagenome (GOLD analysis project Ga0209347, IMG submission 187382) | Deep subsurface microbial communities from Mt. Terri, Switzerland - Autotrophic microbial communities BRH/23 (SPAdes) (version 2) | ecosystem: Environmental > Aquatic > Deep subsurface >... | reverse complement strand
GATATACCTCCTCCGCCGATTTGGAATAATGGCTGGCTTGGAGGCGTCGGATTATCTGCAGACCTCTCAGTAATCCTACTCCAGACTATGGCAGCCCCTCTTGCATAGTCCAAATCCTCAGCTTTGGCGTTGCCTCCAAACTGGCCTGTTGGCCCCAGCCATAAAAAGTCATTATCTGCACCATCATTTCTGAAAATGTAATACCATGTAACCCAGCGAGATACCTGAGCTCGCCCTCCTTCTTGCTGATGGATAAAGCCCTGCTCCTGCCATGTATTAACTTCACCATACACTCCGTTCCCAAAAACAAGGCTTTTTTGTGAGGCATTTCCGGAAGTATCTTGCATTATAATGGCACTTTTCGACGTAATTGCATCAAGCCGCCACTTTCCCTGTATAGATGGGTCTGCTGAATGCATGGTAAAGTTTCCGGCCGTGCTATTGCCTTTGTCCGGATATCCTGTCTGCTGAACAACATGTACCAGTTCGTGCGCGATCAGTTGTTTTCCGGCATCCGTTTCTGGCTCGTACTTGCCATTAGCAAAAACAATGTTTTGCCCGACAGTATATGCATGCGCGTTTACTGCTTCTGCTGACGCCGCATCCTGTCCCCTACTATGCACCCGTACATTACTAAAATCATGCCCAAAGCGTGGCTCCATAAAAGCACGTGTAGCTTTTGGAGAGAGGACAGAGATGATGAAACGTGGACCCTGCACAAAATAGATTTAAGCGAGATCCTGACACATCGAGAGAAGGAACGGAAAAATAAATCGTTGTGAGGCACTGCTCTTCTACAGCAAAACCAGTGTTTTTCGTTTTTTAATGGCTAAGAAAACAATTTTTTGCCCTATGCTTTTCTCAGTATTTTTTCGCATTGAATACATCTGTCGGCCAAGAACCTCTCTTTCCTAGAGTCTTTTGAATAATCGGTGTGACAAAAGATACGTTAGAATATTATTTATACTGAAAATATATACTACAGTCTAAGTTCTGGGGAGATATCTCTCTAAAAACAGATAAAACTTAGTTATGGAGTTTAATGTTTTCTAACCAACTTAACCAAATGCTATGTTTTTACTACGCGGGTGGGAAACTTCGCTCTTATCCTTTGATAAGAACAAATTATTTAATATGATCATTCTATAATATAAGGCATGGTCCCGACGATTGAAAAAAAAATAGATCCTCGACAGATGATGGAAAAAGCCATTGAAGTTATGAAGGATTCTATACATGAATCCAGAAATGATGGAAAGATAAGTCCTTTAGTCGGGGCAGTGTTAGTGAGGCCAAACGGATTAATGGAAACAGCATCGAGGAGTGAACTGCGGAATGGGGATCATGCAGAATACACTCTACTCGAACGTAAGAATAAAGATCAGAAATTAGATGGATCTGTCCTTTTTGTTACGCTTGAACCCTGTGCTCCGAAGTCAAGAAACCATCCAAAAATAAGCTGTGCAGAGCGAATTGTTAATGCAAGGATAAAAGAAGTCTGGATTGGTATTGCAGATCCAGATCCAAAAGTTGATAGAAAAGGAATACAATACCTACAGAATCATGGCGTTGAGATTTCGATGTTTGATCGGGATCTACAAGAGATTATCTATGGAATAAATGAACAATTTATAAAACAAGCACAAGAGAGAGCTGCAGCCGAAGAGGAAGAGAAAGAAGCTCCTAATTTGTCTAGATTTGATGATCGTGCTGAAAATATAACATATGATGATTTGAATCCACAGGCTTTAATCTTATATCAAGTAACAGCATCTATTCCAGATAAAATTGATACAAAAGCATTTCTGAACAGATTATTAACAATGGAACTTCTTAAAAAGAACAATGGGAATATCGAACCAACGGGTTATGGAGTGTTACTATTTGGAAAAGAGCCACGAATGAAATATCCCCAAGCGGGTTTGCTTGCAACAATTCACTATGAAAGTGGCAAAGAAGAGATAAAGGAATTTAATAAGGCCTTAGTTACAATCCCGGGTGAGATAGAGGATTGGCTTCAGAGTAAACTGCCAGTAGTAGATGATAGAAGTAATATGGTTAGAGAGAGCAAGATTCAAAACATACCATTTGAATTGATTAGAGAAGTTGTTATCAATGCTTTAATACATCGAGATTATGATATTGAAGGCGCTAAGTGCCATTTAATAATTTATCCCGACAAAATTATTGTGAAAAGCCCGGGCGTTCCTGTTTCACCAATTACACTTGAACAATTGAAGCGTTTTGAAGCTCCAATGCTTAGTCGTAATCCTAAACTGCACTATGTGTTTGCTCAAATGGCTCTAGCAGAGGAAAGAGGTTTGGGTATGAAAACACTTGCTGAGCTTCCTGAAAAATATGACTTGCCTTTGCCTGTATATTCTTTTAATAATCCCTATCTTGAACTAATAATTTACAGCGATAATGAAAGTGCATTACATGATATTGGTTATATGCCTTTACTTCTCACACCAGAAGAAGAAGACAGATTGAAGTATATTGTTCAAAAAGAAAGCATCACTACAAAAGAATACATGGCTCAGTTTGATATTGATGAGAGAACTGCTCAACGACAAATAAAAGAATTCATGGAAAAAGGATTTGTGCGTAAAATTGGTGCCGGTAGATTAACTCGATATGAAGCAACAAATCGCTGATCCAATAGAATTGAGATATAGAAATATGTCGGGATTATTTTTGAATAACCCCAATACTCTAAATCCCGACAAGAAATCCCGACAAAAATAGGTAAATATGTCGGGATTATTTTTGAATAACCCCAATACTCTAAATCCCGACAAGAAATCCCGACAAAAATAGGCAAATATGTCGGGATTATTTTTGAATACCAGCTTACTCAGTCACTGTCAGAAAAATGAGAATAAATCTTCCTTCCATTGAAGAAATTGAAGAGGAACTGAGAAAACAGAAACAAGTGTTGTCGGAGTAAATGTAATGGAAAGTCTAGCAGCTGCCTGATACAGAAAGGGTCATAGAATGCTTGAGCCGTAATGAAGGGAAACTTTCACGTCCGGTTCTTAGAAGAGGGAGAGCGAGTAATCGCTATTTTTATTCGACAATTTAGCTGTTTAAATTAGGACAATACCTACATTGTCATCACAAAGTTCCCCGTGAAGTCAGAAAAATAAATGATGAATATAAAAACCTAGTGATAGTTCATAAAGATGTATATTGAGTCAGACATGCAACCGTACCTGAAACTATAACTAAATATCTTGAATTGCTTAATCTCTCAAGTGACCAATTAATGAAGGTCAACAAGTACTGTAAATAGCTTGTTTAAACCCCATCTAAGGCAATAAAACGTATGCTTCAAAAACTTTGAAAGATTACACATATGAATGAAACATCTAATCTGATGGAGTGCCGTGTGCGGCGAAAGTTGCATGCACCGTAAGGAGCGGTGGGAAAGTCCGTGATTATATCAGAGACTTATCTATCGCGATTTTAGGCCGGGGTAGTTCACAGCATAGCCAATCTGTCAATTAATCGACAGGAACTACCTGGTTTGCAGCATTGTGTATGTAATAGCTAGTAGGGCTGGGCCAGGTAACTGGTATATCAGTCACCAGCACAGGTTCGGGGGTAATATGTTGAAGTACCCAGAGTACCGCTTGCTCGACAAATTCATGGGGCCAAGCCACAACTTTGTGTTCGACATTCGAATCCATACCAACATATCCCTCGATGAGACCGGTGAATTCATTTACATAGTAGTGGGTTAGTACGATAGCGTGACTGACATTCGAGGGATCTGGATAAGTAAGAGGATCAAGGTAGGGCGCATGAACAATCAATATGACGCCCCGGTTGAGTGACACCGCTGGTAACAGAACATTGTTGTGGTTAAATGCATACCAAGTAGCAGGTATTCCATACTGACCTAGCAACCAGTTATATGCATGGATATCCAGTGCTTCTCCGGTCGGACAACGTACCGCTGCCCCCACCGTCCGAGCACGGGGTAACAGATCTGTTTGTGAAAGATCGTTTCCGACTCGATGAAAAAGCTGAATAATGTTTTCAATTGCCTCGAAACCGCATGTTGGCCCGACCTGCTTGTCAGCTAAAACTTCAACATCTTTGAGTCCCATGAATGTGATTTGATTCTGAATTTGACTCCTGTGTATCATTGGTTTTACCTTCTCTTGGTGATAGTGAGCAGTTCTAAACTTTTCGAGATTTGATTCCAGACGTGAGCAAATCAAGTTTTACCAAGTTTTACGAAGTTTTACCAAATAATCTATTTAATTCCCAATATAAACTTATCTGGTACAAATAGTTTTCGTGTCAGGCAATAGCTTACCTTCCAAACGACTTCGTTGCTGCTTTCAGATTTAGTAGCGACGTTACCAGACAGAGATAGTACCGAGCTGCTCAGACTACTGTATGCCCCTTTGTCTCGGAAGGTACTGGTTTTGTGGGTAACAACAAACCACTTTGCGCCGAGTGCTTCCCTAATTATGTAGAGTTCAGCTGTTTTATCTTCAAACAGAACCGGTGGAAGTTAGCCGTTTTTGTGTAGATTGAGGGAACATAGGGATGACCAGCGTAAACTGCATCGTAATCAAAACTCCCAGCAGGAGCTCAGATAAATCTAATTTGAATGAGATGATCGATTGCTTTGACGTTGATAACCAAAGGAGTTAATGCCAGCTTTGGATTTCTTCTTTTCTGTAACACATCCCAAGCGGCAGCAGCACCAACTATCAACCACATTTCCGGTATAAGCACACTTGCCGCGTGACGGCACCTTTTGCTAAATTAACTGTTTTAGCGGAATCCGATGCTTTTTTGATTGAGGTGTTATTGGATAGCTAGGTTATATTACCCCTTCTTGTACCATAACAAACAGCCTTCGGTCTCTCCAAGGCATAGCAAAGAAGTTGATTATTTTCTGCTCCATTGCTGCAACTCCTTTTTGTAGCATTCAGATATTTTTGGAGGGGTGAAACCAGATGATATGAAAAAACTAATCTCGAAGAAGTATGTAGACCTGCTGCCAGTCTTCTCGAATTCATTCAGTGATTTTCACTGCCTCCTGGAACACAGTTGTTGACAGATGTTCAGCCTTCCACTCGAACGAGGGCGCCCACTCTGTAAGCATCAGAAGAAACTCATCGAGACTCTGTGTCTCCAATACTCTGAACGCTTCAGTAAATCTACCTGCTTTTACTAATGCTGTAGCGATTTCGTGAACTGCTTTATGGCGAATTACAGCATTCTGAATCACATCGGCTACCTTACACGCCTCATCAAACCTGAGTGTCCAGAAAACACTAGGCAACGTCATCAGTGAGCGCAGTGATCGGTGCCTGGCTTACCTGAGTCAGTAAGGATTTGAGATATTCGGTATAGCTTTCGCGTGTTCACCGGGCAAATGAGGAGCCCTCGAGGAACTGCACGAAGGCTTGTTTCGCGGTTATCGATGGAATATTGGCAAGTCTATCCATATGTTATTGTACCTAATGCGGAATCTCGTGTATACTTGTATGCGGGACTAGTGTACTGTTTTCGTGGGAAAGAGGAAAGATGTCGCAGCTAAGCTTATTATGCGACAGTCTAAAATAAGATGACATCATAATATAGAAGATAGACTATGGAGAAAATTGGGTTGGTAGAGACGATAGACGCCTTGCGGTCAGAGTTGGCTGTGGCGGTAAAGAAAGCCCAAGGACAGGAAATCCAGTTTCCGATAGGTTCAGTACAACTGGAGTTCCAGGTAGGAGTGACCTGGGACTCCGAGGCTAAGGGTGGGGTCAAGTTCTGGGTGTTGGAGTTAGGAGCGAGCGGTAGCTATGCAAACGAATCGGTCCAGAAGGTCACTATTAACTTTGAAGCCCCACTGGACACTGAGGGAAGAACAGTAAAAGTGACTGACTGTTCGCGGCAGAGACTGTAATTAGGGAGGCTAGATGACGATAGCAGGGCTGAACAGTCTAGCAGTTCAAGTTATCTACGAAGGGCATGACAAAGAAGGACCGTTCTGGGGGGTGGGTTCTGGGTCCTTCGTTTGCTCGAATTTGGTGCTCACGGCCTCGCACTGTATCCCTTCTGGCCCGAGCAAGTTACGTGTGCGTTTCTGCGACGGAAGAGAGTACCCGGCGGCTGTGCGCCTGCAAGCTGACAAGGACGAAGTAGATTTAGCAGTACTCGAAGTTTCTGATGTAACAATGGAAGTCCCGGTGCTACGCTATGGAGAGGTAAACCGGAATGTGTCAGGGATCGTGAAGGAATGTAGAACAATTGGCTTCCCCAGGTTCAAATGGAGGAAAGATAAACTCGGGGCACCGCGTCTCAGTGCTCAAGTAGAGGGGGAGATCCCAACCGGAGAGAATTATGGCCAACCCATCCTTACGCTACAGATAACAAACAAGGGTCCCCGACCGCTACCCGGTAACAAGTCGGAATGGGAAGGGATGTCCGGGGCAGTGGTGTTCTCGGGCGGCTATATTGTCGTGGGTGTGATCACTGAGCATCATCTACCTGAGGGTGAGAGTGCGTTAGCCGTCGTGCCAATCACGGCTATCGACAATCTACTACCTAGCGCTGAAGCGGCGAAATGGTGGCAGTTACTAGGTGTGGACTGCCAAGCACTCGTACGTCTGCCGGATGAGGAACCTTCTTTGCGTTCTCATCTTGAGCAGTATAAGCAACAACAAACCTTAATTGCTGACAAGACCCGGGATTTCGTAGGTCGGCAGCATGTCTTCGAGAAGATTGAAAAGTTCTTCAAGGATCTGGATAGTGGGTATCTGCTTATTGAAGGAGATCCTGGAATTGGCAAGAGTTCAATCTTGGCCGAATATGTGCGTCGTACTGGCTGTATAGCACACTTCAACGTGCGAGGTCAAGGCATAGTCAAGGTGTTTCAGTTCCTAGAAAATGTCTGTTCGCAACTAATTGTGAACTATAGGCTGCCGTATTCCAGCTTGCCAACTAAGGCAACGCAGGATGGGATATTCCTTGGAAAACTTCTTCAAGAAACTAGCGAGAAATTAAAATCTGGTGAACGGCTAGTGATAGCCGTAGATGCTCTGGACGAGATAGACCCAAACTCTCAACTCGGTTGTTCTAATTGTCTCTGCCTGCCATCGAGGTTGCCCCATGGGGTCTATTTTGTCATGACCACGCGCCCACGTATAGACTATGCCAGGCTGGAGGCACCGCAAGAATTGCTAGACCTGATGCAATTTCCTGCAGAGAATCGCCGTGATGTGGAACAGTACATAGTACATAGAACCAAGCAGCCTAAGGTGCAGTCCTGGATTGAGCAGCAAAAAACCCTGACGGTTCAATTTTTTGTTGAAAAGTTAGCTGAGCTGAGTAAGGACAACTTCATGTATCTCTCGTATGTATTGGGCGATATTGAGAAAGGTAAGTATCAGGATTTGAGCATCGAGAAGTTGCCTGTCGGTTTGGAGGGCTATTATGAGGATCATTGGAAACGAATGGATATGACGGCTCATCCTTTGAAAATCCTCACGGTGTATATCCTGAGCGAAACTCCGGATCCAATCTCTTTAAACATGATTTTTAGTATTTTTGAGTATAATAAATATAACATAGATGCACTTGAATTACAGAGTATATTAAGCGAATGGGGACAATTCCTGCACGAACAGCCAGCTCCCGAGGGTAAACGCTACAGCATTTACCACTCCAGTTTCCGCGACTTTCTGAATCGTCGGGATATTGTCCGTGCTGCTGGTGTGACTATCAAAGAAATTCAAAATATGTTTACTGAGTATTCCGTGATAGAGGTGTATGGAAACGAAAGAGACAAGATCTAATTGGAACAGATTTTTTGTAAAAGGTGTTAAAAGCAGAATTGTAAGTTTAAGATGCATTTGCGAATATAATTGTTGTTCTACTTGATTGTTGACGCATAAATAATTGACATGTATCGCAAACCATGCTTTCCTATTGTTGCGTCCACACTGGATATTCTTTATTTGCTTTCTCTGCAGAGGTCAATTGATGGCAAACTACTGTCGGAAACACTTACGCATTGCTTCCTTATCAACTGAAAAGCTACAATATATACTGAGGAACTTTACCTATTTTATATCTAAAACTCGATCCAAGGAAGAACAATATGAGTTGCTATGCCCCTTGTTAGATGATGATACATGGATGAAAGCCAGTTTTGAAAACAGTAATTCTACTTACAACGACTTCCTAACTGATCTTGAACGTGCTTGGGACGCAGCAGAGAAACAAGCGGAATCGCAAATTGAAATAAACCAAGAGCCTATTATTCAGTGCATTCGTTACCTCCTCATCCGAACCAGTATAAACAGCCTAGCTGAAAATTACCCACCTGCCTTAATCTCAAAAGTACTGGATTCCGGTTTGTGGACATCCGATCGAACAATAGGGATGGTGGCGAACATTTCTGATGCCGAAGTGCGCATAGATATGTATATAGCATTACTCAGCAAGCCCTATTTGGCCCAAAGCAAGCGCAACATGGTACAAAGTCAGTCGCTAAAAGATGCTCGCTCTCTTTCAGGGAGTTCAAAGGCACGAGCCTTAGTGGCTTTGGCTCCTTACTTATCTAGTGAGCAACGCCAGGAAATCTTTCAGGATGCCCATGGATTTTCAGACGCAGAGGAACGGGCACTAGTCTTGGCGGCTCTGCTTCCCCACTCCTATTTGCCCTATCGGCAACGTTTCATTGCTCGCGAAGAAGCTCTACAAGCAGTTCTTGACATCTCAGACTTACAAAAACGAATAGAAGTCTTAGCAACTCTAGCTCCTTTTTTACTGGAGCAGCAACGCTTTGTCGCTCTTGAAGATACTCTACAGGCTGTCATTACTGACTATAAAGAAGACACTTTTTCCCTTATCTTCTATCCTCTACTAGCTGAGGCTCTGACCAATCTGGCTCCTTATTTGAATTGTCAACTTCGCCAATATGTATTGGATGAGGCTCTCTCTTTCCCGAATAGCCAAGCGCAAGCAATTCTTGCCCAAGAGCAAGAATTAGTGGCACTAGGCCCTTTAGGTCATTTGGCGGCAGATGAATACAGTAAAAATGCTTCTAGTGGCGCTCTCGCCTTTCAGTCACAAATCATAACAGTTCTGGCTCCTTACTTATCCGATGAGCAACTCCAGCGTGCTTTTCAGGCAGCTTTTGCCCTTCCAGACGGACAGGAACGAGTACAAGCTTTAACGGCGTTTATTCCGCTGCCCCGCTTACCTGAAGAGCAACGCCTCAAAGCTTGTGAAGAAGCTCTACGAGTATCTCTTGCTCTTCCAGACGGGCAGGGACGAATACAAGCCTTGACTGCACTTATTCCCCATTTGCCTCCAGAGCAACGTTTCGTGAGGTGCAGTGAAGTTCTGCCAATGCTCCTTGAGATCCCAAATGAGCAGGAGAAAACAAAACTTTTGACAACTCTAGTCCCCTACCTTAATGATGAGCAAGTCCTGCAATTGATTTCCAGCCTCTCTGATGAAGTTTTGACCGCTCTGATTCCCCGTTTGTCTGATGAGCGAGCTCAGCTTCTCATGCAACTGGCCTCCAGCCTCTCTAAAGAGGTTGTGAACGCTCTGATCCCTCATTTACCTGATGAACAAGTCCAGCTTCTCATGCGAGGCTCCCGCTATTTTTCTGATGATCCCGCGCAAGCAGAGGCTGCAATTGTTTTGGTCCCTTACCTTAATGATGAGCAGAGACAGCAGGCACTAGAAGTCGCTCTCCGATGGTTACCTGTACAAAAACTGGTATCTTTAGCTCCCTACTTGTCTGATGAGCAATTACAACACGTCGTGCAGGATGCTCGCAACCTCTCTGACCGCTTACAGCGAGTACAAACCTTGGCATCTCTAGTTCCATATTTACCTGAACAGTTAAGCCACACGACTCTAGCATTCGCTCTGGAAAACGCTCTCACTCTTGACAAACTAATGGGAGAACGGGCAGAAGCATTAGCTATTCTGGCTCCTTTTCTCAATAGTGAGCAGCTCCAACGTGCTTGGGAAGCTGCCTTAGCCATTTCTGATGTCTTCTTTTCCTTCTATAGTAAGAAAAAGAGAACGCAAGCCTATGCCTTAGCTTCCTTAGCTGTCTGCTTCCCTGAACAGCAACGCATGAGCTTTCTAGAACAGGCCCTGCAAACAGTCCTTGTTTTCCAGAGTAAACAGCCAAATGTTGATGCACTAACGATGAACGCCTCACTACTTCTGCCCTTAGTTACCCTGATTCCTCATTTATCTGGACAACTGCGCTCCACTGCTCTCAACCGAGCTTTAGAAATAGTTCTTACCCATCAGATGGGGCAGGACCGTGCAGGAACTTTAGCAGATTTAGCCCCTTACTTGTCCACTGAGCAGTTCCAGCATGCCCTCCAAGATACACTTGCGCTCTCTAATCAGAAGGAGCGAATACTAAGCTTAGCCGCTCTGGTCCCCTACTTGACTGATGACATGCGCCCTAGTATTCTCACGCATGCCTTGGAAGACTCTCTTTCCATCGACAAAACCGACAAAGCGCGAGCAGAAGCTTTAGGTATTCTGGCTCCTTATTTAACTGGTGAGTTGCTGCAACGTGCCCAGAAAGCCAGCCTTGACATCCTTCCTGACTGGGACCGTGCCATGACTTTGACAAAATTTCTCTCTGTTACCCCAGAGCCTGCAGACCTACTACAGGCCATTCGACAGGCTCTAGTCAAGGCTCTACGGTCCCAAGAATACTTATCTCGAAGGCAGATTTTATCAGAGTTATCTATTAAGGATATCTTCAGGCCGCCGATCTTCTCATCTGAAGCACTTTGTAACATTGCATTCCACCTCTTTGACATTTGCGAACGTTGGAGCTGGCAATAAGGAAATAAGTGAGGTGTTTTCTCTTCTATAAGGAAACTATTTCAAGATAAAGTAACCTTAATATCTATTCGTCTTATCAGTATCTGACTTTCTGCAGACGACTCTTTAGAAATAGTGTTTTCACAGCTTTTCCTATTACCTTTGTGATTTTCTTTTTAATCATCTCCATATTTGTAATCTGCACTTGAACGTTTGACTCTATCCTTACTTTAACTTCTGTGACACTTTTCATCAACATAAATACCTCTCTTAAAATGGAATTTTGAATCCGCTTTTGAACAGTCAGACAAACGTATTTAGAGTAATTTTAGTATTTCTGTTCGGTCCGCGTTGAAACCTTAATTTATTTTGATGTATCAACTCAAATTTAAACGAATGTCTATTATTCTTATATCTGCTACATTAACTTTTATTGATAGACATAAACTCCGTTATTTAAGAACAAATTCAAACATGAGGAATTCTATGGGAAAACATTCGGACTAGGTGTTCATCTTCAAAACAGCACAAATGATATTGTAAAACTAACCATGAGGTAGAAGAAATCTTGTCCTTCCATCTCCCACGATCGGCAAGAGAACATCAGGCATGGTGGGCAAACAGTGGCCATTCACACACTCATGCCATAGATGGGTGGTTGAACATTGGGTGGAAAGCAAGAGTGGACTTAAACTCTCAAGTTGTAGTTTTCACAAAAAATGGCTCAATGAACAGTCATGTAGAGAAAGTTCCACTGGCAGAAATTGATGCGTCCTCGGAAGTATCTACTCAAGCGGCTAAATTTGAAGAAAAAGCCCGCACCTTCATGTCAACATACTATTCAACACCCTTGTATGCTGGCAAGCACCCGAGTGTTCTAAAATCTTCGATATGATATATGAGGACTACGAGGTTGTGGGAGATGCCAAATATTACACAATGGTGCGTGGAAAGTCCCTGCCACCAGCAAAGTTCGCAACCATTGCAGAACACGTATGGCTCCTCGAAAAAACGGAAGCTAAGCACATGTTCCTGATATTCGGTAATGATAAACGTGTTCCTGAAGAGTGGCTGAAGAGGGATGGTAAGCTTGTGGATGGGATTGATTTCTTTTTCTATATCGTTGGTGAGGATAAGATAGAGCGTTTGAATCGGTACAAGTAGTATACTAGCGGTATCCAGTGAAAGATTAGTATGCCTATGTGGTAATATCTTTGATGGAGATGCACCAAAAACAATAATAAATAGATTCTTGCTTCAATAGTTTACTCTATTCTAGAAAACGTATATAGATACTACTTATTGTCTCACCTAAATCTAATATACTAGTGATGCTTACATGAAATTACTTATTATGTGTACATAGTAGCAATTCCAATTACTTTTGCTTTCTTTGTTTGGTAAGTATAATGTCATACGAAAAAATAGGGCAGCTTAAATCCTTAATATCAGAAATCAAACAGCAAAATCGTCTGATATCTGTAGGTATCATATTAATCCCTTTAATTGTCGGTATATTTCTGGTTAAAAGTGCCAGGCAAAAAAAGAATGAATTATTAAAGTTAAAAGAAACTATAACTCATGAAGCTAAAGAAGAGAATGAAACACGCTCCAAGAAATTAGTCGATATCTATGATTCCATAAATGATACTTATTTTACGTACCGCAAAAGATCTTTGACAATAGAAAAATGTAACCTGTATCTGGGCGAGCTTCAATTTTTCAATAAAAATAAAGCATTATTCTCAAATGACTTCAACAACTACGTTAATGAATCAATTAACACGATCACAGCATTGGAAAATAATTTTAAATCTTATGATAATACCGCTTTTGTTGAAAAAAGAATATCACAATATGACTATCTGTTCAGGAAATCTCCTTTTCCGCTGGATCAATCTCAAAAGGTCGCAGTGGTAACAGACGATACTCACAATTTAGTAGTTGCAGGAGCAGGTTCAGGGAAAACAGAGGTTCTGATCACTAGGGTAGCATACCTCATCGAACGTAAACCAGATGCAATAGACCCAAATAGGATTCTTGTTCTTGCGTTTCAAAATAAAGCTGCCAGGGAAGTTCACGAGAGACTCGATTCAAGATTCGGTTTTGATGTCAAGGTTAAAACGTTCCACTCACTGGGTCGTGAAATTTTACTGGATGCATGCAGGGATTCAGGTATAGCTGCACCCAAAATTGCTGACGATACCGAGCAGCAGCAGCTTGTTCTTTCAACATATAATCAAAAATTACTAGACATTAATTTTCAAAATGAGATCGTTAACTACATGAAAGCATACGGGGACAGTGAAGTACACAAGACTAAATTGGACTTTGATGAAAAAAAGAAGTATTACGAATACATGCGCAATTTAACTTATACGGCCTTAGATGGTACCAAAGTGAAAAGTGAAGCTGAAAGAGAGATCCTCAACTTTTTTGTTACTCACGATCTGAACGGGAGAAGAATTAAAGTTCTTTATGAAAGTCCCGCTGAATGGATGGCGTATAAGAACAAAGATGGAAGTACCCAGGTTCCGAAACCTGATTTTTTCTTCCCGAATCACGATATTTATCTTGAACACTGGGCTATAGACGAACACGGAAATGTCCCTGAGTGGTTTGAAGGAAGGAATCCGACAAATGACTACAAAGAAAGTATGAAACAAAAAAAGAAGAAGTTTGCAGATCAAGAAAAGTACTTGCTTGTAGAAACCATTCATAGAGACTTTAAACAAGCCAATTTCATCGAAATTATGAAAGAAAGAATGATAAAAGCATTGAATGAAAAATATCCAGGGAAAGATTTCGAGTTCACACCTGTTACATATGAAAGGCTGGTGAACCGGGTATGGCAAGAGTGTGTAGTTTCTGTGAAAAACCTTCCTAACGATATTGGCAGGTTCATAACAATAGCCAAAACATACAATTTAACTCCGGAAGAAATTCAGCAAAGAATCGATAATGAATCATGGTCCCTGAAACAAATGGAATTTGCGAAAATAGCTCTTACTGTCTACTCGAGTTACGAGGACAAACTGCGCTCTGAGAACAAAATCGATTTCTCGGATATGATAAACCTCACAGTTAAAAATCTCAAGCAAAAAGAAGGTTTATACAAAGATTGTTTTGACCATATTCTTGTCGATGAATACCAAGATATCAGTCAGCAAAGATATGAACTCATCAAATCGATAATGGATAAAAATTATGGTTGCAAACTGTTTTGTGTGGGCGATGACTGGCAGAGCATAATGGCTTTCTCTGGTTCGAACCTGGATTTTTTTGTTCGGTTTGATCAGTACTTCGATCACCCTGCAGTAACGTATCTTACCGTGAACTACAGAAGCTGCAAATCAATAGTGGATACTGGAGCAGAGATAATAAGGCATAACGGAAATGTCCAGCTTGAAAAGGACGCATTTGCCCATAATGACACTCTGGCACCTATAAGAGTATTTATTTCAATCCACAATTCCAAATCCGTGAACGATTACTACACGCAGGTCGCCCGGCATTGTATGAGTACCATAGATGGTTACCTGCAAAAAGGGTATGATCCGCAGGATATCATGATCCTCGCAAGGATAGCCAATAGTCCTATAATGAAAACGAAGTTACAGGAATATGCTGCACTCTGTAACGTACCAGTTTCCTTTGAAGCCAGATCATGGAACAAAATCCGTTTTATGTCCGTCCACGCAAGTAAAGGCCTGCAAGCAAGAGTTGTGCTTTTGTTAAACGTTGTAGACGGACTATACGGCTTTCCCTGCAAAAAAGAAAATCCCGATATTTTCGAGCCAGCAACCAGAGGAAGGAAAAAGGACAAAGAAGAAGAGGAAAGAAGACTTTTCTATGTGGCAGTGACCAGAGCAATGGAAGATCTAATCATTTACAGTCAGATCGACTCGGAAAGTAAGTTTCTGGGAGAGATTATGGATTGTGTTGTTGTGGAATGTCTGCAAAACTGAAAATATAGATTTATTGTTCTGAAGATACTTCTATGGAAGGTAGAGTTTCAAAAAGACCCAGATACTCTCTATGAGATCGCAAAGATATATTCGTTAAAATGGAACAAGGAAAAAGTACTTCATTTTCTAAAAAAGGCTATCGAGTGTGAAAATATTTTGATGAAATAATTGAATATGATCTCCCATAAAAAGTAGTATCAAAAGTGAAAATGAATTTAATTGGCT
>Ga0209347_1004302_pt1 | contig 15029 bp, 19 predicted proteins | sample AutmiccommuBRH23_FD_187382 | JGI IMG/M metagenome (GOLD analysis project Ga0209347, IMG submission 187382) | Deep subsurface microbial communities from Mt. Terri, Switzerland - Autotrophic microbial communities BRH/23 (SPAdes) (version 2) | ecosystem: Environmental > Aquatic > Deep subsurface >... | reverse complement strand
CGCAGGCCCGACATCGCCGTCACGATCCTGCGGCTGGCCAACATGATCGGCCCGGCGATGGACACCGCACTGTCCCGGTACCTCGCCGGTCCCGTGGTGCCGACGGTCATCGGCCACGACCCGCGCCTGCAGTTGCTGCACGAGCAGGACGCGCTCGGTGCGCTCGAGCGCGCGACGGTGGCCGGCAAAGCCGGCACGTTCAACGTCGGGGCATCGGGGATCATCATGATGAGCCAGGCCATCCGCAGGTCGGGGCGGCTGGCTCTGCCGGTCCCGCGGTCGGCCTTGGTGGCGGTCGATTCGCTGTGGCGAGCCGCCCGCAACGCGGAACTGGACCGCGAGCAGCTCGACTACCTGAGCTACGGCCGTGTCATGGACACCACCAGGATGCGCACCGAGCTCGGATACCAGCCGAAGTGGACGACCGCGGAGGCCTTCGACGATTACGTGCGCGGCCGAGGCCTGACGCCCATCGTCGACCCGCGCTTGATCCACTCGGTCGAGGAGCGTGCGGTGGCGGCGGCGCAGCGCTGGGGGCGCTAGACTTCACTACTTAGGGCAGGGTGGGGAGAGGAAACAACGGTGGCGGGCGAGTCAAAAGCGAAAGTCATTCCGCTGCACTCGAATTCGGGGCGCGGTGCGGCTCAGCGACGTGCGGCGGCGCAGCGCGTCGACAATTCGCGTCGCCATCCCTCTCTGCTCGCCGACCCGGACAACCGCGCATCCGCCGAACAGATCGCGGCAGTCGTGCGGGAAATCGACCAACATCGCGGTGCCGCGGCCGGGATGTCCGCCGACGATGCGACGCCCACCGAACTCGCCAGGCGCATCTCGTCGGTCGCCGACTTCATCCGCAAGCGGATGACGGGTGACTACACCGTCGACGAGTTCGGTTTCGATCCCCACCTCAACAACGCAATCATCCTGCCTTTGCTGAGAGTCTTCTTCAACTCCTGGTTCCGCGTCGAGGTCAGCGGCATCGAGAACCTGCCGGAGAGCGGTGCGGCGCTGGTGGTGGCCAACCACGCGGGCGTCCTGCCCTTCGACGGGATGATGACGTCGGTCGCCGTGCGGGACAAGCATCCCGCGCACCGGGACCTGCGACTGCTGGCCGCCGACATCGTGTTCGACATGCCGATGGTCGGCCAGGCCGCGCGCAAGGCGGGCCACACCATGGCATGCACCGACGACGCCCACCGCCTCCTGGCAGCAGGGGAGCTGACGGCCGTTTTCCCCGAGGGGTACAAGGGCCTGGGCAAGCACTTCAAGGACCGGTACAAGCTGCAGCGATTCGGTCGCGGGGGGTTCGTCTCGGCCGCGCTTCGGACGAAGGCGCCGATCATCCCGTGCTCCATCGTCGGTTCCGAGGAGATCTACCCGATGGTCGCCGACGTCAAGTTGTTGGCGCGCCTGCTCGGGCTGCCCTACTTCCCGATCACGCCGTTGTTCCCGCTCGCGGGCCCACTCGGAGTGGTGCCGCTGCCGTCGAAGTGGTACATCGAGTTCGGTGAGCCCATCGACACCAGCGACTACGACGAATCGGCCGCCGACGACCCGATGGTCACCTTCGAGTTGACCGACCAGGTGCGCGAAACCATTCAGCAGACGCTGTACCAGTTGCTGGCGAATCGCCGCAACATGTTCCTGGGGTAACCGCCCTACTTTTGCCCAGCAACGAATTTCGACAGGGCGTCGGCGTCGCGCTTCGCCGCGATCTTGCCGGTGATCTCGTCTGCTTCGTCTTCGTGGGCGGCCTCACCCATGACCGTGACGATGCTGGTGACGACCGGTTCGCCGTTGTCGTCGGTGACCTCGCCCCTGATCTCGGTGAGCACGGCGCCGTGTGACTCGGTCACCGAGTCCAGGTAGGAGTCGAACCACAGCTTGTCGCCGTCCACGATCGGCCGGTGGAAGATCAACTTCTGATCGCGGTGCAGCACCCGCTCCATGTTGATCGGGAGGTCGAACTGGTTGAAGATCTCCTCCTGCACGCGCCGCCCGGCCACAGCCATGAACGTCAGGGACGCGACCAGGCCGTCGTACCCGTACTCCTGGGCCGCCTCTTCGGTGAAATGCGCCGGATGGTCGTCCTTGACGGCGCGGGCGAACTCGCGGATCTTCTCGCGGTCGACCTCGAAGTAGTCCGGATACCGGTAGTGGGTTCCGATGATGCTCTCAGCGATTCCCACGCGCGATCCCTTTCCGTTCGTCGGGTGGCGGCGCGAGCCTATCAGCGCCCCACCGGGATCCTCGCTAACCCTTGTCGCGGCGGGACACCACCGCCGCCAGCGCGCCCCCGACCGCACCGAGTGCGAGCGCCGACGGCACCCCGATGCGGGCCGCCTTGCGGGCGGTGCGGAAGTCCCGGATCTCCCAGCCCCGTTGCCGGGCGAGAGCCCGCAGGTCGGCATCCGGATTGATCGCCACCGCCGTGCCGACCAGCGACAGCATCGGAACGTCGTTGAAGCTGTCCGAGTACGCCGTGCAGCGTCGCAGGTTCAGACCCTCGCGGATGGCCAGCGATCGCACCGCATGCGCCTTGCCGGTGCCGTGCAGGATGTCGCCGACCAGCCTGCCGGTGAAGACGCCGTCGATCGACTCCGCGACGGTACCCAGCGCGCCGGTCAGCCCCAGCCGTCGCGCGATCGTCGCCGCCAGTTCGTACGGCGTCGCGGTGACCAGCCACACCTGCTGGCCCGCGTCCAGATGCATCTCGGCGAGCGCCCGGGTCCCCGGCCAGATCTTGTCGGCGATGATCTCGTCGTAGATGTCTTCGCCGAGCGCGACCAGTTCGGCCGTGGACCGGCCTTCGATGAAGGCCAGCGCCTTGCGGCGGCCCGCGGCCACGTCCCCGCTGCTCTCCCGCCCGGTGAGCTGGAACTTGGCCTGGGCGAGCGCGAACCGGGCCAGGTCGGAGTATGTGAAGTACTCGCGCGCGGCGAGGCCGCGGGCGAAGTGCACCAGCGAGGAGCCGTGCACCAGGGTGTTGTCGACGTCGAAGAACGCCGCCGCGGTCAGATCGGGTGGCGGTGGGGGAGGCGTCGCCGCGGGGCCCAGCTCCAGCAGGCCCTCCGAGGCGGCCTCGGCGCTGGCTTCCCCGGCGAGTTGCTGCTCCGGGCTGTCGAACCCGAACTCGCCCTCTCCGGTTCCGGACACGGTGACAACATTAGGACACCTGACGGGGATACTGGCTGGGTGGACCGGCAGGTGCAGTTGCTCACGCGTGACGGATGCCCGATGTGTTCGGCCGCGGCGACGCGGCTGGCCGACCTGGCCCGCGAGCTGGGCTTCGGGTTGACCGTGACTGATGTGGACGCTTCCGCGGCCGCCGGGGACACCGCACTGCGCACCGAGTTCGGTGACCGGCTGCCCGTGGTGTTGTTGGACGGCGCCGAGCACAGCTACTGGGAGGTCGACGAGGGCAGGTTGCGGGCGGACCTCGCCCGGTGAACCCCACGGTCGCATCGCAGGGCAGGATGAACGAGCAAATTTGGTAGCCCAGCTGGTTAACGACTACCGTTGAGCGAGTGGTCAGCGTGGTGAGGGAGCCATGAGCGTATTGCTTTTCGGGGTTTCGCACCGCAGCGCGCCGGTGTCCGTCCTCGAGCAACTCAGCACCGATGAGTCCGATCAGGCCAAGATCGTCGACCAGGTGCTGCAGTCGTCGCTGGTGACCGAGGCCATGGTGCTGTCCACCTGCAACCGTGTCGAGGTCTATGCCGTCGTCGAGGCGTTCCACGGCGGCCTGTCGGTGATCGGGCAGGTGCTCTCCGAGCACTGCGGGATGTCCTTGCAGGACCTCACCAGGTACGCCTACGTCCGTTACGCCGAAGCCGCCGTCGAGCACCTGTTCGCGGTGGCCAGCGGCCTGGACTCCGCGGTGATCGGCGAGCAGCAGGTCCTCGGCCAGGTGCGGCGGGCCTACTCCTCCGCCGAGGCCAACCACACCGTGGGTCGAACCCTGCACGAGCTGTCGCAGCGGGCCCTTTCGGTGGGCAAGCGCGTGCACTCCGAGACCGGGATCGACGCGGCGGGCAACTCGGTGGTGTCCGTCGCGCTCGACATGGCCGAGGCGAAGGTCGGCTCCCTGGCCGGCGGCCGCGCCGTCGTCGTCGGCGCAGGCTCGATGGGCGCCCTCGCCGCCAAGCAGCTGGTGCGTGCCGGCGTCGAACGTATCCACGTGGTGAACAGGTCGCTGCCCCGAGCCAAGAGACTCGCCGAGAACATCCGGGCGCACGGCATCGCCGCTGACGCCTACCCGTTCGATCACCTGCCTCCGCTGCTCGCCGACGCCGACATCATCGTCAGCTGTACCGGAGCAGTGCGGCCCGTGGTGTCGCTGGCCGATGTGCACCGCGGCCTGGCGCACGGCCAGGACTCCAAACAGCTGGTGATCTGCGACCTCGGGATGCCGCGTGATGTCGACTCCGCCGTCGCCGGGCTGCCCGGCGTCTACGTGATCGACATGGACCGTATCCAGCGGGAGCCGTCCGCCCGCGCGGCCGCGTCCGACGCCGAGGCCGCCCGTGCGATCGTCGCCACCGAGGTCGCGAACTATCTGGCCGGGCAGCGGATGGCCGAGGTGACGCCGACCGTCACCGCGCTGCGTCAGCGCGCCGCCGACGTGGTCGAGGCCGAGTTGCTGAGGCTGGACAACCGGTTGCCGGGCCTGGACTCGACCCACCGCGACGAGGTCGCCAAGACCGTGCGCCGCGTCGTCGACAAGCTCCTGCACGCACCCACGGTGCGCGTGAAGCAGCTGGCCAGTGCGCCGGGCGGCGACAGCTACGCCGAGGCCCTGCGCGAGCTGTTCGAACTCGACCAGCAGGCGGTCGACGCGGTCGCCGCGGGCGAGCTGCCACTGGTCACCGGAGGCGAGTTGCCACTGGTCAGTGGAAACGGCGAATTCGATATGGCGACAACCGATCCCGAAAAGAACGAGTAACTCTCTCCCCGCAAGCGGGAGGTACCCCAAGCTCCATGAAAGCCACTAAGTGATCCGTATAGGGACCCGGGGTAGCCTCCTGGCGACAACCCAGGCCGGTTTTATCTGTGACGCCTTGATCGACCGCGGCCATTCCGCCGAGCTGGTCATCGTGTCCACCGCGGGCGACCGCTCCGAGGCGCCGATCGCCGATATCGGCGTCGGGGTGTTCACCGCGGCGCTGCGTGAGGCCATCGCCGAGGGCAGCGTCGACGTGGCGGTGCACTCGTACAAGGATTTGCCGACCGCGACCGACCCACGCTTCGTGATCGCGGCGATCCCGGTGCGCGCGGACGCCCGCGACGCCCTGGTGGCCCGTGACGGACTGGTGCTCGGAGAGTTGCCGGCGGGGTCGGTGATCGGGACATCGTCCCCGCGGAGGGCCGCACAGCTTAAGGCACTGGGTCTCGGTTTGGAAATCCGCCCCCTACGAGGCAACCTAGATACCAGGTTGAACAGGGTAAGCAGCGGTGATCTCGACGCCGTCGTCGTGGCCCGGGCGGGATTGGCCCGCATCGGTCGTCTCGACGCTGTCACCGAGACGCTGGAACCGGTACAGATGTTGCCGGCGCCGGCTCAGGGGGCTTTGGCAGTCGAGTGCCGTGCCGGTGACACGGCGCTTGCGGAACTGTTGGCGGAGCTGGACGACGCCGACACCCGGGCGTCGGTCACCGCAGAGCGAGCCCTGCTGGCCGAACTGGAGGCGGGTTGCTCCGCACCGGTGGGCGCGATTGCAGAGGTGGTCGAGTCGATCGATGAGGACGGCCGAGTCTTCGAAGAGCTGTCGCTGCGCGGCTGCGTGGCGACGCTGGACGGATCCGATGTGATCCGTGCGTCCGGAATCGGGACAGCCGGGCGGGCACGAGAGCTCGGGCTCTCGGTCGCCGCGGAGCTGTTCGAGCTGGGAGCACGCGATCTATTGGACGAAAGCGGGAGAGACAGATGACTCGCCAGATGAGCTTGCGAGGCCGCAAGGGCAGGCCCGGCCGCATCACGTTCGTCGGCTCAGGGCCCGGGGATCCGGGTCTGCTGACGACGCGTGCCCGCACCGTGTTGGCCAACGCCGCCTTGGTGTTCACCGATCCTGATGTGCCGGAAGCGGTGCTCGCCCTCGTGGGGTGTGAGCTGCCTCCGCCGTCGGGACCGCTGCCGGACGTGGCCGCCAACGCCACGCCCGACGGCTCGGGCCAGGCCGACGACGCCAAACCGGCCGCGGCGCCGGACGCCACCGCGGTGATTCCCGGCGGCCCGGATGTCCGGCCCGCCCTCGGCGACCCGGCCGAGGTCGCCAAGACGCTGGCCACCGAGGCCCGCACCGGTGTGGACGTCGTGCGACTGGTCGCAGGCGACCCGCTGTCGATCGACGCGGTGATCACCGAGGTGAACGCGCTGGCGCGCACCCAGCTGACCTTCGAGATCGTGCCGGGGCTGCCCGACACCACGGCCGTGCCCACCTATGCCGGACTGCCGCTGGGTTCGGCGCACACGGTCGCCGATGTGCGCGGTGACGTCGACTGGGCGGCGCTGGCCGCCGCACCGGGACCACTGATCCTGCACGCGACGGCGTCGCACCTGCCCGACGCGGCGCGCACCCTCATCGAGTACGGCCTGTCCGACTCCACGCCCACCGTGGTGACGGCCAACGGCACCACCTGCCAGCAGCGTTCGGTCGAGACGACACTGGCCGGACTGCTCGACAAGACCACGCTGGCGGGGGGAACCGAGCCCGCAGGCCCACTGGCCGGACCGCTGGTCGTCACGATCGGGCGTACCGTCGCCAACCGCGCGAAGCTGAACTGGTGGGAGAGCCGGGCCCTGTACGGGTGGACGGTGCTCGTGCCGCGCACCAAGGACCAGGCCGGTGAGATGAGCGATCGCCTCGTCGGACACGGCGCCCTGCCCATCGAGGTGCCGACGATCGCGGTCGAACCGCCCCGCAGCCCGGCCCAGATGGAAAGGGCCGTCAAGGGTCTCGTGGACGGCCGCTTCCAGTGGGTGGTGTTCACCTCCACCAACGCGGTGCGAGCGGTGTGGGAGAAGTTCAACGAGTTCGGGCTCGACGCCCGCGCGTTCTCCGGTGTCAAGATCGCGTGCGTCGGTCAGGCCACCGCCGACCGGGTGCGTGCCTTCGGCATCAACCCCGAACTGGTGCCCACGGGTGAGCAGAGCTCGCTGGGCCTGCTCGACGAGTTCCCGCCGTACGACGATATTTTCGATCCGGTCAACCGGGTGCTGTTGCCGCGTGCCGACATCGCCACCGAGACACTGGCCGAGGGTCTTCGCGAACGCGGTTGGGAGATCGAGGATGTCACCGCGTACCGCACGGTGCGTGCGGCACCGCCGCCGGCGCACACCCGCGAGATGATCAAGACCGGTGGTTTCGACGCGGTGTGCTTCACGTCGAGTTCGACGGTGCGCAATCTCGTCGGTATCGCAGGCAAGCCGCACGCTCGCACCATCGTCGCCTGCATCGGGCCCAAGACCGCGGAAACCGCAGCGGAATTCGGCCTGCGCGTCGACGTGCAGCCGGAAGTGGCCGCGGTGGGTCCGCTGGTGGAGGCATTGGCCGAGCACGCCGCTCGGCTGCGTGCCGAGGGCGCACTGCCGCCGCCGCGGAAGAAGAGCCGCCGCCGCTGAACCATGATGAGGTGGCCTACATGAGTTTTCCGCGTCACCGTCCTCGGAGGCTGCGCTCCACCCCGGCCATGCGCCGACTGGTCGCGCAGACCACCCTGGAGCCGAGGCATCTGGTCCTGCCGTTGTTCGTCGCCGACGACATCGACGAACCGCGGCCCATCTCGTCCATGCCCGGGGTCGTGCAGCACACCCGCGACTCGTTGCGCCGTGCGGCCGCCGATGCGGTGGCCGCGGGGGTGGGTGGCCTGATGCTGTTCGGGGTGCCCAGCGATGAGCACAAGGATTCCGTCGGCTCTGCCGGCACCGATCCCGACGGCATCCTGAACGTCGCGCTGCGGGATCTCGCCAAGGACATCGGCGACGACACGGTGCTGATGGCCGACACCTGCCTCGACGAGTTCACCGACCACGGCCATTGCGGAATCGTCGACGAACGCGGCCGGGTCGATAACGACGCGACCAATCGTCGGTACGTCGAACTGGCTGTGGCACAAGCGGATTCGGGTGTCCACGTGGTCGGTCCCAGCGGAATGATGGACGGGCAGGTCGCGGCCATCCGCGATGGACTCGACGACGCCGGGTTCACCGACGTCGCGATCCTGGCCTACGCGGCGAAGTTCGCGTCGGGCTTCTACGGCCCGTTCCGCGAGGCGGTGGCCTCCAGCCTCGAGGGCGATCGGCGGACCTATCAGCAAGATCCGGGTAATGCGCGTGAGGCCGTGCACGAGATCGAACTCGACATCGACGAGGGCGCCGACATCGTGATGGTCAAGCCGGCGATGGCCTACCTCGACGTGGTGCGGGCCGCCGCTGACATCTGCCCGGTTCCGGTTGCCGCATACCAGGTTTCCGGTGAGTACTCGATGATCAGTGCCGCGGCGGCCAACGGCTGGATCGACCTGCGGACGGTGGCGCTGGAGACGCTGACCGGCATCCGGCGTGCCGGTGCCGACATCGTGTTGACGTACTGGGCGGCCGACGTGGCCCGCTGGCTGTCGTGACCGAATCGCACAAGCCCAGACCACCCGGGTCATCCCCGGCAGGGCCACCCGGGTCATCGCCCGCCCGGCCACCCGGGTCATCACCCGCCCGGCCACCCGATGTCGACACCGGGTTCTGGTTGTGGGTGGTGGCGCTGCCATTGATGGTGGCCGGCTACGTCGTCGACCTGCTGACCGGACCCGCGCGGCCGTCGGGCCCGGCCCTGGCGATCTCAATCGTGTTCCTGGTGATCATCGCCGCGGTCGTGGCGACGTTCCTCGTCCTGATGCGACAGGGGTACCGGTGGGTGCGCACCGTGCTGACCGGCGGCGCGATCGCGTCCGTGGTGTTCTCTGCGACCAGTCTGTTCACCGCCGAGCGGCACGCGGTCGCGGCGTCGGTGTACGCCGTCACCGTGATCGTCGGTTCGGTGCTCATCGCGGGCGGGGTGTTTCTGCTGCACCGCAAGGATGCCCACGAGTTCTTCACCCGCTGAGTCCGGCGGGCGGGGAGCGAAGCGACCGTGGGGATGGCGCACAGTAGGCTGACCCGACGATGACCGCCCCACTGCCCGTGCCGTCGAATCGGCCGCGTCTGGTCGACGCCGCGTTCTGGTGTTTCATCGTCGGCGCGGTGATCATGATCGTCGGCGGGCTGATGGCGTCCACCGCGTCCTTCGAGGCCGCCCGCGCGGCGATCAACCCGAGCGTCGACGATGACCAGGTGCGCAGCTATCTGACCGTGTACCGGGTCAGCGGTATGGGTGCGGTGGCGGCCGCGGGTGTCCTGGCGTTTCTCGCGGGCCGGGCGCGTCGCGGCGATGCCCGGTTCCGGCTCGCCACGCTGGGAATGGCCTTCGCGATCGTCGTGGTCGTGGGGCTTCTCGCGGCGGGCGTCGGTGTCGCGCAGCCGCTCATCTTGCTGTCGCTGCTGCCGGTGCTCGTCGGGGCGGTGTTGCTGACGTTGCCTGCGGCACGCATCTGGTACGAGTCGGAGGGGAGCCGATGATCGAGGACGGCGCGGACGCCGGCCAGGCCGAGGCGCCCGGCGAGGTGCTGTTCTATGAGCAGGGCGCCAGCTGGTTGTGGGTGCTGGCGGGCCCGGCGGCGGGTGTCGCGATGGCACTGATCCAGTTGTCGGCGGGCTACGGCATCCAGTTGCTGGTGCCCGGCATCTTTTTCGTGCTCGTGTCGGGGTTCCTGGCGGTCCAGGTCAAGGCCGCCCGGATCCACACGTCGGTCGAGTTGACGACCCACAAGCTGCGCCAGGGCACCGAGACCACGCTGACCGACGAGATCGTCCGGGTCTATCCGGAAGCCACCGGTTCGGAGACCCCGAAGTGGCAGTACGCGCGCGCCCTTGGTGAACTGACCGGGGTGCCGCGCGGGCGCACCGGCATCGGCGTGCGGCTGACCAACGACCGCACCGCGCAGGCGTGGGCGCGCAAGCACAACCAGTTGCGGGCTGCGCTGACCAACCTGGTCGAGGAGCGCATCCCTCCGGAATCGGCGACATGACGCGGCGTGCGGCCGCGGAACTGTTCCTGGCGGTGTGCGCCGCAGTGGGCTGCGTCCTGTGCTGGCTCGCGGCCCGTTCGGAGGTCGTCGTCGCGCCGGTGATCGAGGGTGAACCGGCGACGACCTCGCTGGAGTACTACCCGCCGCTGCTGACGCTGTCGCTGCTGCTGGCGACCGTGGCCGGCGTGCTCGTCGTGCTGGGCGTCTCCCGCCTGCGCCGCGCCTCGGCCGCCCCCGTCACCGCGAACGTGCATTCCCGGTAGCGCTGCGGGCGTTCCGACTACAAGGAATGCACGTTCGGCGGGCCTGTAACGCTCGCCACACCACTTGGTACAAAGTGCAGAATCTGTAACACTGTTGCGCATGACGGAATTGGCGGATAAAGGCGGACACCTCGGCGGTGCTGAATCGGATGCCCTCCCGCTGGGGCCGCAGTCGCTGGTCTGGCGGTATTTCGGCGACAATCGGATGTACCTGATCGGCCCCCGGCCCGCGGTGCTGCAGAACATGCTGGCCGAGCTCGGACAGGGTGTGTACGACCACTCGACCTTCTTCGCCGACACCGCCGAGCGCCTCAAGCGCACCATCCCCCCGATCTTCAACACGGTCTACGGATCCGACGACGAGAACGCCGGCCTGCAGGTCCGCGACTTCCACCACCACGTGAAGGGCGACATGCCCGCCACCGAGGGCGCGGCGGCCGGCCGCTATCACGCGCTGGATCCGGACACCTACTTCTGGGCGCACGCGACGTTCGTCGAGCAGGTCTACTACTTCGCCGACACGTTCGTGAAGCGCCTGAGCGACGCCGAGCGGGAGCAGATCTGGCTCGAGTCCAAGACGTGGTACCGCCGCTACGGGGTCAGCGACCGGCCGATGCCTGCGACCTACGCCGAATTCGAGCAGTACTGGAACCGCATGATGGACCAGGTCGTCGTCGCGCATCCCACCGCGAAGTACGGCGTCGGCTACGTCACCAAGGGCTTCCCGAAACCGAAGGCGGTGCATCCGCTGGTGTGGCGGCTGGCCGCGCCCGTGTTCAACCCGCTGGCCGCGTTCCTCACCACCGGTGGCCTGCCGCCCCGGGCCCGCGACCTGCTACAGCTGCCGTGGACCGACAAGCAGGAACGCCGCTATCAGCGCTTCGCGGCGATGTGGCGCTCGCGGCCGGTGAACTGGATCTGGGATCATCTGCCGATGCGGGTGCGCTACAGCGGTTACGCGGTCAAGGGTTATGCCCGCGACGGCGTCTGACGCCACCGAGCACATCCTCGACGCGGCGGTCGTCGAGTTCGAACGGCACGGCTTCCGCCGGGTCGCCCTCGAAGACGTCGCGCGCCGCGCCGGTGTCAGCCGCACCACCATCTATCGCCGATTCGCCAACAAGGACGAACTCGTCGGCGCGGTCATCGAGCGGGAGAACGTCGCGTTGTTCGCCGACATCGCCGCCGAGCTCAAACAGGCTGGACCCCAGTCGAATTACTACGTCGAAGCCTTCACGTTGTCGATCGTGAAGTTCCGCAGGCACCGGGTGCTTCATCAGATGATCACCGACGAACCCGGTCTGGTTCTGGAACTGGCGGGCCGTTACCACCGCGCGGCGATCGAGCGCATGGCCGAGGCGTTGCGCGTCATCTTCCCGCCCGGCTTCGCCGACCGCATCGGCCCCGACGCCGTCGACGAACTCGCCGACTGCATCCTGCGCTACGCCGCGATGGTGCTGTTGCTGCCCAGTGCTCAGCCGCTGGACACCGCCGACGACATCCGGGCGTTCGCGCGCCAGCATTTCCTTCCCAGCCTGCCCGCGGTGTTGCGCACCGTGCCCGCCTGACGGTGTTTCGCAGGTCACACTTTCGGGCAGTTCTAAGGCCATGAGCGCGGAAGAGAAGACCGAACGGCGTCAGGACGAGGACAAACAGGTGGGCGACAAACCGGACGTCACGATGGAGCACGTCACCGAGACACCGGAGCCCGCAGAAGAGCGTGCCACCGAGAAACCCGAGGTCACCGACGAGCACAAGGCGACGGCCAAGGAGATGGCCAAGTCCTACTCGGAAGATCTCCAGACCACGACGCTGCCGGGCAGCAGCGGCACCGTCTCGGGCACCGCGGTCACCGACTGGGTCGACGACGAGGACAAGGGCAAGATCGAGACCTCCGCCGACGAAGGCAACGTCGAGTACCGCAAGACCGAGGAGTTCAAGAAGAAGCTCGAGGGTTGACCCATCCGGTGTCCACGGTGTACACCGCGGCCCGTCACTGCCTAGGCTGACTTCCCGTGACACCTCTCGACCAGATCGCGCCGGCCTTCGTCGGTATGGCGCACTCGACCGTCTGGGCGTCGGTGGCCACCGTCGATGCCGACGGCAAACCGCGCTCCCGCATCCTGCATCCGATCTGGGAATGGGACGGCACCGACCTCTTCGGCTGGGTCGCGACGGTCCCGACGCCGATCAAGCGAGCCCATCTCGCCGTGCACCCCGATGTGTCGGTGAGCTACTGGAGCCCGAACCACGACACCTGCACCGCCGACTGCCTCGTCGAGTGGTACACCGACGACGAGACCCGCACCGCGGTGTGGGAGAAGTTCGCGACCGGCCCCGAGCCGGTCGGCTACGACCCGTACGTCATCCCGATGTGGAAAGACGGCCCCACCTCCGATCAGTTCGCCGTGCTGCGGCTGGCCCCGTACCGGCTTCGCGTGATGCCGGGCACCGTGATCACCGCGGGGCGTGGTGAGGTGCTGAGCTGGCACGCCTCATGACCACGACGAGGCCCCCCGAGGTCCGGGCGCTGCCGTTGGCGCCCCGCAACCCGCTGCCGCTGCGGGGCCTGGTGAAGGCGGTCCGCACCCTCGACACCGGTCAGCTGCTGCTGCGTGACGCGGGTGGTCCGGTCAGCCGCATCCAGCTGGGGCCGAAGTGGCTGGTGCCGCCGGCGGTGGCGGTGTTCTCCGCCGGCGCCATCCGCGACGTGCTCGGACGCAACGACGCGTCGGCCGAGCGGTGCCTGGTGCACGAGGAGGTTCGCAACCTCGGCGGTGACAGCCTGTTCGTGCTGCTCAACGAGCCGTGGGTGCCCCGCAAGCGGGCGCTGCAGCCGGTGTTCACCCGCCAACACGTCCGCAACTTCGGCGGCCACATGTCCCGCGCCGCCCAGCTTGCCGTCGACCACTGGGGTAGCGGGGCGGAGATCGACCTCGACGCGGAGTGTCGGCGGGTGACGATGCGGTCGCTGGGCCGCTCGGTGCTGGGTCTGGACCTCAACGACCGTGCCGACGCCATCTCCGGGCCGATGCACATCGCGTCCGGCTACACCGCCGACCGTGCGCTCCGTCCGGTGCGCGCGCCGCGATGGCTGCCCACCCCGGCCCGGACGCGGGCCCGCAGGGCGGTGGCGACGATGCGTCGGGTCACCAACGACATGCTGCAGGCGTGCCGGGCCGACCCGACCCGCGACGCTCCGCTCGTCCAGGCGCTCATCGCCGCACGGGATCCCGAGACCGGGCGCGCGCTCGCCGACGAGGACATCTGCAACGACCTGCTGATCTTCATGCTCGCGGGGCACGACACGACCGCCACGGCACTCACCTACGCGCTGTGGGCGCTTGGGCATCACCCCGACGTGCAGGACCGGGTCGCTGCGGAGGCCGCGGCGATCGGCGATCGGGAACTGACGCCGGAGGACGTCGGCGGTCTCGGCTACACCGTGCAGGTGCTGCGCGAGGCGCTGCGGCTGTGTCCGCCGGCCGCGGGCGTCGGCCGGATGGCGGTGCGCGACATCGCGGTGGACGGCTACCGGGTCGAAAAAGGCAGCCTGATCCTGGTGGGGATCTACGCGCTGCACCGCGACCCGGATCTGTGGCCGCGGCCGGAGGTCTTCGATCCGGACCGGTTCACCCCCGAGGCGATGAAAGCCCGCGACCGGTGGAACTTCCTCCCGTTCGCCGGCGGTGCGCGATCCTGCATCGGCGAGCATTTCGCGATGCTGGAGACGACGCTCGCGCTGGCGACCATCGTGCGGGCGGTGCGGATCCGGTCGTTGGGTTCCGAGTTTCCCGTCGACGTGCCGTTCACGACCGTTGCCAAGGGGCCGATCATGGCCCATGTCGACGTCCGCGGCTGACTCAGGCCCGCCGGAAGACCACGGCCTGCTCGAACGGCAGCAGCCCGAACAGCGGTCGCATCAGGCCCGTCACCGACGCCGCAGCCTCGGCCTTGGACATCACCCGTGGATCGGTGACCTCGAACGACCTGCCGTAGCGGCGCATGGTGCCGCCACCGGCGGCGGTGACGTTCTTCAGCCAGTCGCGGTCCGGCCCGTAGGTGAGCAGAACCGCCACCCCGTCCTGGGTGCTGAAGACGGTCAGCGGTGTCCGGTAGCGCTTACCGGAACGGCGCCCGACGTGCTCGAGAATGCCCATCGTCGGTGCCCAGCCGGCCCACATCCGTTGGATCGGGTTGGTGACGTGGCGGTTGAACCTCGCAAGCCACTGCGGCAGCTGCATGGCGCCATCATCCGCCTGTCCCGGCGAGCGGGGAAGGGGAATCCCGGGATCCCCGAGGATGCGGTAGGCGAGGGGCATTAAGGCGGGCCCTTCCGGTGGGCGACGACGGGCAATGAGAATGGACACGGGACCGTGCGGAACACAACACTCATGGAGGTCCAGATGTCCCGTAGCGCAGGAGAACGATACGAATGCCAGGAGTGCGGCGCGGCGCTCGTGTACGAGAAGCCGTGCCCCTGCCCGCCTGAGATGGAACACCGCGAGATCTGCTGCGGGAAACAGATGGCGCAGGCCGCGGAGCAGTAATTCGCCCGTCCGCCGGCCGTCTGACCGAATTGTTGGGCGCAAGCCTCGCCATTTATGGCGGGGTGAGCCCGTCCCGTCCGTCGCCGGGCGCCAGGCC